>Ga0078972_1001061_pt1 | contig 109001 bp, 122 predicted proteins | sample YelNatPaOPGAMG01_FD_67568 | JGI IMG/M metagenome (GOLD analysis project Ga0078972, IMG submission 67568) | Hot spring thermophilic microbial communities from Obsidian Pool, Yellowstone National Park, USA - OP-RAMG-01 (SPADES assembly) (version 2) | ecosystem: Environmental > Aquatic > Thermal... | reverse complement strand
AGACCACGGGCTGGGTCTTCAGCCCGTTACCCCTATCCCTCCCCAGGAGTTGCCCCCTGCTCCTGGATCCCAGGGACTCGGGGATATGTAGGAACTTTGCCTATCTTTTCGCTGTAGCACTCGTATTGGGAAAGTACGCTACCGCCCTTGAAAATGTACCATGGGCCCTCAGCATAGACCGTGGTTAAGTTAACGATGCCCAGGTCCACACCAGCCCTCAAACTGCCTTTGGCTCCGGCTACGTTCTCGACCTTTACTGTGATGTGGGCATACCAGCTCCTCCTGGCCTCATTGTAAATTACCTCCAACCTACCCCGTTTCCCACGCCACTTGAGCTTCCCTTTAAACCTCAGAGTTAGGTTAAAGTCCTTCAAATAGATGATCCTCTTGTCTTCATCTACCTCGTAGCGGTCGTTCCTAATGATGATTATCAACCTGTATTTTCCGCTCTCATCCCTCCAGTAGCCTGCAGGTATTGGCTTGAACCACCTGGGCAACTTTCCCTCCTTCTTTGCCTTAATTAAGGAGAAGAAGCTTCTCCAGCTTTCAGCGTTCTTCCTGGCAACTTGCTGGGCATTAACCTTCAACACGTGTTTGTACTTCTCATATGCCTCCTTTTCAGTTTTGGCAAAGTCTACCCTCTCCCCCTTCTTGAACTGTTGCATCCTCAGCCAGTTCACTTCGTTCCAGCACTTCGCCGTGATTATGCCCAGTTCCCTCAGCTTCTCATGCGTTTCCTTGTCCACCACCAGCTTGACTACGTTAGTCCTTCGCATGCCTACGCCTCTTGTACTCCTCAATGAGCCTCTTAATAACGTCGTCGTAGGTTTCCCTAGGGTGGACTTTCAACTTCTTCAACTCCTCCTTAGTATCCTTCCCGATTCTAATCGGCTCAGTAGCAGGCATATTACAGAAATAGCAAACAGTAGCTTAAAAACTTTACCCCCCTGGAGGGCGAGGCTTGGGTCAGCGAGATGTCAGGGAGCTTGATCCCAAGGCTGTCGAGTTCTACGAGTTCTGCGACGAGGTTGTGCAGGAGGATGGGGCGCTTCCGGCGAAGTTCAAGCTCATGCTCGTTATGGCCATGGGAGCGCAGAGGCACTGCAGGGAATGCGCTAGCTCGGCGATGAGGGGTGCGATCAACCGCGGGGCCAGCAGGGAGGAGCTAGTCGAGGCTATCCGGGTCATCTTCGTGGCTGGCGGGGCTCAGGCTGTTGCCGCATGCAGGGAGGCGATTGAGGAGCTTCTGAAAAGGTAGAGAGATCGAATGGACTCGGCGGGATTTGAACCCGCGGCCTCCGCCTCGCAAAGGCGACGCTCTACCCCTGAGCTACGAGCCCGAAATGCGATAGACTCGCAACTATTAAACTTTACTCCGACGCAAGATATTTAAGAAGGTACCGCAAGGATCTTCCAAGCGGAGGTTGCCGAGTGGACAAAGGCGCTGGATTTAGGGTCCAGTTCCGCAGGGATTCGGGGGTTCGAATCCCCCCCTCCGCATGGGTTTTTCAACTATTTTTGAGATTTCAAACATACCAACATCAGATAAATGACCCATGTATCCACATCAAAATCTCAACAAAACTATTGAGAATGGGATTCGTGAAATGGATATCGTAAGGAGAAAAGTAGCCCATTATAACGCCTGAAACAAAAAAGACAGTGCTAAAGAAGGCTAGAGAGAAGACCTCTTCTCTTCTTTCAAATCTATTAATAAAAACAAAGACTATATTTAAAATTATTGAGATAACAAGAATGCCTAGATAAATCTTTTCTAGGAACTGGTGTAGTAAAATCGAAACGACTATCATTGAAATCAAAAAGCAGGATAATGACATTAGAGCGGAACTCAAAGCTATTTCCGGCTTTATTCTTACGGCAATAAAATACATCAAAGTTAGATAGATGGGCAGGAGAAAACGGTAATCCCTGACTCCAGTATCAACCACGCCAACCTTCAGATAGGGCAAATAGAGGAGAATGCACATGAATGTGAAGAACAGCAAAAACTTTTCAAACTCGTTGAGATGGTAGAAACTTTTCTTATTAATAGCTCCAATCAACGGCAAGACTAGGGAAGCCAGGATTGGAGAGTAGTTCAGAATTCCAAATGTATTATTGTTTAAACCGAATAAAACCAGTGGAGTCATAAACAGAGTTTCATTAAGAGTCGAAGCTTTAACATAGGTTACATTAGAGAACACGTTTCCTACCACCTCTACGGGCAAAGGAATCCCAAAGACCAGATAGCCAAAAAGTGCACACGGCAGATATCCCAAAGCTATGGAAGCGGTATAAATTAATTTTTCCCTTTTAAAGATAATTAGCCATAAGATAATGGATGCAGAGATTATTAATCCGTCCATGGCCCTAAGGAAGAAGCAAAATCCTGAAAGAAACGATGCGAGGAGTAAATACCGATCGTCATTACTTTTTAAGTGTCTCTTTAGAGAGTAGAAAATCGTTGCAATTGTCAAAAGTGTTAGCGCATGAAGCTTTGCTGAGAGAGTCCAATAAGCAAGAGGTGTTGCAAAAGTCAGTAAGATTGCAGAAGATAGGGCTGAATTTTCATCGGTCTCTTCTTTAAATATCCTAAACATAATTTCGGCTGTTAAAGATGTTGCAAGGATGTTCACAAGCTTTAATGCAAAAATAGCTGCCCAATCCTCAAATAAATAAACTGGTCTGAAAAGCAAAACACATCCTGCAAAAAAGGCAAAAGATAAGCCTCTGCATCTTTTAATTTTCAAACTTAAGATAATAAAGCCAGCCGGGGGAATAAGGGCCAGAAGGAGATCCGGATATCCAAAATTGTTCAAGTACAGCAACACTCCGTAAATCGGATATGCCAGGACTGGTAACAGATAGCTGAAGGGCGCGTATCTGCTCCCGTTGATTTCAAACCAGGGTGTGCCGGTGTAGCCAACTAGCTCCTCAACATTTATCTTAAAACCATTTTCTATACTCTTAACTTGCTGAACGACAAGCATTTCATCGTTAAGAAGAAAGCCGTTATTCAAAAACAACAGGAGGCTCAGAAAAACTACGATAAATACCCTCATACCTTTCAAAGAGTTCTATTTTCCAACTCAATCTTCGGAACCCTAAAAAGCGTGTGTTTTGCGTATAGGTCTAAATGCCAAGTAGCACTTCCATTGAGGCACACATGATCAAGCTTTGAAATTCCATAAAGCTTCGCTGCGGTGCAGTTTGCATAAAATGGCTCTCTCTGAACTACGCAACTAGAAATTACGTTTTCTATTCCAAGTCTCTTAGGCCTGACGAAAACTTCGGGCGAGCAATTCTCCGATCCATTTGAAAATTCGATTTCCACTGCTGTGTGCTCCAAGGTATAGATTGACCGAGAAAAAAGGAAAAGCATCGCGACAGAGATAAACAAGAGTACTCCAACAAGGATCTCCTTTTCCATAGAACCAGAATTTCGAAGCGAAAATAAAACTTTCGACTTACCTTGAAATAATTAAAAAATTAGAATAAAATTTTCAGACAAAAGTATCCAGAAGTATCTGCTGGGTCCCGTCCTTGAAGCCAGCAGTTACAAGGACTCTGTCTGCACCACCAGTACCGCAGTCGAAAGTTGCAGAAGCTCCCACATATGTGCTGATAGTGCCTGATGTGGTGGTTCCCTCAGACGAAGTGCAATTTACACCCACCCAATCCAAGCTCGGAACGTCTGGACCACCAGCAAGGGTTACAATAACACCGGTTCCACTTTGGACTGCGGTAACCGCCACGTTGTACGTCTTCTTCACGCTGGTACCCATGCCAAAGACGAAGCTCGCTATCACCGCTGCCAGAATCACTGTTATTGCCACCATCAGTATCACGCCTATTACAGGCGAGACACCCTTCTCGTTTACCATCCTCTCACCCCCTTTTCATTATTATTGTTATTATTAGAGTATATAAGTTTTTCGATTCCACATGAATATGGTAAAAAATTTCCACCGAGCGTGAGCAGCAGAACTAAAAATAAAAGAAAAATATAAAAGAGCATATTTACTTTTTCTCCCCCTCTGCACCCTTCCCCGCCTCTGCCTGCTTGTCCTTCTTGGCCTTCTTTCCAGAACCGCACTTTGCCATAATGGAAGTAATCCCTAATATTTAAATCTTTTCGACGAGAACAAAAAGTCAAAACAAAAAACCATTATAAAAACAAAAAGCCATCAAAATCTCACTTTTTCTCCTCCTTCTTTTCCTCCTTCTTCTCTTCCTTCTTCTCCTTCTTCTTGGCCATGAAACAAGTCTGCCCACGAGATTTAAAGATTTCTCCGAAAAATTTAAAAGTTCAAAATGGAGAAATTCGGAGTCGAAAGAGATTTAAGTCCCTCGGTGTCAGCCTTTAAAGCTCCGGTGGTGTAGCCCGGTCAAACATCCAGGCCTTTCGAGCCTGAGCCCCGGGTTCAAATCCCGGCCGGAGCATCTTTTTCCGGAATGCATTTCGGGGTTAAGCTTTTAAAGCCTCAAAAAATTTTATGACAAACGGGCCCGTGGGGTAGAGGAAATCCTGAGGGCCTCCGGAGCCCTCGACCCGGGTTCAATTCCCGGCGGGCCCGCTGAAGTTCCGCAGGAGCCAAGCAACTTTTTCAGCAAGGCACCCTTCAGAGTTGAGGCAGCGGCCCAGAAACTTATATATGCCCGAACAAAACGAATAAACATGGAGGAGCTTATAGCAAAGATACTCAGCAAGGGGGCGGACATAAGCACGAGAAACGCCCTTAAGGGAATCCTCGACCTTCTCGGCATCGAAAAAAACCTTGTCGACCAGCTGTACGTTGCAACCGTTGACACGGCCTGCAGAAGTGGCTGGGAGAAAACTCCAGCAAAGAAAAGAGCCGTTTTTCTCCCCCAGTGCATAAGGAACTCGAAGCTGTGCAAGGCTGAGCTCACCGAAAAGGGCTATGTCTGCAAGAACTGCGGGAACTGCCCCGTGCCAGAGATAACCGAGTACGCGAAAAACCTCGGATACGAGCACGTCTATGTCGTCCCCGGCGGAAGCATGGTTTACAGGATCCTCAAGGAGAACAAAGATGTAAGGGCAGCCCTTGGAGTTGCATGCCTCTCGGAACTATGCGAAGCGATTGAGAAGCTCTACCCCCTGGGATTCAAGGTCCAGGCCGTACAGCTGCTGAGGGCCGGATGCGTGGACACAGCAGTTGACGTCGAAGAGGTGAAGGAGAAGCTGAAGGCGGGGCTAAAATGACCTCCCGCCCTGAAGGGCCGGAGCTTTCAGCTGTGAAACTCATTTCTTTCCGTTCCTGGCCCCATTCTTGCTTAATCCGTTTCCATTCCTGAATCCGTTAATGCCGTTCTTTCCTTTTAACCCGTTCTTTTTACCGTTTATTCCGTTACCGTTCAGCCTTAAGCCGTTTCCATTTCCGTTGCGGTTTCCATTAAGTCCGTTGCGCAGAAGGAAGTAGATTCCGAAGCCTGCACCGAGAATCAGAGCCCCCAGCGCGGCCAGTTCTGGATGCTCCTCGAGAATGCTCGTCCCCGCCTTCACAACAAGAGCTGGACCGACTATAGGCAGGGCAAAGGCTATTATGAACGGGGCCGTGATCAAGACGCCGAGAAGGACGAGAGAACCGGTTAGGATTGAACCTAGGAGCATTATCGCCCCGAGGAGGGCAGCCACCGGCAGGGCGGCGAGGGACGTCAGAACTTCGATCATTGATCTTCCTTGTCATTAACATTATTTAAAGATTCCGCCTCTTTTTAATTTTTAAATTTAATAGTATTTACGAATAAAAAGTTTTATCCGTTGCGTTTCCAAGCTCAATTAAAAAGGAAACGGCATTTTTCGTAAGATTCACCAGATTGTAGCTGAAATTCCAGAGGTCTGTCTGGCAAGTTTTAAGCCTTATCGTTGTGTTGTTCAGCAAGTACGATAGCCCTGCCTTCCCGTCAAAATCGCCTATGATTGCAGTAACGTTGCTTCCGAAATAGTTAACCGCATTCCCGATGTTCGCAAGCGCAGATTGGTTTGCTGCCGCTACCGAGAATGTCTGGGCAAAAATGCTTGTGCTGTATGATCCAGTTAAAAGAATTCCGTAGATGATCCCCCAGACGTTCGAGAAGTTCAGGTTCTGGCCAGAATTGATAAGGGTCGCGTTCTTTGAAGCGAGAACCGTCAGATTGAGGAGAGTGCTCAGAAACTCGAGATTGGTGTTCACAAAAGCCAGGGTGAAGTTGACCAACTCAGCCAGTGATGGCATCCAGAAATGGTTTCCTCCATTATTTATAAACTTTTTTACGTGGCAGACCGTCTTAACTGATCGTCCATTCAGCAACTGAGGCCTGGGCAACCTCCATACGGCGGCTCGCCGAAGAAGGTCTGAGGATAGCGGCAAATCCGGATTTCAGCGTGGCTGCATACCGCCGGAGGAGGTCAGTCTGATGGATACTTCAAGCTAAATCATATTTGTTTCGACGTTGGTCTTATAAACTGTAAAGACCACTGTACCGGCCCTTGTCTCCATTGTTACAGTATCGTTATCCCGAACTACGTTTCCGAAATTGCTCAGGTATTCCTCCCACAGTGCCGCATAGGGGGAGGTTATGGTAAACACAACCTCTTTGCCTCCGGAATAAATTCTGGCCGTATCAAGGGAGGAATTGAACAAGATCACGAGCAGACCCTCCCCCGATACTGACACGTCGTTTTCCAGTTCGTCAATTACGATCACGAGAACCCTCTCGGTCCCGCTTGCCTGCGGTACCTGAACAGTTTTGATGTAGATAGCAGGAGTTTGCACCGTTTTACTATAGCCGTAGTAGCTTTCCCAGAGCGCCCCGCTCTCAAATGATATCATGTAATCCCCAAGCTGATAGCTCAGGGATCTCGGGTAGAGGTCGAAGGCTTCGTCTCCAATCCTGATAGCGATGTGGGTTTTGTTTTCAACGGCGAGGGTTCCTCCCTGAAGTTCTATCTGTATTTGCTGCATGCTTGCGCCGCCATAGACGGATAGAGCGAACACGTTGTATATCTTTTTGAAACTCTCCCGAATTCCCTCGACTTTGAACTTCTGGGAAGTTTCGAGAGTCGAGGTGTATACCTGAGAATAAACAATGCTGATGGCGAATATTACGATCCCGAAGATTAGCATGTAGCCGAAAACCTCGGAAACGGCTTTCTCACCCATTCAGCGACACCTCATAAACCACCGCGTAGTAATCCACGTTCTGTATCTCGATTCCGTTTCCGTTTACAGTGCAGTTAATCCCGCGGCTATCAAAGAAATCCTTCCATGCTTTTAGATTTTTCGAGTAAAAAACTATACTCCCATTCCCCGTGAGTAGGTAAGAATTGTTTAGAGACAAGAACATGGACAGTTCCCCCCTCCCTCCCGCGGAAAAATTGCCCTTAAGGATAGTTATCGGCAAGTACAGCTTTCCATCGTTGTAATTTATATTCGGTGCGCTGAGCATTCTTTCGTTTCTTCCGCTTTCAATTATCGCCCCGTTCTCATACGTAAGCGTCCAGCCGTTTCCAATAACCCTTACAGATGCAACTGTATAGCTTTTGTCGCCAATTTTGATGACAGGCTCATTTTTGAATTCGGCGGAGTAATCGTATAATTGAATTCTGTGAACTGATTTTGGCTCCAAGCCAGATTTAACCCTCTCTATTTTTTCCCTGAGCTCAAAGAGATCGAAAAATGCATTTCTGAATTTAATGTTATCCTGGCCCGAAGATATCACCGGCATGGACATCGTGTAAAGAATGCCCGCTACACTGACTATAACCATTAGAACCATCAATCCTCCGACAACTTCCGAAACCGCCCTTGAGTTCGGGCTCATCAGGAGATTTTCACCTCGGCTCCCTTAGCTTCCTTGAGTTCCAACCTCAACATGGGCAGGTCGATTGCCCTCTGCTGCCCATTAATATCTGTAAATGTGATCTTTCCCCCCTCGTTTACGGTCACGAAGCCTCCACCGAATTCGTTCGTTACAAGCGTCAGAACGAGTTCTATCTCGTCATCTATGTAGATTTCGGAACAGTTGACATTTACTAGTGTACTCCCGTTCACAAATGTCCAGTTCAGGGAACAGTTTGCGTTTCCGTTCACTGTAAGTTCTGGCTGTACTTCTGGATAGAGGTAAAGGCTCAAATTCACTGGAATCGTGTCTACGAGGGAAACGTTTGTCGCAGCAATCTTGTATATCCTGCCTATGCTGTAGAACGCGTCTATTAACTGATCGAGCGTTTCGGCTGGGTAGTAGCACTCAACCACACCGCTGGAGGTATGTCTGCCCGAAACGGCTCTCAGAATGGTCTCATTGTAGTAACTTTTTTCGCCAAAGCCTATCGTGCAGATGTCGATGTACTCATCCCCGATTTTTGTGTTCTTCAGTTCATCTGCTTTAGGTATCACTTCGCCTCCGCAGTCATCTGGATTGCATGCGGTATCACTGCAGGTATACTTGCCGAAACTGCAGTACGTGGAACCACTGGAAACATTTCTGCAGGTTGGCATCCCGTCACTGAGCAAAATCACTAGGGGCTTTGTTCCCTTAATCAGGGTCACATTTTCAGTTAAAACGCGTTTGGCGTGTTCAAGCGCTTCAATGTAATTTGTCCACCCCCCAGCAACTATGTTCTTAATCTTATCCACGACCGCATTACTGTCCGTCGTAAGATTTCTAAGATAAGGAGAGGATGAGTTGACCTCGTAGGTATTTGCACATGTGCTGAAATCCACAAGCCCCTTGTAATCCGTCTCGTTCAGACTTTCCCTTATGAACTTTATCGCGGCGATCTTTGCAGCGTCAAGCTTCTCCATCCAGAGAGAGCCCGCAACATAGCTCGCATCGATTTTGCTTGGCACAATGTAAACCGAAACATTCTGACCAGCTGGAACGTTCTGCACAAAGCATACTTTTCCGCCAACATCTGTGTAATCTCTGCAGAACGAGAACCTGCCGGTGTTCAGGTTCTTTATCCAGGCATTGACCTTTTCTCCATAGTTCTTGGGAATGAATACGTATGCAAATTCGTAACGGTCGTTACTTGTATAACCGGGATCGAACTTAAAGTTGTGGATTGCATAATTCGGGTTGTACTGGGTTTGATTACTAAGCAACAGCCTATAATTGTAATTACGTGATGACTCGCGCTCGAATACAAGGATATTTAGCTGAATACTCTCCGGATTTGAGACCACAACACTCAGGTTCCAGGTTTCAGTGGTCCCGGGAGTTGTCTCGTAGCAAATTCCGTTTGTTTGGGTCAGTTCACCATTTACGCATTCAAAGTTTACACCGCCGTAGCTCGGGGCTCTCCAAGAGTATCTAGTAGTAGTTTTTGGTGCCGGCTGTCCGTTGACATACAGCGTAAAGGCGTCATCTGGAGAGATACCGCTTGGTAAGTTCTCAGTCTGAGAGTAACTCCAGAAGGGCATGCTCTGATTTGTGTACACAACTATGTAAACAGGCTTCCCCTTTTGAACACCAACATTGACACTCACGACATTTGGATTCAGAGAATACATAAATTCACCGAATTTGGTCCTCTCTTCATGCGCTTCGTTTACATTTCCTGCGTGCATGCTTCCAGACTTGTCCACTACGGTTACCACGGAAAGATTCTGCCTAGTTTCTTCAACAACAAACCCCCTGCCGACCATCCTTATGTGGAGCTCAAAAGGCTGGCCAACCTGAATCGTTTCAGGGCTTGCGAATTTCTTGATATAAAGCTCGGGTTCTACTCCTACCTTCTTCGCTATGAGAATTTCTTCAGTATCGTCTGCAGTAAAGCCTCTCGAGTCATATACTTCAAGACGTAATTCACAAACTGCAGATTCCGTGCTAGAGTTATATTTGCATAAAGTCTCAATGTCGCTGCTCCAGTAGATCCCAATTTCCTTTTTGGTTACGCTCATGTCTCCGGAAGCTAGCTCCGAACCATTCCAGCTTTTAACGACCCACCACCAATCAACAGGAGAATAAGACTCCGAGACGTCTATCGTGACGTTACTCCCCGAGATAATTGCCGAAGGCCTTACTTTCAGAACGGCTGTTGGATAAATTATGGATGCACTTGTAAATAGCAGCTCATGCTTCTCCTTTAGGCTGTGAGTTATACCGCTTATGTTCTCGAATTTCAAGTTAGCAAAGGCGCCAAGGCTTAGGTATTTCCTAAACTCGCCTCTGTCGGAACTTATAAAGATGTACCTCTTTCCCCCTCTCTCCTCAAAACCCACGATGTACTTTATATCCCCAATCGATGAGGGCATATATACCTTCGCCCTCAGATAACCGTTGCTAGGATAAAGAGTGGCCATATCAACTACCTGGGCAGAAATCTGGGAAGCAACGTCTGAAAACTGGTTGTCAACTACTTTCGAAACCTGAGATTTTCTTAGTGTGTCCTCTAAGCTCAGTGCAGCTACTGCAACAAAAACTGAGAGGATCCCCAGAAGGATTAAATACTCCACCATCATCGAGACTCCTCTATTATCCCCGGATCTCATTTGCATTCACCTCCAGCACAGTTCATGGTTTCCGAATACTCCACATCACCGGAAATGAAATTTAATATCACCTTACTCCCCGATTCCGAAATTATCAAATCCCCATAAACTCCTTTCTGGGAGTAGAGAACTCTAACCTGGTCATAGATATCACTCGAATATTCTCCCCACTTCGCTGGAGGCATTTTCTTAACGGCTATACCCGCGAGATCCTTCAAATTCCTTATTTCTTCCTTCGGAAACATCATCATCGTCCTTGACGTCTCCATCCCCGCGAGTATATTCTGGGCATGCAGTACGGAGATTGAGATGATTATCGTGGAGATCAGGAGGGTGAAGAGGATCAAAACCTGACCCCTTTCCTTCACGGACGCCATACTATCAGCCTCACCTCAAATATCATCGGTCTCCAGTCCTCAACACCGTTGCGGTAAAAAACGGAATCTCTGAGCTCACTGTTGTTCAGCAAAATATACCTGCTTGCTGCAACTGCATTAGGCGACGGTGTCCTGTCCACGAGGACTGCGGATTTTACGGTGCCACTCTCAACCCAGTACAGCTCCAGCCTGTAATCGTAGTCACCCAGAACAACTCCCAAGGAATAGCTGAAATCCTCATTCGGTGTGCAGTAATCCTCATTCGGTTCGCAGTTGACACCAAGGCAACAATTTCTCAGGTTGACGATCATGCCCTGGAGGCTATCGGTGTAGAAATTCCCGTCGACTTTCTCATAGGTATCGAGAATTTTCAGAGTATCCTGCGCCTTTATCTTCGTCTGCACGTTAACGGCCTCGCTCCACATTGGTGAAATTACCAGAGAGCTCTGATAGAGAGTGTAAAGGGCCAGGAGCAGGATCAATGCAGATGCGACCCCCTCGAGGGTGAATGTTTGGCCTTTCGTGTTCATCGCAATCACCACACGTGAATCACTATCTTTGCCGCCGCTTTTCCCGCTATTAGGGCAACTGAATCTGAGAGGTCCAAAGTCGCATCGATATTCTTAACACCGAAGCTCACTAACACCTTATCCCCGATTCTAAACCCCCTCTCCTTCAGCATCCTGTTGATTGTTTGCGTAAGATCGTAGGACTTCCCTTCAACAAGATTATCACTAAAAACAGGATTATCGCTTATGTGAGGCCCAAAATCGACCTCTATCTTACCTGGGTCAGCGTTACAAGAAGGGATGCTACCGGTCAAATAGTTGAAACAGATACCCAACCACCACGGTTGTGCTGGTCCTGCTTGACCGTAAACGTTTACTCTAAACAATTTGATTGGATATGTTAGCTCACACTGGACGTCACCCTCGATATCTATACACTCTTTTGGAAAATTTCTAGGAAGGTTACGAGGATTCATATCCTGTATTATGAGATCGTAGTACGGATCGATCCACACGAACCTCTCATACCTTGAAACGTATGCAGAAGACGGAATTGGCTTTCCGGCCTGCAGAACTACTTCTCCTGCTCTGTTTTTGACCAAAAAGGGACTGTAAGGAGTTGAATCCAGCGACTCAAGTGAGACGTTGAAATCGTATTCCCTGTCAAAAGTTTTCAGCCCGAGCACATCCCTCACCAGATCGTAGTTGCTCTTTGCCAGATTGTTGAACGCCCTGATTTTTTCGTAGGAAAGATAATCCGCCTTCCCCTTGGCTAGGCCGGGGAAGAAGTAGAAGTCCGGTTTACCCCACTGGTCGGACTTTTCGTGCCAGTTTGTGCCGTTTCCGCTTGAATTTCTCCAGTAACCGTCCATCTCGGTCAGAACTACTCCAAGACGGTATGCCTCGTGCATCAAACCTATCTCGTTTCTAACGTCGGCAAAGACTCCGGGGAGAAAGCTGGCTATGAACATGAAGGTGAACAGAAATATCGACAATCCTATGAGCAGATCCAGGCTAAGCTTTCCACCCTCCATCATTCTAATAATGTCAATGGTGGATATAAACGTTTTGGTTTTACAATTATTATAATGACATTGATCAGGAAAATGGTTAAATCTCCTTCTGGCAAATTATAGCCATGGAAATGCTCAGACTGGAGTTCGATCTTCAGCATCATCTCGTTCTTTCAAGAAAGAACCCAAACGACCACGCGCTGATCAGGCTGATACTCTCAACACTAGCGACTTCCAAGGAGATAGCGAATCTAACCAAAAAAGACTTGAAGCGGAAAGGAAAGGCGTACTCAATCCAGCTTTTCGGGGAAAAAAGGAGGATTTCTCCACTGGATGAGCAGACGTTTAATCTGATAAACAGCATAGAAGGAGAGAAACCTTTCAACCTGAAAGAAGGGGAGATAGACGAAATCGTCTCGAGATATTCACCAAAGGACAGAAAATACACTGCAAAAAGTTTAAGAAAGGCAATGATAGCTTTCCTAAACGATTCCTCTCTCTTCGGGATCCAGATCGAAAGTCTGAGCTCCAAAGAACTCGAGGATTTCATGAATGACTTCAATCCCCTCTTCTCCGGCGTCTGGCTCGACGAAGAAGGACTGAGAGATTTCGTCTTAAACTACTCTACCCTGAACAACATTACAGATCCTCGAAAGATTGCGGAAGAGACGGGTATAGAGGAGAGCTTTGTCGTTTCTGCACTGAAGAGCGAGAAAAGCATCTTCTCGCTTGCCAAAAAATTCGACAGCGAAAGATTTATTTTTTGATAACCAATAGTTCTGTGGATGTTATTGGCTTTGTGCTGGGTGAAAGTTCAATTTCGGAATTCAGCTTCGCCGTTGATCCCTCCAATGTTCCCAAGTTTGGTGAATACGTCGTAGCCGAGAACAGAGACGGGAAAGAAGTTCTGGGAATTGTGAGAAATGTCATAAATTTTAACAGACTGCTTGAGAATCCGCTGAGCTTCGAATACGCACTGAAGAACGTTAAAATGTCCAAAAAGATTCTTGAAAAGAACGAAGTTGTTGTTGCAAACGCCAAGATAATCGGAATTGCTGAAAATGGTGAGATAATCCCAAACAGAGTCCCGGTAAAACCGAATTCGGCCGTAAGGCTTGCAGGAAATGAAATCCTGCAGAAAATTTTCGAAAATTCTGCCGGAATAGAGCTCGGAAATCTGATAGCAAGGAGGGACATAAAGGTAACGCTGGACCTGAACCAGCTCGTTCTGAGGCATTTTGCTATCCTCTCGGTAACGGGAGGGGGAAAGTCGAATGCTGTCTGCGTTATAGCCGACGAAATTGTCCGGAAGTTCAAGGGGACCGTGATACTAATAGACCCGCACGGAGAGTACGCAGGTTTCGTTTTCGAAGACGGAAGAGAGACCGGAAAGAACGTGATACCTGCTGGAATTCGCCCGGAAAGGCTTGAACCCTGGGAATTCTGCTCGCTGGTAGGAATCGACCGGGACTCGTCCGTTCAGAGAATGCATCTTGAAAGAATATTCACAACTGTGAAGCGCGAAAATCTGAGCGGTGCAGAGTTCATGCGGAGGGTTCTTGAGGTTGCGGAGGACTGGATCAACTCCCGGGGGGAGGTTGAATACGTCGATTCCACCGGCACCCTCAGGAGGACCAGAATATCGAGAGACGACCTGAACCCCCTTTACAGGGTTAAGGAGTACGTTGCAACCTTCATGCGCCGCTACGAAGAGCTGCTTACGCAGAGGGATATGCTTGCAAATCTTAGAGAGGGTTATCTGAACATAATCAACCTCAGCGGCTTCGACGAGGAGCAGATGAGGGTCGTAGTCGCGTATCTGCTGAGAAATCTCCTCATCGGGCGGATCAGTCATGTCAGGAACAGGAACCGGGAATACTGGGAAAGAGCATGCCCGGCAGTTAGAAGGCCGCTACTCGTTATCTTCGAGGAAGCGCACATCTTCGCCAACAAGGGAGACGTGTCACTCTGGATGGGCAGAATCGCAAGAGAGGGCAGAAAGTTCGGAATAGGATTCGGAATCGTGTCCCAGAGACCCAAAAGAATCAGCGAGGACATACTCAGCCAGTGCAATACGAAGATCGTGCTCCGCATCGTCGAACCGAATGACCAGAGATACGTCCAGCAGGCAAGCGAACAGATCAGCGAGGATTTGCTCTCCGATATAGCCTCCCTGGGCATAGGCGAGGCCGTAGTTGTCGGTCCTGCGGTTAAAATTCCTGCCGCTGTTAAGATAAGAAGGTTCCGGGGACACTACGGGGGGAGAGACATAGACGTTCTTTCGGAATGGAGATCTGAAGCCCAGAAGGGCTCGCTTGAGGACCTTCTATGAAGTTCGCACACTTTGCCGACCTGCATTTAGGATACGAGCAGTACAATCAGCCCTGGAGGGCGGAGGATTTCGCCTCCGCCTTCAGGAGGGCTGCAGAACTCGCAATTGCGGAGGACATCGAATTCGCCATAATTGCCGGCGACCTGTTTCACAGAAGCGTTCCGAGCCCGAAAACGCTGAACGATGCAATAGAGGTTCTGAAGCTCTTCAAGGCCAAGAACATTCCCGTTTTCGCAGTTGAGGGCAATCACGACAAGAGCATAAGAGAGATGTCGGCCTATCATCTGCTCGAGAGCCTGGGGCTTCTTAACGTGCTCGGACTGAGGCGCGAAAGGGTTGAGGGGGATTTCGTAACAAGCGTCCGGGCTGAAAATCTGTACATCACAAAGGGTGTTTTCAAGGATGTGGAGATAATAGGCGACAGACACCGCACGAAATGGCAGCTGGAGAAGATTCTTCCTTTCCTGAAACCCGATGGAAAGGCCATAATGGTCCTGCATCAGACCGTGAAGGAGGCTGTTGACATAGACATGGACATTGCCTGGGATCTCACGATCGCCCAGCTTCCGCCGGCGGAATACTATGCAATGGGTCACGTGCACATCCGCAGGGATTTAAAGGTCGGAAACGCCTTTCTGGCATATCCGGGATCAATAGAACGCTACGACGCCCGCGAAGCTTCGCACTTCATTCACTACGGCGAAACCATGGAGCTGAGGGAGGGGGAAAAGAAGGGCTTTTACATCGTAGAAGACTTCAGGCCAAGATTCGTGGCTGTGGAGACAAGAGACCTCTACAACATCTCCGTCGATGGAGAGAAAATGGAGGAGGTCGAAAACAAGTTCCTTTTAGCTCTTGAGGGCGTTAAGAGCTCTGGAATAGTAATTGCAAAGCTATTCTGCAGGGAGAATCTGGATTCGAAGAAGCTCAGCGATTATGCGCTGAAAAAAGCCAAATATGCAGAGGTAAGCTTCAAAAGAAAGGATGTCGAGATGATACCGGTGGAGGCCAAACCTGAAAAGGAATTCTTCTCGGATCTCGAGCTCAAATTGCTGGAAATTCTGAGGGAGGACGAGGAGCCAAACATAAAAGCCGCACTTGATATGATACTCGAACACTACGGAGTTTCAAGGCCAAAATCAGAGGTAAAACCGCCGGTGGAGGTGAAGGAGCCTGAAAAGGCTCCGGAGAAGGTAGAAAAGATGGAGAAAAAGTTCAAAACTCTGCTCGATTTCATATGATAATCAAAGAAATCAGCCTGAAGAACTTCAAATCGCACAGAAATACCAAGATTCAATTCGAAAAGGGGATAAACCTAATTGCGGGAGGAAATGGGGCAGGAAAGAGCTCGATACTGGAGGCGATTCTGGTCGCCCTTTACGGCGTCAGGCAGGGATATGCAAGAAAATCAGACCTGGTGATGACAGGAGCAAGCGAGTACTCGATCGAGATCGTCTTTGAGCTTGATAACAGGGACTACAGAATAATCAGGAAAAGCGGCGGAAATTCGGAGCTTACAGGGGACGTGAGGATCGAGGGAGACCAGAAGATCAACGAATGGGTAGAAAAGCACATTTCACCGTTCCATGTCTTCACAGGAGCCGTTTACGTAAGGCAGGGAGAGATAGAGGAGATAATCTCGGACGAATCCGAAAGGGAAAAGATAATAAGAAGGATCACGAGGATAGGGGACTACGAAAACGCCTGGAAGAACCTCGGAGCGGTAATAAAGGAACTCGAAAATGAAATGAATCGATTCATGGAGATCGCAAGGCAGAAGGAGGAGTGCGAGAAAAGGATACAGGAGAAGGGCTCCGAGATTGATGAAACAAGGAGGGAGATCGAAAAATGCGAGAATAGACTCAGAGAACTAAGAGAGAGCATCGAGAAAGTACTGGAGGAGAAAAAAGTTTTTGATAAAATGAAGGAGGAAATCGACAGGCTTTCTCCGGAAATCCTTAAGCTAGAGGGGGAGATAAGGGGACTCACAGAAAGGATCGGGGTGCTGAGAGAGCAAAAGGCTGAACTCGAGCAAAAGATTGCAAGCCTGTTCGAAGAAATAAAAAAGCTTGAAAGCCTGGAAGAGGATGCAAAAAAGTATTCCGAGCTTCAGGAACTCTACAGAGATTTTTTAAAGTCGATTCAGGAAGTTGAAACCAAGCTTAGAAGTCTTGAGTCTGAAAAAGAGCGCTTGAGCGCAGAACTGAGAAAATGCGAGGAGGAAAAAAAGAGCCTCGAAAGCGTGAGGAGGGAAATTTCGGAAATCGAAGAAAAAATAAAATTTCTGACACCTGAGGCTGAAAAATGGCGTAATTTGAGGGGCAAAGTTGAAAGAAAGGCTCAGATCGAAAAAATTCTCTCAGAGAAAAACATGACTGCCGAGAGGGTAGAAAAAATTTATCTTACGATACAGAAGGCAAGAGAGGCCGACAAAGTTATAAAGGAGGAGTTTGGAAGGGTAAGCCAGCAGAAGGGATTTCTGATTTCGGAGGAGAAAAGGCTTCTGGAATCGATCGAAAGGCTGAACTCCGCCATCGGATACTGCCCGGTATGCGGAAGAGAGCTCACCGAGGACCATAAAAGGGAGCTAATTCTCAATTATTCCCTCGAACTCGAAAAGATCCGCAAAAGGCTAACAGAAATCGAGAACGAGGAGAAAAAGCTGGATGAAGAAAGGAAAAAAGTTGAGGAGGTTCTATCAAAGCAGGATCTGGTGATGAAGTACAAGCAGCTTGCAGATGAGCTAAACAAGATTTCACAGGATCTAAGGGAAGTCGAAGTAGAGGAGCTGAAATCAAAGAGCGAGGAGTACGAGAGAATGAAGAACAGGCTAGATTTCCTGAAAGAAGTCGAAGCAAAGGCTCTTAAATCTCTGGAAAACTTTGATTCACTGGTAGAAAAGCTAGAAAAGGTCAGATTCATTTACTCCGAGGCCCAGAAGAGCAAAGAGCAGCTACTGAACAGACTTAAGGAAAGGGGATTTTCCAGCATCGAGGAGCTCGAAGCAGAGATACGAAAATTAAAGGCCAGCTATGAAGAATGGATTGGCCTAAAAAAGGCAAAGGATGAGCTTGATTCTGCCAAGACGAAGCTAAGAACCCTGGACGAGGAGATAGAGAGAACATCCGGGATTGTAAAAGCCAAAAGATCTGAGCTCGAGGAGAGGGTTAGGACTTTCGATAAAATAAAGGGCAGATACGACGAGGGGAGGCATCTGGAGCTTGAAAGGCTTGAAAGGGATCTCTCAAAGGAGATTGCAGCGCTTGAGGAGAAAGCCAAAGTTCTGAGAAAAAACCTAGAGGGACTTCTTGCAGACAGAGAATACCTAGAAAAGCAGCTTGAAACCATAAAAGATGCCGATAAAAAGGTTAAAGCGATCGAAAAGGCAATTCCCGAGCTAAACAAGATCAGGGAGAAGTTTGCCAGCTACAAGAACATCGTTGCCGAAGCCGCTTTAAAGGAGGTCGAAAGATACGCAAGTGAAATATTCGAGGAGTTCACAGAGGGCAAGTATTCCGGGATAAAGCTGAAGAGGGTTGTAGAATACGGAAAGGAGAAGCTGAAGATTTTTGTTATACGCCAAGGAGAGGAGAAAGAGACAAGCTTCGTGAGCGGCGGGGAACTGGTTGCCCTAGGCATTGCCTTCAGGCTCGCCCTGTCGATGTTCGAGGCAAAGGGGAGAATTCCACTGCTGATATTGGACGAACCAACACCCTATCTAGATGAGGAGAGGAGGAGAAAGCTTGTAGAGATCACCCTAAACTACCTAAGGAGGATTCCCCAAGTAATAATCGTCTCCCACGACGAGGAGCTGAAGGATGCTGCGGATAGGGTAATTTCAGTAGAATACCGAGGAGGTGTATCCGTTGTGGCTTCTCAGTGATGAGATAATGGAGAGGATCTCCAGAGACCTTTCAGAGCTTTACGAGAGGGCGGAAAAGGTTGCAGAAAGGATTGATGGGAAGTGGAAAGAAATGCCTGAAGGATCCGAATGCTCAGCCTGCGGAGTTGACGGGAGCAGGGGGATAGAGAGGCTATCCGGAATACTCCTTTACTTCGTCACCGCCGTTGGCGTTGGAAATGAAATCAGGGAAATGAGCGAGATAACGACGCTAAAACCCCACACAAATATAGAGGAGCGGGTAAGGCTTCACATGCACACCTCGGAGTTTAGAATGGGCAGTCTCGCTGAAGAAGAACTTGTTCTGATCGACGGATCGCTCCGAGGAGCCTTTGTTAGACCTGCAGCATATACCGACGATCCTGAAAAGCTCAAGCAGCAGTACGAGCTCGAGAACCTTGTCGAAGACTTCCTGACCGTGCTGGACAGACAGTTCGAAATACTGGAGAGGGATCTGAAGGATGGAAGGGCGAAGAGGAACTATCTTTTAACCCGAGAGAGGGTTTTCAGACAGATGGAAGAAGGATACAGGAAGGCAAAGGGGAGCCTGGAGGATCTGATGATACTCTTCGAGTACATCGAATACCTTCATGCCCTGAACAGACTGCTCGAAAGAGATGCAATTTTTGTGGCGAAAACATTTTACACCCACGAATTCGATGAAGAAGTCAGCGATACCGCAGTTCTGCAGATGATCGCGATGAAACAGTTCGGATCCGAAAAAGCCGGGTACTTCGAATTCAGACCCAGCATCGCTAAGACTCTGCCCTGGTTTGTCAGGGAATTCAGGAGTTTCTTTAAAAACCTATTCCGGGACTTCAACTCAGCATTCGTCAGATTCGAAGAGGGCGGGAACATATACCTGCTTGAAAGCCAGCGAAGGATCGATGAGGAGCTCATGAGCAAGCTCAAAGGGCTGGAAATCCAAGGGTACCTTCTGCCGCTGATCCATGCTCACAGACAGGCAAAGATTAGAAGGGATGAGATGAGAAGGGCCATAGATAGCATAATCGCATCGCTCGACACAAAATACGATTTCCTGCTGAAAAGCGGAAGAGATGTTCTGGAGGGCTAATTGAACGTTTAATTGAGCAACGGTTTTATAAACAATCGCGGATTGAAAACTATGGATGAATTCGAGAAGGAGATAAGAAGTATACTGGATGAAAAATTCATAGAAAAAGCCAAAAACCTGAAGAAGAGCGGGCACATCTTCAATCCGATCTTCTACCTGTTTTTCACCCGTCTCGTCGAAGCTTCCGGAATTTTCAACAACATCGTTCTGCCGAATGAGCTCGAACTGGAGGAGCTTTTCAAAACAAGAAAGGATTTTCTCCAGATCGATTACGAGACAATAAGCGAGCTTCTAAGAAGGGTATGGCTTTATGAGAGAAGCAGGGGTATTGAGTTCGAGTTCGAAAAAACCTCCGAGGACATGCTGTTTCTTATATACAGGCTTGGAAAAATCCAGAGCGAGATCGATAGAGCGATACTGAAACATGCGGAATGGAGCAAAGAAAAGCTCATAGATCTCTACTTCACCCTTCTTAGGGTTCTAATAGAGATCGAGGACGAGATAAACCGGAGAATTCGCTGCGAGGCTTAGCCTGGAGCTTTCCTTTTAACAGCTCCAAAACAAATTAAAAATCAAATTTCGAGTTCCGCAACCTTCTCCCAGCTGTTCTCATCAAAAACAACAATCTTCGACCCCACTACGTAAAGGTAGTCGTTTATGAACACGGCTCTGAAACCAGTTTCCGTTGCCTTTATCAGCTTTAAGCCATCCCTGTACGAGAATACGTAGCCGGCACCTGCCGGAATGAAGAAGATCTCATGCTTTTCATCAGCCAGAAAAGCCCTGTGGTTGCCTATAACCTCACTCCATGATTCCTTCAGCAAGTATTTGTCCACCTCAACCGGATTTCTCGGATCGCTTACATCGAACAGGGAGAGCTTAACGTTGCTTCCCTCCATTCCTATCCCGAGTATGAGGCTTCCCCCCAGCGGGTGTAGATAGGACGAGTAGCCTGGTATCTTCAGTTCCCCGGCCATCTTAGGATTCTCCGGATCCGAAAGATCGATTACAAAGAACGGATCGGTCTGCCTGAAGGTCACAATATATCCCCTTTCCGCGATGAATCGAACTGCATAGATCCTTTCTGTTTCTCCAAATCCCCTAATGGAACCGACGATCCTAAGACCGGAATCTAGGATATAGAGGTCGTTGGCATTTCCGACTGTTGTGGCAACCCTCAGATACCCCCCGTACTCGTCCATGGAGAACTGATTTAAAAGCCTCCCAGGCACCTCCCCAGATGCCACGATCTTCATTTCAGGAGAGATCTTCCAGATTTCGGTTTTCTCGATTTCTCTCGAATGAAATTCAGCGAACTTGCCGTATCTGTTGCTGAATTCATTTTCAAAAAAGATCCTTTCTTCTGGCCTCATATTAAGCGTGAGCTTCCTTATTAGATCCCAGATTTCAACTCGCTTTGCCTGATCGCTCAGATCATAGCTCACAAGCTTCTGAAGCTTCTCTAGGAACCACTCGGGGAATAGATCTCTGTTTTCACATGCGAACTTTAGCATAATCTCAGAGTAGTCGGCCTGAGAATAATAAGAGACGTAAATCGCTTCTTTCGAGACATAAACGACCGAAGCATAGTTCCCGACAAAGGATATGCTGCCTTCAATCCTCCCGCTTGTTGCGTCCAGCTTGATAACAGTGTACAAAACTTCAACAGGCACAGGTTTCACTGGGTGGTATATACTGCTGCAATCAACGGCCCAACCAACTCCGTTCACGCTCAGCGGTACTATTGGGCAGACTTCGGAGTACTGGGATACCACAATGTAAATCTTCCCCTCATGAAGCCTTGCCGCAACAATAGAGCCGTTGAGATCTACTGTGTATTTTTCAGCGAAATCATCCGTGCTGAAAGCCTTTAACCTGTTACCCTCAAGAATCACAACCGTGCTTCCGTATACTAAGATTTCTCCGCTTGCATTTAGCTCCAAGATCTTTCTTAGTTCGCTAGGTGGGAAAGCCTTCACAACTGCAGTCTTTTGCTCGTACGGATACGGTGGAACTATTTTTCCCGCAAAATATGGCACTTTCTGGTAGCGGGAGACATATATGTTCTTTCCATCGGTCTTAACAATGTCAGGTTCGTCTATTCCCAGAACCTGAACGTTTGTCTGTGAGAACCTGTCAGCCCCTTTCTCCACGACCGCAATCTCTTGATCGGACATTTGGGCTGGAATAGAAAATGACGGAATCGTTCTTGAAAAGTCTGGATAATAGCCACTGGACCTGCCAAAATATTCCCTAAATTCCTCCGGCGAGGAAAAGCTTGCTATCTTTTTTGTTTCTTTTGTTTGAGCAAACTGAAATACTGCCAATGAAACGGCAACTAAGATTAAAGCCAACAACACGAGTCTCATATGGTTAGTTTCTCCTTTTTTTATTTATAATTAATCAATTTGTTATAAAAAATATCAATTTGCTATAAAAAAGCGATGTTCCCTCTTCGTAGGCAAAATATTTATATTTTTTTCGCTAACACAACAAAAAAGGTGATCAGAATGAAGATTCCGGCAAGAAGTCTTTCAAGAAAAACGGTTGTTTTAACTGACGGGACAGTTGTTGGAACTCTCTACAATATAACTGTGGATTTTAAAACCGGGGCTCTGGTAAATCTGGTTGTAAAGCCCACAAACGAGATACCCGAGATTAGAAAGGAGGAAGACATGTACATAATCCCCTTTGAGTGTGTCCATGCTCTCAAAGATTACATCGTGATAGACAAGAAGAAGTTGAGAGCGTGAGGGACTACATCTTCCCTCCAATAATCTTCCCCCTATTTTTAATTCTCATTGTTCTTCCCTTTTTGGTATTTATCTTTGTTTTCACCGGTTCAGCGGTATTCAGGCTTCTATTCGGGGTTGATAGCGAAAAGGCGCTGCTATTGCTAGGAATGGTCGTATTTGGCAGCCTCATTAACATTCCACTATATGAAAGGAGAGGAATCGAGCTCATTCGAAGATACGAAATTTTCGGATTCATATACTCCATCAGAACGAAAGAGAAGCTTATCATAGCAGTGAATCTCGGCGGATGCGTTATACCTCTTATACTTTCGGTAAAGCTTCTAATCGATATCTGTGGTTTAATTTTACCCATTCTAGTGGCTGCGGCCCTCCTATTATCGTCCCTCATAATCTACTCATTTGCCAGACCTGTCGTCGGAGTTGGCATCGTAGTTCCTATGTTGATCCCGCCGATAGTAGCCACGGTCTTAAGCTACACTGTCCTGATCCTCTCCGGAGCGCCGCTTACACTGTTGCCGAAGCTTTCATTCATAGTCGGAGTTATCTCAACCGTATTTGGTGCAGACATACTGCATCTGAGAGAGGTGGGGCAAATAGGTTACGGTGTCATAAGCATCGGGGGTGCCGGAACTTTCGACGGGATATTCCTTACCGGGATTTTTGCGGTGCTATTCTCAGTTCTCATCCTCTAATAAATCCCTGACTGCCTTTCTTACTGCCTCCTCACTCCTAAATTTCGGCCTCCATCCTAGTGCCTTCAGCTTTTCCACAGAAAGCAGCATTACCGGCACGTCCCCCTTCCAGCCCCTATCACCACCGGTGAATCTAAACCTCGGATTTAATCCCATTTCCTCTGAAACTATCTCCGCTATTCTTCTAACTCTAATCTGATCCTCAGAGCCTATGTTGAATATATTCACTTTTTCTTCTGCATTCAAACCGCAAAAAATGGCTGAAACACAGTCTTCTATGTAAATGTAGGATTTGTTCTGCTCCCCGTTTCCCAAAATTTCGAGTTCGTGGGGATTATACCTCAGCTTCTTTATGAAGTCGTAAACAACACCGTGAGTGCTCCTTTTCCCGATTACATTGGCAAATCTGTATATGTATGCCTGAAAATCGAATGTATGGCAATACGATTCAATCAGCGCTTCGCAGGCAAGTTTGGATGCTCCGTAAATGCTTATCGGATGGGCCGGACAATCCTCAGGAGTGGGGATCTGTTTAGCCTCACCGTAAACAGTTGAAGTCGATGTAAAAATGATTTTTCTAACTCCGACCTTCCTCATTGCTTCCAGGAGTCTGTAAGTTGCCAAAACGTTGTTCCTGTAGATTTCCTCCGGTTTTTCTGATCCGATCCTGACGTCGGGATTTGCCGCCAAATGCCAAACCTCGTCAGCACCCCTTAAAAAATTTTCAATCGGATCTTCTGCCAGATCGACGATGTGAATCTCAGCCTCTTCGTTTACAAACTCCCTTCTACCACTCGAAAGATTGTCAAGAACAACAACCTTGTCCAACTCGACAAGCCTGTCCACCAAGTGACTGCCAATGAAGCCCGCTCCACCGGTTACAAGAATCATCAGCAAAGCTTTTATAGGTAGTTGATATATACTTTTTTCACTTTGGGAGGTGATAGAGTTGCTACCGAATCAAATGGTGAAGTCACTCATCGGAAAAGTGATCAGGGTGGAAATGAAGGGCGAAGAACACGAACTGGTGGGAAAGCTGGAGGGCGTGGACGAGTACATGAACCTCTTCCTGACAAACGCGATGGAATACAAGGGGGATGAAAAACTGAGAAATCTTGGAGAAATAGTACTCAGAGGCAACAACGTAGTGATCATAAAGCCACAAGAATGACCGATTTCCAGATTGTAGATACCAGAGAAGAGATTTTGAAAATACTTGACCAGAAAGGTGAGATTTTACAGAAAGACCTTTGGAAAGAGCTTAAAATAGACAGCAGCAAATGCTCCAGAATTCTCAGAAAGCTGGAAAAGGAGGGTTTGATCCGAAGGGTCGAGGTCGTGGTCGACGGCGTTAAAACTTTCAAGATCGTTTCTTCAAAATTCGAGGAGAAAAAATTAGAGGAGGAAAAACTGGATTTGAAGACAGTAATGGACAGAATGGAACGAGTCGCAAAGCTTCCTCCCTGCTACGGTTGTTTGGAGCTCGAATGTGAGGCTGAACGATGTTTAAAGCTTGAAGTATGGTTTCTAAAGGTGTGTAAGTTTGGATAGATATTTTAACTTAAAGGAATACTAATTATGGAGATGGAAGAAGTAAAAGATCTGCTGGGTGGTTTGGAATTCGAGGATACAAGAGACATAAAAGTACCCGAAAGACTGATCGATCAGGTTATCGGTCAAGATCATGCCGTAGAGGCTATAAAAAAGGCGGCAGTTCAGAAAAGACACGTGATGCTCATAGGTTCTCCGGGAACCGGAAAATCCATGCTCGCAAAGGCCATGGCAGAACTTCTTCCAAAAGAAGAGCTCGAAGATATTCTAGTCTATCCAAACCCGCAGGATCCAAACCAGCCAAAGATCAAGATTGTACCTGCAGGAAAAGGCCGTGAAATCGTCGAAGCCTACAAGGAGGAGGCGATAAAGAAGACACAGGCAAGAAATCTCATGATATTCACCCTGATTTTCATGGTCGTTCTTTACGTCGTAATAATGGACCCAAAGAACTTCATCTGGGGTCTGATTGCAGGAATACTGCTTCTCATGGTCTCGAGATATTTCATGCCGAGAGAAGAGCGAAACGTACCAAAGCTTCTGGTCGATAACTCAGAAAGAAAGACTGCGCCATTTGAAGACGCAACTGGAGCCCACGCTGGGGCCCTCTTTGGCGATGTTCGCCACGATCCCTTCCAAAGCGGCGGGCTTGAGACCCCAGCACACGAGAGGGTTGAGGCCGGAGCGATTCACAGGGCCCACAAGGGTGTGCTATACATAGACGAGATTAACACCCTGACAATCGAATCCCAGCAAAAACTGCTCACCGCTTTGCAGGACAAGAAATTCCCGATAACCGGACAGAGCGAAAGAAGCAGCGGTGCAATGGTTCGAACAGAACCTGTACCCTGCGACTTCATTCTAGTTGCAGCAGGAAACCTCGATGCCCTCATGGGCATGCACCCTGCTCTGCGAAGCAGAATAGAGGGCTACGGATACGAAGTATACATGAACGATACGATGCCAGACACACCCGAAAACAGGCAGAAGCTTGTCAGATTCGTTGCCCAGGAAATCGTGAAAGACGGGAAGATCCCGCATTTCGACAAATTCGCTGTAGCTGAAATCATAAGGGAGGCCATGAGAAGGGCCGGAAGGAGAAACCACCTAACACTCAGGCTCAGGGAGCTCGGAGGCCTGATAAGAACTGCTGGAGACATAGCAAAAAGTGAGGGGGCCGAGATTGTAAGACTCGAACACGTGCTAAAGGCGAAGAAAATTGCGAAAACTGTCGAAGAACAGCTTGCAGATAAATACATCGAGAGAAGAAAAGATTACAGGCTTTTCTTGTCCGAAGGCTATGAGGTTGGCAGAGTAAACGGTCTGGCAGTTATTGGAGAGTCTGCAGGTATTGTTCTGCCGATAATAGCCGAAATAACGCCGGCAATGAGCAAATCTGGTGGAAAAGTGATCGCCACAGGAAGGCTTCAGGAAATAGCAAGAGAGGCCGTGATGAACGTATCAGCGATCATAAAAAAGATCATCGGAAAGGATATTTCAAATTACGACGTTCACATTCAGTTTGTAGGCACCTATGAAGGTGTAGAAGGGGACTCTGCAAGCATAAGCGTGGCTACAGCAGTTATTTCGGCAATAGAGAACATCCCTGTTGATCAGTCCATAGCGATGACTGGAAGCCTTTCCGTAAGAGGGGATGTGCTTCCCGTGGGCGGGGTGACCCAGAAAATAGAGGCTGCTATTCAGGCGGGACTGAAAAAGGTGATAATTCCCAAAGGAAACTCGGACGACGTTTTGCTCGATGCCGAACATGAAGGCAAGATCGAGATAATTCCCGTATCCAGGATCGAAGATGTGCTCGAACACGCCTTGGCAGACAGCGAGAAAAAGATAAGGTTGATCGAAAAATTCAAAGAAAGCTCCTACGCTCTTGTGAGCTGAATGAACCACTTTTTGAGGATTTCAAACTGCTCATGCGTGTTAACAACCTCGCACTCCATAGGGCTTTTGAAAAAGAAGGCCAGTTCCCTAACAACCCCGCCGACATCTTTTTTCTTGGCTAAAAGCAGAAGTCTTGATATGTCCAAAACGAGGGGACTTGCGACGATAGCGTCTATTGCATCCCAGATGAAGTAAAACTTCATCAGCCTCCCCAAAAATCCGCGGAAGTGAACGAAGTCGAAGGCTGTCTTGTTGTCGACGAGGCTCGGGAAAAACTCAATTTCAGTTATGCTGAAGGGAGTGTAGCCAAGCGCTTTTTCGAGAACTCTGTCTTTACTCACAATCTTGCTCTCCTTGTTGTCTTTTGCAGAGAGAACTTTGCCGTCGTAATCTCCGAGGATGTTGTAGCTCATCCAGCCCTCAACCTTCAGATTTCTGTAAGCGAACATCGGCGCCAAGGTCGTCTTAACGAGCGTCTCTCCCGTTTTTCCGTCATTGCCCGCATGCGGAACGTTTTTCTCTTCCGCAAGCTTTTTTAATGCTGGAATCGACGACCCGACGCTTGGAGTAAAGTTTGCATAAGGCAATCCGAGATTTATGGCTGAATAGGCATATAGCATGCTTGCGGTCGCAAATTCCTTTCTGTCGTCGTCTATCATCTGCTCAAAGCCCTCGATGGTTGTGTGGAATTTATCGCTGAACTTCGGAACTGGCTCGGTCGAAGCCACATTTACAACAACGGTATCCCTATCGGCAAACTTCCTGATGTCTCCAGAGATCCTGCTCACAATCTCTCTCAGACTCAATTCCTCTTCCTCGAGGGTTTCAATCTTTCCAAGACCCCTAATACCGCTTCCGCAGTTCAGAGCCGTTCCTTTCCTTGCAACAATCTTTAAAAGGTCCTCTCTAATGTAGTCCAGTAGCTCGTGGTCGAAATGTCTATTCTTTTCCCAGTGCTCCCTCAAAGCGACGAATGCATTGGGGAGCGGACGAATTTCGTGACCGCCGAAATCAAATTTAAAAGGCACAAATTCTTCGAGAGGTTCAAAAAAAGGCAAAGCAGTAACGAGGCCAGTCTTGTCCACGACTCCATTCTCGATAAGTTTGGCTCCCGCCATTGCTGTGGTTGAAACTATTCCGTAAGCACCGATGAGCCAGATTTTCATTTCCTCACCCTGAAGTAGTCCTTTGCATTCTCACTCGCCCTCGCTACAAGCTCAACCGCGCTTTCGACATCGCCCATGTCTACAACTTCCACAGGGCTGTGAATGTACCTGGCTGGAACGCTAACGACTCCTGCCGGGATTCCTGACTTTGTCAGATTTATTGCGGTTGCATCGGTGGTGCCGCCTTCAGCAACCTCGAGCTGATATGGGATCCTGTACTTCTCAGCGGTTTCCTTAAGCCACCTAAATACGGGCTGAGAAACAATGAGACCCCTTCCGGATGCATCAATGACAGTTATAACGGCTCCCTTACCCAGAGTGATGTCCATCTGAGCACTCTCGCTTCCAGGAAAGTCCGCTGCAACGCATGAATCAATCGCTATTGCAACATCGGGATCCAAGGCAAAAGCAGACGTCTTTGCTCCTTTCAGACCAACTTCTTCCTGCACTGTAGCAACGAAGTAGAGCGTTGCGTCGCTCTTGCTCTTCCTAAAGGCCTCAATGGCCACAGCAACTCCGACACGGTTGTCAAAGGCCTTTCCCGTAATTCTTCTGTTCGCAAGAACTGCCACCTCCCTGTCAACGGCCACTGGAGTTCCGACATCTATACCCAAGCTAATTACGTCTTCCTTACTCTTTGCCCCCACATCGATGAACATATCGCTTATCTCAATGGCCTTCTTTCTTTCTTCCTCCTTCATCAAATGCGGAGGTTTGCAGCCTATGACACCATAAACCTTCTGTTTTCCATACAAAACAACTCTCTGGGCTAGTGCGATCTGGGAAAACCAGCCCCCGATCGGCGCAATTCTGATGAAACCCTTATCATCGATCTTCTTCACAACAAAGCCTATTTCGTCCATATGCGCGGCGAGCATGAGCTCAAATTCGCTCCCATTCCTCGTTGCTATTAGATTTCCCATCGAATCCATCTTTATCTCGTCGGCATAACCTTCAAGTTCGGCTTTAATAATATCCCTAATCTCGTCCTCAAAACCGCTGACACCGTGAGCATTGCTGAGTTTCCTTATGAGCTCGATCATACGATCACCTCGTTCTCGATCGAGTGCCTCTTCGCAAGATCCTCTTCTCTTAATTTCTTTCTTTCCATTATTTCCGCAATTAAAGAGTCAAAAAATAACATTGAGGTGAGCTCGAAAACTGTTCCCAAAGGAGCAATGTTTGCAATTTCCTTTCCAAATTTGCTTTTTATCGGTACTGTCAGATCTGAGAGTCTTGCCAGTGTTGAATTCTGTGAAGAGGTTATAGCAATGACTTTAGCCCCGAGCTCCTTAGCCTTCTTTGCGATCGCAACAACGTATCCTGTCTCACCGCTACCCGAGATTGCCAAAAGCAAATCCCCTTTCCCGATTCTGGGCGTTATGGTCTCTCCGAATACAAAAGTACTGTAACCGAGATGCATGAGCCGCATTGCGAACGACCTCGCCACAAGTCCGCTTCTTCCTATACCGACAACGAATATTGATCCGGATTTATCAAAAGACTCGATCATTTCATTGATTGTCGTACGATCAAAGCTTAGAGATCTGAAATTTTCAATCATGAAGCCTATGAACCTGTCCATGAAAATGGCAACTCGAAAGGCTTAATAAGCATATCTAAAATTCGGGTTATGATTGAAGTTTTGATAATTCTCACGGTCATTTCTGCTTTTTATATGGCTTGGAATATAGGTGCAAATGATGCTGCCAATTCAATGGCAACCTCCTACGGTAGCCGGGCCCTAAATTTAAGGCAGATAATAATCATTGCAGCTGTATTGGAATTTCTCGGTGCAACCTTCTTCGGCAAGAACGTTGTTAAGACCCTCGCCAAGGGCATAGTCCCAATAGAGTCCCTCGATCCACACCTAGTCATTTGTGGAGCGGTTGCGGCCCTTCTTTCTGCAGGGCTCTGGATCACGATTGCAACCTATCTTCATCTGCCCATCTCCACAACTCACTCAATCGTTGGAGCGATGCTCGGATTTGGGATTGCCGCCGTTTCGCAGGGCCACTTAAGCCTGAACGCGATAAAATGGGATGAGCTAATTAAAATCATGCTCAGCTGGCTTGTATCTCCAATTACTGGTGCCATTTTAGCTTTCTCTATATTCTCCCTGATAAGGCTCATCCTCTTCAGAAAATTTCACTACGAAAGAGTTGAAAGGGCCTTCAGGTACCTGCAAGTTTTCACCGCCTCCTACGTTGCCTTTGCCCATGGAAGCAATGATGTTGCGAATGCAGTTGCACCACTGGCCCTCATTTTTGGACATAAAGTTGGAGCTTACTATGAAATCCCTACAGAGATACTGGCTTTCGGCGGTCTCGGAATTGCTTTTGGCGTCGCCACATGGGGATACAAAGTTATAAAAATGGTTGGTGAGAGGATAACGCAGCTGACGTATACAAGGGGTTTCTCAGCCGAATTTGCAACTGCTACGACTGTACTTGTCGCCTCAGCTTTGGGATTACCCATCTCTACCACACACACGCTAGTCGGTAGCGTTATCGGTGTGGGGCTCGCTGGTGGGTTGGCGGGTGTAAACTTGAGAGTGATCCAAAGAATTATATTCTCATGGATCCTAACGCTTCCGATCTCTATGTTGCTATCTATAGGCATATATACGATACTGGTGGTGTTCGTATGAAGTTCTTTAGATCGGTCGGGCAGGTCTTCGGCTATTCGCCCTTCCCGACGCTCGTAAAGCATGCAGTTTTGTGCGGGAGAGCGGTTGGAATTCTGCAGAAGCAGTTTGAGGCCTACGAAAATAAAGATTTCAACCTTGTTGAAAAGTACAGGGATGAGATCGATGAGCTCGAAAGCCAAGCAGATGAGCTAAAGGAAGAAGTCAGGACGCACGTTACGAGGTCTATGATTCTTCCTATAGACAGGCAGGATTTGCTGGAGTTTATGAGAGCGCAAGACGAGATAATCAACAACTGCGAGCACGTCGGGCACATGCTAACCTTCAGAAAGGTTAAATTGGATGTGAATATAGCCGGAGATTTTAAGATCCTACTAGCAAAAATAATGGAATGCGTTAACGAATACGAGAGAATGGTCGAACACATCAACACCCTGATCGAAACCTCTTTCGATAAAAAGGAGATCCAGACGATTCTGGAGATCATCCAAGAAGTCGAAAGTCTGGAACATGAATGCGACCAAGTTCAGATAAAGCTTCACACACTCTTATTCAACTCAAACGAACTGAATCCGCTTGACGTTCTTCTTATGGATACTTGGGTCGTGCATTTGGGTTACATAGCAAACGCAACCGCTAGGGCCGCTGACAGGTTCAGGCTCATGATCTTAGGGAGATGAAAATTTCAAAATTTCAAATTTCTCGCCGATATTATTATCGGATCCCAGATTGGAGTTAAAGGCGGTGCGTAGGCTAAATCCGTGAAGAAAACGTCTTTCGTCGTGAATCCCGCATGTATCATCGCAGAAATAACGTTCATTCTCATCGCAACCTCACTTCCTACGGCCTGTGCCCCGAGTATTCTGCCACTTTTATCGGCTATGACCTTCAGCAGAATTTCTTTGCCGCCAGGGTAATAGAGCACCCTGGTTTTCGCTCTAACTACCGTGGATCTTATCTCATAACCCTCGGCCCTTGCAGCCTTCTCATTGAGCCCCGTGGAGCCTATTTCGAGATCAAAGAATTTTGTTAGCTGCGTTCCAAGAACTCCCGGGAACTCAAGAGAGCCACCAGCAATGTTAACTCCGGCCACATAACCCATTTTATTTGCAGACGGTGCCAGTGGAACCCAAACAGGTTTTCCCGTAACAATATGCCTAGTCTCTGCGCAATCTCCAGCGGCAAACACGTTCTCAACGCTAGTTCGCATAAAGGGATCCACTTGAATCGCGCCAGTTTTTCCGATTTTGCAACCGAGCATCTCTGCAAGCTGAACGTCCGGTCTTATTCCCGTTGCTATTATCGCCAAGTCGCACTCGTAGCTGTTCTTATCGGTAACAACAGTCTCAACCTTATCCCTACCTTCAAATGCCTTTACACCCTCGCCAAGCCTTAAATCAACTTTTTTCTCCATCTCGACCCGCACTACCTCCGAGATTTCCCTATCAAGATTTGGCAAAACCTGATCCAAGAACTCAATTACGGTCACTCTTTTGCCAATCGCAGAAATCGCTTCAGCCATCTCTACGCCTACATAGCCGGCTCCAATGATCACTATCTTACTAGCCTCTTCAATCATCCTCTTAATTCTCCCAGCCTGGGATGGGTGGCGAATCGTTAAGATATTTGCTAAATCAACTCCTTTAACTTTTGGAATCTTTGGCAAGGCTCCAGTGGCAATTAAGATTTTGTCCCATTCGTATTTCTTCTCTTTTCCATTTTCGTCCACTCTAAGAAAACCTTCCTCGACCTCGACCACTTTCGAATTTACGTGCACATCCACCCCTCTCTCTTTTCTGAAAAACTCCGGAGTGTAATACATCAGGCTTTCAGGGCTGCTGAGACCCTCCACAACGTAAGGAATTCCACATGGTGCATGGCTAATGAGGTTTGTCGCCTCAAAAACCTTCACGTCCCATTCTGGCTTAATCGCCTTTACTCTGGAGGCTGCACTCATTCCGGCTGGACCGCCGCCGACTACCACGATTTTCATGATTGAACGGCTGTCAAGATGATAATAAATGTTGGGAGGTTTTGAACAGAAAAATACTTCCGCGAGCTACCCTACCTTTTAAGGTGGGGCTTCCGGCATTAAGGGAGGCTCTACGCCCTTCCCCTCATCTGCCAGTTCGTGGCGAAAATGGGAAAGCTTAAATAAATGGTGCGCTTAAAAATTGAAGATGCGAGCATTTAAAGGCGGGGCAGCTCACAAATCCATCCAGAGTGTGTGACTATGAAAATCACAATTCTTGCGGACAATAAGATAACGATGCCAAAGCCTTTGAGGGCTGAATGGGGCTTTTCTGCCTTGATAGAATCTAAGGAAGTCATCATGTTCGACGTTGGTCTGGGCACATCGCTTGGCAATCTCCTCACCTTGCAAAAGCCCTTTCCGGAGAAGATCATACTCAGCCATGGACACTACGATCACTCGGCTGCGCTTTACCCGTTTCCGAAAAAACTGCCACTTTACGCACATCCAGACGCTTTTCTGCCGAGATTCTTTGAGGGGCGATTCATAGGAATCCCCTACCAAAAGGAGCTGATCCTTCACAACTTCGATTTTGTAGAGCAAAGAGAGCCGATGGAGGTCTCCAAGGGTATTTGGGCGCTCGGTGAGATTCCGAGAACATTCGAAACAGCTGTTCTGAAGGATTCATTTGCAGTTAGAGACGGTAAGAAAGAGAAGGATGAAATAAAGGATGATCAAAGCTTGGCCATCAGAACTGATAAGGGAGTGGTGCTTCTTCTCGGATGTTGCCATTCAGGGCTGAGAAACACGATGAGATGGGCCGAAGAGGTTGTAGGTGATGAAGTTAAGTTCATAATCGGGGGTACGCATCTAATAGCATTCACCGAGGATAAAATCCTAGAAATCCTGAAGAGCCTCAAAGTCGATATGATTGCTCCTACGCACTGCACAGGCTTGAAGGCAGAAATGCTGATAGCAAAGGTCATGGGAGAGAAGTACAGGCCAGCAGGAGTTGGAAGCGAATTCGAATTTTAAGGCAGAAAAATTAGGACTGGACTAACTTTTCCATCCAACATTTCCCCTCCAAGTGCTCGAACTTCCATCGTTCAGGTAGAAGGTTAATTCCCCATAGTAGCTCTTTCCAAACTCCGGAACATTGTCCGGATAGCTTCTTGCCACGAAATCCTGAGTTATGAACTCCTGACAGGGATTCAGCGGTCTACAACGCTCCTCCTTGCAAGGTTCATCTGTCCCAACCTCTATCGGCCCGATTCCCTGAGCGGTATTGACCTGCGGCGGGAAATGCATAACGTATTTGTGGAAGCCAGAGGGGCCGATGACACCCTTTACGATGAGCATCGGATTACTTGGGTCGTCTGTCTCCCTGAAATATACTTCCTTTATCTCAAAATTGCAGCTAGCAGATTCTTTTCCAGAATTCGACGATTCAGGAGCTGCGCAAAAGCTTAAAGCAAGGGCTGAAATGAGTGCAATGGAGATGGCAAATTTTCCCAGGCTCTCTAAACTGGACATGATGATGCTCATCCATGGTATATTAAAATTTTTTCTTCAATCTCCAAAAGTTATCACCGGACTCGTGCCGATTCTCTTCGCCCCCATGGTTCTTAGCACAGGCTTCAGGAATTTCACCCTCGCTCTGTCCACGATTATGTGCACAGCCGCCGCACCCTTGGCTAGGGGTGAAATCGTCGGATCAAAACCTTCAGAAGTCAGGTAATCTATGATCCTATCAAGATTCTCCCTTTCAGGGACGTTGAAGTAAAGACTGACCAGATTTCTCGATTCTATTACCTCCTTTATGTCTGTGAGCAGATTCTCTAGAACTTCCTTTTTCTCCCTCACTTTTAAAGACTCTTTGTTGGCAATGAAAACCGATTTAACCTGATCGTTTAGCACATCGATGATCCTGCACTTGTTCTCCTTCAGCGTCGTTCCGAACTCTGTGACCTCGATGATCAGATCGGCCTCGGGAATCGGAGGCAAAAGCGAGGCTTCTGTTTTTCCTATGGGGTCAAAAACCACCGCATTCAAACCTTTCTTTTTCGCGTACTCTTTTGCTATCTCCGGAAATTCTGATGCAATAAAGATCTTTTTGTCTCCAACAGTCTCCTTGAAATCCTCTATGGTCCTTATCTCTGGATAAACTTCCTCCGAAACGGCCACAACCAGCTTTGTGGGACGAAGTGGGAGAGAATCCAGAACTACAACGTTTTCAAGCTCCATCTTAAGCTTCCAGTTTTCTAAAATGTCACCTCCAGTAATGGCTCCATCCCCTTTACCGATCTCAATATAGAGTGGCATGATCTGAGGTCTTACCTGCTTGAAAACCAGCATGGGGTGATCCACATCGATCAGATACCCTCTTTCGCTTTTTCCCAGCTTATACCCTGCAGTTACCAATGCATCCCATATGGGCTTTTCCAGATGACCGTCGGGGAAGTATACTTTAACAAGCATGATACCACCACCTGAGGACTTTTTAAAAAACTTTCATTCGATTGCATCTCCGACTGCTATGTTGGTTGCAAATGACACCGCAGAGAGACCACTTTCCATGCAAAACTCAATTGCAGAACTGAGAATCGCAGCCTTTGACACCAAAAGAGGAATACCGGCATTCACACACTTCAAAGCAATCTCCTTTGAAATTCTGCCTGATATCAAAAGGAAAGAGTTGCCAAGATCTACTGAACTCAGCAAAGCCATACCAATGGCCTTATCGACTGCATTGTGCCTGCCAACATCGTAAGCCCGATAAAAGCTATCTCCCGTAACTATTGCCGACACATGATAGCCTCTGGTTTTTCTGTATTCCTCTATTTCCAGAATTTGAAGGTGCTTTTTCAATTCCTCTAACTTGAACTTTCCTTTGCTTCTAATCTTTGGCCGAAAATTTTCAGAAAATCCAGAAAAACGCGAATTTAATTCAAATTCAGAGATATCCGGAATTTCTGCCAGTATTCTTTTGCCGGAAATTTCCAGTTTGAGGCCATCCGGTGATTTTAAAATACCTTCAGAAACCAAAAAGCCGATGGCTAGTTCTTTAAGCATAGATGGTGTGCAGAATTTCCGGTAAACTCTGCCATTCAAAACAAACTCCACCTCTTCCTCAACCGCAATCTCCAGAGGTTTTCCGAGATACCTGATCACGTTAATTGTACCGCAATGAACTATAAAAGCTTAAGTTTTCCAAAGCTTTAAAAAGCCAAAAATAATTTAAAACTAATAAGTGCTTCTTGGCTCGATTTCACCGACGAAGTTCTTCTTAACCAGCTCCTTTGCCTCTTCGAGACTGTAGTTTCCGAGTAGGAACATGAGTTTTACCAAAGCCACTTCAGGAAGCATATCTTCGCCCTCGATAACACCAGCTCTGAGCAAATCTCTTCCTGTATCGTAAACACGGTCGCATATTCTGCCATATAGACACTGGGATGTCATAACCACGATTGAGTCCTCACAAACTTTCTTCAGCGTTTCAATCCAGTCAGTGGAGACGTGACCAAGCCCAGTACCCTCAATAACAAACCCTCTGTAACCTTTGGAGTGATAATAGTCGATTATATCGCTCCCAAGTCCTGGATAGAACTTCACCAGCGCAACCTTTTCTTCAAGCCTGTCTCGGAGCTTTAACTCTCTTTCACCTCTTCTGTAACGCCAAGAAAGCCATTCGATTTCAAGAGACGGGTAATCTATCTTCGCAACGGGCTTTGCATTTATGGACTGAAAGGCGTCCCTGCGGGAGGTATGCATCTTTCTTACCTTCACACCTCTGTGAGCGTAGCAGAACTCGTCGCTTGTAGTTCCGTGCATGCAAACCAGTACTTCTCCCACGTCGCTTGTGGCAAGCTTTGCCGAGCAGATGAGATTCATCGCTGCATCGCTACTTGGCCTATCACTGCTTCTCTGCGCTCCCACGAAAACCACCGGCTTTGGAGTAGAGAGCATAAAAGCCAAAGCTGAAGCCGAATAATGCATTGTGTCCGTACCGTGAGTCACGATTACACCCTCGTATTTCTTCAGAGATTCGTAAACCCTCCTAGCAAGCTCTATCCAATAGCTCGGCTTCATGTTCTCGCTCAGAATATTATAGAGCAGCTCCGCTTCAACGTTGCAGATCTCAGCAATTTCAGGAACATCTGAAACTATTTCCTCTGCAGTGAACTGACTCGTAACTGCTCCGGTTCTGTAATCAACCCTGCTCGCAATGGTTCCACCTGTGGAGATTATCTTGACATTAGGCAGATCCTCACGTCTTACAATTTCAGCTCTTGGAACTTGAGCCCTAAAATCCTCGAGAACTTCTATAATCTCATATTCACGAAATCCAGCGTTATACCCGTTTTCCAATTTCAATACTAGGCTTCCAGTAAAACTCGGCATTACAATACCCTCGAAAATTTTCCCCTTTGCCCTAATTCTTACTCTCTTGCCTGTCAACATCAAAACAACCTCCAAGTTTCTTCACTTCTTCTTTCATAATCCCCAAAGCGTTTTCAATTCTTCTCCTGATCCTCCTGACTTCTCTCTTTTCGCTTAAAACCCTTTCCTTTCTCCGCAATCGCATCCTTTCAACCTCTTCCTTTGCTGTTCCCCCGATGGTCTTTCTACCGTCCACTATATTCTCCAAATTAGTTACCTCGGCAATTCTTTCGTCCGAGATTTTTATTTCGTATCCAAGCTCCCTTGCGACTTTCTCTATATCTCGGGCCGAAGGAGTATAGACACCTTTGTAAGCCAACCTCGCAATAATTCGATGTGAATCCCTAAATGGAATTCCAAAATCTTTCACTAGCATATCTGCAAGTTCTGTAGCAGTTGTAAATCCATCTTGCGCCTTTTTCTCCAGTATCTCTTTCCTGAATTTTATTTCCGATAACATTCCGGTGAAAACCTCCACAGCTTCATTCGCCTCCTTCAGCGCCGTATAAAGAACTGGATTCATCTCCTGAAAATCTCTGTTGTAGCTAAATGGCATCGCTTTGTAAATCGCCATCGTAGAAGTCAGAAGGCCAATCATTTTTCCACATTTCGCCCTAAGAAGCTCAGCGATATCGGGATTCTTCTTCTGTGGCATTATCGAAGACGTCGAAGAATACCCATTTGGGAGTTCAATAAATCCAAGAATCGCAAAGAGAATTATTTCTTCGCAGATTCTGCTTATGTTCATTAAAACAGAAGTGCAAACATAAACTGAGTCGATCAAAAAATCCCTAGAAGCAATAGAATCCTCACTGTGCTCCTGAACGGAGTCAAATCCAAGAATTTTAGCCGTAAATTCTCTGTCAAGCCTATAAGCAGTTCCAGCAAATGCTGATGAACCTAAAGGACATCTGTTCGCCCTTCTGAAAGCCTCTAGAGTACGTTCAATGTCCCTTTCGAATAAATCGAAGAACATGAGCAGATGATGTGATAGCCTTGTTGGTTGGGCAAACTGGAGATGTGTGAAACCAGGCATAATTGAGTCGGTTTCAGAAAGCTTCAAAATAGTCTCTTGCAATTGAATAAGCCCCTCAGCCAAATTCAATAGGTTATCTCTGGCAAATAGTCTCAAACATGTCGCAACTTCGTCATTTCTCGATCTCCCTGTGTGCAGTTTTTTCCCGGCCGGTGTTTTCTTCGTTATTTCTGCCTCTATTGCTTCATGTACGTCCTCGAATTCCCATCTCTTATATCCCTGTCTTGAGATCTCGTTTAAAGCATTTATGATCTCCAAGGCCTCCTCTCTGCTCAGATAGCCGCTTCTTTGAAGGCTAAGCGTATGGGCTATGTCCACAAGGATATCGTAGTAGAAAATGCTGAGATCATGACCTATGGAACTTGAAAACTTCAGAGCCTTGAAATCCATTTCCTTTCCAAACCTGCCTTCTCTGAGCATTCAAACCCACCTCTCACCATCTTTATATATCTCCTTTTTCCATATCGGCAATTCCGTCTTCATGAGCTCAACAGCATTAATGAGTGGTGCCCAGATGTCTTTCCTGTGCTCGCCCACCACAGCTATATAAACAATGTCTTCACCGGGCATCAGCTTCCCAAGTTTATGGTAAAGCTTTGCATTTGCAATTCCTGGAAAGCTTCTAATTTTGTTTTCGACTTCTGAAATTTTTTCGAAAAGAATTTCGTTAAAAGCCTCGTATTCAAGTCTTTCCACAGTTTTATATCCCTCAAATTTTCGCACAAAACCAACAAAGACACCAACCGCACCGCATTTTTCTGCATTTTTCTTTGCCTTTTCAACTACTGTTTTTAGGGTTTCAAAATCTGGAGCTGTTTGAAGTGTTTTTGCTCCCTCAAACACTGGGATCTTAAACCCAAATTTCTCCTCAATTCTCGAAATTTCCCCAGCACTGTTGATAACCGAATATTCGTAGCCAAGATCCGCAAAACATTCAAGCAATTTCTCAAGCAATTCAGACTTCGCGGACATTCTCAGATCTTCAGATTCGATGTTCAAATCGTCTGCTTTCTCGATGAAAATGGTCTTTCCAAATTTTTTTAGTTCTTCATAGGCCTTCCGGTCTCCGATTAAGAGCCTCAAATTTCCCACCGCTCCAGTCTAGCGTTAACTTTCATCTCTTCTCTCCTCGGATTTTTAATCCCTTTCAACTTCATGGGGGAGCTTTCAGGGTGAACGGATGCTCCTGCATTCATCTGTATCATAATCCCTTCGGGCTTAACTTTTCCCCGCATATCGGGCACAGCTTGAAGCTTGCCGTGAGCTTAACGGTCCCCAACAGCATTCTTTACTGCCTCCACAACTTTTCCCTTGACTGTCACGAATTGCCATTCTCCTTTCAAAGCTTTCTCTATTTATTCTCTGTTTTTGTTTCCCTCCGAAGACTATCGGCAGGCTTATTCTCTCCTTTTTGTTAAGGCTCAGTGTAAGCCAGCACGGCGTTAGAGCGTTGTCCGTTTTGGAAAAAATGTAGCATCTCTTGTCGAAGCGAATAGAAGTCCTTTTAAGCTTCAGAAGGCTTTTTTCTTTTCTGTTTTCCTCAAAGCTCTTTATAATCTCGACAGCCTTATCTCTGGCTGTCTGGATTAAAGTTGTGTTGAGGTCGAAGAGCTCTTTGGCTTTTTCATAGCATTTCTCGTGCAAAAACTTCTTCGATGTGGAATTGTAGCCCAGATACCATTTAACGGGTTTGAAATACTCGCTGAGAGTTTTATTTAAAGCTAGGATTTTTGATTTATTCGGCCTGAATACCTTGCCTACGACGCATATCTGGACTTCCCTCTGCAAGGAAACATCCCAAGACCTTTTCAACACAGAACTATTTAAGCTTTGCCCATTCATCCCAGAGCTAAAGCTCTGGGTTTTCTGGGCACCCATTTTTATAAAATTTATAATTTAATCCTATTTCTGTTGTAGTCATAAGTGTTATATACCTGTGTTCACTATGATAATGATAGAGGGGTTAGTATGTTCGAGAACATAATAGCTGATTTACTTGGAGTTAGCGGTGTCAAAGGAGTATACATAGCTGATCCTGAGGGAACTTTGATTGAGTCGGAATCGTTGGATATAGCAGACGACGAGGTTTGCGCTGCATTGGTTGCAGATATCTTCAACAAAGCGTCAGAAGTCTGTGAGAAGCTTAGTTCAGATAGTCCAGAATTTATAACCCTAGAAGGGAAAAAAGATAGAATTTTAGTTTCAAGAGCTGGTAACTTTATATTGGGAGTGGTAGCAGATATAAAGACAAATTATGGACTTTTGAAAATTGAAGTGAAAAAAGCGGCTGATAAGGCTGTGATGGTGCAGTTATGATACTCCCAAAAACAAAACTAGAAAAGATAGAAAAAGGAAAATTCGAGAAAATAGTTGATACCTTGGTGTCGTCAAAATATAATGGCTATATTAAGGTAGCATTCAAAAAGTCTGAACTATGTTCCGGAGAGGTTTTATTTGGCTCCGGAAAAATTTTGGCAGCTGAGATAATGAGAATAAAGAGCAAATCAAGTGTTTATGGAGATGCCGCAATTTCTGAACTTTTTACCTTAGATAACTGCATAGTCGAAATTTACCCACTAGACTCCGAGCAAGTTAAAAAGGCTTTAGAAGTGAACCAAATTGCTATAGTCAAGGTAGAACCAAAGAGAATTGTCGAAGAAGTGAGTAGCACACCAGACACAACTACTGTCGAAAGGGCACAAAAAATTGATAGAGAACAAATAATGAATAAGTACGGGATAACCCCGCCTAGTAATGGAGAGATTAAAAAAATAATCCAAAACTCGATAGGAAACTCGGAACTGGCTTTGGAGATAGAAGAAAGTTTGAAAGCGTCTAAGCCGACAAACGAAGAACAAGAAAAAATTTTGAAGAAGTACGGTATTAAAAAACCAAACGAAGAAGAAATAGAGTTTCTGATCTCAAGCGCTCTAGGTGCGGAAGAAGAAGTCGATTTCAATAAATTAAAGAAAGAACTTATAGAGCTAGTAACTTCAAAAATAGGAAAACCGTCTAAAAAGACAGTTAGCATTATAGAGTCTTGCAATAGCTACGAAGAACTATTAGAGAAACGCGAGGAACTCGAAAAAAGCCTAAGATCGCTAGTAATGTTTATTCCCAGAGAAAAGATAAACATGCTAATTGCAGAGATTGAAGAGAAGATAGGCAGAAAACTCAGCTAATTTTTTCAAGTCTCCTTTCAACTTCAGAAATATAGTCTCTAATACTGCTATTCATTTTTAAAACTTCAAGAACGTCTTTATAGTTTTCCTTATTTATTTCCGTTATTCCAAGGGAGTTCATAGCTCTTTCTAAGAATATCTTTGCTATTGGGCCCATCTCTTTCTTAAGTTCATTGAGAAGCTGCTCATAAGTAACCATAATTCCACCCTCCTAAACGGGAACTTGAAGCTTGTTCAATCTTCCACAGTTTAGCAGCGTAATACTCGCATATCGTTTTGACATACGCGTATGATCCTAGATTCTTTCCAAGATTTAAACTTTTCTCTCAAATCTGGAATCGATAAAACGACAATCTTTGACGAGATTCGGCATCTAGCGGATATTTTTAAACTGAGCTAGACAAAAAAGCCCAGAAATAAAGCTCTAAAGTGAAGAGCTGAAAAGTTTAAATAAAAATAAAATATTTAAAAACAAAAATTAGGCTTATAAATTTATTTCAATGCTTCTTCTAAGCTCTGCATTGCAACCTTCAGACTTCTTCTCAGCCTTTCTATGCTATTTGCCAATATCCCTATTTCATCAGCTCGTTCTCTAAACGGAACTTCGGTATCAACCTCGCCTGCACTTATCTTATCTGCGGTCTTGCTTAAATCCACTATTGGCCTTGCGATTCTTGTTATTGTAAAGAAGGCAATTAGACCAACAAATATGACAGCCACGACAAAGGCTATCATCAAGTTCGTATATACCTGTTCTCCTGCCTTTTCTATGCTCTTAGTAACCTCCCCTGCAATATTTTCGGACGGATTTCCGGGGCTCTGAGTTAGATACTTGAAATAACCATCAATGTATGCACCAGTTCCTGCAAGTATGACTATCCTAGAGTTAATATTGGGATCGTAAATGGGTACTGGTAACAAAACCTGCTGATAGCATCCATACTTTTTGACGCTTTCATTGGTTTGGGGTTCAATCCAGGTGTAGTAATCACAAATAATCTGGGTCGGGTAACCCACGGCCTTCATTGTCAGGTTATAGAATTCTGGCATGCTTTCATGCCATCCAAGTTCATTCTTAATGTCTTTTCCCCATTTTTCCTTCGGAAGTGTCGGGTAAACCAAGGTTATTACTTTCCATTCTCCACCAACAAGACCCGCGCCCATCACCCAAGTGTACTCTCCCATTCCCCACCTTCTCGAAGCGATCTCCAAGAAATCTGGATCTCTAAGAAGATCCGTGGTTGTCAAATTTGGGTTTTCTCTAATTTTATTCCTTAAATAAAGTTCCAGCTTCTTGGCAAGTTCGTCCGTTTTCATTTTTACTGCTTCCTCCCCAGCTTTTACAATATAAACCTGGCTTACGTTTATGACTCCCGATCTCGCATTTTCCCCGAACTCAGTAACGCTCATAACGGTCAATTGGGCCAACAGCAAAAGAGGGACAAAGCTTGAAAGCAAAACTATTGCTATAATCTTTGGTGTCAACTTCATTTTTTAACCACCTCCACAACGTCATTAACCTTTGCCCCAATTTTCTCCCTAACCCATGTAGGCACAATGACAAAACCTGGTTTTGAATAGGGAATTACTCTCAGAGTTACACTGCCATCTTTTTGCACAATTATATAATCATCCTCTGATACCCCGAGACTTTTCATTATGTCTTCGCTGAGAAAAGCAACTTCACTGCCCTCAAAGTCAAATCTCTGTGTAAAATTCAGATCGACTCCAACCTTCGCTTTTACCGCTGCTAATTTTGTTTCGATGATCTTTAACTCGGCCAAAGTCCTGTTAAGTTTATCTTTCTCCACACATACCTTTTGCTCGTCTGATTTCGTTTTCTCTGCATTTTTTTCTCTTAAATACCTTCCTATCTCGATAACCATTATCTCAGGCGGAAGATCCATCAGCTTCTTTAAAAGATCCTCCGGAATCAATCCCTGATAGATTTCTTTAATTTCATAGTACCTTAGCTTTTTCTCAAGCTCCTTTAACTTCGATTGCAGTTCCTCGATCTTCTTGTCTTTTTCTTCCACAATTTTCTGGATGTCCACATCCACAAGCCCTCCCCCCTACAATTATCTCATCAGATTTTAGTCAAACTGACCCCCTCTCCGCCCTTTAGGGCGGGCTTTCAGGTGTAAATACGTGAGCTACCCTGCCTTTAAAGGCGGAGCTTCCGACGTTAAGGGATGCTTTACGCCCTTCCCCTCATCTGCCAGTTCGGGAGGCCACTGCTATCCCATCCCCCTGCTCCTCGTTAAGGCATAGGGTATATTCATATCGCAGATCTGGACTTCCCTCTGCAAGGGAACATCCCCGGATTGTTTGGACATTCTATTCAGACTTTCTATTTATTTAAGCTTTTCTCATCTCTACCCTGAAGGGCTGGGTTTTGGGTTATAATATAGTGGAAAGGTTAACTCAAACTAAATCCTTTGGGGGGAATAAAGAGAGATTATATACTCGATTCCTTAATACTCTGAATTCTAGCCTCAGAGGACTTCAATCAATTTCGAAACCGACAAAATCGAACCCCTACCATTTACTTCCATTTTCATTAACTTTTTTATGTAGACATCTGAAGGTGTTGAAGGACTTCCAACAACGACTCGCCTTGCATTGGGGACTTTTTTGTCCATGGAAGGTCTAAGGGTGGTATTACTAGTGTCAAATCTCTAAAATCTTTTATACTAAATTTTTTATTTTTCATTGTATAAAACAAAAATTTCACCGATTACCGAATTACCTCACTCTTCAATTTTCTGAGTTTCTCCTCACCCCTTATTTCCTCCCCTATTACTTCTCCTCTGTAGATAAACTTCACTGTGCCCCTTTTTGGCCATTCAAATTCGTTATTTGTAATTGCTGCAACAGTAAACGTTCTTCCAATAGCCTCTCTAACACCCTGATTTATTCCTGGCATTAAACCCATCAGCGAGCTTTTTTCGGCCTGCTCCTCAATTCTCATCAACTCCCTCTTCTCCGATTCCGTTAACAATTTCACATCCTCAATCCCTTTCAGAGATCTTAAAAATTCAAGAATCTCTTGCATTTTCGTCTTCATATCAAACCTCCATTTTCACCTCTCCAGCCCGATAAAGCCCTCTGCAAAATTTCTAAGGGAAAGATTTTTAACACTGTCCAGCTTACAATCATCTTCCATTTTGCAAAGTTGCTTGCACAAGACCAAAATCAGCTAAATTTTTTAATCTCTGGAGGGTCGGATTTTCATGATTCCACCTTCCTATTCACCGCAGAGGGTTGAAGCCGAGATATTCAAATTCTGGGAAGAAAATGCAATATACAAAAAAATCAAAAACAGAAGCGGCAAAAAATTCTATTTCGTCGACGGGCCGCCTTACACGACAGGCAGAATCCATCTCGGCACAGCTTGGAACAAGGTAATCAAGGATACAATTCTGCGCTATCTCAGAATGAACGGCTTCTCGCCAACAGATACTCCGGGCTGGGATATGCACGGGCTTCCGATCGAAGTAAAGGTCGAGCAAGAACTGGGATTCAAAAATAAGAGAGATATAGAAAGCTTTGGGGTCGAGAATTTCGTTAAAAGATGCATGGACTACGCTTTGAGAAACAAAGACATGATGACAGAACAGTTCAAAGCCTTGGCTGTGTGGATGGACTGGGAAAGGCCCTACATGACTGTAAAGGCAGAATACATGAACTCAGCCTGGTTTGCAATTAAAAAGGCTCACGATAAAGGTCTGCTTGAAAGAAAAAAGATGGTGGTGAACTGGTGTCCCAGGTGTGAGACCGCCTTAGCCGAAGCTGAAGTGGAATATGCTGAAAGGGAAGATCCCTCAATCTATGTTAAATTCAAACTCAAAAATGGTGAATACGTTCTTGTATGGACCACAACACCTTGGACGATTCCGGCCAACATGGCTGTGGCTGTAAATCCTAAGCTGAAATATGCTAGGGTTAAGGCTTACAGAAACGGCGTTCCAGAGGTATTAATCCTTACAGAAAGTCTGATCGATGTTCTAGCAAAGGGTTACGAGAGATGGGAGGTCTTAGAGACTTTTCTTGGTGAAGAACTTGAAGGTCTGGAATACGAGCATCCGTTGGCTGAAGAAATTCCCCTTCAGAGAAATTTCAACCACAAAATTGTATTGGCTGATTTCGTTTCGGCTGAAAACACGGGTTGCGTTCATATTGCCCCGGCCCATGGTGTAGAGGATTTTGAACTTGGTCTAAAGTACGGCCTCGAGGTTTTCAACCCAGTTGACGATAGGGGCATCTTTACCGAAGTAGCCGGAAAATATGCAGGTTTAAATATACGGGAAGCAAATGAGGTTATAATAGAGGACCTACTAAGGAAAGAGCTATTAATTGCTGAAGAGAAGATTTTCCACCGTTACGGGCACTGTTGGAGATGCAAAACACCTATAATCTTCAGGGCCACGGAGCAGTGGTTTATCCGGATTACAGAGCTGAAAGAAAAAATGCTTGAAGAAATAGAGAGAGTTTTTTGGATTCCAGAGTGGGCCGGAAGCGCCCGATTTAGGGATTGGATAAGCAACGCCAAGGATTGGTGTATAAGCAGACAGCGATACTGGGGTATTCCGCTTCCGATATGGATATGCGAGAAGTGCGGAAAAATTAAGGTTGTTGGAAGCATCACCGAAGTCCCTTGGCAAACCGACCTCGACCTTCACAGACCAAGAATAGATGCCGTGAAGTTCAAATGCGACTGTGGAGGAGAAATGAGCAGAGTGAAAGATGTCTTCGATGTATGGTTCGACAGCGGTGTTGCAAGCTGGGGGAGCATTGGATACCCGTTGAGAACCGATAAATTCGATTTATGGCCTGCAGACTTCATTACCGAGGGACATGACCAGACCAGAGGCTGGTTCTATTCCCAGCTTGGTACTTCTCTAATATGCTTCGATAGAGCTCCATACAAAACGGTCCTGATGCACGGCTTCACCTTAGACGAGCAGGGAAGAAAGATGAGCAAAAGCCTTGGAAACGTCATTGAACCCGAAGAAGTGATAGGTCAGATTGGAGTTGACTGCTTCAGACTCTACGTACTGAGCTCAGCGGTCTGGGAAGACCTTAAGTTCAGCTGGGAAGAAGCCAGAAATGTTCTGAGAAACATAAACATTCTATGGAATACGATCAGATTTGCATACACGTACATGAGCATAGACAGATTCAGGGCCGGAAGAGAGGTTGAACTTAGCCTAGAAGACAGATGGATCCTTTCTAGGCTCGAAAGATTCAACGAAGAGGTCGTTTCCGCCATGGAGAAATACCAGCTCCACAGAGTGGTTAAAGCCTTCTTCGACTTCATAATCGAAGATTTCAGCCGCTGGTATATACCGCTGATCAGGGCGAGAGTATGGGAGGAGGTCGAATCCAAAAAGAAACTTTCTGCATACGAAACGATGTTCAGGGTTATAGACAAAACTCTTCGCATAATTGCCCCATTCGCTCCAATTCTCGCAGAATGGTTCTACCAGAACTTCATAAAGACCTTCAGGGAAGGAAAGGAAAGCATCTTCATGGAAGAATATCCCAAAGCGGATAAGAGTCTTATAGATCCCGAAATTGAGGAAAAAATGAATGTTGCAAGAGCGATAGCCGAAGCTGGAAACAGCGCACGAAGCAAGGCCAAAATTAAGCTAAGATGGCCTCTAAAGGAACTGATCATTGAAACAAATATCAAAGGACTAGAAAGCGTTGCGGAGATTATAGCAAAACAGAGCAATGTTAAAGAGGTCAAATTCGTGGAAAAGTTCCCGAAAGAGCTGATCATAAAGCCCGACTTTAAGAAAATAGGACCCATACTTAAGGGCAAAGCAAAAGAGTTTGCCGAATACGTTTCAAAGCTGAAAGATGTACCAGAGGAAATAGAGTTTGAAGGAGTTAAGATCCCGAAAGATTTTCTTATCATTGAAGAGCGTGTTCCTGAAGGCTATGAGTCCGCAGAATTTCCTAGCGGAAGAGTTTACATAAATACAAAACTCGATGAGAATTTGCTAAGAGAAGCTTATGCGAGAGAGATCGTGCGCAGAATCCAGCAGATGAGGAAGGAGATGAATCTAAACGTCGAGGAGTTCATAGTGAGCTTTGTTGAGATCGATCCCAAGCTTATTGAGGGCTGGACCGAATACATAAAGAATGAAACGAGATCCAAGGACTTGAAATTCAAAGGAGCAGAGGGATACGTTAAGGAGTGGGAGATAGAAGAACTGAAGGTGAGGATAGGGATAAAGAGATGGAGCTGAGCGAGTGGCTGAGGATCTACGAAAAAATTATTTCAGACCTTGGTTTTTCAAGAGAGAAAGATGAAGAGGCTGCAAAGTTGATTGCAACCCTCGGAGGCAGAAAGCTCCTAAATTGCGAGGTTTTGAACTGCATTAAAGGTAAAGAGGTTGCGGTAATTGGCGGCGCATATGAGGGGGAGGAGATAAGGGAGAACTTCGTTATAACTGCCGGAAAAGCCCTTGAGAGAGTAAAACTCATTCCAAAAATACACGTAACAGATCTTGAGGAAGAAGTTGACAGGATAGTTGAGCTGGAAAAAAATGGCTGCATTCTCGTTTTTCATGCACACGGAGATAACATGGATAGAATAAGAGGGATCGTTCCAAAAGTTAAAAGCTTTGTCGCAACAACTCAGAGCAAGCCCTTTGACCGGGTATACAACTTCGGTGGCTTTACAGACGGTGATAGAGCTGCTCTAATCGCGAAAAGATTTGGAGCAAAGAATATTGTTTTGTATGGCTTTGATTTCGATAAGGGAGAAGGAATGAAGCTTAAAAAGCTAAAATGGGCCAAGAAGATCCTAGAACTTGAAGGAATTCTGGATGCATCCCGCTAAGATCCAACTCAGGGGTTTCAGTGAAGGAGAAATTTTAAGGGCCCTGAAAAAAGCTGAAGAATTTAAAGCGGAAATCGTGAAAACTGAGAACGGGATCGATCTCTTCTTTGAAGACGTTGAAAATGCCAGGCTGTTCGTTTCGAAACTTCAAAAAGAGTTCCGTTTTGAGAAGAAAATGAGCACGGAAAACCTCGGCTTCAAGAGAGGAAGAATGCGTTTTCTGTTTGTCTACTCATTGAGAAAGATCTAAAAAGACTTTTATTCTGTTGAATAAAAGCTCTGGGATGATAGACTTCATAATTAAAGTCGTTGCCATCAGCAGCTCAGGTGCCCTAGCTCCTGGACCGCTAAGCGCAGCAACTGCTGCAATAGGAACTAAACACGGTTGGAGAGGGGGATTCATGGTCAGCGGTGGGCATTTCGCTGTTGAGCTTCCGCTCGTGATCCTAATAGCATTCTTTATTTCTACTTCTGGCCAAGTAGAAGAAATTATGAGACCCCTAGCTTTTGTTGGGGGCGTTTTTCTCCTTTTGTTCAGCTATCTGACGCTGAAGAGTGCCTTCGAAATGCGAGAAATTCCGAACAAAGAACAGAAGTTCTCTCCATTTTTGACCGGTGTTGCCCTCAGCGCCTTCAATCCATTCTTTATCGCATGGTGGGCAGGAGTTGGAAGCGCACTTATCAGCGAGGCATTGGTTATCTTCGGATCTATAGGGGTTGCGATTCTTTTTGCTTCGCATATATGGATCGACTTCGCCTTTTTAAGCATTTTAGCCTACGCTACCTCTTTTGGAGGATCAACACTAAGAGCCTACAAGTTTTTACTGATTTTCCTTGGAGTTCTAGTTTCATTCTTCGGTTTTGACTACCTATGCTTTGCTTTAAATGGATTTCACTTACCAGAGCTTATGACAAAGCTTTAATACAACCAAACAAACCTTATCTGTGCTAGTGGCAGAAGTATTTGGGGTGTTCATCGCGAAGGGAAAGTTTGCATCTTCACCTGTGGTCGTGCTCAGGGCCGAAGATGGGAGAATTCTTCCGATCTACATAGGCTTGGCTGAGGCTAGCGCAATATACTCCGCACTAAACCATTATCTCCCGCCAAGACCGATGACGCATGACCTACTAGTTGACATAATATCCAAGCTGAACGGAAAAGTCGAAAAAATCGTCATTGATGATCTCATTGACACAACCTTCTACGCAAGAATTGTGCTGAAACAAAACGAGAAGGAGATCGAGATCGACGCACGCCCGAGCGATAGTATCGCAATAGCTCTCAGAATTCCTTGCCCGATTTACGTAGATCCAAAGGTTCTCGATGAGGCTGGGCTTGAGGAGCTTCCTGAGGGCTTTGTTGATTTTGGTCAAATCTCTTGATTCCCAAAATTCTTACTTTGAAAATAAGCTCATCGCCAAGACAGAAACAAAGCTCGTTTTCGTTCTCGACAATTTTCTTTGGAAAGTACGGCCTCTTATCGAATTTTTCCAGCAATTCAGCTGGCAAGGCGCCGAAGAAGTTATACTTTTCCCCGAAATACACCACCTCCCCCCTCCCGACCTCAGCCTTTTTTATATTGCTGACTGAAATGGAAAGCTCAAGTAGCTTTTTGCCGTCCCTGTAGAAACTTAAAAAAGCCGGATTTCCTTCTAGCTCTGAAATAACCCACAATTCCTCGTTCTCAAACTCTCTAAAACTCATCTTCCCTCTCTGAACGTATCTCCAGTTCATGAACCGTGACAGGGCTTTTGCAAGGCTTCTGGTCTTTCTGCTAGGCTTTCTAGATGTTGTAAGGATCATAGCTCGCATTCAACGTATCTCTTTCCATCGAAACCCCTGAGAATTCCCCCTGACTTCAAGGGTATCAGCACTTCTTCTCCCAAATTTTCAAAATCCCTTACTTCCCTAACGCCCAAAAACTCCTCCCCGATCTTTACTGCAAGAAAGGCTTTTTCGTCCGAATCCCTGCAGCTAAATCCGTAAAAATTTGCGGGCATCAAATTATAAGCCCTTCCAACCTCGTAACCCAATTCTTTTCCAAATAGAATCTCCTGAAAAGCCTTACTAAAAAAACGCCAGTCCGCTTCGACCAGAACCTGCCTTGGAAAAGCCGAAAAGTAAGTAACCACCTCTTCAACATTTTCTCTCTTATGAATCCAGTGGCAATTCTTGCAGCTCCATACGGGCATCCCAGAACTGGAAGTTACAATCTCCCCGAATCTGTAAATCAGACACGGATAGAATATGCAGAAGCAAATCGAACAATCCTGGTCCTCAAAATGGCACGGATAATACCTGCATTCGTAACTAGGACCGGAAAGGGAGTTCATTGCTGCAAACAAATCAACAAGCCCGCGTTCGTTCATTTGCTTATTCTTTCCCTTGAGATATTAATTCCTTTCCCTCAAGGGCTAGAGGCATAGGCGAGAAGTGGCTGGAAATCTTTATGACCTCAGCTTTTTCTTAAGCCATTTCTCAGCCTCTTTTAAGTCCTCAATTTTTTCGAAGTAAAGCGTCTTTACCCCAAGAATTCCCTTCTTTTTTAACTTTATCAGCAGCCTCTTTTCGTCGACACTGTATCCCGTTACGTCTCCAAGCCTGGTCTTGAAGGGCTTGTAAATCACGAATTCATCGTCCAGAAAATAGTATCTCGGCTTTCCGAGGGCTATTATTGTGTAGAGGAGTATAAACAAGGAGAAAATCGCTAATAGTAAAGCAACCCGAATTGCACTGTCGCCGATCAGGATTCTGTAAGCACCGTAGCCGAAAGTAACTGCCACTACGATTGAGATAAACGCTACCCACTTTCTCCTAGCAGCGGGGTTTTTCACGGCCCTGTAGCACCAGATCATGTCCCGCTCCTCCAGTCTGTGAGATACTTTATCTGCTCCTCCGAAAGCCTGTCGATCTTAATTCCGAGTGTTTCAAGCTTAAGCCTTGCAACCTTTCTGTCAAGTTCTTCAGGCAGCCTATAAACCCTTTTTTCAAGTTTCTCCCAGTTTTCGGCAATGTAACGAACTGCCAAAGCCTGATCGGAAAAACTCATATCCATAACCTCGATTGGGTGTCCGTCACCTGCCACAAGATTGACCAGCCTCCCCTCTGCAAGCAGATACAACCTCTTGTTACCCAGATCGTATTCCTTAACGTTTTTTCTGACCTCCCTAACACTTCTTGCAATCCTTTCAAGAGCCCTAACATCAACTTCCACGTTGAAGTGCCCGGCGTTTGCAAGAATTGCGCCATCTTTCATCTTCATCATATGCTCTTCCCTTACTACGTCTCTGTTTCCCGTTGCAGTGATGAAAACGTCCCCTATTTCACTTGCGGAATCCATGTCCATGACAGTGAACCCATCCATTATCGCCTCCAGAGCCCTGATCTCATCAACCTCGGTGATTATCACGTTTGCCCCCATCCCCCTGCAGCGCATTGCAATCCCCCTTCCACACCATCCGTAACCTGCAACAACCACCCTTTTTCCAGCTAGGAGCATGTTCGTGGCCCTCATGATACCATCCACGGTCGACTGACCCGTGCCGTAGCGGTTGTCGAACAGGTACTTCGTTAGTGCATCGTTAACAGCGATTACTGGAAACTGCAAGACACCCTCCTTTTCCATAGCCTTAAGCCTCAAAACCCCAGTTGTTGTTTCTTCGCTGGCCCCCCTCACCTTTTGACCTCTCCTGTGAAGCTCGAATATCAGATCTGCACCGTCGTCAACAACTATGTCTGGCCGAAAATCCGCAACCCTGGCAATTGCGGTGTAGTATTCCTCAACGCTCATGCCACGCTTTGCATAGCACTTTATTCCCATCTCTCTGAGCGCATCGGCTACATCGTCCTGAGAGCTCATAGGATTGCATCCGGTAATCGCAACTTCAGCTCCGGCTTCGATTAGCGTTTTAACCAAAACGGCCGTTTTTGCTTCGACGTGCAGCGCCATTCCCACGCGAAGCCCCTCCAATGGTCTATCCTTTCTCATCTCCTCCCTGATCCTCGCAAGCACCTTCATGTGCTTTTCAGCCCAATCGATTTTTCTAAATCCCTCCATATCTCGTAACCTCCTCTATCCTGTCTCCAAGCACGGATATCCAGTCTACGCTTCCAGGTCTGAATTCATCCGCATCTCCCTTAAGGATTTTCTCAACGGCATCTGCTGCCTCTTCAACACTCATCTCCGTTACATCAATTTCAAACACTCTTTCGCAGCTCTGGAGAGCTTCTACGAGGATCACATCGATCAGTTCCGCTTCAACGTTTTCCATCACCTTCTCATAACTCCAGCCACGCTCGATTAGCCTTTTCTTTATCAAAAGCGGATTGCAGCGAAGAACTATTGCAATTTCAGGATCGAGAAGGTGTGAAAGATGACCCTCGACGATGCCGTCAAATTCAAATTTCTTTAATCTCTCAACATCTATAATAACATCTTCACCTTCCTTTCTTGCACAACCATGTTTTTCGGCAAATTCCCTGACAGAAATAACCCTATAACCCCGTTTCTTCAATTCCTCCGCAATGCTGCTCTTGCCGCAACCGGGAGTGCCGGTTAGTGCTATCATAGCAACTCCTTCAGCTTCTGAAGGAAGAAATCGTTTTCATCCGGTTTTCCAACAGTAACACGGTATCCTGACACCCCGAAACTCCTGCAGTCCCTTATTATCACCCCTTTCCTCAGCAGTTCCTCTGCAAGACCGTCTTTTGACCTGAAGAATATGAAGTTGGCCTGTGAAGGATAGGCTTCCACAAGCTTTTCCAGTTCTCCAAAGAGTTTGCTCCTTTCGGACTTTATCTTTTCAACACAGTTTTTCATCCAATCTATGTCCTCGAGAGACGCTATTGCAACCCTTTCTGCCAATGTAGAGACCGGAAAAGGAGTCGAAGCTGAGCGATAGTATTTAACCAGCCATTCCGGAAGTCTGGCATACCCTATTCGGAGATTTGCAAGCCCAAAGGCTTTCGACATCGTTCTGGCTATGACAACGTTTTCCAAATCCAAATCGAGATTCATATCTGCAAACTCTATGTAAGCTTCGTCCAAAAATACTATAGCCTTCGTCGATTCTGCAATTTCCTTTACCAAGCCGGGATCCTCTATGTTTCCCGTTGGATTGTTTGGAAAGGGTATTATGACGAGCTTGGTTTTCTCACTCAAAAGGTCGATTATCTGTTCTGTAATCCTAAAATCCTTCCCTCTCTGCACTATGATCTCCTTAGCGCAGTGTAAGCGGGCAAGTATGCTGTAGTACTGAAACGTGGGGACGGGAATTACAACTTCGTCCCCCTTCTCAATGAGCATCGTGAACAGCGTTTCCAATATTCCGTCGATACCCGCTCCGATGACTATTCTCTCCGCTTCCCAGCCGGTGTATTCCTCAAGCCTCTCTCTCAATTCCCTGTACTCTGGATTGGGATACCTGTGCAGATCCGTAAATTTTCTGAGCTCTTCTATGGCCCTCGGACTTGCGCCATAGGGATTCTCGTTCGATGCGAGTTTCACAACTTTTTCAAGACCGTATAGCTCCTTTACTTCATCGATGCTCCTTCCAGGAATGTATGTCTCGAATTCGATGCATTCTCTCATCTAACCACTTCTATTTCGATATTATTCCAGTCCTCTCTCACACCCTTCAGCGATGTTGCCAAGGCCTCGACAACTTTCCCGATGATCCTCATTACGAAGGGATTGAGCTCGATTTCTTCCCCATCAACAACCAGTTTAACCTCCATTTCATACCACCCTCCTGAATTCGCCCATAAAGTTCTTTATAACTTCTTCCGTTACATGCGGCATGACAACGAACCTTATAGCCCTTGGCTCCCTTATCGTCGAAATCACCCATCTACGCCTGTAAAGTTCCTGTTTGATTTCCTCAGCTCTCTCTGTTTTGAAGGCCACGACATTCATAACAGGCTCTATGACTGGCTCAAAACCCAAAGCTGACATTTCCTCTACGAGAATTCTCGTGTTTTTCAGACACCTCTTCACGATTTCCCTCATTCCATTGTATCCCAAGGCTTTTAGAACTGCGTATGCCGAAGCAACTCCAGTACCGGGCCTTGTCCCTGTGAGCGTAAACTGCATCTTTGAGGTGAGGTAAGGCGTCTCAACTTCCAGGGCCTTCAGAAAGCTCTCGTCCCTGAATAATATTCCTCCCGCCGGAATCGTGGCCATACCCATCTTGTGCGGATCAATGGTAATGGATGTCACACCCTTGTTAGCGAAGTCGAACGGATAGGGCCTATCCATGAATGGAATTACAAGCCCTCCAAAGGCGGCGTCGACATGCAATGGTATATCCTTTTCCTCTGAAAGCTTTGAAAGCTCTACAATCGGATCTATCTGTCCCAGCTCGGTTGTACCTGCAATTCCGACGATTGCAACAGTTCTTCCATCAATAAGCCCCTCCACCTCAGCAAGATCAACCCTGTAATCCTCATCAACGTTGGCCCTCCTCACCTCAACGCAGAGAATATCGCAGATCTTCTCGAATGAAAAATGAGCGGTTTTTGGTATCACTATGTTCGGATCCTTCCTTCTTTTTAGGTTTCTTGCAGATCTTATTCCCTGAATATTCGCCTCCGTTCCTCCAGAACAGATGTATCCCGCACAATCTCTGCGGTGCAGGAGCTCGCCAAGCATCGATACGAGCTTTCTTTCTAGCTCTACAGTCCCAGGAAAAATCCCGGGATCTCCGAGATTCGTTCCGATGAATAATTGATGAGCTTTTACGGCTAATTCGTGTGGAATCGTGCACATTGAGCTCAAAACCCTTGAATAAGGGATATCCTTCTCCCTGTAACTTCTAAGTTCTTCCAGCACATCCATAGCCATTGTTGGAAAAGGGTAATAAATACGTAACTAAAGAGGCCGAATGTGAGGCTTGCTGTTCTCATGGGGGGAAAGGGAAGTAGAGTAGGTATCGAGAAACCCGAGATTGAGATCTGCGGAAAAAAGCTGATTGAGATTGCAATTGAAAAGTATTCTGATTATAAACCTATTTTCGTTTGCCGAGACCATTCTCAAGCAGAAAGATATGCCGAGAAGTTCGGGATCACATGCATCTGCGACTCTTATAAGGGATCTGGTCCACTTGCCGGAATTCACGCGGCACTAAAGCACAACGGGAATACCGCAGTTGTCGCCATAGATATGCCGTTCGTTAAGAGAGAACTTCTTGAGTTCATATTCAAAAAAGGAGTTGAAACTGACTGCGACGCACTGATTCCGAAACACAAGTTTGCTGAACCTCTACTTGCTTACTATTCCGAAAGATCGGTTTCTGAAATTGAAAGGGCAATATTAATGGGGGAAAAAAGGATCATTGTCCCCCTCAGCAGACTTCGGACGATTTTTTATCCGGCAGATGAGTTAAGAGCGTTCGACAAAAATCTGATATCCTTTTTCAACATAAACACTCCTGAAGACATAGCAAAGGCGGAGGAAATATGCTCACGGATCCATTCGGGAGAACTATAAAAAATCTTCGGATAGCTGTGACGAGCAGGTGCAATCTGAACTGCATCTATTGCCACAGAGAAGGAGAGGACAATCCAGGAGATGAAATGAGTGCCGAGAGGATCGCAGAAATTGCCAATGCCTTCCACGAACTCGGAGTTAAAAAGCTGAAGCTTACAGGCGGAGAACCCCTGCTCAGAAGGGATATATGCGATATCATTTCATCGATGCCCGATTTTGAAGAGATCTCTCTGACAACGAATGGGATTTTCCTGAAGGATTTGGCCTTCGATCTTAAGGCCAGCGGACTTGACAGGGTGAACGTCAGCCTAGATACCCTCAATGCGGAGACGTTCAGGTTCATAACAGGAGGAGGAGATTTAAACAGGGTTATTGAAGGCTTGAGAACAGCTGTTGAGGCCGGACTGACTCCTATCAAGCTAAACATGGTTCTGATGAAGGGTATAAACGAATCTGAAGTCCGAAAAATGCTTGAGTTCGCCAATTCTTTTAATAAAAAGGGAACAAACGTGATCCTGCAGCTAATAGAGCTCATTCCCAATTCAGCAACAGAAAGATTTTACCTAGACCCGACCATTTTCGAGGGGGAGTTTGCTAGAATTGCCAATGCGATAAAGATCCGGGACATGCACAGAAGAAAGCAATTCGTGACACCATTTGGAGTTGTTGAGATCGTAAAGCCCCTGGACAACACGGATTTCTGCATGCACTGCAACAGGATCCGCATAACCTCTGACGGAAAGATAAAGCTTTGCCTGATGACCAATGAAACTGTGGATCTATCAGGTTTGAGCGGGGAAGAGCTGAAAAAAGCAATTTCTGAGGCAGTTAGGAGGAGGAGACCCTTTTTCAGGTAGATTTCACCGCCCTTACTATTCTCCTGACCCTTTCAACCTCAATCTTGCCTCTGCTCTTTATATAGCTACCAACAATCACACCATCAGAGTACTTCGCAATCACTTTGGCATTCTCAGCATTTACACCGCTTCCAGCAAATACAGGAGCCACCAAGTATTCCCTCGCAAGCTTCAATTTTTCCAAATCCACTTCCAATCCCGTTGCCCTTCCCGTGATTATGAATGCGTCAGCCAAGCTTCTTTCAGCATTTAAAAGGTAGTCCTCGAAGCTGGCAAAATGGACTGCATGTTTCACATTCAGATCCGCAAAAACCATTGCCTTGCATCCTATCGCTTTCCTGTATCTCAGAACCTCTCCTGCGCTTGGATTTAGAAATCCCTCTGGAGCGGCTGAGGGAAACACAAGCTGATTTACGCGGACAAAATCCGCTTTAACAGCTCTTGCAATCGCCATTGCGGAAATCGCATCGTTTCTGAGAACGTTTATCCCCAAACCCAAACTAGTTGACTTCTTTATTTCCCATGCCACGATTGCCATGCTTGCAACCGTTTCTTTCCCAGCAGATTCCAGAAATGGGGCATCTCCGTAATTTTCAACAATTAAAGCGTCTGCACCACCCTCTTCGATGGCTTTTGCATCCCTCAACGCGCTTTCCAGCACATCTTCGAAGTCATCATGCATAGGAGCTCCTGGAAGTGGTTTAAGGTGAACCACGCATATCACTGTCTTCTCCATACGCTCTCGCCACCGTACTTTATTTCAACAATCCTGTGCTGCGGTATTGCCGCTCCGCTTTTAAGATAGACGAATTTATGCCCGATCTCATCGATTTCGTCGCCGGTAAATTCCAAAAATCCATGGAAACGATCCAGATAAACCACCGTAACGCGGGAAAAATCGTATTCAGGGTGCCATCTCAGCTTGTTAAGCATTTCCCTTGCACTATATTTCCTCATCTCTTGCAAACTCTATTATCTGACCCTTCAGGTTGAACTTAAGCGATTTCTTTACAATGCCCCTGACAAAAAGCGGATCATAGTTAAGCGTCTTTATTATATGTCCAATCGAGTTCCTGCCCAATTCTACCTCCCTCTTGATCTTCTGCACGTGTTCCTCCATTTCATCCTCCGGCATGAATATGATCTCCAAAATCTTGTTGAATTCTTTCAGAGAGACGTAGAAGTTTGCCGATAGGTGAGTGTAGCTGACATGGTACTCCTTCTCGGGCTTTCCGGCAGGGTCTGAAGGCATTCTCCATCTCACTTCCAGCATCCCTGCATGCTTTAAAATCCTCAGAGTTTCCTTAAACCCGTCTCCAAAGTTTTTTCTCAGCTCTTCTTCGGTTAACCAGCTATCCAAAAGGGCCGAGTACACTTTTCTATGGTACTCTGAGGACAGCAGTTGGAATATTGGGATCAGTTCAACGATATCGTTTACAAGCTTCGCCCTCCTAACCATCCATATTTTATTAATCTTCAGGACAATTATACTTTTCCACGAAACGAACGACTTCACCTACAACCATCAGAGCCGGACCATCAAAGCTTTTCCCGGAAGACGATAATTCTCCCAGAGTGTAAACGGAAACTTTCTGATCCTTCAAAGAACCTTTCTGAATAACGGCAACTTTTGTTTCCTCTTTAAAACCGTTTTTTATAAGGTTCCTCGAGATCTCCGCAGCAGGAGCTCCGCTCATCAGCACAACTACAGTCCCATTTTTCAGTGCCTCAAAATAATTTTCCGTCTCCCTGCCCCCGATAACAATAATCGCCTTTCCGAATTCAGGATGCGTCAGCGGCAAATTTGCGCAGGCAGGAACACCATTAACTGAGCTCACTCCTGGGACCACCTCGAATGGAATTCCGTTTTCCTTTAGAAAAACTATTTCTTCCCAAAGCCTGCCAAAAACTGCAGGATCGCCGCCCTTTAACCTTAAAACCTTCTTACCCTCTTCAGCAAACTTCTTCATCAGGGCATTTATTTCTTCCTGCCTCTCCTTCCCCTTTCCGTCCTTTCCGACATAAATAGCCGTTTTTCCCAGATCCTTAACGAGCTTTGCGATGTCTTCACCAACCAGCCTGTCGTAAAGTATCACGTCAGCTTCATTGAGCAGTCTAAGTGCCTTCAGGGTCAACAGTTCGGGATCTCCTGGCCCTGCGCCGACAATGTATACCCTGCCGTTCACATTTTGGATTTTTTCTCGTGCTTAAAGCTTTTCTTAAAATCAATCAGAGAACGATGTTCTGCCTGTAACCGCAGCTCGGACATCTGGTATCGCTCAGATTTATCCTTTCGATGTAAAAACCCCTTCTTTCAATGAGGATCTCCCCGCAATTGGGACAGAAGGTGTTCTCAAATCTGTGCCCCCAGACATTACCGATGTACACGTATTCCACACCTTCATCTCTAGCGATTTTAACTGCCTGCTCCAAGGTTGACACCGGGGTCGGGATTTTGTCCAGCATCTTGAAATCAGGGTGGAACCTCGAAAAATGAACGGGAATTCTTTTGTCGACCGAAACAACCCAAGAAGCGAAATCCTTTATTTCTTCTCTGCTGTCGTTCTCCCCCGGAATCACCAAGTAAGTGAGCTCGACAAAAATTCTCTTTTTGTGCATGAATTCAATTGTTTTTAACACATTTTCAAGCTTGGCCTTGCATATCCTGCTGTAAAACCGCTGGCTGAATGCTTTGACATCCACATTTGCAGCGTCGAGCCATCTAAACTGCTCTATCGCCTCCGGAGTCATGTATCCGTTCGTAACGTAGACAATAAAATATCCCTCCTCCTTTGCAAGCTTTGAAGAGTCAAGTGCGAATTCGTGCCAGATAGCTGGTTCATTATAAGTCCAAGCAACCCCATCTGCCCTTCTCTCTCTGCACAGCTTTACAACATCCTCTGGTCTCAGCTCCCGCAAATAGGGGTAGCTGAGATCGGCAAATGAGATCTCAAAGTTCTGACAGTGATCGCACTTAAAATTACAGCTCACACTGCCGAAAGATAGAACTTTTGATCCGGGCATGTAGTTGTGCATGGGCTTCTTTTCAATCGGGTCAAGAGCTATTGAGGACGCCAATCCATAGTTATAGACCATCAGTTTTCCGTTCTCATTCTTTCTGACCTTGCATATCCCCCACTGCTGATCCCTAAGCCTGCAGCGATGCCAGCAGGTCTTACAGATTACAAATCCCTCTGCCTTTTCGTAGAGGTAGGATTCGATCACCATAGATTCTTCAGCTCCCTAGTGTAATCTTCAGGAGAGAAAAACGTGACACTCTCATCATGAAAGAGCTTCGGGAAAAAGACGTCGCACCAGTAGTACTTTGAAAACGGTGTTCTCGCAACAATGTGAAAATTCGTCCTGAAGTGTTTTCCAATCCTGTCCCCGCAGAAGAAAGTGAAATTAAATGCATTGAATCCCTTTGTCTCGTAGAACTTCAGAATCCTTGTAATGCCCTCCGAAAAACCTTCAAGCTGTTCATCGCTCATAAAAGCGAATTCAGTCTCTTCAGGTATGCCGATGAAGTGGAAGAACCCCTTGGGTGCGAATGCTGCTAACCAGTCTGTTTTCTGCGTTCTGCCAACATATCTTTCTCCTCCCTTTTCTTTTTCAACCAGTAAAGACCAGTAATCCCTTCCGTTTACCTCGAAGAACTCGAAGGCGCTCCACTCGAGGCGTGCAAATAAATCCGTTGCATTTTCAGAAACCAAAAGCTGAATATGGGGGTGCATAACACTGCTACCCGCGGATTTCAGATAGTTCATACCTATGGAGATGTATAGCTTCCCTCCCGGCAATTTGCCAATGTAATCTTGGATCAGCTTGAACGCATCGAAGAAGTGCGATTTTTTAAACTCAGAAAGCCGAAGATAATGGCTTTCTGCAATGCGCAAGATTAGAGAGTACCTTGAGTAGGGCATGATGTTCGAAAAAGCGAGGCATTCTCCACGCCTCCATATCTCCCCCTTCATGATTTCAGGATCCCTCGCAGCTAGATCCTCCACCCTTTCATTACAAAAAGGGCACCAATTTCTTGAACTCGTGATCTCCTCTTCAAAATCACCAGAAAATGGCATCGGAATGTTTTTCTTCACTATTCTGCTCGTTTGAAGGGTTAATGGGTCGTATCTGATCTCCACTGCGCTTTCCTCGACATTGCCACCAATCAGGATTTTGGAGATTTCTACCTCTTTCCTAAACTCCATGAATCGAATGGTTTCAAACAGATTTAAGTTTTGCGAGAACTTTTTTAATCCCTCTCTTACTTCAGGTGTGAAGATCGAAAGGCCGAGGGGGACAAGGGACTTTCTGCCAGATGAAATGGAAAAAAGAAGGGTAATAGAGAAAAAGCTCAGGGAGATCGCAGAATCCTTCGGCTACAGAGAAGTTTCAACTCCCACTTTCGAACATTCTGAACTATTTAAGTTGAAGTCCGGGGAAGGGATAGTGGAAGAAATGTACGTTTTTAAAGACAAGTCTGACAGGGAACTCGCTTTACGCCCTGAACTGACTGCCCCAATCATGAGGTTTTTTGTGAACGAATGCAGCAACCTTCCGAAACCCATACGCTTCTACTACTTCGAAAACTGTTTCAGGTATGAACGCCCCCAGAAAGGGCGCTACAGAGAGTTCTGGCAGTTTGGGGTTGAACTGATTGGATCAGATTCTTATCTTGCCGATGCAGAAGTCATAATACTTGCGGACAAGATGCTGAAGAGTTTTGGACTAGATTACGAGCTGCACATAGGACATGTAGGTATCCTTAGATCCGCTCTAAGCTTTTTGGGGGATAATGCTTCAAAGGTCATGAGGTTTATCGACAAGAGAGACGAAGAGGGTCTCAAAAAATATCTGACCGAGATTGGGGTTGGAAGCGAGATGAGGGAGAAAATAAAGGCCATAATGAACTTAAAGGGTGGCAGGGAGATCATTGAAGAGGGCAAAAAGCTCGTTGATTACGATTTTAGCTACCTCGAAAAACTTTTAGATATCTTAGACTCCGCTAAGGTCGCTTACACCCTTAACCTCGGAGTTGCAAGGGGGCTAGATTACTATACAGGCACTGTGTTTGAGTTCTATGCAAAGGATCTCGGAGCCCAAAAGCAGATATGCGGGGGAGGAAGTTACGAGCTTGCCCAGCTTTTTGGAGGGGTCAGAACTCCCGCGACTGGATTTGCAATAGGCTTTGATCGAATATGCGAACTAATAGATGCAAAAGCAGAAAGGAGAACAACCGTAGTCGTGGCTTACTTTAAAGGTCTTGAAAAAATAGCCTTCCAAGTTGCAGAAAAACTTCGAAACTCTGGCTTCGTTGCTGTCGTGGACGTGATGGAAAGGAGCTTGAAGAAGCAGCTCAGCTATGCAAACGACATAAATGCGGACTTTGCGGTGATTATTGGAGAAGAGGAAGTTAAAAAAGGCAATTTATCGGTAAAAGATCTCAAGACAGGAGAGCAGTTCGCAGTCAAAGCTGAAGAGATTACCACCTGCCTCTTTGAACTGCTGAAAAGATGAGGGCAAGAACTGGAAGAATTTCCAGACGACCGGCCCACATGTTGAATATGAATATGAGCTTCGCAAAGGGATTGAAATCAGCATAAGTCTCGCTTGCCCCAGCAAGACCCATTCCGGGACCTACATTGTTAAGGGTCGCAATTGTAGCGGATATAGAGGTTTGCATGTCGTATCCGCTGAGAGAAAGTAGGAGCAGGGATGTAATGAATGCGAAGAGATAAATCACAAAAAATGCAACTACATCGCTTACATGTTTTTCCGTTATAACCGCGTTGCCATACCTTACGACCCTTACACTCCTGGGATCAACCAGTTTAAATACTTGGGAGAACGTGTATTTGAGCAGAATGATAACTCTGATCACCTTCAGCCCGCCGGCAGTCGAACCGCTGCAGCCACCGATGGTCACTAAAAGCAGAAGAACTATTTTTGCCGCATCGCTCCAGGTATCGTAGTCGCAAATTGTGTAGCCAGTAGTAGTTGCCAAAAATATAACCTGAAATGCAGAATATCGCAGGGAATCTAAAATGCCAAATTTAGGAGAGTTAAGGACCATTACGATCAGGATACCGGCAAAGAGGAAAATCAGGTAATTCCTAAACTCAACATCTGCGATTGCTCTAATTTCCCTATGATACAATGCGTAAATTAGGGCGAAATTTGTTCCGCCAAGCGCGCAGAAGAATGCCAGAACCGCCTCAACCCTGACGTCATGGAAATAGGCAATGCTTTGGGAATGTGTGGAAAAACCAGCGGTCGATATCGATGTGAAGGCATGGTTGACGGCTTCAAAAAGGTTCAGTCCGAGTGCATAAAGAATTGCGACTTCCAGAAGTGTGAGAATCAGATAAACCTGGAATATAAGGATGGCCATGTCCCTTATTTTTGGGCGAACTTTGGGCAGCACAACTACAGGATACTCCGCTTCAAGTAGAGTCGAGCTTTTCCTTTCTTGGGGGAAGAATATCAGAAAAACAACTACAATACCGATTCCTCCGATCCACTGCATCAAACTTCTCCACAGAAGGATCGACTTTGGCCAATTTTCAGGCACAATAACGGTGGCCCCAGTTGTTGTGAAACCTGACATCGACTCAAAGACTGAGTCTATGGGATCTAAACCATAGAGTGCAAACGGAATTGCTCCAATTAGAGATATAAGAAGCCATACTACCGCAACGGCACTGTAAACGTCTGAGTCCTCGATACTGGATATCAAATAACCTCTTGAATGAAAAATGAAAAGGAGACTAAGGGAGAGCGAAACAAAGAAAGTTAAGATGAAAAAATCTGCTCTATCTCCGTAAAATAAAGCCGAAATTGCCGGAAAGAGGACTAAAAATGAAAACACGAACAAAACCTGCCCCGCTATGTTCTCGATGTAACGATAGTTCATCCAAAGATCTCTCCTACTTTCTTTACCTCCTCCCAAGTCGTTCTAATCACAACTCTGTCTCCCGGAGCTAAAAGTAAGTCGGGTGACGGGATTATACACTTCCCGTTCCTGATTACAACCCATATCGCGGTCTTCTTTGGAAGCTGGAGCTCTGCAATCCTTTTTTCTGCGAGCTTCTGATTGTTAACCTCCAGTTCCATTACCACGGCTCCAGAAATATCTGCAATCGTTCTCACCTCCACTTTGTCCATCATCAGGAGTTTCTGAACTTCCAATATTGTCATCTTTCTCGGATTCAGCGCGTGATCAATGCCCACATTTTCGAAGATTCTCGCATACTCCTCATGCTCAACCTTAACTATTGCCCTCTTCGCTCCTAAATTCTTGGAGAGCAGAGAAACGAGCAAATTCCTTTCATCGCTGTCAGTTAACGCAACAACCGCGTTAGACTTCCCTATTTCCTCTTTGTTAAGGAAATCAAGGTCTAAAAAGTCACCGCAGACTATTCTTATATCCCTAAGCTTCTCGCCCAGTTCTTCACAGGCCTTCTTGTTTGTTCCCACTATCTTCACGTTAACCTGGCTCTTGTAGAGGGTTTCGGCAATGTAGGAACTTACTTCATTGGCTCCAAATATCGTCACTCTTTTTACAACCTGCTCTCCAAATAAGTCCCTTAACTTTTCAATTTGTTCTCTTCTTCCAACTATTATAACCTCATCTCCGGGTCTCAAATTTTCTTCTCCAGGAAGAATTATGTCTCCATTTCTCTGAATAGAAGCTAAGACGACGTCAGGCGGTAAATTGAGATCCTTGTAGCTTTTTCCAACCACAGGAGAATCTTCAGAAACCCTAAACTCTACCACATCCATCTCTCCACCACTTAGGGTTATGACCTCTTCAGCAAACGGGATGCCAACGAGCTCAACGATTTCGTGAGCCAAAACCAAAGGGGGGCATACCACAAAGTCGAAACCTAGAGGGGAATACCTCGTAACAGGTTTATCCGTGTACTCTAAATTTTCAACTCTAACGAGCGTTTTTTTGGCCCCCATTTTTTTGGCAATCATGGCTGAAACGATGTTCACTTCATCATTTCCTGTCACTCCCAGAAAAATGTCCGCCTTATCCACCTTTGCTTGAGTCAGAGCCTGGAAACTCGCCGCATTGCCTTTTATCGCAATTACATCTAACTCATTTAATCGATCGAGTTTTTCCTTATCTTTTTCAATTACATAAACGTCATTTTTACCCGAGAGTGATTTAGCTAAACCATATCCAACTTCTCCTGCCCCTGCAATTATTACATGCATGATTTCAAGTATTTCCATCTTTATTTATCTTTTACTGAGGCTGAGAACAAAAAGAGAGAGTTCGAAAATCACAAAGAATGAAAATATCAGCGCAATCATTGTTAGTCCCCCAACATCTGCAGAGGAGTTGAAGATGAGGGCGATTAAGATGAGGTAGATGGGAATCCTGAGATTTTTAATGGTTTCATAGCTTAAGATTCTGAACTTATCAAGCAGAAAAATCGCCAGTGGTACCTGAAGAAGAAATCCGAGAGAAAATGAAAGTTTTAAGGCGTTCAGAATCGTTTTTTCAGCCGAATAAAACGGATTTCCTGCGGACAGGCTGTAAAGAACTGGAACCAAAAACTTGTATGAAATGTAGGAGCCAGCAAGAAATAGGAGATAGCTTGGGATGATTGCGAACTTCAGAAATCTCCTTTCCGACTCGTAAAGCCCCGGTTTTGCAAACAGATACAGTTCAAGCATAGCATAGGGATAAAGAATGACCAGAGAAAGGATTAAGGAAAAACCGAGGCGCAGGAGGATCCACTCCATGGGTGAGTAAACGAACATTTCCTCGTTCACAACCCCCTTCCAAAAACGGTGGATCAAATCTGGGGAGAAATAGAAAAGCAATGGTAGGAGGAAAAGGAGAAGAATTCCAATCCTTGTAACCCTAGTCCTAAGTTCGGCAATGTGTTCCGTAATTTCCTGATCTCTGTCCTGCACAGAAGAAGTCTGCCGCAGATATTAAAAACTCGCCAAATTCAAAATTTTAAAAAGATTTAGCTAACTGCGCACTCCTAGAATCGACTTCGGCGACCTCTTAATCCTCCTCCTCTTCTTTCCATCCGAAGTATACTTCTGATTTGGCCCAGGCTTTTTGTAGTTCTGCCACTTTGTCGGCACAAGCCTGTACTCATTGCTGTTTCTTTTCCTTATCTTTACCCACGTTGTCGTTCCTGTCTTGCCCATGAAAATTGCTCTAACCTCTACTTAAAAACTTTGTCTTTCAGGGAAAAAATCCCGAATATCCCATTTTGAAAGAAAATTGAAAAATGGCATAAAGTTAACATTCCCGGAAGTTTTTTTGTACGGTCCCCGTTGCTTCTCCATAAATCGTAGCGGTCGAGGTGCATCAGCTTCGTCCAAACCGAAACAAAGTCCTTTTAGATGTGAGCCGCTCCACGACTAAAGCCAAGAGCTTCCGGCGTTAAGGGATGCTTCACGCCCTTCCCCTCATCTGCCGGCTCAAAAGCGTCCCCAAGGCTTTTTCAACACAGGACTATTTAAGCTTTGCCCGTTCATCCCAGAGCTAAAGTTCTGGGTTTTCTGGGCACCCATTTTTATAATCAGATATCAAAATACTTCATGTACTCCCAGGGCGTGATGTAAAGGCAGAACTGATTCCACTCGTCGATCTTTAGCTCCATGAAGGCATCGAATATGTGACTGCCCAAGACCCTCTGGAGAACTTCATCGGTCGCCAAGTGATCCAGGGCATCCCTTAGCGTTGTAGGGAGCTCTCCAATTCCCATTTCCCTCTTCTCACTGCCAGAAAGCTCGTAAACGTCGACCAGCACAGGATCACCTGGGTCCACTTTCTTCTTTATACCATCAAGGCCCGCTGCAAGTTGCGCAGAAATTGCTAAATAGGGATTGCAGCTCGGATCTGTTCCGCGGTACTCAACTCTGATCGCTGAAGGTTTTCTGCTGTACATAGGAACCCTGACCAATGCAGATCTGTTCCTCGGGCTCCAGCAGATGTTTATGGGCGCTTCAAAGCCTGGGACAAGACGTTTGTAGCTGTTTATCGTTGGACAGCAGATCGCTGTAAGGGCTTTTGCGTGCTCGAGCAGGCCACCAATGTAATACCTGGCCTTCTGGCTGAGCATGTACTCATCATTCGGATCCGCAAAAAGCGCTTCACCCTTGAAGGGTTCACCTTTCCACAGACTCTGATGCGTATGCATACCGCTTGCGTTGTCCAGAAAGATCGGTTTTGGCATGAAAGTGGCGATTAGTCCATGCTTTCTTGCGATGTTCTTTGCCGCAAACTTGTAAAGGTAAAATGCATCGCAGACAGGAGTTAGCTTCTTGGGTTTGAAGTCCAGCTCCACCTGCCCGGGGGTTGCAACTTCATGGTGGTGAAATTCAACAAAAACACCCAAATGCTCTAGGTTATGAACAAGATCATTCCGATATTCCACGGTGGCGTCTTCTGGGGGAGCTCTAAAGTATCCCTCCTTAGGACGCACCACGTAGGCTCCGCTCAGCTCTGGACTCTGTGGCAGAACCCTTGGGGCCCCCCAGCTGTCTCCAGCCCCTCCGTTTGGAGAGACCCACAGATCCCAAGCAAGATTTTTGAAATCTACATTCTGAAAAACAAAGAATTCTATTTCTGGCCCAAATACTGCGCTCATTCCCTGTTTCTCCAGCTCATTTTCAATTCTCTTTGCAACGTAGCCGCGGGGATCGCATTCTGCAATTCCCGAAGCCCAAGCTTCGTAAACATCGCCAAACATTATGGCTGACTTCTGCGTTGGATCGCTGATCCACGGAACTACTCTGATGGTTTTTGGATCTGCAACCCAGACCATATCGCTCTGCTCTATGCTCTTGAATCCCCTTATGGAGGAGCCATCAAAGCCTATGCCTTCGAAGGCATCGCCCTCAATGAATTCTCTTGCAGGAATTGAAAAAGTCATTAAATAACCTCTAAGATCGCTAAATGCACAAAGAACCTGTTTAACGCCATTCTCTTTGAGCAAAGCCCTAGCATTCTCTGCAGAATCCATTCAATCACCTTTCAGCTTTCGAGCCATGCGATATATATATCTTTCGTAAATTCATTTAAAATTGAAAAAACCTTAAATTTCTTTCCAGAACCGTGAAAAATTTTTAAGAGAGGCGCCAACGCCCTTAGGCACTTATGTCTCTGTATATAATTGTATTAGTTAGTATTAAATGTATACGACCGTAAAATTTTTATGCCTTAGAGCGTCAAGCCGCTGAAGCGGAGGTGGAGGTGAAAAGATGGAGAGAGTTCAGAAAAATTCGGCCTATCTGAATGCGATGTCCACAACCGGAACGAGAACAAGGGTTAGAGATGTGAATCCACAGAGCGGAATGTGTCCGATCTGCGTAAGCGACTGTCCCTTTATCTGCGAGATAGCCCTGTCGACATTCAGGGCAAACGAGGCCCTATACCCTGAGACGAGATACTTCGGCGAAAGTACCGCTTCATCTCTGAAGGACTACGGCTTGGACTGGTCGCACTTCAATTTGCTTGCGAGGCTTAGGGGTGCAGAAGGAATCGCTCCCGACCCGGACGTGGCGATCTTTCCAAACGTGAACGTGGAATCGAAGATCGGAAAGACAAAGGTGAAGTTCCCGCTGGCCATGGGTGCCTTCGGATCTACTGATGTTGCAAGGAGATACTGGGACGGGCTTGCTGTTGGAGCGGCGCTTGCTGGATGCATCCTAATCATTGGCGAAAATGTCTGTGGAGTCGATCCAAAGTCGGAGTTTAAGAACGGAAGGGTCGTTAGATCACCGGAAATGGAGAGAAGGGTGAAGAAATTCAAGGAGTTCTGGGACGGAAAGTACGGGGACATAGTCGTGCAGGTAAACGTCGAAGACACCCGCTTTGGCGTTTACGAATACGCCGTCTCGAAGCTCGAAGTCGATACTGTGGAGATAAAGTGGGGACAGGGAGCTAAGGCGATAGGTGGAGAGATAAGGGTGAGGGATTTGCAGAGAGCAATAGAACTGAAGAAGAGGGGATACGTTGTTCTTCCCGATCCAGAGGATCCGACCGTTCAGCAGGCCTTTAAGGATGGAATAATCGATGGCTTTGAAAGGCACAGCCGTGTAGGAATGCCGACGGAGAAGTCATTGGTCGAGTTCGTTGAAGAGATAAGGGATTTAGGGGCCAAGAGTGTGACCCTAAAGACAGGAGCTTACCGCCCAGCCGATGTTGCTTGGCAAATGAGGGCTGCCAGCGAAGCTGAGATCGATTACATAACCTTCGATGGGGCAGGCGGTGGAACCGGAATGAGCCCAGTACCCATGATGAATGAAATGGGAATTCCAACGGTATACCTTGAAGCCCTCGTGCTAAAGGCAGCGAGAATCCTGAAGGAGAAGCACAAATACGTTCCTGACATTAGCATTGCCGGTGGCTTCATAAACGAGACGCAGATGGTTAAAGCAATTGCAATGAGCAACTTCGGAGACGGACCAATGATTAAGACTGTAACGACCGCAAGATCGCCGCTGACTGCTGTAATGAAGTCAGAATACTTTGTAAAGCTCGCAAAAGAAGGAAAATTGCCAAAGAGCTTCACTGAGGTATACGGAGACAAGCCAGAGAAGTTTTTCGCCTTGGCTGGCGAATTCAAGGCCAAATTCGGAGAGAGGCTCGGAAGCGAGATTCCATGGAGTGCAGTTGGGCTTTACAGCTACGTCTACAGAATGAGCGTTGGCATGAAGCAGCTGCTCGCGGGAATGAGAAAGTTCAGGCTGGACTTAGTCACCAGAGAAGATCTCGCGGCGTTGTCACCGCTTGCAAGCGAAGTTACCGGAATACCAATGATGCACAAGGTCGATGAGAAAGTCTTTGAAAGCATTCTTTCTTAAATCTATTTTTCTTTAATTTTTCTTTCGCAATTTGCACAGCAGGGCGAAATTTCTGAGTATTTCCTTCACAGACAAAAAATACACAAAAAAGAAAAAAATAAAAATTTATTCAACCTTTATCTTCTTTCCTCCACCGGCCTTCTTGGTCAGGGTAACCTCAAGGACGCCGTTGTTGTATCTAGCCTTTGCAGAATCTGGATCCACTTCTACGGGTAGGCTGACAGTCTCGTGGTATTTCCTGTTCTCTCCCTCAGCCCTGATCTCCAGAGATCTCTCCGTGGCCTTGAGTTCAATGTCCTCCTTTTTCACACCAGGCATTTCTGCAATTACCTGAACCTCGTTGTCAGTCTCGATCACGTCAACCAATGGCTTCCTCTCTTCTATGCCTGTCTCCCTTATCATGGGTTTGGTTCCGAACTCTCTGATCTCAGGCTTTCCATCCGGACCGATTCTGATAGAGAATCCCCTCACTATTGGCTTTCCCTCGCCAAGCTCCCCAAACCGGAAGACGCTTTCAATGTCCCTCATCATCCTCCTGAAGATCTCGTCGAAGTCTCTGAACGGATCCCATTCCCAAGGATCCTCGTAGTCGTCCTCCTCCCTATCTTTCCTCCTCCTTCTCCAAACCATACACACCACCTCACGCGTACATCTTCTGGAATTCCTTCAACATTAACTCATACCTCTTCAAATCCTCCTGAGTTAAACTCGGCTTAACCTTCTTCAAAGCCTCCTCAAAGTGCCTCTTCGTGATCTTTATTTTCTTTGCGATTTCCTTGGCTTCCTCTCTGCTCACTCCGGACTTTAGTGCTTCCCTTATTGCAAGCATCCCTGCCTCTCTGCACACCGCCTCAATGTCCGCGCCGCTGTACCCTTCGGTTTTCTCGGCGAGCTCTTCCAACTTCACGTCTTCAGCCAAGGGTTTGTTCTTTAAGTGAATCCTGAAGATCTCCTTTCTTGCCTCTTTGTCAGGCGGCGGGATGTAGATGTGTCGTTCTATTCTTCCAGGTCTAAGCAATGCAGGATCTATGAGATCTGGCCTGTTTGTCGCGGCTATCACCACTACTTCCCTGAGCTCCTCCAGTCCGTCGAGCTCGGTGAGGAGCTGGCTCACTACCCTTTCTGTCACGTGAGAATCTCCTATTCCTCCTCTTCTCGGTGCAAGGCTGTCTATCTCGTCAAAGAATATTATCGCTGGTGCAACCTGCCGGGCTTTTTTGAACATGTCCCTCACATGCTTCTCGCTCTCTCCGACCCACTTGCTGAGCAGTTCTGGACCTTTGACGCTTATGAAGTTTGCATTGCTCTCGTTAGCAACTGCTTTGGCCAGCAAGGTCTTTCCAGTTCCAGGCGGTCCATATAGCAGGATTCCCTTCGGAGGTTTGATGTTCGTAGTTTTGAAGACTTCCGGATACTTTAGCGGCCACTCTATAGCCTCTCTTAATTCCTGCTTCGCATTTTCGAGGCCTCCTATGTCTTCCCATCTAACCTTGGGTATCTCCACGAGTACCTCTCTCATTGCCGATGGCTCAACATTCTTTAATGCCTCTATGAAATCCTCTCTTGTCACCTTAAGGTTCTCAATTATCTCTGCCGGGATTTCCTTTTCTATGTCTACTTCAGGCAGAACTCTGCGCAGCGCATGCATCGCGGCCTCCTTGCAGAGCGCTTCGAGATCTGCACCGACGAAACCGTTAGTTGCGTCTGCAAGTTCGTCAAGATTCACATCCTCGGCAAGCGGCATTTTCCTTGTGTGGATCTCAAGAATCTCCTTTCTTCCATCTCTGTCGGGAACACCGATCTCTATTTCTCTGTCAAATCTTCCTGGCCTGCGCAGGGCCGGATCAATTGCATCGGGTCTGTTTGTTGCTGCGATCACGATTACTTGACCCCTCGACTCGAGCCCGTCCATCAGTGCCAGCAGCTGTGCAACAACCCTTCTCTCAACCTCTCCAGTTACCTCCTCTCTTTTTGGCGCAATTGAGTCTATTTCATCGATGAATATAATGCTCGGGGCATTCTGCTTTGCCTCTTCAAAGATCTCCCTGAGCCTCTGCTCACTTTCTCCGTAATACTTGCTCATGATCTCGGGACCGCTGATGCTTATAAAGTGTGCATCAACCTCGTTTGCCACGGCCTTCGCAATAAGCGTTTTTCCAGTTCCCGGAGGACCGTGCAGAAGAACTCCCTTAGGCGGCTCGATTCCGAGACGCTGGAAAAGTTCAGGATGTTTCAGCGGAAGCTCTATCATTTCCCTGACCAGCCTGAGCTCTCTCTTTAGACCGCCGATATCCTCGTATGTAACATTCGGAACGGCTCTCTTGACTTCCTCCGCGGGCTTTTCTTTAAGCTCGATCTCGGTCCCTCTGCCGACAACCACGACTCCTGAGGGCCTTGTGGCAACTATAACAAACGTTAAGGTGTAGCCAAAGATTTCAACTCTAACTTTTTGCCCTCTAACGACCGGTCTCCCCTCTAGAAGCCTTAAGATGTAACCTTCACCGCCAGTTATCCTCACGGGTTCTGTGGGAGCCAATGTTATTTTTTCCGCGGGTTTTGCTTCAACTTTTCTTATCTTAACCTTGTCATCGATTCCAACTCCAGCGTTGCTCCTCAGGTTTCCGTCGATTCTCACTATCCCCTTTCCTCTGTCCTCCGGATAGCTTGGCCAGGCAATAGCCGGAACGCTCTCCTTCCCAACGATCTCTATTATGTCCCCGCTTTGAACTCCTAGCTTTTCCATTACCTCTGGATCCAATCTTGCAATCCCTCTTCCGACGTCTCTGTAATAAGCCTCAGCAACCCTTAAAGTAATTTCCTCCTTCATATTCATCACCCCAATACCCAAACAATTTCTCCATCAACTTCTTCCTCCCTCACAATTCCTCTCATCTTTAAAGATTCGAGGGTTTTCTCAACCTCCTTATATGGTATTCTGAAGTGCTCGGCGATCTCTGTTGCCTTTCTGAGGCCCTTCGCAATTCCAAGCAGTACGATGCGCTCTAAATCATCGTTCGTGATTTTCTCGACCTCCTCAAGCAGCTCTTCGAGCATCCCGTCCATCATTGAAGTTATCGTGGTCTGAATCGCTGAGAACTTCTCACGAAGCTTCTCTGCTACTTTCATCGCCCTGTATATCTCCGAAACCGAATTCATGCTGGAATGCATCAGCTTAAGATCTTCCTCAATCCCCTTTAAGATATTCAAGGGATTAAGGCTGAATTCAGAGCCGTTTCTCCTTAGGATACTGACCTCGAAGTTGTGCGGCGAAATTGTCACCTCGACTCTCAAAGTATCTGCGATGAAGTAGTATTTCCTTTTTCCGTCGTCAATGCTCTTGACAATCCCTGCCTTCTCTAGCTTCTCCAGATGCTCTATTACTAGCTTTGGAGCCATGCCTAGACAGTATGAAATCTCGCTGATGTAACATGGCTTCTTTGCAAGCAGTTCCAGTATTCTCCTCCTGCTTTCGTTACCTATCGCGTCTAGCACGTTCATTCAATCACCGTTACTAACTAACAGTTAGTGAGTTCTACTATATAAACTTTTCGGTTGAACTACAATAAAGCGATGCCCTGAAAATCTTAAATATGATCATGCAAACTTAAAGTATAATGTCAGAAAAGAGGGAGGATCTAGAGCTGGAGCTTGACAGGCAGAAAAAGAGAAGGAAAAGTCTGACCTCCTCCCCGCCCTGAAGGGCGAGGGTTCCGCCGATGGAAGGCTTCCGGAGCACATAAGGGCTGCGAACAGCCGACCGATGAGAGCCTTAGAAGCAATAGTCTCCCGGCTTTAGCCGCGGAGAGTCAACCTTGGCAATCCAACCGCTCCGGTTAAATTATGGTCAATTCAAAGAAATGGCCGGCAATCATAGCCTTGACAAAACAAAGAAGAGTGCAGATGCAATAACAAGTGTCAGAACCGCATAAAAAGGCAGGTTGAAGTTGCTCGGTACAGTGTTCTCCGCTCCGTAATTATACGACGGACTTGGAATCGCCGAACTGTCCCCAGCGTGGGGACAGACTTTTATCGTATCTTCGGATTCATTTCCCTGAATCTCGGGAATAATGTAGGTTCTCTCACTGATGAGATTTCCGTCAAAGCCGAATTTTCCAAGCCAGATGCAGTTTCCGCTACATGCGCTGGAGACCAGAAGATATCCGTCCTTTGTTTCGGCCATTCTGACCAATCCATATATTAGAGGAAAGATAAAAAAATCGGATCTCGGAGCTAAAATTGTCTCATTCCCCCTCATAATCCACACGTAATTCCCAGTTCCGTTTGCTGAAAGACCGGCAATCGCAGTTTTCCCGTCATCCAGCACAGACCAGGCAGAAGTTGCACGGCCCTTTTCAATGTAAAAAAGGGCGTCCTGGCTTCCGCTGTGGTTAAGCCTGATTACGAATGCCTTTGCTACCGGCGAGGAGGCGTTAGCGCAGGAACCGCAGCCCCAGCTTTCACCGACAACTGTGTATCCGCCCGCAGTCTCTGCAGCGTCCCATGCGCAATCCTGAAAGCCGAGATCGAAGAACCCCTTCCACTCAACTCTGCCCTGAGCGTCGAGCTTGATAACAAGAACGTCGTAATTCAGATTGGTTAAGGAATCGCTAACCGCTCCCACCGCAATTACCCCTCCATCGCCCGTTCTCCTTAGCATTTTTATGCTGTCGTATTCCCCGAAATCAAAGACCCTTCTCCACAACTCGTTTCCGTTCCCGTCGAACTTCACAATCCAGGTGTCCTTAGTTTTACACCCGCTGCAGGAAGCTACTGTCATTGCAGCCAAAAATCCGCTACCGTCAGGAAGAACTGCGGTTACACCGTCATCTGCCTGGTTTTCGGCTCCGTAGATCCTTTCCCAGATGATTTTCCCATCCTCATCAACCTTTGCAACCCAGGCATTGTGGGGACCGCAGCCAGACACGCCCCCCAGCGCATAACCGCCCTGAACTTTCTCGACGGTCCAGATGGCCGAAGAGCAGTCCTCTGCGTAAGTTCTGTTCCAGACCTCATTCCCCTGGAGATCCACCTTAAGAAGGAAGGCCCTTTCTCCAGCATTGTCAACAACCATACCACCGATCAGAGATCCGTCATCCAAAGCAGCTACTGAAAATGGGATTACCTTTGCCTGAACTGGAGAGATCAAGAGGAGGACAGCAATTCCGGAAAGAAGTGTTAAAAATTTTCTTTTAGCGCAATTGCTCATAAGAAACCTAGGTGTAGATGAGGGAATACCTTCTCCCCACTTCTCCTAGGGCCGAGAAAAGCCACTTGACGAACTCGAGAACCGTGTTCGTCGTCTCGTTCCCGACCCCCCTGTTGTAGCAGTAGTATCCCGGCTGGATGCACTGATAACCCATGTTCCAGAGGAAGGCAAGACCCTTTGTACCGTTCCAGTCACCGAATAGGGCTGTAGCGTTCATCGCGGTCTTTTGCCAAACCTGAACGCTGTATCTCATCGTACTTGTGTTGTTGTAGACGTAGTACACATGATCAGCAACGAAGTCTCCGAAGTAGTGAAGAAATCCGAATACGTTGATCATGTCCTCGGTCGTTTTGTTTGCTATCGTCTCGTTAATGGCGATAGATTTTAGTATGGTCGTAAAGAAGAGGCTCAGCCCCTGAACGAACATCATTATGTATTCCGCCACCATCCAGGCGTCAATAGCCATCTCTGACCACCTACGGAGGGAAATAAACGGTTGGAACCAGCCTCAATGCATCCTGGACTAGAAGCACGAGGTTTTTAATTGCGCCCCAGAAGTTCTGAACGAAATCGGGATTGTTGTAAACCCTCTCGGTCATTGCCCTGAGAATGAAGGCAGTTCCATTTCTGCCGAGCGCATCCCCCAGCATCGTTGTCCCGTTACCCGCAGCAACAGCTACAACGTCCCTGAACGAATTCGTGAGGGTCTGATTGTAGTTTATGCTCCATATAAATCCATAGGGGTCAAATAGCATCTTCCTCAACCACGTGAACATCGCGGTTGCGTTGTACCATATCTCCCAGAAGCTCTGGTAATCCCCCCTTCCAGAAACCACCGCACTCTCGTTTCGCCCAACGTAGAACAGATACAGGAAGAATTCCTTCAGGAAGCGGAAAAGTGATGAAAGGCCCTGAAGGGCCACATCACCGAACTGGGAGAACGTCGGCATACCATCACAGCATTTCGAAGGCCTTCGACACGTAAACTACAAGATCCTTCAAAGCGCGCATGAAGTCGACGGTCATGTTAACCGCCAGAGGTTTGTTCGACGTCAGGTTCAGGTTTGCATACTTTGCTATGTACGCCATTCCGCTGTTCGCGGTGAAGTTGCCGAAAAAGTTTGTGTGGTTGACGGACAGCTCCCTGATTGTGTCATTAAAGGCCGAAAGAAGGGTCTGATTCTGCGACGTGACCCCCATTACTGCGGCCAGAAACTTGGTAATCCACATCCCTATGGACATCCAGCCGTATATGAAATCGGGATGCGAGGGAGGGAGGACGTTCACTATGGGTTCTATAAGGCCGTAAATCATGATGAACGAATCCTGGATTGGCCTAAGTATCCCCCGAACTACGAAGTCTGATATAGTCGCTATTGGCATTCTTTCACCCGCCCAAAAAGCCCGGAGCCCAGATCTTGTCGGAATTCCATTTTCCCAAAATCCCCACTAATCCCAAATCTCGATTTCCGAAACACCACCCCCGATGATCCACATTGGCTATCATCAATATCCTCAAAATTCCAAACGGATGGAGTGATGATGTTGACCATCAAATACGAATTTATCTAACTTAATAAAAACTTTTCCCAATGTTCAGCGAGTGTAAATGGGAGAGCTACGCCACCTTTAAAGGTGAGGCTTTACGCCCCTCTCCCTCATCCGCCGGTCCGGGAGATCTGTCACGCAGATCTCTCTAACCTGCGGGCCATACTGATGCAGAGTTCCTAGCTTGGGCAACATGCCCCAGACCCGCAGTAGTTTTCTGAAGCGTTCCTCCCAACGCCAGAACGAACGACCTGACCTCCTCCCCGCCCTGAAGGGCGAGGGTTCCCCGAGGTCTCAGGGGTTACACCCCCTTGCGGGTGCTACTCTGCTATGCTCTACGATGAAGGACAAAGGCTTTTTAATTGTCAAGATCATCGACTGAACGTTCGGATACCATGGCTCGAACCGGGGAACTTCCCAAGTTCTTAAGAAAAATTTATTAAAGAAATGATCCACATAATCCCATGAGAAAGGTTCTGCCTGAAAGGGGTCTGGGAAGAGAAGAGATACTGCAGAAGCTGAAAGATTACAGCGCAGGGGGTTACGAAGCAGTTTCTCCCTAGCGTAAGTTTATTAACTTGAATTACTTAAATACCCAGCTGCCTGAGAAGCTCTACACAACTGGTGAAGTTGCGAAGATATTCGGCGTTTCTTACGTTGCTGTGAAGAATTTGGCTTACTCGGGGAAGATTGGAAGAGGATAGGGATGTCATAGCCGTGAAGAACTTGCTCCGCAGGTACAGATGGATGTGGGCTTCTTCCGTTCACCCCTAAGGTCCTCCCATGAAAAGAGGAGGGAAGGGATGAAAGTTAATGCTAGACCAGAACGGATGTCGATCCATTCAGCGGAAGGGTTCTTTACGATAGCATTCGAGCCCGGCGTGGAAGAATTGCGCAGCGTGGCTTTCGAAGCTATGAAGATGTTTGCATTCAAGAACATGCTCGACTTCACCGAATTTCCCAGCATGATAAAGATGGAGAAGACCTCGTTGACATCGCAGTTTCCCTCATGCACGATGAGGAGGTCCCGGGAACCTTCACATTCGGAGGTACTGAAAGCGTTTTCCTAGCAGTTAAGGCTGCGAGGGATAACTTTCTGCTTAAAAAAGGATCGATCACAACACCGGAGATCGTAATGCCAATCACCGGGCATCCCTGCTACGACAAGGCTGCAGAGTACATGGGGCTAAAGGTGAGGAAAGTAAGGGTTGACGAAGAAAGCTTCACAGCAGACATTGATGCTATAAACGAGGCAATAACAGAGAACACAGCCATGATCGTGGGTTCAACACCGAACTGGCCGCTAGAAACTATAGATCCGATAAAGGATCTTTCGGAGATCGCACTGGACAAGAACATCTGGCTACACGTTGATGCATGTGTCGGAGGCTTCGTTTTACCATTCATGAGGAAAGAGGGGAAAAAATCCCGGATTTCGACTTCAGGATAGAAGGTGTTAGCTCGATCTCAACGGATCCGCACAAATATGCCTACACACCTATCGGGGCCTCGATCGTTCTCTTCAGGAAGAAATCGTACAAGCTGCTTTCGCAGTTCGCAAATCTGAAGTGGCTGGGGTACCCGATAATAAATCCCGCGGTGCTGTCTTCGCGCTCTGAAGCTCTGCTAGCTGCAGCCTGGGCTGTTGTGCATTTCCTAGGAGAGAAGGGTTACAGAGAGCTCGCAAAGAAGATAATTCGCGCGAAAAGCAGGATAGTCAAAGGGTTCGCGGATTCTGGCTACAGGACGCTTGGAGAGCCTTCTGTGATAGCAGCATTCACATCTGAAGAAGTGAACCTATTCCGGCTGAGCGATGAAATGGCGAAAAAGGGCTGGATAATACAGCCCCAGAAGGGGATACAGAACATGAAAATACCGCCCTCCCTGCACCTCACCATAAACCCCGATACACGATGAAACCGTTGATGCAATGATTGAAGATCTCAAAGCCTGCACAGAAGCCGTTAAGAAAATGCCGCCCAGCGAAACGGAAAGGATTCTGGAAACTTTCGGACTGATCGGCATGCTGGCTCCGGGTGAGATGGATATTGCAACAATGGGAAAGCTGTTTTCCGAGATGGAAAGAGCAATGGGTCAGTATGGGCCGAAGATCATGCAGGTTCTAGGACTCGAGGAAGGATTCCCGAAGGAGATGGGAATGATCTTCCAGCTCCTCGCATCCCTGTCGCCCGAAGTTGCGGAGCTGCTATCGAGCTTCATAGTCATAGAGATGTTCCACAGAGGGACATAGGACATTTTAGATTAAATTTTTTAAAATAAAATGCTATTTTAAAATAGGTCCCACGTCAGGATATCCCTGCCTCTGCCCTGTCCCAGCGAGCTTCTGCAGCCTTTTCGGATTTAGGAGTAAATCCACCGCATTTCTGACGTGTTCCCTTATCCTGTTCTCCGCAACCTCCAGCAATTTCTTCTCATCATCAGCTTCATCTTCGTGAACCGTTACATCTATCACGTGCTTCCCCGTCAGAATTTGAACAGTTATGAGCCCAACGCTCATTGCAAGATAGCTAACGAGATCCTTCTGCGTCCTTCCAACCCATCCCAGTGTGATCACTATATCGCAGCCGCTATCCAGCAGTTTCTTAGCAGCAACTGGTAAATCCTTTATTCCGGGCACAGTGTAGCGCTCGTACTTCAGCCCCGAAAGCTTTCTCAGCTCGTCTACTGCGATTCTCCCCATGTCAACTCTGGCGAAAGTCGTGTCAGCTATTCCGACCTTCATGGCTGCAATTCCCTTCTGGCAAAATCAAGTGCAGGTTTTATCAGATTCTTCCTGAGCAGGATGTCCTCTACCGCCGCCAGCGTTGCCATCACCTCGAACTTCCCGATGTTGCCCATCGTCGCAATCCTGAAAATCTTCCCCTTCACTTTATCCTGCCCGCCGCTGAACACGATCCCGTACTCCTTCCTTACAGCATCTCTCAGTTCCTTTTCCGTGATTCCGCTTGGAATGTTTATCGCGGTAACCGTGTTGGAGTAATCCGAGTACTTATCAGGCTGCGGGAAAAGGCTTAGCCCGGCATTTACTGCCCAGGCCCTGACGGTCCTGCTGAGCTTTCTGTGCCTCCTAATCCTGTTCTCCATTCCCTCCTCCCTTATCATCTTCAGGGCCTCTTCTAGGGCAAAGAAAAGCGTTACCGCCGGAGTGTAAGGGGTTTGAAGCTCCGGAAGCTTCTTCTTGTACGCCTTCAAATCCAGATACAGCGGGCACTTCGGGTTGTAGAACTCCCAGGCCCTCTCGCTAACGGCAACTGCCGCAAGCCCGGGCGGGGCTCCAAGGCATTTCTGGGTTCCGACAACCGCAACATCGATACCCCACTCGTCCATCTTTACATAATCTCCTCCAGCGGAGGTTATCGCATCCATTATCGTCAATGCATCGTACTTTTTCGCAATCCTAGCGATCTCCTCTGCAGGGTTCAGCATTCCAGTTGAGGTCTCGTTGTGAACGAATGCCACCGCCCTGGCCCCTCTTTCAAGTGCTTCCTTGAGCTTCTCCAGATCTATAGGCTTCCCCCACTCGAAGCTTAACCTTTCAACCTCCGCATATCTTTCCGCAATTTCCCCCAATCTTTCCCCGAACTTTCCGTTTTCAAGGGTGACGAACTTTCCTACCCTGCTGAAGGAAGCGATTCCGGCTTCAACTCCCGCTGTTCCCGAGCCAGTGATGAAGTACACATCATTCCTTGTACCAAAAACCTCCTTCATCGCCTCTCCGCAAAACTTCAGGATTTCCCCAAACTCAGCCGAACGGTGGCCTATTATCTGCCTGCACATCGCCTTAATTACCCGCTCATGAAGCTGAATCGGACCGGGAAGCATTATCAGCATCTTCTTTCACCCCTGTATTTTTCAAGAATGCTCTCAATAATCTTTCTCGAACTGCAAAGCCCGCATTTCTCCTCAACATTAATTCTCACAACCTCGCAACTCAGCCCCCTCTTCCTGAGCTCTTCTCTTAGCCATTCCTCGCTGAAGTGCTGGTTAAATCCCAGGGCTATGACGTCGGGCCTTAGCTCCATGATTGGCCTGAATATGTCCTCCTCGTCGCCTAGAATCGCTCTGTCAACGAACTTTATTGCTTCAACGACCCTTCTTCTCTGCTCTTCCGGAATCACAGGCTTCGGCTTGTGCCTGACGTTCTTTTCTCTGGCCACGATTACTATGAGTTCATCCCCAAGCTTCTTTGCCTCCTCGAGAAATCTTATGTGTCCGGGATGTATCAGGTCGAAGGTGCCAGTTGCGACGACTCTCTTCATATCTCAGAAAATTTTCGGGTTGTTGCATAAACGTTTTTCGACTTCGAATTCCTTTTTGCTAACTACTGGCACTCGATGAGCTTTGCATCGTATCCAGCACATCTTATCACTTCCACGAACTTTCCAACGCTTTCTCCGTCTGGAATCTCGATCTCCAGCTCTTTCAGGCTGATTCCCCTAACAGCGGCCCCCGCTTCCTCAACTTTTTTTCTCACCTTTTCCATGCATCCCCTGCATTTCAGTCCGCTTAATGAGAACCTCGCAATCATGCCCGAATTTTCTACCCCATATTTTTAACTCTTATTGTTGAAAACCGGGGGCTTTTGCCCGTTAAAATCGCTGAACTTCCCAGAAAAGAATTGAGAAGGTCGCAAGATTTATAAAAATGGGTGCCCAGAAAACCCAGAGCTTTAGCTCCGGGATGAACGGGCAAAGCTTAAATAGTGCAACCCCCCAATTCTACCACAGACGCGGGCATGTTGCCCGAGCCAATGGAAGGGGAATTCAGATGCATAAACATAGCCCGCAGGTTAATGAGATCTGCAGGATGGGGGAGCTGTGAGCCCCCAGATCGGCAGATGAGGGGAGGGGCGTAAAGCTCTCTCTTAACGCCGGAAGCTCCCGACTTCAGTCGTGGAGTAGCTCACCGTAGACAGCGAAAGTATTTACAAAATTCCGGAGGGTTTCATTCGTTCTGGATGTGCTGTATATCGCGTAGTGTGCCTCGCTTCCGGGAATTAGTTCCCTTTCAATTTTCGCTATGTCAGGGAGCCTAACGGTTGAGGCATTGTAAAATTCGTAACTCGCTATTGAGGTATTGTAGAAGTCCCAGAAATGTATTTTCGTGACGTTTAGGCCAGCAAAATTTTGTTGGTTGTCCCTGACGGCATAAATGAAGTCGCTGTTGTTCGCCCGCAAATTGAGATTAGAGATATCAACACAATTAGTGAGTAAAGGGTCGCATTCCTCATCTATCCCCTCCCTTTTTTCTAAGTAGACCTATGTGAGCTACTCCACGACTGCGCCTTTCCAGAAGTTGCCTTTCATCGGCTTGCTCGGATTCTCCTTTGAAATCGCTACCGCGACTGCTAAATTCCTTTCTCCCCTGTCTATCGCTATGACCGTTTCTGGCTCATCGGGAACTTCGACAGTCTTCTTCAGGATGAAGTGAGCATACAATTCTCCATCGCGCTTAACCATCTCAACGGCTGCGAATTGCTATTCTCCCTTCAGAGCTTCCTCGATTCTCTGCCTTTGCCTTTCACCAAACACTATCGGAAGGCTTATTCTCTTCTCTCTGTTAAGGCTCAGTGTAAGCCAGTACGGCGTTAGAGCGTTGTCTGTTTTTGAAAAACTGTAGCACCTCCTGTCGAAGCGGATGGAAATCCTTTTAAGCTTTAAAACACTACCTTCTTTTCTGTTCTCCTCAAAGCTCTTCAGGATCTCGACAGCTTTATCCCTTGCTGTCTGGATTAAAGCTGTGTTGAGATTAAACAGCCTTTTTGCGTCTTCATAGCATTTTTCATGCAAAAACTTCTTCGATTTGGAATTGTAGCCCAGATACCATTTAACGAGCTTGAAATACTCTCTGAGAGTTTTATTTAAAGCCAGGATTTTTGATTTATTCGGCCTGAACACCCTGCCTACAACGCATATCTGGACTTCCTTCTGCAAGGGGTCATCCCCAAGGCTTTCTTAACGCAGAACTATTTAAACCTTGCCCGTTCATCAGAGCTAAAGCTCTGGGTTTTCTGGGGCACCCATTTTTATAAACTGTTCTGATTAACTTTTTAATCTCATTGCAATTTCCTTTGCATGGTAGGTGATTATTAAATCCGCTCCAGCCCTTTTTATTCCTGCAAGAATCTCGTAAACTATATCTTCATTCAAGAAACCCAATTTTATGGCCGCTTTTACCATTGAATATTCACCGCTTACATTGTATGCAGCAATAGGAACATTAAAACTTTCTTTGACCCTGCGGATTATGTCTAGATAAGCCAGAGCCGGCTTTACCATCACGATATCTGCTCCCTCGAGTATGTCCAGCTCTACCTCTCGGATGGCCTCATCACTGTTGTGAAAGTCCATCTGATAGCTTTTCCTGTCCCCAAACCTGTAACCACTTTCCGCCGCCTCCCTGAAGGGAGAATAAAAGCTTGATGCAAATTTGGCAGAGTAGCTCATGATAAGGGTGTTGCTGAATCCTTCGTTGTCCAAAGCGGAGCGAATCGTACTGACCATACCATCCATCATTCCCGAAGGGGCCACTATATCTGCCCCCGCTCTTGCATGACTCACAGCGACTTTCCCGAGAATTTCTAGGGTCTCGTCATTCAAAATTTCACCATCCCTTACCAAGCCGCAGTGGCCATGGGTCGTGTACTCGCAGAGGCAGACGTCCGTGATAACTACAGCTTTGGGAAAATTCTCCTTTATTGCCCTTACGGCCCTCTGAACGATTCCATCATCTTTGAAAGCCTCGCTGCCAATCTCATCTTTTTTCTTTGGGATCCCAAAGAGAATGAAGGATTTTAGTCCAAGTTTCATGCACTCTTCGACTTCAGATAGAACTAGATCCAATGGTAGGCGATAATAGCCGGGCATTGAATTTATTTCTTTCTTATCTCTTGCAGTCTCATCGACAAAAATTGGTACTATGAGGTCTTCAACTCTGAGCCTTGTTTCCCTGAATAATACCCTTACGTTCTCCCTCCGCAATCTTCTCATCCGCATGCTGGGGAACATTTCCATCACCAAACACCTTGAGAATTGAGTCGATTAACTCAAATTCGCCGTTTCTGGCTGCCAGTTTTAGCCTCATTGTGGGTTCACTCAAGAATTTCTTGATTAAAGAAATTGCGAACGCTCTCAGGAGTGGTTTTATTTCCTCACCCAATCCGAGCTTAGAAAGCTCGCGATAGAGCTCATCCACTTCCTCGTCAACGAACCTACCAGCAAGACCATACATAGCCGAAATGGCTTTTTTAGCCTCAAGATCTTTTAAATAAACCTTAAAATGCATCAGTTCTTCCTCAATTATTTCTTCAGCTTTTTTAATCTCTTGTTCCCTCTTTTTCATGTTCTCCTCGCTTATTGCCCGCAGGTCATCGATTGTGAAGAGCTCAACGTTCTTGAGCTCTTTCACAGAGTCCTCCACATCCCTTGGAAGTGCGATATCGATTATCACGAGCTTTTTGTCTCTGTGCCTCATGGCATTCTCGACTGTCTGTCTCGAAATCACTATGTGCGGTGCAGAGGTTGCTGAAATCACGACATCGCAGACCTTAAGATATTCTTGCAATCTGTCGAATCTGACCGCAATTCCATTTAGTCTTTTTGCTAGCGCTTCAGCTTTAGAAAAGGTTCTGTTTGCTATCAGTATCGTTTCAACATTATTGCGAATTGCCTTGGCAACCAGTTCACCCATCTCTCCAGCTCCGACGATCAGAACTTTTTTACCGCCTAGGGATCCTAAAACTCTTTCTGCGAGTTCGACAGCTGCAGAACCGATTGATAGGGCGCCTTTAGATATCGCGGTCTCCCTTCTGACCTTGCCTCCAACCTGCAGGGACTTTGAAAAAACTCTTTTTAGATTCTCTCCCGCCAATCCCCTCCTTTCGCACTTCTGAAAAGAGGTCTTCACTTGAGCAAGGATTTCATTCTCCCCTACAATCATTGATTCTATCCCAGCGCATACTCGCATCAGGTGGCGGAGGCAGTCTTCGCCAACATAGATCTCCGCCACACTTTCGACTCCGAGCCTTTTGGAGAGATTTTTGAGGTTTTCCTGAAGTGAAAACCCGAAGGCATAAACTTCGAATCTGTTGCATGTGAGGATATAAGCAACCTCCTGAAAGGGAAAAGAGGAAATAATCGGCAAAAAGTAATCTTCTCTGGCAACCCTCTCAATCTCTTCAACTTTGGCATTCTTGTGGGACACTGAGAGACATCCTATTTCCACGACACCATTACCTCCCTCAGCTTTTGAACTTTTTGAAATTGGTGGAGGCTTCCGGCTAGACGAACATCACACCTTTTAGCTCTGGTATGGGTGATGTTTTCCTTAGAACTTTCTCTACAGCCCTCATGAAGTCCATCATCGTTACCTTGATTCTCTCTTCTCTTATTGCAAACATTCCTGCTTCTGTGCAAATCGCTTTTATATCCGCCCCGCTTGCACCCTCGGTTATTCTGGACAGTTCCTTGAAATCAACGTCTTCTGCGAGTTTCATCTTTCTTGAGTGGATCTTAAAGATCTGAATCCTGCCCTCATAGCTCGGCATCGGTACCTCTATTATTCTGTCAAACCTGCCCGGACGGAGTATTGCTGGATCGAGGATATCTATGCGGTTTGTGGCTCCAATAACCTTAACGTCTCCTCTTGGATCGAATCCATCCAGTTCCGCAAGTAACTGCATCATCGTTCTCTGAACTTCTCTGTCTCCGCTTGTATCACTGCTTGTCCTTTTTGCAGCTATTGCATCGAGTTCGTCGATGAATATTATGGAAGGAGCCTTCTCTTTTGCTAGCTGGAAAACCTCTCTAACAAGCCTAGCACCTTCTCCTATGAATTTCTGAACAAACTCGCTTCCTACCACTCTGATAAACGTGGCTTTTGTCTGATTGGCCACAGCCTTCGCAAGCAGGGTTTTACCGGTTCCTGGAGGCCCATACAATAGAACGCCCTTTGGCGGCTCAATTCCCACCTCTTTGAAAAGCTCCGGTTTAAGCATTGGCAGTTCTACGGCCTCTCTTATTTCCTCGATCTGCTGGTTCAACCCTCCAATGTCCGAATAGGTAACATCTGGCTTTTCTTCGATTTCAAATCCGTATACCATCGGATCCTTTGAGGATGGTAAAATATTCACAACTGCAAGTGTTTGCTGGTTTAAGGCAACCCTTGTACCGGGCTTCAGCTCTTCTGGAGCTATATACTGGGATGTGTAAACCACGAACTTCGGTCCAGTTGAGCTTCTAACAACCACTCTTCCATCTTCAAGAACGTCTGAAACTACCCCGACTAGTAAGGGAGGTGATCTTAAACGTTCTATTTCGCTTCTGAGCCTTCTAACTTCTCTTTCATATCTCAATCTTTCACTTTCGATGAATCTTTTTTCATCCTCAAGTTTTCGACAAAGTTCTTTAAGCTTATAATATTCCTCTTCAAGCTTCTTCAGCTTTTCCATCAGATAGCTTAGGTCTTCTGACATTAAACCAACCTCTGCCGGAAGCCTCCAGATAAATATATATCCCTTCAACTATATGAAGTTATTGTTTGGTGATCGTATGAATTGTGAAATATGTGGAAGAGAGCTGAAGGGTTCCGGAGTTAAAATTATTGTGGAGGGAACCGAACTAACTGTTTGTTCTTCATGCAAGCGTTATGGAAGCGAAAAAGTATCAACTGCTTCCCAGATGGGGGCAAAAAGGGTTGTTATAAAGAAAAAGAAGATCAGCACAGACATAGAGTTCAAGGATGAGTTGGTGGAGAACTACAATCAAATTATAAGGCAGGAAAGAGAGAAAAGAGGCTGGAGTCAGGAACAGCTTGCAAAGAAGATCCAGGAGAAAGAATCAGTTATTAAAAAAATTGAGAATGCAGAGATAGCACCCGATCCCGAACTAGTTGCTAAACTTGAAAAACTGTTCGGAGTGAAACTGAGAGAGAGCGTTCCGGTCGTGAAGCTCGAGAAAAAGCCCTCGATAACCCCTACCCTCGGAGATATTGTAGTTTTAAGGAAAAAGGAGTGATCTTATGGCCATGTTCAGCTTCATTTACGTGACCGCAAGCTCAAGGGAGGAGGCTGAAAAAATTGCAAAACACCTGTTGGAAAAGAGACTGGTTGCTTGCGTCAACATATTTCCAGTAAAATCGTATTTCTGGTGGGAGGGCAGGATAGAGGAGGCCGAGGAATTCGGAATAATACTGAAGACAAAAAATGAGAAGTTTTCCGAGATCAGAGAAGAAATAAAGAGAATCCACAGCTACACAACTCCATGTATTTGCTCCTTTACAGTCGATAAAGGACTGAGGGAATTCCTAGACTGGATCGATAAAACGGTTGAATGAAAGGCGTATTGATAGAATACGACGAGGAAAATTTCAGAATCCTTAGAGAAAAAAGAAAGAGAGCCAAAGATTTGATGCAAATTCTGGATAGCTTCGGGCTGCAAGGCATAGTTTATGGAAGTGTCGCAAGAGGGGACGTGAGCAGCAGTAGCGATATAGATATCTTCATACCTCAGCAAGTCCCATCTTTCAGGTTAGAGCTGGCTCTTGATAGTTTTGATATAGTAGAGAAGAGGATAGTCCAGGCAACTCCGAATTATGCAATAAAGGGGGAGATAGTAATCGACGAACAGACAACCGTCAGTTTTCCTTTAGTAAAGATGAAGGAGAGGGAGCTGGAATTTTACAGGTTCGGCGGATGCATTGGCTATGAACAGTTGCTCAATGACCTCAGAGTTCCGGGCGTTGATAAGAGGTTAAAACTGATAATTCCAAACGAGAAGGGGCACATTGAAATCCCAATATCCGAGCTGCACCCCAGCGTTGTTGCAAAGACTTTAGGGGTCTCCATTGATATCGTCCTTGAGAGGATGAGGGTTTTGAACAGGAGAAAAGAAGTGGGAAGAACCGGGATCTATCTTTGTGAGAGGATCCCGATTACCGCAAGCTTTGAATCTGTGCTTAGAGAGATACTGTCAAAAAATCCTGCTATCAGAAGAAGGTTTGAGGACTAGAAGAGTCGGCTTTGCATTGTTTTTTCAATCCCCAAAATTTCGGTTGCAGCCCTTTTAACCTCCTCGAGGTATTCCTTTTTGGTGTAGACACCGAATCGCCAGTTATCTATCCAAGAAGTTTTTATCGCCTTTACAACACTAGAAACCTCTTCAAGTTTCTCTATTTTCCCATCAATTTCAACACGAACCCGAAACTCTCGAAACTCCTCCAATGGAGGAATATCGACAATTACGTACTTTACATCTACTCCAGCAGCCTCAGCAATTCTTTCTTCAATCCTATGTTCGTTAGACCCCATGATCTCTTTTAAGTCAACACTCTCTCTCCCCACGTATACGGCCCTTTTGAAGAGTTTTCTGTTTTGCAGGAGGTCGTAGAACTCTGGATCATGATTTTTTAATAGCTCCATTGCTGTGCAGTCATCTAGCTCAAGTAGTTTTTTCGCGTCAAATCCCGCTTCAATCACCCTTTCCATCGCCCTTTCGTACATTTTTGTTGCAATTCTTGAGACATGATGGAAATAAACCGCGGGGTACATCATGAACCTCGAGATTAGCAAAGATTCGGCTGCTCTTATTCCCCCTTCTTCGACAATAACTCCGTTCTGAAACTTTATCTTGTCAATCAGCCTTGAAATATCAAAAATACCGTAAGCAACACCCGTATAATGCGCATCCCTCACGAGGTAGTCCATCCTGTCTACATCAATGTCACCGCTTACAATTGATTCCCTCTTACCCTCTACAATATCGGCAATTCGCCTGATACTAAATCCTAGGTTCTCCAAAACGTCCCTGAGTTCCCCAGTTATCGCAAGCTTTACATTTTCGTGTCCAGAGGAGAAGTAAGTTCTCATTATCCTCTCGCTACTGTGAGAAAAGGGAGGGTGCGAGATATCATGCAATAAAGCTGAAACTATCACTTCATCATCCATTTCCAGCTTTTTTGCAAGAATTTTCGCTAGATGCATGGTTCCAAGGCTATGCTCGAATCTTGTGTGATTTGCTCCCGGATATACAAGGTTCGCAAATCCAAGCTGTTTTATCCTCCTAAGCCTCTGAAACTGGGGGGTATCGATGATCGAAACCTGCCAGTCGTCCAGTTTTATCATTCCGTGCACGGTGTCTTGGATCGTCTTTTCCACGCTCAGAGTTGACAAGGTTTAAAAAAAGATTTTGCAAGTTCTTCTTGTGGACATCGGCATAAAAGGCTACATTACAGAAACACCTCCGATGGGTGGAGAAATAAAGAAATCAGCAGAGGATTTCTTTGTTGAAGAGATAATCGAGCTCGAACTTCGTGAGGAGGGAAATTTCGCAGTCGTGAGGGTTGAAAAGAAGAACTGGGAAACCCTGAAGTTCGTTAGAGCTCTTGCAAAAATGCTTGGGATAAGTCAGAAGAGGATTTCATTTGCAGGTACAAAGGACAAGAGAGCCCTAACCGTACAGTTTTTTACAATCAACGGCATTAAAAGAGAAGATTTGGAAAAAGTAAACATAAAGGACTCAAAGATAGAATTCGTAGGCTATTCGAGGAGGGAACTTAGGCTAGGCGATTTACTTGGTAATTTTTTCAGAGTAAGAGTTGTTGGTGCTAAAAACGGCGAGATCTTTGAAAGAACGAAGGAGCAACTTGAGGAAAAGGGAATTCCGAATTTTTTCGGGGAACAGAGATTCGGTACCCGCGGCATAACGCACGAAGTTGGAAAGCTTATATTGCAGAGAAATTACTCAGAGGCATTCTGGACCTTTGTTGCAAAGCCTTCGGAAGTTGAGGGTGAGCTTAGTAAGATTAGAGAAGAACTCTGGAACTCCAGAAACCCACTATATGGCCTTAAAGAACTACCAAAGCATTTAAGTTACGAAAAAACGCTCCTTCAGAAGCTGAGAGAAGGAAAAAACGAAGAAGAAGCTTTAATGTCTCTCCCGAAAACGCTAAAGATGATGTTCGTTCACGCATATCAGTCCTATATATTCAACAAACTGCTCTCGCAGAGGATCGAGGATTTTGGTGATTTAAAAACCCTAGTTGATGGCGATTGGGCTTGCTATATAACTTACAAAACGAAGAAACCCTCATTTGTAGACTGCTCGAAGGTGGGCTTTAACAGGAGAAGGGTGGAGTTTCTAGTAAAGGAGAACTTTGCAGTTCTTGCTTTGCCCTTGGTTGGTTATGAAACGAAGCTTGAAGGTTGGAACAGAAAAGCGCTGGATTTCCTTGCTGAGGACAACCTTGATGTTTCCAGTTTTAAAACGGAGCACAAGGAGTTTTCTTCTAGCGGTTCATACCGCGCTGCAGGCTTGCCTGTGGCAATAACTGAGCTAGAATTCGATGGGGAGTTTTTTGAATTCTATCTTCCCGCAGGTTGCTATGGAACAGTTCTATTAAGAGAGTTTGTCAAGAAACAGCCTTAGAATCGAGAGAAAAGCTTTATAAAAATAGGTGCCCAGAAAGCCCAGAGCTTTAGCTCTGGGGTGAATAGGAAAAGTTTAAATAGTTCTGTGTTAGAGAGCTCTTGGGGACGTTCCCTTGCAGAGGTAAGTCCAGATCTGCGAGGTGAATATAACCCATGCCTTAACGAGAGGCATGGGATGGGGGAGCTTGGCTTTAGAACCGGCAGATGAGGGGAAGGGATGAAGAATCCCTTAACGCCGGAAGCTCCCGAGTTTAGTCGTGGAGTGGCTCACTAATCAGGAAATCCAAAAATGGCTATGATGGGTGTAAATCCGAGCCTGATAGTAAGGGACAAGCCCTATACCAAGGAGGAGTTGATGGAGGCTTTAAGGCTTGCAATTTCCGCGGAGCTGGATGCAATAAACCTATACGAGCAAATGGCCAAATTTACGCAGGATGAAAAATGCAAGAAGATGTTTCTCGACGTTGCGAAAGAGGAAAAAACTCATGTCGGCGAGTTTTTGGCATTGCTCCTGAGCTTGGATATTCAGCAGGTTAAAGAGCTGAAAGAAGGATTTAAAGAGGTAGAAGAAGAAACTGGAATAAAAACGACCCTTTAATGGACAGAATAAATTTTGATTTGGAATTCGTTCCGCTAATCATTGCCGGAACCAAGAAGACAACTATTAGGAAGGGAATAAAGAGCTATCCGGTAGGGAGAATAGTCGAGCTAACTGCAGACAGCAAACGGTTTGCAATGGCTAGAGTTAAGAAAGTCGTAGTGAAGAGAGTATCAGAATTGAGTGAAGAAGATGCAAAAACTGATGGTTTCGAAAGTAGAGAAGAACTGCTCAGGACATTGAAGAGGATATACGGAGAAATAAATGAATCGGAATTCGTTACAATTGTTCACTTTGAGGTCATAAGTCTTTAGAGATGGCAAGCATGAGTTGTTCGAATTCCTTAACGAGTCTCGATTTTCTGTAACCGTGATCAATGAAGTCCCAAGGTAGTTCAGCGTCGATTTTAATAGCATCTAGAAATCCGAGGTATCTACGATAGTTTTCTCCCTCTAGGATACCTGAAACGCTTTGATCTCCTCTTGCAAGGATTGTCTGGATAACGAATTCGTTCAGATTCGGTTTAGAAAGCTCTATTCCGCATCTTTGTGAAAGCATACTCAGCAATTCTACCTTTTTCTTCAACCCAGCGACTCCACCATGCCCTCCAAAACTAAGCCACTGCAAAGGTGTATGGGGCTTAGGAACAAGTGGATTCACCGAGATCTCAATCTTCGGAATGTACTTTTTTAATTCCTCCCCTTGTTCTACAATTCTTCGAACGTCGTCTATACTTTCTCCGGGAATTCCTATCATATAATAGAGCTTGAGCTTTTCGAATTTTCCTGCGGAGATCTCTGCTACCATTTTTACGTCTTCAAAGCTGAACCCCTTCTTCAGGAACTCCGAAAGTTCTGTAGAGGCTGTTTCAGGAGCCAATGTTATGGTTCTTACGTTTCCGGCTCTTAGAAGCTCTAAAAGCTCCTCATCGAGGGTATCTGCCCTGAGAGAACTTGGAGAGACCTCGAATCCTTTTTCAATAAAAATTTGCAGAATATCCTTAAAATTTGGGTGATCGGTGGGTGAAGGGGCTATAATAGCCACCTTGTTCACCCCTTTAATTTCAGGCAAATCCTCAACCCCTCTCCAGCGTGGGGGAGCATAGATCTGCCTTACAAGGCAAAAAGTACACTTTCGAATACAGCCTCTGCCGATCTCAAGTAAAAAACATCTTCCGTAAGCCCCATCTGCTATTATCTCGTTCTCAAGATGCTTTCCAAGCTTTGGGAAAACTCTTCTAACTTTTTCTTCCTTTCCTGTATAGATTCCTTTGATTCCACAAAGCTCTTCGGGAGATCTCACACTCAAAATCTCTTGAAGTCTTCCTTCAACTTCTCCAATGAAGAAAGCGTCAAAAAATTGGAGCAATGGTTTTGGATTTTCCATCACACAGGGACCACCTGCAATCTTTATCCCTTTGAAATTGCTTTTTCTGATAATCTCGACTGTTTTGAAGTAATCCGTCTCGTATTGAAGGCTGAAAAGAGCGAAGTCAAACTCTGAGAGCGGTGTCTGGGATTCAAGGCTTTTTAGCCCATCGAATATGTCTGCATAAAACCTTTCGCAGATGGCGAACTCATTTACCTCAGCGTAAATCTGCTGAATGCCTATGTTTGCTATCCCCCCAACGTATCGGTTTGGATATACAAGCGCAACCTTCTTCAGACCCTTCCGGAATTTACGCTGGAATGGATTGAACTCCATAATCCTTCAATTTAACGTCGGCAAAAAGATTTTAACTTTTCCCGCACTCATATTTGCATGAATATAATCGAAGCGGCAAATAACCTGTACCTAGTGGACCTCCCCCAGAACCTAGAGGGCTTCAGGAAGTTCATAAGCTGTTGGGTGGTAAAAAACGGGTCTAAAGCTATGCTTGTCGATGTCGGCCCGAAATCGACCATTCCCAAGCTGATAGAAGCTCTAAACTTTCTCGGAATAAAAAAAGTTGAATTTATACTCCTAACTCACATTCATCTGGATCACTCAGGTGGAATCGCTGAAATTCTTGAAAGATTCCCTGATGCGAAAGTTGTTGCTCACAAAAGTGCTATAAAGCATTTAATAAACCCTGAAAAGCTTTGGAAAGCCTCTTTGGAGACTATTGGAGAAATAGCGAAATCGTACGGGGAGCCGAGGGGGATAAGCGAGTCAAATATATATTCCGGAAAGCCGGAATTTGCGGGAAACAGCGTTGAGATCATAGAAACCCCCGGACATGCTCCCCATCACCAAAGCTACCTTTTTGGCGAATTCCTTTTCATTGGGGAGTGCGTAGGGGTTCACGTTCCGCTTAAGAACGACTACTATCTGCGTCCCGCAACCCCGCCAAAGTTTTACTACGAACCGGCTATGGCCAGTCTAGAGAAAATTCTTAAACTCGGAAGCAAGCGAGTTTGCTTCGCCCATTTCGGATTCAAGAGAGACAGCATTGAGATTGCGGAAAGGGCTATGAAGCAGCTCAGACTGTGGGTTTCAACAGTTTATGAGATAGCCTGCAGGAGAGACATAAGAGACGAAAAAGAGATTTGCAGAATTGCGAAGGAAGAACTGCTGGAGAAAGACACCAAGTTCTCGAATTATAGGCTCCTAGATGATGACATAAAGAGGAGAGAGGACTTTTTCATCGCAAATACTCTAAAAGGCATCCAGGAATACGTTTACGAGACTCACTGTATTTGAGGTGCTCGATTGGAGGCAAAAGACTGGGCAAGAATACTGGTTGAGATAAGGAAAAGCCTTATAAAAATCTTCACAATTTTAGTCATTTCTATCATCGTTTCTTTTCCGTTTACCGCCAGCATCATCCAATTTGTCATTGATGAGCTTTATCCGAGGCCATTACTAAGTACCGAAGAGATTCAGAGAATCTCAGAAGAGCTCCAGAAATCGGCAGATAACTTAAAGAACGCCAGCGCAACCGATGCTTTACAGGAGCTCAGAAAAATTTCAAAGCTGATTTCCCCATATGCCGGTCCAGTGGTACTAACGCCTCTGGAAGTTCTGGTACTCAGCATAAAGATTTCCATCGCGATCGGTATAGCTTCGGTGATACCCTACATAATATTCCTAGCAAGCCGAGCTCTGAAATCCAGAGGCCTTTTCAAAACGTCTACCATATATTACGTGATCTCATCGCTCATTCTCTTCTTTGTTGGAGTTATATACGGTTTCTTTATATTAAAAATCATAATTCAATTTCTCCATAATATCACGGTATCCCAAGGAGTGATCCCCCTGTACAGCTTGGCCGAATTTGTGAACTTCGCCCTTTTCATGATCTTCATATTCGGCTTTTTCTTCCAGATTCCCGTAGTAATGGTATTCCTTACTAGGAACCGGATTGTGCAATATGAGACCATAAAATACTATCGCAGGCACTGTTACGTGCTCTTTTTCGTTATATCGGCAATAGTGACACCCACGGTGGACGTTTTTACCCAGACAATGCTTGCAATTCCAATGATACTGCTGTTTGAGTTTGGTCTCTTATTCTCAAAGATATTCAGTCCTGCTCAGTCCTGACGGACTCCACAATCTTCTTCCCAGCAACGACTTCGTCAATACTGTGCACGACCCCTCCTAGATCCTCTATGACTCTTCTGATCTCATCGTAGTCCATATCCGTGCCCACAATTGTGATCTTCACTGACTCTGTCTCTTGGTCAATCTCGGACAGGGTAATATTAACGCCCTCAACGTTCTCCAGCTGGCTAAGCTTCATCGCAAAGAATACATTTGAAGGTTCATGCGACTTCAGAACGTCGAGCACCACTCTTCTCAGTCCCCCCATACAAAAATTTTATTACCATAAGTATTTCAAAGTTTTTGTATGTTTGATCTGCATACGCATTCGATCTTCAGCGATGGCGATCTTTTGCCCAGCGAGATGGTAAGAAGAATTTCGGCACACGGAAATAAAGGATTTGCGATCACCGATCATGCGGACTTCTCGAACATCTCTTCTATACTCTCGAATTTACTGAAGCTGAAGGATTTCGAATACGAGATTGAGTTTCTTGTTGGTGTGGAAATAACACACGTTCCACCAAGGCTAATAGGCAGGGCGGTGGAGCTTGCTTGGAAAGAGGGGGCAGAAATAGTCGTTGTTCACGGTGAAACAATTGCAGAGCCCGTTGCGGAAGGAACGAATGCTAGTGCATTGCAGGAAGAGATAAACATACTGGCCCATCCCGGGTTGATTAGGGAAGAGGATGCTGAAAAGGCAAGAGAAAATGGGATACATCTCGAGATATCTGCCCGAAAGGGGCACAGTCTGACAAACGGACATGTTGCAAGAATTGCCGAGAAGTTTTCGTGCAAACTAGTCATAAACACGGACATGCATTCTCCATCGGACATCATAAACGACTCTATTGCAAGGAAGATAATTGTGGGCGCAGGGATACGGAATGCGGAGGAGGTTCTTGGGAATAACGAAAAGCTTTTCAGGAAGCTCAAGAAGTAGTTTTGTTCCAGAGAACGATTGAGGTGGCAGATAAGATCATTATACCACCCAATATCTGCGTTGTACTTAGGATCTCTCCAAAGTACGAAAATCCAACCAATACTGCAAAAAACGGCTCGATTAAAGCTATAATTGGTGCATTCTGCAGCTTAACACTTCTAACCCCGTATATGAAAAGCGTGAACGGAATTGCCGTCGGAATTAATCCGAGTCCGATTGCCCAGAAGATAGGAAAATCTGTGAAGTTTAGTATCGAGTACGGCAAAAGCAACAGTGATCCAAAAAAGACGTTGAAAAAGGTAACCTGAAACGGTGAAACATCCTTGACTTTCTTAGTTAATACAAAAACAATTGCATAGCTTATTCCAGATATTATTCCGGAAATCAGCCCGAGATTCAGTTCAGCATAGGGTGAAAGCATTAGATACAAACCTGAGAACCCCAATGGGAGTGAGATCAGAGTTCTTTCCTCTATCCTCTCACCTTGGATAATTGCGAATATTAAAACGTAGATAGGAGCAGTATATAGGAGCAAGGCCGCAGTTCCTGCTTCGATGTTCTGTATTGCATTGATGTAGGATACTATCGTGAGCAGATTGAATGTTGCAAGAGCGATTAGTGGCTTACCAATTCTGAAGTTCTCTTTTGCAAGGAGAGCGAAGGGGAATAAGAATACAGTTGCAAAGAAGAGGCGGAGAAAAGCCACAAAAAATGGGTCGCTGCTAGTGTTTCGAACAAAAATGGATATCGTACCCATTAAGATTGCCGAAAAAAGGATGGCAAATTCTCCTCTCATCAGGTATCTGGGAGAGTTCCCTTCAGATATTCTTCATACGCTTTCAGATCAAAATAACCGTGCCCGCTCAAATTGAAAACTATAATCTTCTCTTCTCCAGCCCTTTTCGCCTCCAAAGCCTTGTCAATTGCCACTTTGACCGCATGTGCACTTTCTGGGGCTGGAACTATTCCCTCAGCTCTCGAAAAGAGTACTCCGGCCTCGAAAACTTCGAGCTGCCCTAAAGCGACGGGCTTCATTATCCCATTTTTGACAAGTATGCATAGCGATGGGGCCATTCCGTGGTAGCGAAGCCCTCCCGCGTGGATCGGCGGCGGAATAAAGTCGTGTCCGAGAGTATACATCATCAAAAGCGGGGTCAAGCCGGCGGTATCACCGAAATCGTATCTGTACTCACCCGAAGTCAGCGTTGGGCATGCTCTTGGCTCTACTGCGATCAATTCTATTCCATCCTTTGCAGCATCTTTCACGAACGGATAGCTGAATCCGGCATAGTTGCTACCACCGCCAACACAGCCGATCAAGTAGTCTGGTTTCAGATCGAGAAGTTCGAGCTGTTTCTTAACTTCAAGGCCTACGATTGTCTGGTGCAGAAGAACATGGTTGAGCACACTTCCAAGGCTGTATTTCGTGTTCTCACTCTTAACAGCTGTCTCAACGGCTTCGCTGATTGCAATTCCGAGGCTTCCAGGGCAATTTGGATCCTTTTCAAGGATTCTTCTTCCGCTTTCAGTTAACTTGCTCGGGGAAGGGATCACCTCGGCTTTCCAAGTTTCCATTAGAACTCTTCGGTAGGGCTTCTGTTCGTAGCTGGCCTTTACCATATAAACCCTGCATTTAAGCCCAAAGAGATTTGTGGCGAAGGCCAGTGCTGACCCCCACTGTCCTGCACCCGTTTCAGTCGTGAGCATTTCTACACCTTCTTTCATGTTATAATAAGCCTGAGCAATTGCTGTGTTCGGCTTGTGGCTTCCCGGTGGGCTGACACCTTCGTATTTGTAAAAGATCTTCGCAGGCGTCTTCAGAGCTTTTTCAAGTCTCTCGGCCCTGATCAGCGGGGTCGGACGGTAGAGTCTGTATATCTCGAGCACCTCCTCCGGGATTCTGATCCATCTTTCCTCGCTCATCTCTTGCCTTATCAGAGACTTGGGGAATACTGGCTCGAGTTCATGAGGCTTTATTGGTTCTTTTGTCGCAGGATTCAGTGGTGGGGGAATCTTTTCCGGAAGATCCGGGATTATGTTGTACCACTTTTTTGGCAAGTACTCTTCATCCAAAACGTATCTGCTCATACTTGCTGAGAGTTTTCCCGCTATATAACCCTTTTCCTGAAAAAAAGGATTAGTTGCTCAAAAACTCCTGTATTTGCTCTATTGCTTCAACTATTCTCGGTCCCGGGCGGGATATTATGTCTGAGTCTATGACGAAGACCTTCCCGTTTTTAACCGCATTAACGTTCTTAAGCCTGCTATCTGAGAGCACCCAATCGTAAACGATATCTCTTCCTCCCCCCATTCCGCTGCCGCTACTCACGATTATTACATCTGGACTCGCCCTGATCAGGTCTTCAACGCTAATGGCTCTCCAGCCTGTGAAATTAAAAGCATTCACTCCGCCAGCGATCGAAATGGCTTCGTCTATGAACGTCTCCCTGCCACTAACGAAGATCGGATCGTTCCAGATTATGTGAACAACCTTTTTTCCACTCCTCTCATTTGCCTTTATTTTTGATATTCTCTCTTCCATCTCCTTCACGAGCTTTTCAGCATTCTCGTAATTCCCGGTTGCCTTTCCTATTGCAAGAATTGACCTCTCTATTCCTTTTATGTCCTTTGGATCAAAGGCCAGCACTTTCGTGTATTTTCTCAGTGTCTCTATTGTCCCCAAGCCGTTGCCGTAGGAAGCCAAAACGAGATCAGGCTTCAATGCAATAACCTTTTCAATGTTCACGGTTGAATAACCCCCAATCCTTTGAATTTCCCCTCTTTTCACCTTCTCTATCACTTCTGGAGGGTAATTGCAGAAGTCCGTTACTCCAACGACTCTGTCTCCAGCTCCAATGGCAAAAAGTATCTCAGTGTTGCTCGGAGATAGCGACACTATTCTCTGGGGGTTTCCAGCGGTTATTTCATAGCCCGTATCATCAAATGAAAGATTAAAGAGAGAAATTTCTTCTGATCCCTTTTGTTCGATTTCGGGGGTTGTTACTGGAACCTTTACACCTTCTTCAGCCTGCTGAACGCATAGAACATCGAAAGTACAGAGCACTATGATTAGAGCAATCCAGAGTTTTATCTTCGCAGCCATAGAGCAAGACCAACTAAAAATGCTGCAATAGCGATTCCAAGTACTACGAGCAGTTTAAAATCGACTGAAGCGTGTTCAGCAATCTCCTTTGATGGGCTTTCAGCTGTTTTTGGAGTTTCGACTTTTCCTTCATGCGGCGGCGTTATCTGGACCGTAGGCATTACCTGCCTCTCCTCAGCGATTGCGAAAATGCTGAAGCTCGGTGTATAGGCCCTGTAATAATTGTAGCTATCATCAAAGCCGAGAGGCTCGGTTTCAAGCCTGATCCAGTTACTGCCATTGAATTTCATAAGAACATAGCTTCCTTTCGAATCCCTCGGAACTGCAAATTTGATGTATCCGCTTACGTTCGACGGCGTAACGTTTATTGAAAGGTAAAGGATCGCATTCTCAAGCCTAATTTTATCTGGTACCTCTTTTAACCTTTCAACGCTCACCGTGAGATTTGCGGCACTATCGGTGATAAAGGTCAGCTCGTCGATACCCGTTTCCGTGAATATCTCCATTGGCATTGTAATGGTTTTATTTCTCTCCAAAACTAGGGTGCTCTTGTATACGGGCAGGATTTTGATTGGGTGGTACTTTCCGAGCAACGCCATGATGGCGGAAATCGTCATGTAGCCCGGATTTGAGACCTCGTAGGCTGTGTAGTTGAAATAGCCCTCGGCAGTTTGAAGGCTTAGGAGGTGCTGGACCACGCTACTACTGTTTCTCGAGAAGTTCATTGGATTCTCCCCAGCCGAAACCAGGGCCTGAATTGCCCAGGAATCGCTTGCAGAATTACTGGTAGACTCTCCAAAGTACTTAACGCCGCCATCCGGATTTTGGCACGTCTTCAAGAACTCGATCGCTCTGTCAACAGCCCGATATTCTCCGGCGAGCATCAGAAGCTGGATTGCGGCCGAAGTGTCGTCGCAGTCACTCTTTTCGCCTTCAACCCAGGGAAAGCCGCCATCCGGATTTTGCACGGATTTTATCCATTCCACAGACTTCGAAACATCTTCTCCAGCGGATTTCAATGCCATTGCTGCCCAGATAGTCGTGTAGACGTAGTCCCCGATCTGGCCGTTCTCCCTCATTTTTTCCCTGAGCATTTCTACAAGATCGTAGCCTTCAAAGTTCCTCGGATCTTCGCCAGCATACACTAGGGCGAGGACCGTCCTTGCAATATCTGCAGTGCCCATCTTTGGCATCTCTTCTCTGATATTCTCCCTGAGGTAATCCAGCGGACTTTTACCGTTCTTCTTCCAGTCTTCGGGCCTTTCATTCGCAGAGACAATGGCCATTATTGCCCAGCAGGTTGCTGAGAAAAGACTACTTTCCTCACCAAACCCTCCATCATCCCTATGCAAACTTCTGAGGTATTTCAGAGCCCTCATTATCCTCTCATCCTTTTCACTGAGCGGAAAATCTTTCCACGGTGTCAAAACTGCAAAGCTACCAGCGGAGATGTTTGCAGTAAAGTTCCCGTTTCCCTTTACATAAACCCATCTGTCCCTGCTCAGATCGAGCACCTTAAAGCTCTCGTTGCTCTCCAGGACAGCAGAAACTGGTGCGTTAGACCGTAGGCTGAAGCAGCCCCTAACATCGTGATTTGGAACCCTGCAGCTCTCGTTCTTAAGCGACACCTCCGCTTTTTCCGCCCTGATCCTCAAAACGAAAAAGCCGAAATCGATCGTTTTCTCTCCCTCGACGGTGAAATTGCCGTAGCCTTCGGCCTTAACTACCTTCAGAGTCTTCGTGACTGAGTTGTACAATCCTTCTTCATCGAAAACCGTTAGCTTAGCCTCGTATTCTCCTTCTTTTTCGAATTTGTAGGTAACCGCCATCCCCTTTAACTCATTCCCGTCTATTTGCCAGAGGTATTCCACGATCCGTTTTCCCCCAAATGCGAAGGAACTTGAGGCGTTGAAAACAACCTCCTGGCCAACATAGGGAATCGAAGGACTGAATTCGAAGTCAGCCACGGGGGGAACCTTCGTCTCCCACTTTGTATTTGCATAAATTTCGTAGTTGGGACCGAGGGTGATTTCTATGCTGTAAGGCGAGCTTTCGGGCTTTTCATCCATGCTTCTCGAGAAATACCAGATGACCCTATCGTTTGGATAAACCCGATATTCGGTCGCGGATATTCCCGGCATCGGCTTGTTCGGATAGTTCACCCAGTACATCCAGCCAGAAGTCTTTCCAAGACTTCCGGTGCAAATTCCGCGAATGCAATCAACGAAAATTCCCCAGTCTGTTAATTTTGAATAACAGGAATATCCGAGGATTTCGCATGTTTTTTTCAGTGCGCCGTAAGCCGTTCTCCAGCTTATCTTCTTTCCATGCTCCTCAAAGCTTCCATCTGGAAGGATATTCGTCGATATATGGTAATCAGACCTTGCGCATTCCCTTATCCTTACAAACTTGCTGGCCTCCTCCTTTTCAGAAAATGCGGTTATCAGCAAATCTCCCGCGATCTTTGGAACAAAAGTTACTGGGCCATCATAAGTGCTTGCGTAAATCGGGACGCCGTAGTTCATTCTCAGGGCAAGAAAACATGGCTGATCGGTTGAAATGAGGATCTTCTGATTAACGCAGTCTCCTGAAACCTGAATGCTCAAAGCACATGCAGGCGCTGTGAGGAGCAGAAGCAAAAAAATAGCCCTCATTTAACCTCCACCTCTACCGGGCCAAAGAAAGACACAAGTTTATCAGGATACTCTTCGAGCCTGTATATTCCCGCATAAAGTCTGTAAGATCCTGCTTTAAGCTGCTGAGGAACTGCAACGAGGATTGGGACCCTGAGATCTCCTTTGGAGTAGAAGGTAGCAACACCGGCAAGGCTGTCGCCATCAGAGTTTATCCCGCTTAACACGAGGACGTACCAGCCTTCGATCGCTGAAACGTTTGCGAAAGCCGTAATGTTGCCGCCTCTTGTTCCAGCTTTGACAGAAACATCGTTGATCCCTGCTGGCTTAACAGCGACGTTTATCTTTATCATTGTAGTCGCATTTTCTGGTGTTTCAAAGCCTGTGCCGTAGATTAAGTACAGCGTATCGCCGTCTCTCATCTCTACCTTATCCATTGCAGAGCGGGGCATTTCGGAATTAACGTAGAAGGTCCACCAAAGCTCATTCAAGCCCATCACAGAGTCCAGGAACAGGCCGTAACTTGGATACCAGGAATCATTCAGCCTATAGCTGAAGCCGATCTCAGCCCCATCAGCCCTCGAGCCCGAGCTTGCAAAGTGCAAGGCTCCTAAAGCAGAGGTTTTGTTGACCTCGTAGTCATTCCCGTTAACATTCTCGGTATATTTCCCGGGATAAAGGGTCACATTGAGCTCCAGAATTCCTGAAGAGTTGAAACAGTAAACGAAACCCGAGTCGGCGCCTATGAAGAGCTTTTCTTCGGCGATTATTGGAGACGACATTATGTTATAGTACCTATCCTTAGGAGGAACTAGGCGGTAGAACCAGAGAAGATCGCCTGTGCTCAGATTCAGGGCATATAGCGTCCCATATTGCGTGTTTGTCGCAAAGTAAATTCTGCCTTCGTGGATCGCAGGAGTTGAATCGACTTTCCCTTCAGTCGGAAATTCCCAAATCACTTCTCCATTTGTGGCATTGAAACAGGAAACGCCATACCTGCCACCAACGCAAACCGATGTGCCTGAAAGGATGGCGTTGGAAATTGTTCCGTTAAAGCTTCTGTTCCAGAGAAGTTCTCCGTTAAGATTAAGGGCATAGAAGGAACGCTCAGTTGAGAAGAAGATTTTGTCATTGCCCACCACAGGCGAATTCGTTATCTTTGAATCTGCGGTGAAGTTCCACAGCTCCACCCCGCTTTCGTTCAAACAGAAGAGCCTGTTGCCAGCAGAGAAGAAGATCCTGTCGTCAAATGCAAATGGGCTTGCGTAGGGGCTGCCTTCAAGGTTCGCGGAAAACTTCCACTTCAATGTCCCATTCGGATCTAATGCCCAGACTGTTGAGTTAGAAAAAGTCTGAACATAAATCGTTCCGTCGTGATATGCCGGCGAGGAGGCTATGCCGTACCAAGATGGCCTGCTTTCAAGCAGAATCGATCTTTCTATCTCACCATTTGTGGCGTTTACAAAGTAAAGATGCCCAGAAAGGTTTCCAACTACCAAGGTTTTTCCGATTACAAGAACCTTCCCAGCGCCGCTTATCGCTTCATTCCTCCATTCAATCTGTCCGTTTGTTGCATTAAGTTTGTATAACCCCTGCTTCCATTCCGACCAACCATACCAGTTTGTTACGTAAATGCTGCCGTTGTCGTAGCCTGGAGTTGCGTCGACTAGGCCAGTAAGCTCTGTTTTCCAGCAAAGCGATGGAATGATCTCTGCCGAACTTGTTCCGATCAAGAGAAAGAGTAACAGCACCGCTGCCCTCATGTCCATACTTTCTAGGCTCAGCTTAAAATTATTTCCATTTTGCTTTACATGAAGTCAAATAAATACGATCCTGCTCGAGATGTCTGAGTACGGTAGCAGCATAGAAGGTGTCTTCAAAGGTGGATATGCCTACTTCAGACCTTGCAAATCCTCCGTTTGCATTCTGGCATCTCAGGATGAATTCGGCAGTTTCTTTTGGATACCTCAGCCTTTGGTTGAAAAAGGCGAGCGTTGAGAAACCAAAGTATACGTGCTCCATATAGGGCTTTGTGCCCTCGGGCACGGCGGTGAATCCTCCGAAGGGCTTTTCGCAAGCCCTCACATATTCAAGCGTGTCTTTAAGGGAAATCACGGGATAGCCCAAATTGTTAAGCGAAGCGACGGCGTAGTAAGTTGAATTCAGGCTTGAATGTCCGTTTGCACCAAAACCGCCATCATCGTTCTTAAAGCTCAGCAACCAGTTTACAGTTTTTATGCGGTCGATTACGACTCCGGCAAGCTCTAAAAGTTCCGTTAGCATGAATAAGGAAAGGAGCTCGGAAGGAACCTCTACGTAAACTTCGGAACTGAATTTACCTCTCGCAGCAGGTAGGGAAAGGATGAACTCTCTCAGAAGCTTCTTATTTGGTTCTTTTCCGCATATTCTTAGGGCTTTGGCAACGTAGTAATGCTGATAAAGCCCCTCAGGGGTAAAATTTTGAAGCCATTCAACCGTCTTCTCTAAATTGGGGAACTGTACTCCAAGCAGGTTTAAAATTGCCAGCGCGTAATATGTGTCCTGAGCATTCGACTCGGTGCCCTTGCAAAACGTGTATCCGCCATCTTCGTTCTGCCTATCAGCAACGTATTTGACGACTCTCACCCAAAAGCCTTGCACTTAGAAGGGCAGGGATGCGACATATAATTTTAGCTGGGGCAATAGGGTTTTTAATCCTCCATCGCTATTGCTCCGATATCCTTATCTTCTAATCTCAAAACTTCTTCCATGGACTTCGAGCGAATTGCGGAGCGAATTGTTGACTTCATTCGAGAACAGGTTGAGGCTGCGAATGCAGAGGGGGTCATCCTTGGCCTTAGTGGGGGTATTGATAGCGCTGTAGTTGCTTTTCTCTGCGTTAGGGCATTGGGGAGGGAAAAAGTCCTCGCCACGATAATGCCGGAAAAGGGAGTTACCGCTGAAGAAGACGTAGCGGACGCGATTGAAATAGCAAAAATGCTCGGGATAGAATATAGAGTCATAGAAATCTCGGACATAGTTAAAATGCTTACTGAAAAGCTTGGAAAAGCAAACAAAAGTGCTGAGATAAATCTGAAGCCGAGAGTCAGGATGATGATAAACTACTACTATGCCAACGGCCTTAACAGGCTTGTGGCTGGTACCGGAAACAAGAGCGAAATCTCAATCGGATACTTCACAAAGTACGGCGACGGCGGCGTCGATTTTCAGCCGATTGGGGATCTCTATAAGACCGAGATATTTCAGTTTGCCAAGTTTTTGGGTGTGCCTGAAAAGATAATAAGGAAAAAGCCGACAGCAGGGCTTTTCGTTGGCCAGACTGACGAGGGCGAGATCGGGATGAGCTATGCTGAGCTTGACGAAATACTCAAGATGATCGAGAAAGGAATTAAGAGGGACGATGAGAAGTTCCGGAGAGTTCTGAAGCTCGTGAATGGTTCGGAGCACAAGAGGAGGTTGCCGCCAATACCGAAGGTGAGGGATCTGATTTGAGGGCCGTTCTTGTTCTCTTCATCCTGCTTTTGGCCTCATCCCCCGCTTTGGCGGATACGATATACGGTAAAGTCTACCGCTGGGACACACTCGAGCCAGTTAAAGCTGTTGTGAGCATAAAGAATGGGATAGAGCAGAAAATGGTAGCTGAGGATGGTAACTACAGCTTTGATATCGAGCCAGGCAATTACACGATAATTGCAAGAAGTGGAGATCTTGTAGCGGTTGAGCACGTTACTGTAAAAGGCAAGATTTTGTACGATTTAATTCTCTTTCCAGACCTTGATGTTTTGAACCCAGAGGAAATTCCCGAGTTACCGGAAATTGAAGAGACGAGTGGGGCAGATTACAGCTGGCTTGCGATAGCGTTCAGTTCGGCTGGAATTTTTGGGATTTATTACTTGAAAAGGAAGAGAAAATCGGGGGTTGAAGTGGGGGAAGAAATCGAAGTCCTTCCAGAGGATTTAAAGAAGGTTCTTGAGTTGATAAAATCTGAAGGGGGTAGAATAACCCAGAAAGAACTGAGAAAAAAGCTTGGATTCAGTGAAGCAAAGGTTAGCCTCATCGTTGCAGATTTGGAAAGAAGGGGACTCGTTGAAAAAGTAAAAAAGGGTAGGGGTAATATAATATTTCTTAAAACTCCTTAATCTCGAACTTCAGCCCTTCTTCGATTAAACTCCTAAGCAGATCGTTTATCCTGTCTTCAACACAGGCCGCGATTACACCGCAGCCATGATGAGCTGCCTCAATGCACACTTCTTTCGCTCCAAAGAATATCGGTTCTACCCTTATCTTTCTGCATGCGATAAGCGCTTCGACTCCTAAGGCTACCACAATGCTTCTGCTCCTGCTCTTGACGAGTTCTCGGAATTTTTCTAGATTGAGGCCCCTGCTCCCACCCTCCCCGACGCTTGGAATTTTTACGATAACTATCTCCCCTTTTATGGGTGGTTCGAATATTCCCATCGGTTTTATCAGCAGATCTTCGCCATCTTCTGCCGAGGTGAGGGCAATACCATTCCCCTGTGAATCCCTCTTGGCAAATATGAAACCGTCCTCAAACCAGTACTTTACCTTGTCTCCTTCTTTTACACTTCCCCTTGCAATTGTGACTATGCTTTTCGAGTAAACCTTCTTTAGCAATTCCTCGCTGAAAACATGTATATCGAGTAGATTCTTGGATAACCATTCTTCTCCTTTTTCCGTTACTTCGTAGTACCCCCTATGGACTACCCTTACGAAATTCTCCGCTATCAATTCCTTAAAGTGCTCTGAAATTGCCTGGGGGGTCAGCTCAAGCTTTTTTGCGATGTCTCTCTGGTTGCATTCCGGATTCAGCAGCAGTTCTGAAAGGATCAGAAGTCTTGTAACGTCCTTCTTGTTTATCAAGATCATAATTTTGCTCATTTTAATCTTGTTATAAATCTTTTCTTATCCTGTACCGAATGTTTTAAGAATACTGGAGCAAGTCAAAAGACCGGAAGAAGAGGGGAGTTGGAACCCAGGTTTGTCTTGAAATGGGCAAACCTGAAGTCTTGTGATGTTCTTTAGTTCTATGCGATCATAATAATGAGAAAAGTTTAAATAATAGTTGTGCTGATTATAATCAGGTGATTTAAATGGCAAAAATAGTTCATGCTCAGACCGTATTGCCGGAGGAGGTTCTTGAGGAGTTGAAGAAGAAAACGGGTGAAACTGCTACGAAAGATGCAATAGCCAAGGCAGTTGAGCACTATCTGGTATGTCCGTATACGCATGAAGAACCTTTTGAGAAAAAACTGGAGGAAGTCATAAAGAAGAAGAAAATGAAGGAGTAGAAAATCTGGCATTTAGCTCTTTTCCCCCCTTTCGAGTAGATTCTAAGTGTGAGCTGTTCTTTCTTCGTATGAAGTTTATGCCCAAGAGGGGGTATTCGAAAATTTCGGAGTTGATGTCTGAATGGCATCTCTCACGGATGGTGTGCCCGCTCGTAAGAATATAACGATCATAAGTAGTTAATAGTTAATCGTTTGGCCTTCTTTGTTTTGGTTAAATTTAAATATTTCAGAATGTTTTGAAAAATGGTGGAAATTTGAAGTGCGCTAGATTCTACGCTCCCGGGGATCTAAGAATCGAGGACGTCCCTATTCCAGAAATTGGTGCAGAGGAAATTCTGATTAAGGTTGCAGGATGCGGAGTTTGCCATTCGGATCTTCACATAATTCAGGGAGAGCTTCCACTTCCGAGAACACCGATTATCTTGGGTCACGAAGTGGGGGGCTATGTTGAGAAGGTTGGAAAGAACGTTGAGGGTGTTACTGAGGGGGAAAAGGTATTAGTCTACGGCGGATGGGGTTGCGGAACCTGCAACGTTTGCATTCGAGGCGAAGAACAGCTTTGCAACGTTTTGGGGTGGCTGGGTATAGGAGTGGACGGGGGATATGCAGAGTATCTGAAAATCCCGTCGAGGAGATATTTGGTGCCAATCAAAAAGCTCGATCCAGCAACGTCTTCTCCTCTGGCGGACGCAGGCTTAACAGCTTACAGAGCCGTGAGAAAGGCTTGCGAGGGATTGCCGCTTTCGGAAACAGTTGTAATTATCGGTATAGGTGGTTTAGGCCAGTTTGGAGTTCAGTTCGCAAAGCTTCGCGGATATAGAGTTGTTGCAGTTGATGTATCGAAAAGAAAGCTTGAGATCGCAAAGAAATTGGGAGCGGATCTGGCGCTGAATCCTGTGGAGGGGGAACTCTTGAACATAATCAGCGAATTCACTGATGGGAAAGGAGCCGGTGCGGTGATAGATTTCGTTGGGACCAATGAAACGCTTAGGGACGCTACCAGCTTTTTGGGCAAATGCGGAAGACTCGTTCTTGTTGGTATCGGAGGAGGGCAAGCTTCTATATTCTGGAATCCAGCTTTGCCCCCGGAGGTTAGCTACACCACAGTCTACTGGGGAAGCCTGACGGAGCTGCGGGAGGTGATCGCGCTGGCAGAAGAGGGTAAATTAAGCCTTATTGTGGAAAGAATTAGTTTTGATGGTCTTTTACAAGCTTTTGAGAGGATGAAGAAAGGCGACCTAGAAGGAAGGGCGGTTTTGTGCCCGGATCTTTAGGGGTTATGGAGCTGTTTCTCCCTAGCGTAAGTTTATTAACTTGAATTACTAAAATAACTCAGATGCCTGAGAAGCTCTACACGACCGGTGAAGTTGCGAAGATATTCGGTGTATCCTACGTTGCCGTGAAGAAGTGGGCTTACTCGGGGAAGATCAAGTACATTAAAACGCCCGGCGGGAAGTACAGATATCCTGAGAGTGAGATCAGAAGACTCCTTGGCGAACAGATGCCGAAAGGGAAAGTTGCTATCTACGCAAGGGTCAGCTCGGCTGACCAAAAAGAGGATCTCGAGAGGCAGAAGCAGAAACTGATCGAATATGCAAAAAGCAAGGGTTATCAGGACATAGAGGTGATCGAGGACATAGCTTCGGGATTAAACGAGAACAGAAAAGGCCTAAATAAGCTCTTCAAGCTCGTAACCGAAAGGCAGATCGAAGCTGTATTCATCACCCACAAGGATAGGCTAACGCGCTTCGGCTTTAAATATTTTGAGACTTTCTTCAACTCCTATGGTTGTAGGATAGAAACCATGGACTCCGAAAAGGTTAAGGAGCCTCAACAGGAGCTCGTTGAAGATCTGATAGCCATAGTTACGGGCTTCGCTGGGAAGATCTACGGGGCGAGAAGCCATAAAAGGAGAGAACTCGTGGAGGCAGTCGAGAATGCCGTTAGAGACCGTTAAGCTCACCGCAAGCTTCAGGCTGAATGGATCAATTCCGGAGGGCCTTTTCTCGACGTATAAGGAAGTATTGGATCAGCTACTTGATTTTGCCTGCGCGAAGGGGATCACGGGCTTCAAGAGGCTTAAGGCGGAGAAATACCACGAGCTGAGGGCGAGATATCCAAGACTTCCATCGCACTACATCTACACAGCCTGCCAGATGGCCTGCTCGATCTACAAGAGCTTCAGGAAGCTCAAAAGGAAAGGGCTGGCGAGAGCGGAGAAGCCTGTCTTTAAAAAGCAAGTTGTAATGCTGGACGATCACCTGTTCAGCCTCAACCCTGAAGGCTGGGAGGCCTCGATAGCTGTTGAAGGCGGTAGGGTTAAGCTAAAGCTGCTCCACGGGGCTTACCACGAGAAGTTCAAAGAGATGAAGATTGGCCAGGCCTGGCTAGTTAAAAGTGAAGATTTCTACCTGAAGGTCGTCTTCTCCAAGGTCGTTGAAGTGGCGATGGATGGGAAAGCAGTAGCTGTTGACGTGAACGAGAACAACGTCGCCTTCGGCACTTTGGAGCGCGTGGAGAACAAAGAGACTAGGGAGAGGGCCATAAGGACTGCCTACTTCCTCAAGCGCAGAAGGCTGCAGTCTAAGCCTAGGCTGAACGAGAAGCAGCTGATGGCGAAGTATAAGGGCAGGGAGCGGAGAAGGGTTGAGGCCATATACCACAGGATCGCCAAAGAGGTGGTCGCGAAAGCGAAGGAAATTGGAGCCTCGACCATTGTGATGGAGGACCTCGGGAAAATCAGGAGGAAGCATAAAAAGGGGAAATCGAAGGCCATAAACGGCAGGCTCAACAGGTGGAGCTTTAGAAAGTTTCAGAACATCGTAGACTACAAAGCAAGGCTTGCGGGGTTGAACGTGAAGTATATTGAGGCTGATTACACTTCAAGCCTGTGCCCGGTGTGTGGGGAAAGGCTAAGCCCGAATGGGTACAGGCAAATGAAGTGCCCCGGATGCGGATTGGAAGAGGATAGGGACGTCATAGCCGTGAAGAACCTGCTCCGCAGGTACCAGATGGATGTGGGGGCTTCGTCCGTTCACCCCGAAGGCCCCTCCATGACGACCGAGAGGGATGAAAAGTACGAGAGGGGAAGGGATGAAAGTTAATGCTAGACCAGAACGGGTGGTATTATGAGAACTTCTGAGGAGTACAGGCAGGATCTTTTCAAAATGAAGCCAAACATTTATGTGAGGGGGAAAAAGGTGGGAAGAGACTCTGAAGAGGTTTCTGGTGGTATGAACGTAATATCGAAGACCTTTGACCTTGTTGAAAATCCGGAGTTCAAGGACTTGCTGGTAACACACTCGCATCTGACGGGGAAGAAGATAAACAGGTTCACCCACATAAATCAGTCTGCAGAAGACCTGATGAAAAAGCAGGAAATGACCAGAAAGCTATGCCGTCTTGTAGGCGGTTGCATTCAGCGTTGCATGGGTTGCGATGCGATAAACGGGCTGTCTGCTGCAACCTATTTCTGCGACATGGAGCACGGCACCGACTACCACAGCAGGTTCACAGAGTACCTGAAGGAATTCCAGAACAGGGACCTCGTCGCAGCATGCGCCCAGACCGATGTGAAGGGCGACAGAAGCAAGAGACCCCATGAACAG
>Ga0078972_1001060_pt1 | contig 109339 bp, 105 predicted proteins | sample YelNatPaOPGAMG01_FD_67568 | JGI IMG/M metagenome (GOLD analysis project Ga0078972, IMG submission 67568) | Hot spring thermophilic microbial communities from Obsidian Pool, Yellowstone National Park, USA - OP-RAMG-01 (SPADES assembly) (version 2) | ecosystem: Environmental > Aquatic > Thermal... | reverse complement strand
TGAGATAGTTGGCCATGTCCTTCCTCCTCCTTTCAGGAGGAGTTTGGACCGCTTATCCTACTATCTCAAGTGGCCGGTTTTGAGGTGCCGATAGGTGGCCGCTTTTGGGTGCTGATTAACAGTTTTAAGGGCATCATCCCTCATCCGGAAAAGGCTTGACCAAGACCCGAGCATTGGTTGCAAGTGCATATGACAGCCCTTTATGGTTCTGATCTCGATGAGCCTTGGGTGAAGGTCCTGAGGGGCATCAGCCAATTCTCAAAGGCAGTGTTATGGTTTCCATTGGGAATTTTTCATAACGTATCTTTGCACGAACTGGAAATATCCTAAAGTCCTCACCTGTCGCCCGGTCGAAATATAATTACTTCAAAAGATAGGGATTCCGAAGGCAAGAGAATCCTGAGGACGGGAGGAAGCATGGGAACCACGCATCGGATAATCATCGGTGACTCGAGGTACATGAGGGAGGTCGAGGACCATTCGGTGCACCTGGTGATCACCTCCCCGCCGTACTGGCAGTTGAAGGATTACGGCGACAGGCGACAGATAGGATATAACGACACCTACGAGGAGTACATCAACCATCTCAACCTGGTTTGGTCTGAATGTCACCGCGTGCTTCACAACGGCTGTCGCCTGTGCATCAACATAGGGGATCAATTCGCACGATCCGTTTACTACGGAAGGTATAAAGTAATTCCCATTCGCACGGAAATAATAAAGTTCTGCGAGACCATCGGATTTGATTACATGGGAGCCATAATATGGCAGAAAGCCACCACCTGCAACACTACAGGGGGAGCCACGGTCATGGGCTCTTTTCCCTACCCGCGAAACGGCATCATCAAGCTAGATTACGAATTCATCCTGGTGTTCAGGAAATATGGTAAGCCCCCCCGGGTGAGCAGGGAGGTAAAGGAGGCTTCTAGGCTGTCGAACGAGGAGTGGAACCGCTACTTTTTCGGGCACTGGAATTTTCCAGGGGAAAGGCAGAACGGCCACCTGGCCATGTTTCCGGAGGAACTGCCTCGGCGGTTGATCAAGATGTTCAGCTATATAGGCGACACGATCCTGGATCCATTCCTAGGAAGTGGTACCACCTCTTTGGCAGCGATGAGGCTGGGAAGGAATTCCATAGGTTACGAGATCAACGAGGGATACCTGGATCTCATCCGTGAGAAGCTGGGTGTGAAGGAGAACACCCTTTTCACGGAGGACGTGATAGAAATACACAAACAGGAACATATAGAGGAGAATTTTGAGGAGAGGATAAAGAATCTGCCTTATATATTTCGTGATCCCGTGAGGTTCGAGAGAATTGTCGATCCCAAGCTCCTGAATTTCGGATCGGTTATCGACGGGAAGGAAACGCGACGTCGCGAATTCTTCCGGGTAGCGAAGGTGATCTCACCCGAGGAAGTGGTTCTTGACAGCGGTTTGAAGGTTAAAATGCTGGGCCTGAAAACCAAACCGGAGATGCGGGAAGAAGCATTAAGTTTTCTGCGAGAAAAACTGGAGGGAAAGGATGTTTTTTTAAGATACGATGACCGAAAATATGATGAAAACGGTAACCTGCTGGCTTACCTTTACCTGAAAAATAAAACCTTTATAAATCTGCACATGATAAAAATGGGGCTGGTTTCTGTCGATGAGGAGGGCGATTACGCCATGCGTTCCAAGTTCGTGGCTTTAAGGAGCAGTAAAAGTGCCTAAAGAGTGGATCTTAAACCAGGCCAACATGAGGTGGGGGTTGACCAAGAAGGACAAGGTCGGCCCCGTCTCCGAACTGATCCGCAAGTGTTCTCCCAGGACAAGGGATGAATGGGAGAGATTTTACTTCAACAACGTTAAGCCACGGGAGTATCTTGAGGAACTAGGAAGGAGATTGTATGTCAAAATAACGGAAGTCTGTGCGGCGGAAATAGAGGACGTGACCGAAGAGGATTGCATTAATTTCATTATTGGGCTGGTCATCGATCGCACCTTTGACGGTTATCAATCGGAAATACAAACGGTGTATAAACAGCTTGAACGTGATTTAGGCGTGGAGATAGAGCCGGCTCCTGATGAATGGGATCGCCTATATAATGTGGATTTTTTCATTCAGGTAAACGAAAAATATATTGGAATTCAAGTAAAACCCGCCGGATACGCTTATCTTCCTCAAATAATCAACGAGTTACGCTTTCAAAAAGAGACCCACGAGAAATTCACCGCGAAGTATGGAGGAAAGGTATTCTATGTGATCTCCGTGAAAGAGGGCAATCGAAAGGTTATTCAAAATCCCGGAGTGATAGAGGAGATAAGAGAGGAGGTGAGAAGACTCTCGAATAGTGATTGAATCGGCATATTGCCTGATGGAATCGGCACCAGGGAAAATCTAGAAGAGCGGATTAATAATGAATCTTAGGCAAAATTAATTTAGGCTTTTGTCCCACGCCTAGATTAAACATGTTTTTCTTCGAAGCAATTTCACGGCCGGGTCCGGGACATGATTCCTCCTGGAGTAAGTTCTTAGTTCGGGAATGGATTTCATGCACACATTCTTTGTAGAATTCTAATCCACATGGACGACATCCAAGGTGAGACAGCCATCACGGAAGCATGGTTTGCTAACCCCCGGCTTTAAGGCCTGGAATTAACCATGCCCGCAGCCGCCGAAAAGAAACCAGCAGCATTCCTGACCCTGGCTCGGAGATCTGAAAACATCGGCAAAGGCCTCCGGTAAGAAGGATAGAGTACATGGCGAGTCGAGGGTTGAGGGCGTGGACCGCACGCGTCGGGTGATGGTCTATCGCATGATAGAATATCGGCATCTGAAGGCGTGCATGGCGGAATGTCAAATCATGTATCGTGGGATGTCAAGATGTGCGAGGGGCGAGAAGGGTAGAACCATCGTTGCCTGTAAGTCATGAGCGTATGGCATGCCTTGCGGCCGTTCGCGGCCTTTATACGGACCGCAACAGGCGGGGAGCGTGGTGGCTGCAGTGGTGCCCGTTTAAGGAGGTGTTGAGATGTGGCCGGCCGCCCGGAGAGCAGCCCGGGGCGGGGACCATGACCATATGCGGGCCCACGCTCAAGTTCTTCGAGAATCCTATGCGCGTCCAGAAGCCAGCTCCCCGGCTGGGCCAGCACACGCGGGAGGTCCTGCCAGGTGGTTGAAGGCCCCTTGCCCTTGGTGCCAGGGAGCTTGACTCCGGCTGGGCCAGCATACGCGGAAGGTCCTGCCAGGCCCGTCGGGTTAGGACGACGAACGGCTGGACCGGCTCGGGGAAAAGGGAATCATGGCCGGGGGGTGATGCTGCCTTGAACAAGTCTTTGGTGGGCAAGGAATATCCCCACGTCACCTATAAGCTCACCCGGGAGATGGTCCTTTCCTATGCCCGGGTGGTGGAGGACCCCAACCCCTTCTTCAGCGACGCGGAAGCGGAGGTCCTGTACGCTCCCCATACCCTGGTCAGCGCCTACACCCTTCTCCTGGTGCCGCACATAGTCGGTGATGAGGAGCTGGGCCTGGACGTGAGCAAGCCTATCGTGCACGTTGAGCAGATGAACGAGTGGAAACGCGCCGTGAAGGCCGGCGACGTCCTCACCATACGCGGCCGCATAGCGGAGATATACGAGGAAGGGGGGCATGAATTCATAACCTTCGAGGGGGACATAGCCGACGAGGAGGGAAACCCGGTGGTAATCGCCCGTTCGACCTTGAGGGTGGGTTAGGCCATGGCGACGGCTTTCAGGGACCTGAGGATCGGCCAGGAGCTCCCGCCGGTAAGCCACGTGGTCACGCGCAGGAACATCCTTCTGTACAACAAGATGGTGGGCGCCTTCAACCCCGTGCACGAGGACGAGGAAGTGGCCGAAAAATTCGGCTTCCAACATATCATTGCCCATGGAGTGATGCACCTCAACTATATAACCCAGATGCTGTGCGATTTTGCGGGCCATCCCGAGGGCATAAAGAAGATCGAGGTCAGATTCCTGAAACCCGTATATCCCGACGACGAGATAACCGCCAAGGGAGTAATCGAGGCCATCGAGGAAACGGAAGACCGCGCCAGGGTCACCTGCGCGGTATGGTCGGAAAAGGGAGACGGCACCCGAGTCATCGAGGGGACCGCGGTACTCGAGGTCGCCGGGTGACACGTTTCCATGCGGCCATACGGGGCACTGCGACAAACGATTGGGTTAACATTCCAAAAAACCCGCCTCTATCCTTGAAATATTGCGGGAGAATCCGGCCTGCCGTTGGCTCATCCCTACGGCCGGTCCGGACCGGCAAAATAGGAGCAGTCGTAATAGCAGGTCTTGGGGGCGCCAGGTCCACTCCCATCGAAAGCCCCAGCCGGCATGGGAGCACCGGGCCGTGGATCGGTCGCGGCCTTCCCCCGGGCATGGCTTGCCCCCATCATATATTGCCGATGTGCTGCTGACCTGCCTTCCCTGCGCGCTCCCCCTCCAGTTCCCAGGGGCGCACACGCCTTCCCCCTCCGACCTGCGGGAACCCGCCGCCGAAGGCGGCCGCGAAGGCCGTCATGGCCCGTTCACCTGTGCAGCGGCAAGGCCCGACACGGCGGAAGGAGGGCGCGGCGCTAAGGCCCGGCCGCCTTTCGCCTTTCCACCATTATGCAGACGCCGTGGAGCACCTTGATGCCGTGTTCCTTGCAGAAGGCGATGGCTTCGGGCGACTCGGCTCCGGGCTGCATCCAGGCCATGGGGATGCCGAGACGGTGCATCTCCTGCACCAAGGATTCGGTGACCTTCGGCGGGCACACGAATTCCACCACGTCGGGTTTCTCCGGCAGGGAAGAGAGGCCGGGGTAGCATTTCTCGCCTTCGATATCGTCGTAGAGGGGATTGACGCAGTAGACGGTATAGCCGCCATCCTTTAGGTCGCGAAATACCTTGTATCCGTACTTGTCGCGGTTGGGGGACACCCCGACGACGGCATACACCTTCGCCCGCAGGAACTCGTCTATAATTTCCTGGTCGAACCCGGTTTCTTCCATCAGCCACCTCCGCAGATGTCCTTCCGCCGCGAGGAGCAGGAATCGACTTGTAAAGGGCCGCCGCCGGATTGTGCCCGGTGACGCTGTCCCTGGCCACAAGGGCCGCGGCGAAGCTTCCTCCAAACCGTGGGCCTTCGCCATCCGGAAGGCCGTCTTCCTGGAGCGATTGACGACCTTGGCCCGATTTTGATCCGCCTGAGCCGGATAGCGGTAAGCGACCTCTCATAAAACCCGGCCTTTTATATGAGCATGTGTTTAATATAATAATGCAATGGATATTTCAAGATTCAGGTCTCCTGGTTTCAGCGGCGACCACATTCCGCGCTTCCGGAACAGGGAGGCATCTCGCAACATTCCTCCCCTGCCGCAACATGTCATACCCTAGGGAGTGGGACCGCTCATCGGCAAGTTGATCGGGGAAATCAGCTTTTTGACGTCGATGCACCCGCAATTAGGGCAATTTTTCTTGTCCAGTTTTCCTTCCCGGACAAGGGCGTCAAACACCGCCCCGCAGCTGGCGCACCTGAAGTCATAGATAGGCATCTCTTCTCCTCCGCCCTAAGGCCGGGCGCCAAAACTAGAGATATTAGCAAATGCAAAATTATGCAGCACAAACACATGAAGGGCATGGAAGGGATAGTTTACGTGGACGGAACGCGAAAGCCCGATCTCCAGTCGGGAAGCGATGGTGACCCTGTTCCCACTGCCCGTAGGCGCCGGCTCGTGAGCCGGAGGCCCGATCCATGTTCGAGGTGCCCGGAGGTGCTTGCAGGCCAGGTCCGGCCATATGGGGTGAGGCAAGAGCCTAGTATAATAGGCGCGAGTTTCATAGGCGCGAATTTCCGGTTGTCGGTCGGACGGTATAACGGCGGTCAGATGCGCGCTCTTTCCCGGAAGAAAGGCTCGGCCTTAGAGCAGGACAGCGTGAACGGGGCCTGCGCTTCCCGCGACCGCTGGGTCGCCCTGGCTGCCTTCGGCCTGGTCCTCTTCTCGCAATCGCTGCTCTGGCTCACCTTCGCTCCCATCGAGACCGAGGCCGAGGTGGCCCTGGGCGTAGGCCATCTGGCGGTCCGCCTGCTCGCCCTGGTGGACCCGCTAGTCTTCATCGTTATGGCCATAGGCATAGGCATCCTCGCCGACCGGCGCGGATTCAGGTTCACGGTGGGGCTCGGCCTCTGCCTCATGGTCCCCGCCGCCGTGTTTCGAGCCGTCGCCGTGCGCATGGACTTGGGGGGCCACGCCCTTTACTGGGCGCTCCTGGCCATGCAGGTGGTCATCTCCATCGGTGCCTGCTGCTGCGTGGTCTGCATCTTCCAGATGCCGGCAAAGTGGTTCCCCGAAAGGCAGAGGGGCACCGCCGCCGGTCTGACCAGCATGAGCCTTCTGCTCGGAAACGCCGCTGTCTTCCCCCTGGTCAACCTCATCGCCAGCCTTCCGGCATCGCCGGACCGCGCCCAGGCCCTTCAGGGTCTGGCCAGGGTGCTCGACGTCTTTGCCGTACTGGTGGCCGCGGTGGCGGTACTCTTCTTCGCCCTGGTGAGGAAGGAGCCCAAGGCCCCCTGTGGAGGGAGGCCGCTCGAGCCCGGTACCGTGAGGCGCCTGCTGCGGTTACCGGGTTTCCGCGCTCTGACCCTGCTCTTCTTCTTCGGCATGGGGTTCTACATAACCCTCATGGTGACCATGGAAAAACTGATGGCTTTCCACGGCTTCAGCTCCTCCTTCGCCGCGGTCACGGCGGGCTCGATGACCGTAGGCGGCATACTGGGTTCCGCGACGGTCCCTCCCCTCTCCGGGCGCCTGGGCCGCCGGCGCCCCTTCATTATGTTACCGGCGCTTTTGGCCATGCCCCTCTCCCTCATCATCGCCTTCCTCCCGTTGGCCCCCACCGCCTTGATCGGGGCGGTGTCGCTGGGGTTCTTCCTGCTCTCGGCGCAGCCGGTGATCTTCACCATGCTGGGGGAGATGGATGAGGTGGGGCCGGGGCTGGCAGGTACCGCGGTCGGCATCCTCTTCGGCGTCGGTAGCGTGGGCCAGATCGTCGTGCCCCTGTTGCTCGAGATCTTCGTCCGGACATCGCCGACCGGCCACCTCGATTACCGGTGGTCGATGCTCTTTCTCGGCCTGGCCGGGCTCGCCGGTTTCCTCGCGGTGATGAAGGACATCCCGGAGACGGGACCGGGAGCGATGGAAAGCGCCGCCGAATCGGGCCCCACCCTCTCGCAGGCGGAATAATTGAGATGCGGGAAAGGCCAGCGGCCGGAGGTGCCGCATCCATCAGCCCCTTGTTGATTACCCCTTTTTCCCTTCCTTCCCAGGGGACGATGGCCTTCAGGTGGGGCGGCAGCAGGCCCGCTGCCCAGTACTGGGACATGGTGTGCCAGGAAATGCCGAAAAGCCCCACGTTGCCCTCGCTCCACGGCAGGGCCGCCGCCCATTCCACGCTGTCTTAGGCGTCGAGGGCCTCCAGGTAACCCAGAGCCCTTGTATTGCCCTCCGAGCCCCCGTATCCGCGGATGTTGCAGGATAACACGCCGGAGACGGGTTGGCTCGGCCCGTGATCGTAGCGGCCGTCATCCGGGCGCAGGGAACCCCGGGATATGGAGGTAGGGGAGGGAAATCTGGCGGCGATAGTCATGTTAAGAACGGGAGAGCGGCCGCCAGGCGATGGAAAAGACCCCCAGGCCCAGGCGTAGTGCCCGTATCTTCGCCGGGTGAAAGGGATACCCTCGAGCTTCTATCCCGCTTTTCTTATTATGCATTCCCCACCCCCTTTTCAGCTTAGGTAAGTGCGTCGCTGCGGCGGAAACCGGACACCCCGGTTGGCTTGGTGGTTTCCTTGAGATTTGTTCTTGTGGTGGGTGTTTACTATTGGGCGTCAAGCCATGAAAACGCTGTCAACGATTGACCTCGGATGGGGATTTAGGCGGCCATGGGAAGCGCAACAGGAGACCCCGTAGAGCAAGCCCGGGATATACTCCCGTCTTCACCCCTAAAACCGGGAAATGGAATGGGAGATCGAGCCCCTGAGGGATGGACGGCGGGCGCGCCTCTCCTCCGGTATCCACTCTCAACGGTTTTTCGAGGGCGGAATGGCGGCGGCTCCTTCTTCCCCCCGTCGCCGCCCTTCCCTCCCCAGGCCGTTCAGGAGCAGGTCCATCAAAAAGGAAGTCGCCTGGGAGGCGTCGTATCTCCGGTCGAAGGTGAGGAAAATGGAAAGAAATTCCACCATGCCCATGATGGCCCGGGCCAGGAGCTCCGGGTCCACCTCGCGGATGACGCCCCTTTCCATCGCCTCCCGGATACCCCGGATAATGGGATCGGCCAGCCGGTTGTGCAGGGCCGCGAACCTGTCCCGGGCCTCGGGTTCCGTCTCCGCCATCATCCCCCTCAGCTGGTTGATTATGCCCGAGAAATAGGCGTAGTTCTCCATGTACAGCCGGGCTATGGAGGCGGAGGCGTTCACCACGTCGCCCCCCTGCCGGAAGGCCTCCTCCGCCGCCGCCACGGATCGGTCCAACAGCTGGTCCACGATCTCCATGAAGAGCTCTTTCTTATCCCGGAAATATATGTAGAAAGTACCCACGGAGATGCCGGCGGCGTCGGTTATGTCCTGGATCCTGGTCCTCTGGTACCCCTTTTCCAGGAAGATGCGGGCGGCGGCGTCCCTGATCTTCCGCCGCTTCAGCTCGCCGGTTTCCCTCCGCGGTTCCTCCCCGGCGGGGATTTCCCCTGCCGGGCGTTTAACCCGCCGGCCTTCCCTCTCCTCAAGCACCTTCTTCAGGTAGGCGGCGGGGAGCCTGGCGGAGCCCTTTATCTCCTTCAAAGCCAAAAGCCGCTCCAGGTGATCGCGGCGGTAATAGGCCACGGTCTTCCCGGTGCGCAGGGGCTGGGGAAGAAGGCCGAGACGTATGTACCGATGTATGGTGTAGCGGGGAACGCCAGAGAGGTTTTCCAGGTCGGAGATCCTCATGAGAGCGGGCTCCTTCTTCATGCATCCTCCTTTCTGGCTCACCCTGACCGCAGCCGGGCGGAAGCCGTTAAAATGTTTCAAACATCGCTGCAATGATATTCATGATTGTAACAAATAAAATTATAAACTTTTCTTACCCAGGCGTGAAGTTTTTATCAATTAATAAGATTATTTCTTCTTGACACCATACCCCGGTCGTGTTACTAATCGGAAATATATGAATGAGGCATCATTCATATAATGGCAATGGTCTGGCCCGGGCGCGAAATCTTCGGGAAGGGCAAAAGAAATGGCATTCCTTTTGGCTCCTCATGGTACCGGGCTTGTTGCCGTTTGTCTGCCGGAAGGGCATGGCTGGAAGATGCCCATTCGTCGCCCGACATGCCGGGCATGGAGCTGGCGGTGTCCAGGCGTTAGGTTGACGGGAGAGCGAGAGAGGGCTCGTGATGATCCTGGAAGGGGGTAAAAGCGGATGACAAGGAAGGACGGGAGGACGGGATGGCGGCGCGGGATAGGCCTCGCGGCGGGGGCGGGGATGGCCGGGTGGGCGGCCTACAGCTACCGGATGATGAACAAGCCGGTCCCCTCCGAGGAGGAGGCCAGGTCCTACGCCAAATCCCTTTTGGAGAGGGTGGGCCTGGGGGAACTCTACGGGACCTGGGAGGAGGAGTGGCTGGATCTCGAGGATCGGAGGCTGGCCCTCTACCACTTCAGGAGCAGGCCGGGCGATCCGGCGATGGTCTTCGTGCCCGGGACCAGCGTCTATGCCCTGCTCTACGTGGAGTTCATGTACAAGTTGAGCCGGGAGGGCTTCAACGTGGTGGGGGTGGACCCTCGGGGCCACGGCATGAGCAGCGGCAAGCGGGGCGTGTACACCCTGGGGGAGCTGGTGGAGGACGCCCTGGCCGCCGTGGACCATGCCCGCTCCCTTTACGGGGGTAGGGTGGCCGTCTCCGGATCCAGTCAGGGAGGCATGGTGGCCTTCTACTGCGCGGCGGCCGATCCCCGCCTCGGGGCCGCCGTGTGCCACAACGTCATCGCCCCCGACGAGCCGGACAACGAGCGCATGACCCGGTGGCCCGCCCTCTTCCGGCCCCTGCTGGCCCTTTCCCGCACGTCCCCGGTGCGGGCCATGACGCGCACCCCGCTGGGCCGCCTCATGACCCCGGTGAGAGCCTACCTGAACCTCAAGGAGGAACCCTGCCGCCTTTTCCCGGATGTCATGAAGTTCCTCAGGGAGGACCCCCTGGTGGTCAACGCGGTGAGCCTCTCCGCCCTGGCCTCCCTGGGGACCACCCCGCTGGCGGTTGGGGTGGAGGAGATCAAGACGCCGGTCATGGTCGTCCATTCCGGGAAGGACAACATCTTCCCCGAGGACTACGTGCGCCGCATATACGGGCGCTTGACCTGCGAGAAGGAGTTCCTCTACCTCCCGGACAAACCGCACCTGGTGATGATCGACTACGTGGAGGAGATCGTTCCTCCCATCGCCGCGTGGCTTAAAAAGGTGATGAGGTGAAGGGAATCCCACGCCGGTATGGAAAGGCCAAGTGTCTGGAGGCGTCGCAGGTTGGCCAGGTGATACCCCCTGGGAGGGAGGGGGGAACCAGCGGGTGTTACTTTGCCGGATGGTCGTGATTGGAGCGGGCCTGGGAACGGGGATGGAGTGACAAGGGCGCAAGCCCGTTGGTGCCAGCGACATTTTACGGGCATAGGAGGCAGGGATGATCTTGAAGGACCTCTTCACCACCTTGTGTCTGGTCTCGGGGCAGACGGAGAGGGTGGCCAACCGCCTGGGGGTGCGCCCCTTCCTGCCCCAGCTCTTCCGGCTTCGCTACGCCAACATGGGAGGCCTGGACCCCCAGACCTTCGCCGCCCAGATGGAGGGCTTGAAATCCTTCCGGGAGCAGGCCTGGTGCGGTTACTGGAACGCCATCGCCGCCCGCTACGAGGAGGAAGCGGAAACCCTTCTGGAAAAGGAGGACCAAGAGGCCCGGGGACGGGGTCGGGAAGCCCTGATAAAGGCCCTGACCTATTACACGGTGAGCGCCTTCCCGGGCACCACCCCCATGAGGATGGACGCTTACCAGCGGGCGCGAGAACTGTCCGACCGCCTCGTCCCCCTCCTCGACGACCGCATGGAGAAGGTGACCCTGCGGCTTGCCGGGGAGGAGGTGACCGCTTACCAGCGTTTTCCAGAGGGCGAGGACCGCGTTCCCGTGGTCATAGTGACCAACGGGTTGGAAGGGACCATCCAGGAGCTGGCCCTCCCCCTGTTGAAGTACCGGGAGGCCCGCATGGGGGTTTTCCTCATGGAGATGCCCGGTACCTACGCCTATCGCCAGCCCATGTCCTTGGGATCGGAAGCCATATACCACGGGGTCATCGAGTACCTGGCCGGACATCCCCGCGTGGACGCCGGGCGCATGGCCATGGTGGGAACCAGCTTCGGCGGATACTGGTCGGCCAGGATGGCGGCGACCAGTCCGCGCCTGAAGTGTGCCGTGGCCTGCGGAGCTCCCGTGCACCATGCATTCGGGCCGCAAAACGCCCTGGGCACGCCGGAGATCATCGTCTCCGCGCTGCTCAAGGTCACCGGGGCGCGTAACGTGCCGGAGATGGCCTCCCGGCTACGGGAACTTTCCTTTGAGAGGGGCGACCTCTACCGGAGGATAGAGATCCCCCTCCTGGTGATCAACGGGGACCACGACACCCTGCTGGGGACCAGGGACTCCGTGATCCTGGCCGCCAGGGCCAAGCGGGGGTTCCTTAAGCTCTACGAGAACGACGACCATTGCGCCATGGGGCATTACCGGGAGTGGCTGGACCTGACCTTCGAGTGGTTGCAGGAACGGCTCGCGGCCCCGGGAACCCAAGGCTAGCAAGGAAGGGTGAAGAAGATGAAGGTTCGCTTTCTGAATTGCGGCCTCATGCACCCTCGCCTGGCCTACCTCTTCGTCCCTCACCTGGACCGCGTGCCCTGCCTTTGCCTGCTCCTGGAGGATAAGGGGTGGCTCGCCCTGGTGGATACCGGTTTCGGGTCGCAGGACGTGGCCGACCCCCTCCGCCTGGGCATGTTCGGGGCTTGGCTTCTGAACCCGCGCATGGATGCAGGCCTTACCGCCAGGGAACAGGTGAAGAGGCTCGGCTACCATCCGGATCAGGTGGGCGATATCGTCTGCACCCACCTGGACCGCGACCACGCGGGCGGGCTGGCGGATTTTCCCTCCGCCAGGGTCCATGTATTGGGGGAGGAGATGGAGGCGGCCCTCTCTCCAGGGAACACGCGGGAGAGGGAAAGATACCGCCCCTGTCATTTGGCCCACGGTCCCCAGTGGGTGACCTACGACGAGAGGGATGGCGAGGAGTGGCGCGGGCTCAGGCGCATTCCCCTGCGTGGCCTTCCCGAGGGCTTGTTCCTGGTTCCCCTGCAGGGGCATACCCGCGGCCATTGCGGGGTGGCCGTGGACACCGGAGAGGGATGGCTTCTGCACTGCGGGGACGCCTACTACGTCAAGGAGGAGCTGAGGGAGGAAGGCAAGGCCCCCTTAGGGGTCGCGGGATTCCGCGCCGCGGCCCACATGAACCTCTCCCAGGCCCTCTCCCAAATAAAGAGGCTGAGGGTCCTCGGGGAGGACGTGACCCTTGTTGCCGCCCATGACCAGTTCGAGTACCGCAACAGGTTCGGGCGCCCCCTGGATTAGGGCATAAAGGGGTAGTGGATACGGGAACGGGAAGGGAAGAAGGCGAAGCGGGGAGGAAAACCAAGGCCTGGAAGGCGAGATCTCAAGAAGGGAGGAAGGCAAGCGGAACTTGTCCCGGCCTGTTTCCAGGGGAGGATCGGGCGGGGATGGATTCTCGCGGGAGGTTCGTTTCGCCGGTATACTTCCCCCATGGAGGCAGGCATGGTCCGGCGCGGGCGAGATTCTCGCTCCGGACGCGATTTCAGGACTAGGTGGAGGTGTGCGAATGCCGGAAAGGGACATGGTCACCAGCGTGGTCATCAAGGCTTCGCCGCGACGGGTCTGGGAGGTGCTCGTGGACCTTTCCTCCTACCCGGAGTGGAACCCCATGATCAGGTGGGCGGAGGGCGAGATAAGGGAGGGCGCCAGGCTGGAGGTGCTCTTCCGGCCGGAGGGGAGGAGGAAAGGAAGGCTCTTCCATCCGGTTCTGCGGGTGGTGGATCCGGAGAGGGAGCTGCGTTGGGGAGGCCTGTCCATGTTGCCCTGGGTTTTCGACTTCGCCCATTACTGGGTCCTGGAGCCGGGGCCGGAAGGGGATACACTGCTCAAGCACGGGGTGGTGGTCAAGGGTTTGCTCGCTCCGCTGGTCATGCCGGCGGTGGAGAGGCTGTCCCGCGGGCCTTTCCAGGCCATGAACCGCGCCCACAAGGATCGCGCGGAGACCGGATGACCGGTGCAGGCCGGTTCTCGCTCTGGCGGGTTCTCGGCCGGCGGGCGAACTCGCGGCCAGGGACCGGGACTCTCCCCCGGAGGATCGCGAGACCGGGACCGCGCCCGTAGACCTTTATTCTCCTCCGAAACCGCGGGATGGGAAGCCGACATCCCGCCGCAGTGAACGGCATCTCCCGCAGGGAATGCGATCCGCCCTTCCCCAGCCACGTCCGTGCCGTGCCCGGAGGCAGTGCGGCCGCCCGGTCCGCTGTCCCCGGTTCTCCGGGGGACGCCCCGCAACCCCGGCGCGGAGGCGTCAAAGATACTGATCGTTTCGGCAAGCGTTTTTAGGATCGAGATAATCGAGAGACCTGCTCGTCATCCAGGCAAAACAAGCCAGACCAGCCCTTGACTTCCACCCGCGGAGATGGGATTTTATATATAAATATTTTATATACATAATATTTGCTGGATTGAGGAGGGAGGGGGAGCGTGGCGGAGAGGACGGAAAGGACTAGGGAGGGGTTCGAGAGGGTGCTCGACGCGGTCACGGGCATAGCGGAGGCCTGGAACGAGAAGACGGCCGGGTGGCTTCGCGAGAACCAGGTGACCTTTATCCAGTTCCGGGCCCTCCTGCTCCTGAGCAGGGCCGGTTCGCAGACCCTGGGCCAGCTGAGCGAGGGTCTTTCCCGGGCCCGCTGCACGGTGACCGGGCTGGTGGACAGGCTGGAGGCCAAGGGTTTGGTGAGGAGGAGACGCAGCCGCGGTGACAGGCGGGTGGTCTATGTCTCCCTGACCGAGAAGGGCAGGAAGCTCGCGGAGGACCTGAAGGAGAAGGTGGTCCCGGAGATAAACCGGCTGGGGGAGAGGATCATGGGCAGGCTCACGAATGCGGAGGCCGCCGCCCTCTCCTCGGCCCTCGGGAAATTAAGAGAGGGCATCGGCGAGCTCGGTGGGTGACGTGGTTGCCGTGGATCGGGCATGGAGGTTTGCGGAGGCGACGTGCCGGATGGTCGGGGTGCGTGATCCAGGGAATGCTGCGGGCATCAAGGATCCCGATTCCCCCACCCTCTGTGGGCCGGATGGCCGACGGCGGGGGAGGCGCGGGCCGGGGTGGGTATTCCATTTCCACCGCTCGCGGAAGTGGGTATCCCGGAACCACGTGAAGGTATGTGAAGGACTGTTGAAAATGATGCCCGGCTTTGCGGAGGAACGGCGATGCCCGGGAAGAGCATGAGGGAAATAGGGGAGAGGCTGCGCGAGGTCCCCTTCTCGCCGCGCAGGCCACGTTTCCTGGCCCTCGCGGACGCTTACGCTCCGGACTTTTCCAGGATAAGCATGGACATCCTGGGCTCCAGGCCGGACGGCCCGCACCCCTACCCGGACACTTTCGAGAAGGTGGTCTTCCCCAGCCTGGACGACACGCCGCTGGTGGGGGTGCTGGGGCTGCACCACGACGGGAGGAAACGCCCCGGGGTGGTGTTCTGCCATGGCTTCCACGGTTCCAAGAACAAGAACTACATCATGGAGGCCTCCCTCAAGGCCTTCCAGGAGTGGGACTACAACGTCCTGGCCCTGGACCTGCGCGACTTCGGGGAGAGCCGGGACCTCTCCCATGCGCCCTCCACGGGCGGGTGGAAGGAGGGACAGGACATCCTGGGCGCCTGCCGCTTCTTGGGTGGGATGGAAGAAGTTACCACCGTGGGCGCGGTGGGTTACAGCCTGGGGGCCAGCGCGGTATTGAACGCCGCCCACCAGAACGACCTTTATTCCCACATCACGGGAGGTGTCCTGGCCTGGAGCGGCTTCGCCTCCATGGAACACATAATGGCGCGTTTCAGCCGCCGCCCTCCGGTGAGCGACCCCTTCTTCCCCTATTACGCGGTCTTCGTCCTGCTCACGGAGATACGCCGCCTGGAGATGATGCGCCGGGGAAACGAGGAGGTGGTCTCTACCCTGGGGGACAGGCCCTTCTCCCCGGACTTCAGGCGCTATGTGCGGGAGGTGGTGGCTCCCCATTACGGGAAGAGCGAGGAAGCCATCTACGCCCTATCCAGCCCCAGGAACTTCGTGGCCCGGCTGGAGCACCCCGTCCTCCTGGTGCATGCCCTGGACGACCCCGTCTGCCCGGTGGAGGAGATGGAGGAGTTGCGCAAGGCCGCCCGCGGGAATCCCAACCTGGACATCTGGGTGCTTCCCACCGGCTCCCACTGCGCCTTCATGGGCTTCGACGAAGAGTGGTACTGGTCGGTGATGCGCGGCTTTCTGGACTACTGGGCGGATCGCCCCCGATAGGCGGGTTTTGGTTCCCCGATTTCCCGGATGCAAACAGCGGATGCGTCATCGGCTCCATCCACGGCCGCCGGGCCCTGGACTCTCATATCGCCGCCGGTTGCCGCGCGCTGATCGTCGATTACCGCCTGGCGCCGGACAACCCTTTCCGGCAGCGGCGGAGGACGCCGAGACCACCTACCGCTGGCTCTTGGAGTCAAGTCACGCTCCCGGGAAGGTGGCGGAGACCAAGTACTTCCCGGGAGCTCGATGACATCCGGAGTCCACCCGGCTTCCTTGGGTGGGATGCCGGACGCGAGGGGATACATGTTCTCCGGGGACCGGGCGTGAGGGTGACCCGGGACCCGTCGGACCCTTGGGTAACAGTAAAGGGGAGGAAGGCAAGCCGTTTCATGGACCCGCTAACCGGCTCGTGGATATGTCATAATGTTGGCGTGGCGGCAGGGGTGCAGATGAACCGGCACGGGGTGCGGTGGCGAGGAAAGGTGAGGCCATGGCGGAGCGGGACCGGCGGGAGGAGCTGGCGGAACGGCTCATCGAGAGCCTGGGCGTCATCATGCGCATCCGCGGCAACGCTTTCCGCCGGGCGGTGGGGAGGCACGGCGTGACCCTGCCCCAGTTCTTCCTTTTGAAGATGGTCAACGTGCAAGGGGAGATGACCGTCACCCAGGCTTCCCAGGCGTTGATGGTGGCCGCGCCCACCGCCAGCCGGATGATCGACAACCTCTGCGAGAAGGGGTGGCTGGAGAGATGGAAGGATCCGGAAAACCGCCGCCTTACCCGGGTGCGCCTGACGCGGAAGGGCCGGGAGATCCTCACCGAACTGGGCAAGATGCAGAAGGAGGAGCTATTAAAGCTCATCGACGGCGAGGACCTGCGGGAGATGGAATCCCTCGTGGAGTGGCTGGAGAGGTTCACGGCGCGGCTTTCGGCGGCGCTGGAGGGCGAGCCGGATCCAGTTCCGCGGGAAGGCGGTGCTCGCCATGGGTGAGACCTTACCATGAAAAACCTGTCTCGGGCGCGGCGCCACGGAGCGGTGGCCTTGGGGAAGGCAATACGGGGATTCACGGGTCGGAGTCGGTAATCTCCCTCCATCTTGACCTCGCTTATTGACAGGGTGGGGAAAGGGTCTTAAGGTATTCTATATTTAGCATTGCTAAAAGATCTGGCGCCGGGCGGGAGGGAGAGGCGCCGTCCGGGCTCTAGGCCATCAGGCGGGGGCCCGACCTCGCCCGCCGGAAGGGTAAAGGCGTTCGCCTACCCTCCTGGGAGCCGAGGACATCCGCCCCAGAGATGTTTCAAACCGGGAGGATGAGGACGGCGAGATGGCGGAAGGAGGTCCGGCATCGGATATGATTTTCGGCACATGGACATGGAGGTGAGGGTCCCCAGCGGGACCATGGACCCGGCAGGGAATAGACCGGGAGGAAGGTGAATGGGCGAGTACGCGGTAGAGGTCGAGGGACTGGTGAGAAAGTTTGGCGACCTGGTCGCCGTGAACGGGGTTACTTTCAACGTGAACCGGGGCGAGATCTTCGGCTTCCTGGGGCCCAACGGGGCGGGGAAGACCACCACCATCAACATGCTCTGCACCCTGCTCGCCCCCACCGCCGGGAGGGCCACGGTGGACGGGTTCGAGGTGACCAGGCACAAGAGGGAGATCCGCCAGCGCATCGGGCTGGTCTTCCAGGACCCCAGCCTGGACGACCGGCTGACGGCCAACGAGAACCTCGATTTCCACGCCGTGGTCTACGCCGTCCCCCCGGCGGTGAGGGAGAAGCGCAAGCGGGAGCTCCTGGAGATGGTGGACCTCCTGGATCGCGCCGACGACCTGGTGCTCACCTTCTCGGGGGGGATGAAGAGGAGGCTGGAGATAGCCCGTGGCCTCCTGCATCACCCGCGGGTGCTCTTCCTGGACGAGCCCACCATAGGCCTGGACCCCCAGACCCGCAGATATATATGGGATTACATCAAGGACCTCAAGAACAGGGAGGAGATCACCATCTTCCTGACCACCCACTACATGGAGGAGGCGGAGCACTGCGACCGCATCGCCATCATAGATCACGGGAACATAATCGCCCTGGACACGCCGGATAATCTCAAGAACATGGTGGGCGGGGACATCATCCGCATCAAGACCGACGACGACGCCAGGGCCGAGGAGCTCTTGAGGGAGAGGTTCAAAGTGAACATCCTGGAGGACCGGGATTGCCTGTGTTTTGAGGTAGAGAGAGGAGAGGAGTTCATACCGCGCCTGTTCCACGATTTCGAGGTGCCCATCCAGTCCATCAACCTCCACCGCCCCACCCTGGACGACGTGTTTCTCAAGCTCACCGGGCGCGAGATACGGGACGAGGAGGCGGACGGACTCATGGACATGCGCCGCATGGTCACCAGGGTCAGGCCCCCTTTCGCGCGCTGAGGCGGGAGTTGGCCTGAGGGATCGGGGACCGTCGCTCGGCTGCGGGGACGTTGAAGGAAATGACGACGGAGGAAGAATAGATGGGAGCATTGGAGGAGAAGGCGGTCGACCTGGGGAAAGAGGCGGAAATCGCGTCGGAGGAGCGCAGGGCGTCCAGCCTCCGCTGGGCCATGCGCGGCATATACATCATATGGATAAGGGAGTTCAGGCGCTTCTGGAGGGACCGGGCCCGGCGCATCGGCGGTTTCGCCCAACCCATCATGTACCTGGCCCTTTTGGGGGTGGGCATGCAGAGCGCCTTCAAGGTCTTCGGGGGAGGGGATATTCCCTACATCAAGTTCATGTTCCCCGGCATCCTGGGCCTCACCGTGCTCTTCACCTCGGTGTTCTCCGCCATTTCCATAATCTGGGATCGCGAGTTCGGGTTCCTCAAGGAGGTCCTGGTCTCTCCGGTTCCCCGCTCCAGCGTGGCCCTGGGCAAGATCATCGGCGGGTCCACCACCGCCCTCATCCAGGGGGCCATCTTCCTCATCCTGGCCTTCACCCCCTGGGTATACGGCTTCAGCCTGGACACCCTGTGGAAGGTCCTGGCGGTGATGCCCCTGATAATCCTCATGTCCCTGAGCCTTACCTCCCTGGGCGTGGCCATAGCGGCGCGCATGACCTCCATGGAGGGTTTCCCCATCATCATGAACTTCCTCCTCATGCCCATGTTCTTCCTCTCCGGGGCCTTCTTCCCCCTGCAGGGGCTCCCCCGCTGGATGGACGTGCTCACCAAGATCGACCCCCTGACCTACGGGGTGGACGCCCTGCGGGGGGTAATGTTGCGGGGACTTAACCTGGCGGGAGGAATGCCTAGCAACCTTTCCCAGTTCGCCGCCTGGTTCAAGGATCCGGAGATTTTGAGGATCGGGCTGGGAAAGGGGTACCCGGACCCCTCCTCCCTCTCCGCCATGGCGCACCAGGCGGCCCTTCCCGCCCAGGCCCACCCCCTGTGGCTGGACGTGCTGGTGATGGCGGGATTCGGCGCTTTCCTCTTCGCCATGGCCCTCTGGCAGTTCAACCGAGCGGAGTAGCATACCTGAACGCCATCCCCCAATAAAACTCAACCGCGGCCCCATTTTCCGCCCCCCATCTTTTGCCGAAAGTGGTGACGGAACGCCGGGCCTCTACCGGACGACGTGTTTAAACCATCCCCCTCCGGGAACAATACCTTATCCGGAAAACTTATCCGGAAAAGGACCGGAAAGGATGGTGTTTGGGTCCGGTATTGTCCGCTAAAACGCCTCATCGATCTCCTGCCGCCCAGGCACGCGATTTCCAGGGAGGAAAAAGTAAGATGAGAAGAAGAGTCATGCTCGCCCTGCTGTGTTGCCTGCTGGCGGCGGTCATCTTTTGGGGTACAGGTCCTGCCTGGGGGCGGGCGAGAACGGAAGCAACAACAGGGGCTGCGACTTTCGATTCCATGAAGGATGAGCCTGAGGCCGCCTTCGGGTACGCAAGCCCTTCGATGGATACGGCCGCCGCTTCCCTGTTCCCGGCGGGGAAGGCCGCCGGGTACGGGGCGGGAGGGCCCGACCCACGGGATCATCCCCGGGTGACGCAGGAGGAAAGGGAGGCCGCCGCGGAGAGGAACAGGGCCTTGGGCATGAAGCCGCCTTACGGGGTCGGCGGGGACTTCCAAGCCGCCCAGATGCCCATGCCGGATCCCTCGGCCACGCCCCACTACTTCGGACCCTATCCCAATTACGCCACCAGCCCCCTACCGGTCCTGGACACCTCGGCCCCCACCCCGGCCTTCTACTTCGCCGAGGGGACCACCCGGCCCGGTTTTCACAGCCACCTCTGCATCCAGAACCCGGGGGACTTGACGGCCACGGTGAGGATCACCTACATGCTGGGTGATGCCACCACCCGGGAGCAGGTGCTCACCGTCGCTGCCCATTCCCGCCTCACCGTTCCGGTCAACGGTTTCCTGGGTTCCGGGGACGACCCGGCCCACGATTTCTCGGCCAGGGTGGAGTGCACCAACGGGCAGCAGATCGTGGCCGAGCGGGCCATGTACTTCGACTACCGGGGGATGTGGACCGGGGGGCACGACGTGGTGGGGGCCACTGCGCCGGCCTCGGCATTCTACTTCGCCGAGGGGACCACCCGTACAGGGTTCGATTCCTACCTGTGCCTTCAGAACCCCGGAGACCTGGAGGCCGCGGTGACCATCACCTACATGAAGGGAGACGGGGCCACGCCCCAGCAGACCCTGAATCTTCCGGCCCATTCCCGCCTCACCGTTCTGGTCAACGATTTCCTGGGTTCCGGCGACGACCCGGCCCACGATTTCTCGGCCAAGGTGGAGTGCACCAACGGGCAGCAGATCGTGGCCGAGCGGCCCATGTACTTCAACTACCGGGGTATGTGGACCGGGGGGCACTGTGTCGTGGGATCGGCTTCCCGGGCCGCCGATTATTATTTCGCCGAGGGGACCACGCGGCCGGGCTTCGATCCATACCTGTGCCTCCAGAACCCCGGGGACCAGGACGCTGCGGTCAGGGTCACCTACATGATGGGGGACAATTCCATTCTTTACCAGAACCTGGTGATTCCCGCCCATTCCCGGTTCACCGTCTCTCCCAGGGACAAGCTGGGCACCGGAGATGACACGGCCCACGACTTCTCCACCCGGGTGGAGTGCACCAACGGGCAGAAGATAATCGCCGAGCGCCCCATGTATTTCGATTACCGTGGTATCTGGACCGGGGGGCACTGCGTCCTGGGCAGCACCGCCCCGGCCACCATGGTCTACTTCGCCGAGGGTAACACGCGGCCGGAATTCGACCCCTACCTCTGTATCCAGAACCCCGGGCTGGTGGACGCCGACGTGACCATCACCTACATGAAGGGGGATTCAACCTTGGTCTCCCAGTCGGTCACCGTGCACCAGAGTTCGCGCCTGACCCTCTCCCCCAGGGACAAGCTGGGCACCGGAGATGACACGGCCCACGACTTCTCCACCCGGGTGGAGTGCACCAACGGGCAGAAGATAATCGCCGAGCGCCCCATGTACTTCAACTATCTGGGTGCCTGGACGGGTGGCCACGACGTGATAGGCTTCTCCTTCGGCGAATCAGTAAGGGTGGTTCCCGGGACGGGCATGAGGAAGTTCGTGGACTCCCTGCCCGGGGTGGGGGCGGACAACGCCAACAACCTGGGACAGTACATACCGGTGGCCATCCCCGACACCACCACTTACCCGGGCTCGGACTACTACGAGATCGAGCTGGGGGAGTACACCCAGCAGCTGCACAGCGACCTTCCCCCCACCCGGCTGAGGGGTTACCGCCAGACCAACACCGATGACCCCACGGTGAGCGTCTTCACCTACACCGGGCCCATGATCGTGGCCCAGAGGGACAGGCCGGTCCGGGTGAAGTTCACCAACAACCTGCCCACGGGGGCGGGGGGAGACCTCTTCCTCCCCGTGGACACCACGGTGATGGGGGCGGGGATGGGGCCGGACGGGATGAACATGTACACCCAGAACCGGGCCACCATCCACCTCCACGGGGGATTCACCCCCTGGATAAGCGACGGCACCCCCCACCAGTGGATCACCCCGGCCGGGGAGAGCACCCCCTATCCCAAAGGGGTCAGCGTGCGCTACGTCCCGGACATGTGGTTCGACGCCGCCGGGAACCCCGTCCCGGAAAGGACGCCGGGAGCCTCCAACGATCCCGGGGACGGGTCCATGACCTTCTACTACACCAATCAGCAGAGCGCCCGCCTCATGTTCTACCATGACCACGCCTACGGGATCACCAGGCTGAACGTCTACGCCGGGGAGGCTTCCCTCTACCTCCTCGAGGACCCGTTGGAGCAGGACCTGGTAGACAGGGGAGTCATCCCCCGGGACCAAATCCCCCTCATGATCCAGGACAAGACCTTCGTCCCCGACGAGGAGCAGCTGGCCTGGCAGGACCCCACCTGGGACATGGCCAAGTGGGGAGGCAAGGGCAGTCTCTGGATGCCCCACGTGTACATGCCCAACCAGAACCCCGCCGACCCCGGGGGCCTCAACGCCTTCGGGCGCTGGTCGTACGGCCCCTGGTTCTGGCCGCCCACCATGGATCTGGTCCACGGACCGGTACCCAACCCCTACTACGACCCGGTGAACGCTCCCTGGGAACCTCCGGAGATCCCCGGGACGCCCACTCCCAGCATGGCCATGGAGGCTTTCATGGACACCCCGGTGGTCAACGGGACCGCTTATCCATACCTGGAGGTGGACCCCAAGGCCTACCGCCTGCGCATCCTCAACGCGGCCAACGACCGCTTCTTCAACCTCCAGCTCTACCTGGCGGACCCCGACGCGGTGACCCCCGACGGGCGCATGGGAACCGAGGTGAAGATGGTACCCGCCATTCCCACCGCGGGATACCCGGAGGGATGGCCCACGGACGGCCGGGAGGGCGGAGTACCCGACCCGGCCACCGCCGGACCGGAGTGGATCCAGATCGGCAACGAGGGCGGCTTCCTGCCCTACCCGGTGGTGCTGCCCAACCTCCCCATCGACTGGAACACCGACCCCACCACCTTCAACGCTGGAAACGTCTCCCAGGGCACGGTGATACTGGGTCCCGCCGAGAGGGCCGACGTCATAGTGGATTTCTCCGCTTTCGCGGGCAAGACCCTCATACTGTACAACGACGCGCCGGCGGCCTACCCGGCCCGCGACCCGCGCTACGACTACTACACCGGCGCCCCGGACCTCACGGATACCGGAGGGGCGCCCACGCCCCTGCCGGGATACGGTCCCAACATCCGCACGGTGATGCAGATAAGGGTGGCCAAGAAGACCCCCGCCGCCCCCTTCGACCTGGCCCGGTTGCAGGCGGAGTTCACCACCACCTCGACGCACACCGGCGTTTTCGCCGCTGACCAGGATCCCATCATCGTGCCCAACGCGGCCTACAACGCGGCTTACGGTGGGGACTTCCCCGCCGACACCTATGCCAGGATCTACGACACCTCCCTCACCTTCCGCAACCTCTCCGGAGACCTGATTACCATTCCCTTCCAGTCCAAGGCCATCCAGGACGAGATGGGGGAGGCCTACGACAAGGAGTACGGCAGGATGAGCGGGTTCCTGGGGTTGGAGCTGTCCAACATCAGCCCTGTGAACAAGGGATTCGTCCTCTACCCCTTCGCCTCCCCTCCCGTGGATATCACCGTGGACAACTTGACGCCTTCGGAGCCGGTGGCCGGGGACGGGACCCAGATCTGGAAGATAACCCACAATGGGGTGGACACGCACACCATCCACTGGCACCTCTTCAACGTGCAGGTCATCAACCGCGTGGCCTGGGACAACATCATCATCCCGCCCGATCCCAACGAGCTGGGGTGGAAGGAGACGGTGAGGGTCAACCCCCTGGAGGACATCATTGTGGCCATGCGTCCCGTGGCACCCGACCTGCCCTTCGAGGTGCCGGACAGCGTGCGGCCCCTGGATCCCACCATGCCCCTGGGCATGGAATTGAGCGGCGGCCCGGGCGGTTTCCACGACCCGGAGGGGAACCCGGTAACAGTGACCAACGAGCTGGTCAACTTCGGGTGGGAGTACGTTCTCCACTGCCATCTCCTGGGGCACGAGGAGATGGACATGATGCACGGGATGCCCTTCGTGGTGGCGCCCCGCGCGCCCACCGGCCTGGCCGCCTCGGACGAAGCGGGAGGGGTGGTACTTACCTGGACGGACAACTCCATCGCCGAGACGTCCTATATGGTGGAGTGGGCCACGGACGCCGCAGGCCCGTGGACGCTGCTGGCGGAGCTTCCCTCGGACGCGGAGACCTACACGGATACGGAGCCCTTCACCGGGACCCGCTATTACCGCGTGAAGGCCCGCAATACCGTCGGCTACCAGGCGCCCTTCCCCGTGGTCACCGCCGACTCCTCGCCCAGCAACGTGGTCTTGGTCGCCAGGCCCTGAGGAGTTGGAGGCGGCCTCGCGAAAAGCCTGGCCGCCGGAGGAAAAGGATCCGGCCCCGGTTTCGCCCGGGGCCGGTTTTCATTGCTCGGCGGGTCCTGTGCCCCGAGGAGAAAAGGAAAAACGCGTCCCCGTGGTTGGAAGACCCCCTTTCCAATGGAGTTACCACGTTTATCAAGTGGATAAGGAAGCGAGCACGTGTCTATAATAGGTTTGTGTTCAGGGCGGGGGACATGCTTGGAATGATTATTGTTTTTTCTCATCGGCTCGGGCTGGGCGGTAGGCTTCGGACAAGGGGAGGATGGACATGGCTTACGGCAACATGGGGAAAATGCTGGTGGTGGACCTGGCTTCCGGGAAAACGGAGGAGAGGGAGCTCCCGGAGGAGACCTACCGGGATTACATCGGCGGGGCGGGGCTGGCCGCCAAACTCCTTTACGATCACGGGCGCCTGGACGCGGATCCCCTGGATCCCGAGAACCCGCTCGTCTTCGCCGCGGGCCCTTTGACCGGTGTGGGCCTCTCCGGCTCCAGCCGCTTATCGGCGGGCTCGCGTTCCCCGCTTACCCGTATCTGGGGACAGGCCTCCTGCGGGGGGAACTTCGGGCCGGAGCTGAAGCGTTGCGGTTATGATGCCATCTTTTTCCATGGCAGATCGGACCAGCCGGTTTACCTCCTGCTGGAGGAGGGGTCGGCCCGGCTCCTTCCCGCCGCCGACCTGTGGGGGAAGGACACCTACGAGACCACGGACATCCTCAAGGGGAGGCACGGCAAGACCTACAAGGTGCTGGCCGTGGGGCCCGCCTCGGAGAACCTCATCCCCTTCGGGAGCATCGTCAACGACTACGGCCACGTCTTCGGGCGCACGGGGATGGGCACGGTGATGGCCTCCAAGAACCTCAAGGCGGTGGTGGCCAGGGGTGAAATCCGGATGACCCTCAAGGACCCGGAAAAATTCGAGGAATTGGCCAAGGCCTATACCGCGCGGGTGGAGAGGAGCGGCATGACCAAGGCCCTGCGCGCCTTCGGCACCCCCAGCAACATGGAGTCCAAGATGGTGGAAGGGGACGTCCCCACCCGCAACTGGGGTCTGGGCATCTGGGAAGAGGGAGGGGAGCGCCTCTCGGGCATCACCCTCACCGAGGAGATCCTGGTGAGGCGGCGGGCCTGCCGCTTCTGCCTGGTGCGTTGCAAGCCGGTGGTGGAGGTCCCCGAGGGGCCCTACGCCATGGGCCCCGGCCCGGGCCCGGAATACGAGACCCTGGGGGCCTTCGGGACCATGCTCATGAACTCCAACCTCCGGGCGGTGGCCAAGATCAACGACCTCTGCAACCGCCTGGGCATGGACACCATCACCTGCGGGGCCACCTTCGCCTGGGCCATGGACTGCTACGAGAACGGCATCCTCAGGCCGGAGGATTACGAGGGCGTAGAGCTGCGGTGGGGGGACATCGACACGGTCATCGACCTCCTGCCCAAGCTGGTGAGGCGGGAGGGGAAGCTGGCCGCCCTCCTGGCCAAGGGTTCCCGCGCCGCCTCCCAGGAGGTGGGGGGCGGGAGCGAGCGCTTCCTCACCGACACCAAGGGGTTGGAGGCCCCCATGCACGACCCGCGCCTGGACTGGGGGGACGGGCTGGCCTACGCCGTCTCCGTGCGGGGTGCCTGCCACGTGTCCAACATGACCTACCAGCTGGAGTGGGGGGCCATACGCTTCCCGGAGATAGGGCTGGACAGGCACCACCCGGGGATGACCACGGAGACCAAGGCGGAGTCGGTGGCCAAGGCCACCGACCTGGGATGTATCATGAACTCCGCCTGCTGGTGCGAGTTCCCGGCCACCGACTTCACCATCCCCATCCTGGTGGGGCTCTTCAACGCCGTGGCCGGTTACGGTTGGGACGTGGAGGCCATGATGAGGGCCGGGGAGCGCGTCTGGTTCCTGCAGCGCTGCCTGGGACACATCTGGGGGGCCACCGGGGCCGATGACCGCCTGGGCGAAAGGATCATGACCCCCGTGAAAGAGGGGAACATAGCCGGGGTGGTCCCGGACATGGAGACCATGCTGCGGGAATTCTACGAGTACCGCGGGCTACGCGAGGACGGTCTCCCTAAGCCCGAGAAGCTGCGCGCCCTGGGCCTCGACTACCTGGAGAAGAGACTTTACTGATCTGGTTTAATCTATGCTGATGAGCTCGTACTCCTTGCTGCCCAGGCCCATCTCCGCGGCGTAATCCACCTGTTTCTGGCAGTCCACCGCCGGGTATATGGAACGGAAGAGGTCCTTGCCCGCCCTCTCGTTGAGGAGGTCCAGGCTGGCCTGCTCGATGGCCACGATGTCCCGGGAGGCCAGGATGCCGATGTCCTCCACGGCGCGGGCGTCGTTGTAGTTCCAGCAGTCGCAGTCCGGGGTGACGTTGATGAGGAAGTTGAAGAAGGCCACCTTGTCCTCCTTGCCCTTGAGGGCCCCCATGCAATATTCCACCACCTTCTTCTGGGCGTTCTCCAGCACCCCGGTGAGGCGGACCTGGATGGCGGCCTGGAAGCACATCACCGTGCACTCCCCGCAGCCGATGCACAGGCTGCGGTCAATCCTGGCATGTTTTTCCTTTCCCTTGCCCACTATGGAAATGGCCCCCGCCGGGCACCACTCGATACACTTAGCGCAGGCGGTGCAACGCTCGGGGTTCACCGAGGGCTTGATGTCCGAGTGCATCTGCTGCTTGCCACCCCGGCTGCCCATGCCCATGCCCACGTTCTTCAGGGCTCCCCCGAAGCCCATGAACTCGTGGCCGGTGAGGTGGGACATGACCACGAAGGCGTCGGACTGGTAGAAAGCCGCCGCGATCTTAACCTTTTTCAGGAGCCGGCCCTCGATCTGCACCTCCTGGAAGTCGTGGCCCCGCAGGCCGTCGGCGATGATGATGGGGGCTCCCACCGTCTCCATGGTGAAGCCGTTGCCCGCCGCCGTCTGCAGGTGGCGGAGGGCGTGGGCCCGCCCCCCGACGTAGAGGGTATTGGTGTCGCTGACGAAAGGACGGCCGCCGGCCTTCTTCACCTCCTCCACCATGGTGCGGATGTAGATGGGCGGGATGAAAGCCGTACCGCCGGGCTCGGCGAAGGAGGTCTTGATGGCCACGAAATCCCGCTCGGCGACGATATCCTTAAGCCCCACCTTCCTGCACAGCTCGGAGAGCTTCACCAGCATCCCGCGGTTGGGAGCGCAGCGCATATTGGCGAAATAGACCTCAGACATAAAAATTCCCCCTTCCACCTTGTCGCTCCACTTTGGAAGACATTTTACATTATTAAGTTTTGGTTTGTCTGTAGCCCGCCGGTTCTAGCGGGCCTGGACCTTGAACCGTGTTCCAGGTGGGTGACGGGGATCGATGATTTCCCGGGCTGGGGGGTGCCTCAGGTTCAGACCCGGAAGGTTCCCTACGGCACATCCCTCTGGCGGGTTTGCTTTTCTAATCCCCGTTCAATGACTCCTGCAATCCGGGAAAACTGTTTATCTGTATGAACCAGTTTCCGTTTTTCATCGCCAGGTTGAATACCGACGCGCCCCCCGCGATGGACTGGTTCCCAAGGAGCTCGTCCTCCACCGTATGGCCTGACGGATGGATATAGGATATCTTCCCGGAAATGACGGTCACAGTGGCTTTTTCCCCGTTCAATTCCTCCTTGAGCTCCAGGTCCCTGATATCCAGTCCTTGAGGAAGAGGCTTGAAGAAATAACTATTGATGGGCTTCCTGTAGTCTTCTCCGTATTTATCCTTGAGTTTTTTCCTGTAGGAAGGAGGCAGCAGTTTCAGGAGGCCGCTGGCGTCCCTTTGTTCCAAGCAGAGATACAGGGAACGCACGGCATCGGTTGGGGTTTCCTGGCTGAAGCCCTCCCCCGGATCGGCTTTCCCGGGGCCGTTTCCAGGGGTCAGGACAAAGAAGTAAAGGGGCAAGGCGGCGGAGAGCACGATAATGGTCACGGAAACGATGATGAGCGGTAACTTCCTCCCTCTCTTCTTTTTCTCCAGCCAGGGAATATCCTCGCCCCCGGCGAGCGCACCTCTGTTTTCCGTGCTCGCTGGCATCCTCTGTATTACGGGCGTGAGGGGATGCGTGGTCGGAATCCCAGTCGTTTCCTCGCCCGGTTCGACCTGGTGATCTGCGGGATAAGGAGGAATGATCGGGTAACCAAGGGGATGGATCGTATGCCCGGGAGCTTCCGGTGCATGTGGGGAGAAGATCGGCGCCTGTGGCGCCTTTTCGCCCTGAGCCACCCTTTGCCCGCAATGAGTGCAGTAACGAGAGCCTGGATCCAGGCTACTGCCGCAGAAAGGACAGGCGTTCATGGATCGATTTCCCCTATCTCTTTTCCGATCGACGTTTATTATTAGCATAAGCGGTCATTGCCCGGCAATGTTGGGATTCACGTTCGCCGCTTATCCTTGCGCCGTTTCTGTTCGAAAAAAACCTTCTCCCGCTCATGACGATATAGTGCGATCGGGTGGGCACATGCGGCGATGACCAGTGAGCTTCATGGTCACCGTTTCTAACGGTGTGGTCGAGGGATCCGGGCCCGCGTTATGCCGGTGGCGTGGTTAACCAAAGCGCGCTGGGAACATGTGGCAAGAAGAAGGGCCATGCCCGTATTTCCGACCTTCCGGATGGGTAAGGGCGGTTTCCGCACTTCCGCGTAGCCGCACCTTCCTTGTCGGGCGTGGCCTTCCTTCGGCTCTCCAGGGTTGGGTGAACGTTCTATTTACCCAGTTTCTCCTTGGCCAACTCCCGCAGCTCGCGCTTGAGTATCTTGCCCACCCCGCTGGTGGGTAACTGGTCCACGAACTCGATGACCTTGGGCACTTTGTAGGGGGCCACATTTTCGCGCAGGTACTGGAGAACCTTCTCCTTCTCATCCTCCCCCTTCTCCACCCCCGGCTTGAGGATGATGAAGGCGGCCACCCTCTCGGAGCCCGGGCGGTCGGGGTCTGGAACCCCAATGCAGGCGGCCAGGTCCACGTCGGGATGCTTGACCAGGATGTCGTCCAGCTCGCGGGTGAAGACCTTGAACCCCGAGACGTTGACCATGTCCTTCACCCGGTCGACGACGTAGAAATAGCCGTCCTCGTCCATGTAGGCAACGTCGCCGGTGTACATCCACCCGTCGCGTACGGCATGGGCCGTCTCCTCGGGCTTCCCGTAGTACCCCTTCATGAGCTGCGGCCCCCGCACGGCGATCTCTCCCGGTTGGCCCAGGGGAGCGAGCTCCCCGGTTTCCGGGTCCACCAGCTTGAACTCGGTATCCGAGATGGGCATGCCGATGGAACCCGGCTTTTTCTTCCCGTACCGGGGGTTGCAGCAGGTCACCGGGGAGGTCTCGGTCATGCCGTAGAGCTCGATGAAGCGGTTGGGGCCGATGACGCTCTCCAGCTCCCCGATGCTCTCCGGCGGGAAGGGGGCCGCGGCGCTAAGGCAGAACTTGATGCCGGAGAAGTCCAGCTCCTTGAACTCCGGGTTCTTCATCAGCTCGTAGAATACGGTGGGCACGTTGACGATGATGGTCGGCTTGTACTTCTTGGCGCACTCGATGATGAAGTGGGCATCCCTGGGGTTGGGTACGCAGATGAGCGTGGCACCGTTGGTCAAGGAGAACCCTCCCAGGGCCAGGCCGGCGATGTGGAAGAGGGGGAAGGCGGAGAGGGCCACCTCATCCGGCTTGAGGTCCAGCCAGGTGAGGGTCTGCAGCCGGTTACACATGTAGGAGCGATGGGTGAGCATGGCCCCCTTGGAGGGACCGGTGGTGCCCCCGGTGTACATGAGGAAGATGATGTCGTCCATGTCCCGCTTGACCAGCACCGGGTCGGCGGGCATCCCCTTGATGGCCTCCATGAAGCGCACCACCTTCTTCCCCGGCAGGGGGCGCACCTCGGCGGTGGGGATCTTCTTGAGCATCTTCCCCAGCACCCGCTTCACCCCGGGCAGGAAGTCCGCGATCTCGCTGACGATGACCGTCTCGAACCCCGCCTTGTCCGCCACCTCGGCGATCTTCTCGAAGAGCACGTCCACGGTGAGTATGAATTTGGTCTTGGAGTCGTTGAGCTGGTGCTCCATCTCGTGGGGGGTCAAAAGAGGGCTCAATCCCGTGGAGACCCCGCCAGCCTTCTGCACGGCCACCACCCCGATGTAGTGGGCGGGGATGTTGGGCATGTGCATGCCCACCACATCCCCCGGCTGGAGGCCGTTCTTGATGAGGTAGGCGGCCAGCTGGTTGGAGAGTCTGTCCACTTCCCGGTAGGAGATCATCTTGCCCATGTAGATGAGACAGGTCTTGTCGGGATATTTCTCCACTATCTCCTTGAACTTCTCGGCGAAGGTCTTTTCCTCGTACTCCAGGTTGGGTGGGACGTGCGGATCGTAATTCTTCAGCCACGGCTTCTCGGAATAGACGTCGCTCATGCCTCTCCCTCCTTGCTCCCTCCTGGGTTCCTTACGCGGCGATCACGCCGCTAGGAAATCCGTTTACCCATGCTCGTCGCCGAAGATTTATCTCGAAGGGGAGAGGGAAAGCCCCCTCAGCCGGCTTGACCTCCGGAAGGCGGGTTCCCTGAATACAAAACCCAAAGAATACCCTAACCTTCAGGGGCCATCCGCTTGCATCCCCGGTTACTTATTAGTAAAGAAAGCCATCGACAGCCATTGAAATGAAATATACCAGAAGCCAGCGTACTTGGGAACCGGGGCCTTCTGTTTTAACTTGTTTTGCCAGGATGAGAGGGTGGCCTCACGTTCTCTAAACCCTAAGAGCACCTGTGGAAACGAGAAAGCATCCTCCCGCCGACCTGCCGGCTCGGTTTTTACCTCCTTATCATTTCCCGGCCCTGTGGTCTTAACGGGGACCTTCCGTTATCCACCCATGAATTGGCCGCCTTTCCGGGTCCTAGAGGATCGGGCTTTGGGATATGCGCCGTTCCGGCACGGGGCTGCTTCCCTCCATTGGCGGGGCGCGAGCCCGAACCTTTGTCCAGGCATGAATCCACCCTTTAGGGGATGCTCGGCCGGTGAAGGGCGGTTATGGAAATGTCCAAAACGGCGTTTTTCGCGAAAGGCGGGGCCATGTCCGAGGCGTCAGCCAGGCGCATAGGCGTGCTCACCGGTAGACCATCGACAACGACATCATGGCCACCGATATAACTTTCGGCTTCGACACTGCTCTACATACGGCCACGGAGGCCATCGACAAGCTCCATACCACCGCCGAGTCCCATCACCGGGTCATGGTCGTGGAGGTCATGGGGCGCAATTCGGGATGGATAGCCCTGCAGTCCGGCATCGCCGGGGGCGGGGATGTCATTCTCATCCCGGAGATACCCTTCACCTTCGACAAGGTGGTGGAGAAGATAATCAAGCGCAAGGAAAGCGGCAAGAAATTCAGTATCATCGTGGTCGCCGAGGGCACCCCCCATCCGGAAAAGGGTGTGATCTACAAGCAAACCGGGAACGGCCGACGGGTCCTGGGCGGGATAGGGGAGCTGGTCGCCGGGGAGATCGAGGCGCGGACGGGGATGGAGACCAGGGTCACCGTGTTGGGGCATCTCCAGAGGGGAGGAAGCCCCTCCCCCTTCGACCGCGTCCTTGCCACGCGCTTCGGCGTCAAGGCGGTGGAGATGGTGGCAGAAGGGGAGTTCGGACGCATGGCCTGCCTGAGGACGCCGCGCATCTGCGCCGCCGACCTCTCGGAGGCGGTAAGCGAACAGAAAAAGGTCCCTCCGGACGGGGAGATGGTGCTGTACGCCAAGTCGGTAGGCACTTCTTTCGGGGACGAGTAAAGCCTCCCGAACCCCGCTGTGTATTTCCTCGAGCCACCTATCCCGGAGGCGGCCTATTCTCAGCGGTCTGCACGGGGCTTGTTGCACGAAACATCCGGCGGCCCTTGGTGCGGGAGGTATCCGGAAACCGTTCGTTTCGCGGTTTTCCGATGATCGCGGAAACGCCTGTGCCACAGGACATTCCGGGGACCGGGAGATGCCGGGGTGGAATCCGCGGTATTCCAGGAAACAAGTCCAACAGTGCACGCCGCTGGTTTTCAGCGCTGCTCGTTTTGAGGTCTTTGGGCGACCAAAAACCGATGCCGCAGGGCGACATCCGGAAGGTAGAAGCATGGCGTAAGGTCGTGCCTCGAGCGGGATTCTTTACCGGAGGGTGAAACGGAATATGGAACCACCGCCGGGTCGCGGTTCATGCCAAATCCTGCCGCCGTGGGCCTCTATGATCTCCCGGGCGATGAACAGGCCCATGCCCATGCCCGAGCGGGAGTGGTGGAGGACGTCCTCCACCTGGTAGAAGCGTTCGAAGATGCGCTCCCGGTCCTTCTCCGGGACGCCGGACCCCCGGTCCAGGACCGAGAACAACGCCACGCCGTCCTTGTCCTCGACGGATACCTCGATCGGGCTTCCGGGAGGGGAGAAGTTGACCGCGTTCTCCAGGAGTATGATGAGCACTCGCTGTATCTTCTCCGGGTCCACCACACGCGGCGAGAGCCCAGAGGCGATGTCCAGGCGGAAACGCCCCGGGTTGCCGCGCGCCTCCATCTCCTGGAGGGCGCGCTCCACCAGGGGTGGAAGAGGGGCCTCGCGGAGGTCGAGGCCCAGGCGCCCCCGCTCGATACGGGAGACGTCCAGGAGCTCCCGTATGAGGATGTCCAGGCGGTCCGCTCCCAGGTTGATGTTTTCCAGGAATTCCCTCCTCTGCTCCCCGGGCATGCGTTCCCAGTAGTCGCGGAGGGTGATGGCGTAGCCCTTCATGAGGGTGATGGGGTGCCGCAGCTCGTGGGAGGCGATATCGATGAAGTCCTTGAGCTCCGTCTCGTGGGCCAGGCGTTCCTCCTCCACGGAAATGGCCCGGGCCAGGGTCCCCAGGGTGTCCAGATCGCCGGGGGACAGGGTTTCTTTATCGGGGTCGAACACGGAAAGGAAACCCAATGTGTTATCGGCTCGGGTCACCGGGTAGGCAGCGCAGAGCCCGTATCCCTCCAGGGAACCCACCGGGCACCCACCGCAGTGTTCCCGGACGTCGATCCTCCGCGGGGGCAAGGGCCTCCGGGCGTCGGTCGATATAAGGCGCATGAAAGGGCAACTCTCCGAGGGCTTGACCACCCTGAAGCCCTCTTCCCCGGGGGCGGTGGAGATGACCGCCAGCTTGCCCCCCTCCATCCGGCTGTAGGCGGCGAAACGCATCCCCAATATTTCGCGGCAGGAGTGGACGATCCGGTCGATGTTGTCCATGATCCCGGCTCCCAGGCCGGTGAAGAGGAGGTTGATCTTCTGCAGCCGTTCCCTGGCCTCCACCTGGGCGGTGATGTCGCGGGCGTTGACCACCATGCCCAGGACGGCGGGGTCCTCGAGGAGGTTCACCCCGGTAAACTCCAGGTGGCACCACGAACCGTCGCCGCGTCGGAGGCGTATCTCGTGGCGCCCCAACGACCAGGGCTGTTCCACGCCGCGAGAAAAGACATGGCGGGCGCGTGGGAGATCCTCGGGGTGGATGAGGTCGAAGACGTTCCTGCCCATAATTCCCTCCGTGCCGTAGCCCAGGACCTCTCCCGTGCTGGGGCTCTGGTAGGTGACCTTGCCCTCCCGGTCCAGGACCACGATGATATCTTGGGCGTGCTCCACCAGGGAGCGGAAACGCCTTTCCTCCCTCTCCCGGAGCTCCAACATGCGGTTGATGGCCCGGGCCAGCTCGGTGACCTCGTCGTTACCGGAGATGTTAACCCTCCAACCCGGCTCGCCCTCCACTCCCATGAGGGAAACCTCTTCGCTCAGCCTGCCTATGCGGCGCAGGAAGGACCTATCCAGGAGGACCTGAACGGCGGCCAGTACCAGCATGCAGAATCCGGTGATGAAGGCGGTGAAGTAGATCATGGCCCTGACGCCCTGGCGGTATAGGGAGCGGTCCTGGGTGACCCGGAAAAAGAGGCCGGGCGCCCCGTAGAGGTCGCGCAGTAGGCCGTAGCCGTGGATGTATCGCGAGCCCTCGGCCCGGATGACGCTTTCTTCGCCCGCCGCGAGCAGTCCCTCCGCCGGTTCCCACTCCTGGTCACCGGCCACGGCTTGCGGGAGCCGCGTCTCGATCTCCAGGTGGTAGGGCTCCGTGATCCGGTGTATCTCCTCTCCATCCAGCGTCCGGGCCATGATCAACGCTCCCCGCGGCGGGCCCTCCATGTTACTGGTAAGGATGGGCTCCGAGGAGACGATGAAAGGGCCCTCCGGAAGCAGGAGCAGGCCGGAAACTCCCTTCCCCGTGGAAATTGTTTCCAGGAGGGGAGATTTGGCCCGCAGGTGGGAGAAAAGGCCGTGTGGAACCGACATCTCCCCACCTTCCTCGAAGCCCGCGCCCTTGGCATAGGCCACTCGGCCGCTGTCGTCGAGGAAGACCATGGCCTGGACGTTCAGTTCCCGGAAAGTGCTTTCGGTAAGGTTGGCCTGCACATAGGCCGGATCCGGGTGGGCCACGAAGGCGTATGTTTCGTCCCAGAAGGCCCAGTCCCTTACCGTCAAGTCCAGGTTCTCGGCCTCCCGCGAAAAGGCGTCGGCGGCCCTGGAGACGTCCTCTCGGATGCGCTCCTCCTCCAGGCCACGGTAGCCCTGGAGGAGTACATACCAGGCCACCAGGTTGAAGATGGCGGCCAAGGCCAGGAAGGTCATGCCCAGGAGGGCCAGCACCTTGCGGCGTAGGGTCCATCTACGCCCCTTTCTTGTGCCCGGTGGCCTCCCGGAATCGCCCCTCGTCATTCCTTTCACCTTGCCCTCTATGCCGTATTCTTCGATGCCTCGCGAGACGACCTCTTCCCCCAGCTGCAGGCGCATCGCGGGGGTGGTTTGGATGCTGGACCGCAGGGGCGGGATGGATCCTTTTCCCCGGGAAAAGCGGCATGCATCGCCCTAGGCGAAAAGGCCGTCGGGGTGCGGAGAACCGGTGCCGCACCACCCGGCCTCCGTCCAACCACGCCCACCCGGCGAAACCTCGGGGATAGTGGCCTGGCGACCTGGCATCCCTCTCCCCACGGCCCTCCACGGCCCGGGGTCCATCCTCTTCTCGCCACAGTGCCGGCCCCGAGGGCGATCGGTTAACCGTGCCCATCTTGCGGCGTGAGCTCGGCGAGGTCGGCTGACCGATCCCACCGCCTGATTATTAATCGGCAGGATTGGCCTTCACTTAACGGATGGACGGCAGGACATGAGGGCCCGGTGGTCTTCAGCTTCCGGGAAGCTCCATGTCCTCCACCGGTCCCTCCCCTTGCAGGACGTACTCGGCGGCCCGCAGGCCGCTGAGCACCGCGGATGGTATGCCGCCCAGGGCGAGCATGGAGAAGGCCTGGTGGCCGGCCATGAATAGGCCGGAGACCGGGGTGCGCACCAGCTCCACCGGGCGGTCGAGATTCTCCCCGTAGTCCCAGGACCATCCCGCAACCGCGCCCCGGAAGCGGCCACCGCGTTCCTCGAAGGTAAGGGGGGTGGCCACGTCCATGACCTCCACGGAATCCTCCAGCCCGGGGATTAGAACGGCGGCTTCCCTGACCAGGGCCCGCCCGATTTTCTTCTTGTATTCCATGTACCCCGGATCCCTGCCGCCCCCCGGGCCACGGAGGCGCTGGAAAGCCTCGTAGGGCACGGCGGTTCGTATGACCAGGACCGCCTTTCCCGGGGGGGCCAGCGAGGGGTCGTCCGCGCTCAGCAGGCAAAGCTCCAACTCATCTTGGGCCGCTCGCGCGGGATCCCATTCCGGGGCTCTTTCCTGCTCCCCGTCGACATCCGGTGCATCCTCGCGGCGGTATATGATGCGGGTGCCCTCCAGGAAGGAGGAAAGATCCGCTTTTGCCGCCTCCAGCCCCAGGCAGACCTGGAGGTTGGAGGAGGTGAGGGGGGCGGAGCGGAGGCGGCGGAGGAAGGGCTCGGGAAGGGCTTCCGGATCCACGAGGCGGAGGAAGGTGTTCTTGAAGTCGGCGTTGCTGACCACCGCCTCGGCGGTTAGGGAGGTGCCGTCCTGGAGGGTCACTCCCCGCACCCGGCCTCGTTCAGCCTTGATGCGGGAAACGCGGCGCCCAAGGAGGATCGGCGGTAGCCGACCAGTCACGCTTCCCGGGGCCGTGACGGACCGAGGTCCGGGTTCCCGGATACCCGACCCGCCGCATTCCCCCGGCGGGTAGCCGCTTCGGCCCGCGCGGTCTCCGCCTCGGGGCCGTGTCGTGCCGGCACCCGGGGCCAGTTCCGCGGCCAATGCGTCGCTCAACCCGTAAAACCCGCCCTGCGGGTAGTGGATCCCGCTCTGGCATAGGAGCGACCACATGGCCGCCAGGATGGCCAGGTTGGCGAAGGGTTCCCGCGTTCCCATGCTTCCCAGGATGCGCCGCAGCCTCGGGTCTTTCACCATACCCTTCAGGTAGAAAGCAGCGCTGGTGCCGGGCAGGGGTGGGATGCGCCCCCCGTATTCAGGCCTCCCCGGCGGCTCCAGGGAATAGCCGAGCCGCTCGCCACCCGGCGGGACTTGGGTTGGTGGGGCGTATGCCCAATGCCCGCCGCGCGGGGTCCCCGATGCGCTTTGATAAGGGTGGTGATATGGCGTCGGGGAAAGAAGGCTTTTAGCAATATATTCCATATCAAGGAAGAACCGCTTTATGGCCGCGGCTTCTTCCGGGAAGTGGCGGGCAAGGGCATCCGCCGTGTCCCGGAAGGGACGGGAGATGGGAAGGTCGAGGCCAAAGGCGCGCAATCGGTAATGGACTCGGTGAAAAACGGGAGGCCTTTTCATCCCGGCGCGGGTGATGGTTGCCCGGACCAGTTCAGGGTTGGCGCATCCCAGGGCCCCCATGGGAAAGAGGAAATCTCCCCGCCGGAAAACGTAGGCGGTGCCCCCCGGATGGGAGGCGGCGTCCACCACCACCACCCGGAGGCCCTCCCTGACCAGGCGGAGGGCGGCGGTCAGCCCGCCCAGGCCGGCCCCCACCACGATCACGTCCCACCCATCGCCGTGCACCGGCGCCTGTCCTCCCCGTTACGACGATCTGAGTTTACGGCAGCCGCGCACGGGTCACCCGGACGGCTCGGGCTCATCCCGGGCTCCCACGTCCGAAAACCCGCGTCCCCCCTTTTCCTGTAGTGCCTTGACATTTCACACTGTCAGGCGATACGTGCTATGGACCAGCTTTCCTTCCTTGAAGACCGCCTCCGGCCGCAAAAGGGAGAGCAGGTCCAGAAGCGGGTTCTCCGCCAAGAGCACCACGTCCGCCAGTTTGCCCGGTTGCAGGCTTCCCAGTTCATCCTCTACCCCCAGGATGCGGGCGTTGTTCATGGTGGCGGCGCGAAGGGCTTCCATGGGTTCCATCTCCGCCATCTCCCGCAGGAGGTGGAGTTCCAGGGCCACCAGGGCCGGGCAGGATTGGGGGATGCCGCCGTCGTTGCCGCAGCCGATAAGGGCCCCCGCCCGGTGGAGCCGGCGCAAATTCTCGCTGCCCTTCACGATGCCCTCCGTGAAGATCTTGGGGTCCAGGGTATACATGGGGTGGCGACGTTCCACGTAGCGAGGATCTCGGTAATGCCTTTCGAAGCGCAGCATGGCCCGGTGAACGGAGGTCTCGGCCACCGTGGGATATTGGGATTTCACGAATTCCAACCTTTGTGCCAGGGCTTTCCGTACCATAGGGTCCTCCAAGAAGGGATCCCCCGAGCTGACGCCAGCCAGGGCCCAGCCCACGGTGACCGTGGGCACCAGGTACATGTCCCGGGACACGAAGGACCGGACATCCTCTTCGGTGAGGTAGTCGTCGGAGGGGAGGTGTTCCAGGCCGTCCAACCCCAACTCCACCGCCCGCCGGAAGCCGCGCAGGAAGCGGTGGTGGGCGGAGACCTTCAGTCCGAGGGAATGGGCTTCGTCCACCATGGCGGATAGGGAGGCGTCGTCCAGCACGGGAAGGGGCTTCTGTCCCGCGAAGAGGGTGCGGTCGTCCAGAGCCGTCTTGATGAAACGGCATCCTAAATCATGGTTCCGACGCACCGCCTCCCGGACCGAGTGGGGGGTGTCTGCGCTCAGCACCTGATTTCCCCACCGGCGGGCCAAAGGAGCAGGCAAGGGTTTCATGTAATCGGAGGGATACCCCCCGGGCGCGTTGATGAAGGAACCCGCGTAGAATACCCGGGGCCCCAGGAGCTCCCCGCGGTCGATTCTCTCCTTGTATCGGAGCAGGAGCAGGGGTAAGGTGCCCGCGTCGCGGACCGTGGTGACCCCGTGGGTTATGCATTCTTCCAGGTTGCGCTCCGCCTGTCGTCCCAGCGCGGAGAGGAGATCGGGCCGCAGGTCCAGGGCCATGGGCAGAAGGATATGGCAGTGGGCGTTGATGAGTCCCGGGAGGGCGTAGAACCCGGAGGCGTCCACCACCTTGTCCGCCGCGGCGGAAGAGGCCTTCTTCTCGGTGAGAAGGTCCTCGATGCGCCCGTCGCGGATCAGAAGGCCGCGCCGGTGGAGGATCTGCCCGTTGGCCACGTCTATGACCTCCAGGCCGCGCAGGAGAAGGCTTTCCCCGGGAGAGGGGGACCAGATCACCGGTTCCCTCGGCGCGCTGCGTGTAGCCCTTTCCCGCAGCAGTGGTTCAAAGAAGGCGAATCCGGCGAGAATGGCTAAACATTTCCATGGGAAATTCTTCCTGCTATACATACCTGTCACCGTCCTCTACCGCTCCCGGCTCGTAAGCCCCCCTGCACCTGGCCACGGCGTCGGTCTTTATCTTAACACGGGGGCCTTATGGGCAGGCGCGAGGCGCGCGCGGGGCATCCGCAGGTCGGGGCTGGAATGGCGATTCCTGACAGGAGGCCGATGGCGCGGTATACCGGCGCGGGCGGACACGGCGCCTGGTTGAAAAGGGAGTTTTCGGAGTTAAAGGGTTCCGGGGCCCTTCCCGGCGTCGAGCTGGAATATGGAGAGAGGAGGGAGTATGGAAGCTCCTCCATGCGGTTCGGATAAGGATATGGCAGGAAATATTCCCTCTGGAAGCCGTCACCCAACCGACATTGCGCCGGACGGCGGCCTTTGTATAAGCTGATATAAAGAAGCCTGGCGGGGATGGCTGAAGGTGTTCCACTCGATGGCGGGCTGCGGATAAGGATACGAACGGCGGCTCTGTGAGGGCAAGCCCGTGGCCTCACCGATTATTGCTGGAAGGCGACACCAGGGCTGCCCTGGTAGGAAAAACGGGATCTGAAGGGTGGAATGGCGCTCTATGTAAATCAGCCGCGATCAGGCTGCTTTCTCCCCCGGGGCCGGGAGGCGTGAAGATGTGGTGGCGTTACGTTTTCCTGCGACCGCCCTTCGCCCTGGTGGCCCGCAGACCCAGGTACAACTTGAGGGTCTCCGGACAGGAGAACGTCCCCCGTTACGGGCCCTTCATCGTGGTCTCCAACCACCAGAGCAGCGCGGACATCATCGCCATCGCCCTGGCCCTCAAGCCTGCCCTGGTGCACCGGCACCTGTGGCCCTGGGCCAAGAAGGAGATCGAGACGGGGGCGGAGGGTTTCCTGGGAAAGATGCTCTGGAAGGTCTTCGGGGTCATCCCCATCGACCGTTCCGGGGGGGACAACTCGGAGGCCATACGCCTGAGCCTAAAATACCTCCGAAAAGGGGAACTGGTCCTCGTCTTTCCCGAGGGTACCCGGAGCAGGCCGGGAGAGGTCAAGCCCTTCCAGTTCGGGGTGGCCAACCTGGCCCGCGCCGCACCGGCGCCCATCCTCCCGGTGGCCGTTTACCGCCGGGAGGAAGACGGGGGCGTGCAGGTGAACATCGGGAAGCTCTTCACCCTTCCCCCCAAGCGACGCATGTACGAGGTGCTGGAGGAGCTGGGGGAGAAGGCGGAGGGGCGGTTCATCCAGCAGGTGGAGACCCTCCGCCAGTGGGCGGACACCGTCCCCCGGGACCGAAAGGGCATGAAACTCATCGCCCGCATGATCCGCATCGTCACCGATTTCGTGTCCCGCCAGGACATCCCCTTCGACCTCTTCTTCCGCCTGGCCGAGGAGGAGGACAACGAGTTCATCCGCGACCGGGTCATGGAGCTGCTTCCACCGGGCTGGAGGAAAGTGAAGGCCTAGGATAAGCGGGCAGGCAATAGATGCCATAAATTGCCAAACAGGAGATGATAGCCTTAGCCGTGGTCGAGGAACGACGTGGGCAGGCCCTCGTAGGCCGAGCGGGCGAAAGGGGTTCCGCTGGCCACCGCTTCGGTCACCATCGACGAGCATCCCCTTTGCCGCCTGAACCGGTACATCAGGCGAGCCAGGGGCAGCCGGAACGGGCGATTAACCTGCGCGCGTGGCCGGGTGAAGGTGTTCGATCAATGACGGATCCCCGCAGGATATGCATGAGGGTGATCGAAATATTAAGATAAAGCCAGGTCGATTCGCGGATGGCGGCGAGGCGGCGCATCCGGTGGGGCGATCAGGAAGGTGTGGCATGGAAGAAAGGAAATGGGCCTGTACACATTGCGGCCTTCCCAAGGGTATAGGGAGGGGAAATACCTGGCACAAGAACGGGGTCATCACCGCCAGCCAACCCCCGCATATCAGGGGGACCCTCTATGACGTGGAGGAGCTGAACAACCTCTTCCCGGAGATCTCCCGGCGCATAGGATTTGACATCACCCGGCTGGTCATCGAGGGCAAACGCAGGGACGGGGTGCGCTATACCCGCTCGCTCATGGACAACCTCCGCCGTGCGGGCATGGAACCCGCGCCCATGGACGTCTTCCGCATGATCTCGCGTTTCTGCGCCTACTGGGGACTGGGCATCGCGGAGATACTGGAATACCGGGAGGGGGAGATCCTCTCCGTGCGCACTCCCGCCTACTACAGCGATCCCATGGCCCGTGGGGACTGGGCGGGGGTCTTCGAGGCCGCGGACGGCAGCAGGGGAGATCCGCGTTGGAGGGATGAAACCACCAGGGACATCATAGACATAGTGGCCGTGGAGGGGGAGCCGGAGCTCGAGGAGCGCATCGAGCAGGAGGTGGAATTGGGGATTCCCTTCACCGAGGAGGGTGACTTGGAGTACCGCTACTGTCCGGAGTGCGGCATCCCCCTGGCCATATCCGAGCAGTTCGAGTGGAACCCGGAGATCTCCCTCATCCGGGAGCGCGTAAGCGGCAAGCGATTCATCCTCCACAACACCAACGGCATCGTGGCCGTGGTGCGCGTACTGGAGGAGGAGCTGGGGGAGGAGATCGGGGACATCATCGCCGAGATCAGCCGCGGGTACGCCCGGGGTTATTACGGGGAGATAAGGGACCGCACCTCCCTGGAGGCCGAGCTCCTAAAGTTCCCCCTGCGCAGCTGGGGGCGGGCGACGGCACTGAAGCGGGAGGGGGACGGTTACCGGATAAGGATACTCAACCCCTACTCCCCCCCCGTCGTTTCCGGCAGGGTTTGGGGGCTCCTGGAGGTCTTCGAGGGAAGGGACCTGGTCCTCGGGGAAAGGAACGAAGGCGAGGGTTACGTGGAGATCTTCCTGAAAACGGCCTAAGATCCTCTTTAACCTCTTGCGGGTGCCCCCCTAGATAATGGATATCTGACACCACTGCTCCCGCCAACCTGATGGCTGGGGCCGGTTTGCGATCCCCGAAGAGGATGTCGCCCATAATCCCTGAAGAGGACGTCACCTATTCATTAAATCCCTTGAAAACCCCTTGAAAAAGGTGACTGATTATTATAGATTATCAAAACGATAGTATTAATAATCTTTATTTGAATCGACCGGGGAGGAGAGATGGCCAGGTTATACGCGGACATCACCCGGACCATCGGGAACACGCCGCTGGTGAGGTTGAACCGGGTTACGGAGGGCGTGGAGGCGGAGGTGTACGCCAAGCTGGAGTCCTTCAACCCCCTCTCCAGCGTCAAGGACCGCATCGGGGTGAGCATGATCGAGGATGCCGAGCGCAGGGGGCTCTTGAAGGAGGGGAGCGTGATCGTGGAACCCACCAGCGGGAACACGGGAATCGCCCTGGCCTTCGTCTGTGCCGCGAGGGGTTACCGGCTCATCCTCACCATGCCCGAGACCATGAGCGTGGAGAGGAGAAAGCTCCTGGAGGCCCTGGGGGCCGAGCTCGTCCTCACCCCGGGCTCCGAGGGCATGAGGGGGGCGGTAGCCAGGGCCGAGGAGCTGGTGCGTACCACCCCCGGAGCCGTCATGCTCCAGCAGTTCGAGAATCCGGCCAACCCCGCCATTCACCGCGCGACCACCGCCCGCGAGATATGGGAGGACACGGACGGCCGGGTGGACATCCTGGTGAGCGGGGTGGGGACCGGCGGGACCCTGACCGGGGTGGCGGAGGTGATCAAGGAGCGCAAGCCGGGGTTCCACGTGGTGGCCGTGGAGCCCGAGGCCTCCCCGGTGCTCTCCGGGGGTCAGCCCGGGCCGCACCGGATCCAGGGTATAGGGGCGGGGTTCATCCCCGGCGTGTTAAGGACGGAGCTCATCGACGAGATCGTGAGGGTGAAGGACGAGGACGCCGGGGTCATGGCCCGGAGGCTGGCGCGGGAGGAGGGGATCCTGGTGGGCATCTCCTCGGGGGCAGCCGCCTGGGCGGCCTTGGAGGTGGCCCGCCGGCCGGAGAACCGGGGGAAGTTCATCGTGGTGATCCTGCCCGATACGGGGGAACGCTACCTTTCCACTTGGCTCTTCGAGTCCACGGTATCTCCTTGAGGGGGTAGAGAGGTAAACGATTTGTTTTCATCCGTTTTGGAGCCACACGAAGCCCGGCCATCGCAAGGGCTACGGGAAAGGGGAAAGACCGGGCAAAAGATGGGATGAAGGAAAGCTTCCACGGTCCCGGAAAAGTCTAGGAGGATAGTCGATGAGGAGGAGGGTATACCTGGACCACGCCGCCACCACCCCCATCCGCGAAGAGGCGCTGCAGGCCATGGTGGACACCTACCGCCGCGCCTTCGGGAATTCCTCCAGCGTGCATCTGTATGGCCAGGAGGCGCGCAAGGCCCTGGAGGAGGCCAGGGAGGAATTCGCCTCCCGCATCGGCGCCAGGCCCGAGGAGATAGTCTTCACCGCGGGGGGGACGGAAAGCGACAACCTGGCTATCAAGGGCGTGGCCATGGCGGCCAGGGAAGTGGGTAACCACATCATAACTTCCGCCGTCGAACATCACGCCGTGCTCCATTGCTGCCAGGAACTGGAAAGAGAGGGGTTCGAGATCACCTACCTTCCCGTGGACCGGCGGGGCCTCGTCGACCTGGAGCGCCTCCGCGCCTCCATCCGCGAGGAGACCGTTCTCATAACCGTCATGACCGCCAACAACGAAACGGGAACCCTTCAGCCCATACGCGAGATAGCGAGGTTGGCCCGGGAGAGAGGGGTCCTCCTGCACACAGACGCCGTCCAGGCGGCGGGGAAGACGAGGTTGGACGTGGACGAGCTAGGCGCCGACCTGGTCTCCTTTTCCGGGCACAAGTTCTACGGGCCCAAGGGGGTGGGAGCGTTGTTCATCCGGGAGGGCACTCCCATCCGCCCCATCATGCAAGGCGGTCATCACGAGAGGGGGTTACGCCCCGGGACGGTGAACGTCCCCGCCATCGTGGGTATGGCCAAAGCCCTCTCGGCGACTCTCTCGGAGCTGGAGGAGACCCATTCTCGCCTTCGCGCGCTGACGGAAATGCTGGCCGCGGGGATCATGGAGAGGATACCCGGCGTTTACCGCAATGGAAGCGCGGAGGACTCCCTGCCCAACGTGCTCAACCTGAGCTTCGAGGGCGCTGACGGTGAATCCCTGCTCCTGGGGCTGGACGTGGAGGGGATAGCCGTGTCCACCGGATCCGCCTGTACCTCCGGGTCGGTGGAGCCTTCGCACGTGCTACTGGCCATGGGCGTCCCTCCCCATCTAGCCCAGTGCAGCCTGCGTTTCTCGCTGGGCCGGGGTAACACCGAGGAGGACATCGATTACGTGCTGGAAGTGCTGCCGGGCATCGTGGAGAGGATAAGGAGGATCTCCGGTCGTCACCGGCTGCTCAGGTACCGGTGAGGAGGTGCGGCCATGCGCATGCCCACCAAGGCTCGCTACGGGTTGAGGGCCATGCTCGACCTGGCCATGCATGGAGGGTACGAGCATCCCGTGCTCCTCCGGGAGATCGCCTCCCGGCAGGGGCTTTCGGAGCGGTACCTGGGCCAGGTCTTCATCCTCCTGCGGAACGCCGGCCTGGTGCGGACCGCCCGGGGGGCGAAAGGCGGCTTCATGCTCTCCAGGCCTCCGGGAGAGATAGACCTCCTGGAGGTGGTGGAGGCGTGCATAGGGGACCTGAGCATGGTGGAATGCGTGAGAAAGCGGGATTTCTGCGGGCGGGCGGACGATTGCGCCGCCCGGCTGGTGTGGGAGGAGGTAACCAGGTCGATGCGGGGGGCGCTGGCCGGAAAAACCCTCGCCGACCTGGCGGGTATGCAGAGGAGGATGATGAAGGAAACTCCGACCATGTATTACATATAGGGGATCCGGAGCTGGCCCGTGATGCCGGCCTGGCCGGAACGGGTGCCAGGTTCCGGCAGAGGAGAACATCCGGTCGCGGGGGTCGACGGAGAGGGGATCCCCGTGACCGGAAAAGAGGAGCACCGAGGATTGGAGTTGATTGGAAAATGAAGCGGGAGGATACGAGTTTCGAACTGCTGCTTCCCGAGGAGGAACTGCAGGAGCGCATCCTGGCCCTGAAGGAGAGGCGGAACGCGGTGATCCTGGCTCACAATTACCAGCGGCCGGAGGTGCAGGATCTGGGCGACTTCGTGGGCGATTCCCTGGGACTGGCTCGCCGCGCGGCGGAGACCGATGCCGAGGTGATCGTCTTCTGCGGCGTGCATTTCATGGCCGAAACGGCCTCCATCCTGTGCCCGGACCGGGTGGTGCTGCTGCCCGACCTGAACGCCGGCTGCCCTATGGCGGACATGGCTGCGGCCCGGGACCTGAAAAGGTTCCGCGAGGACCATCCCGGGGTGACAGTAGTTTCCTATGTGAACACCACGGCAGCGGTGAAGGCCTTGAGCGATTACTGCTGCACCTCCTCCAACGCGGTGGAGGTGGTGCGCCGGGTGGAGGGCGAGGAGGTACTCTTTCTTCCCGACCGCAACCTGGCGGCCTACGTGGCGGAGAGGGTGCCGGAGAAGAGGATCATCCCCTGGGACGGATACTGCCACGTGCACCAGGGCATCCGGAGGGAACATATCCTGGAGGCGAAAAAATTACATCCGGAGGCCGAGGTCATCGCCCATCCCGAATGCGCGCGGGAGGTGCTGGAGCTGGCGGATCACATCCGCAGCACCTCGGGGATGGTGGAGGCCGCCCGGAACTCGGAGGCGGAGGAGTTCATCGTGGCCACCGAGTGCGGAATGCTGCACCCGCTGCGGAAGGCCGTGCCGCACAAGAGGTTCTATGCACCGATGGTGGAGCCCTTGTGCCCCAACATGAAGTTGACCACCCTTTCCAAGGTCCTGAAGGCCCTGGAGACCCTCCGCCCTCAGGTGAAGGTACCCGAGGCTGTGCGCTTGCGGGCCTTGCGCGCCGTGGAGAGGATGTTGGTTCCATGGACCGCGTGAGGAAAGCCGCCCACCGAGAGCCTTTCGCCGAGCCTGCAGCTATCGCTTAGCGTCGTTTTCGACAGGGGGGTGAAAGGAGGTGGGGAACAGGGTGGTCTTTGTGGCCATGTCGGGGGGAGTGGACTCCTCCGTGGCGGCGGCCCTGCTCAAAAAGCAGGGTTACCGGGTTATTGGCGTGGGGCTCAAGCTCTTCGACGCAGGTGCCGTCGAGGAGCGCCCCAATGTCTGCTGCGGCCTGCGGGACCTGGATGACGCCAGGAGGGTGGCCCAGGTTCTTTCCATCCCCTTCTACGTTCTTAATTTGAAAGGGATTTTTCGAAAGGCGGTTATCGATTACTTCATCGACGGCTACCTCCAGGGAGAGACGCCCAACCCCTGCCTGGCCTGCAACCGGATAATTAAATTCGAAGTTCTCCTGGAACGGTGCCTGGCCCTGGGGGCCGATTTCCTGGCCACCGGACATTATGCCCGCGTCGTGTATGACCCGGGCAGAGCCGAATTCCTTCTGATGAAGGGCCTGGACGCACGCAAGGACCAATCGTATTTCCTCTACATGCTCGAACAGGATAAGCTTTCCCGTCTCCTGTTTCCCCTGGGCGAGATGGCCAAGGAGACGACCCGAAGGATAGCCGCGACTCTCAACCTGAGGGTCCACGACAAACGGGAGAGTCAGGACCTGTGTTTCGTGGGAAAGGCGGGTTACGCCGCCCTGTTGGCCGAATCGGGAAGGGCCGAATTCCGGCCGGGTCCCATCCTGAACGGGAGGGGCGAGGTGGTGGGAGTGCATCGAGGATTGCCCTTTTATACCCTGGGTCAGAGGAGGGGTCTCGGCGTCTCACGTCCCGGTCGCTGGTACGTGGTGGACATGGATCCCTCCCGGAACGCGATCACCGTGAACACAGAGCCCCGCAGGGAGAATCGGGTTTTTCTGCGGGAAGTAAGTTACACAAGTCGCGTTTCTCCGAGCGGTGAACTGGAGGTCGAAGTGGTCACTCGGTACCGTGGAAAGGAAATTCCCGCCGTGCTGGTTCCCTTAAGCGGAGGATCGGCGATGGTGAGGTTCAAGCATCCACAGGAGGTCGTGGCGCCGGGTCAGGCGGTGGTTTTTTACCGGGGAGATGAGGTGATAGGCGGGGGAATCGTGGAGCGGAGGCGGGTTTAGAGGAATGTTTCCGCCCCTGTCGGCCTCCATTGTACATCAGGTCGTGTCTCTTACCGGGTTTGCCTTTCCGTCCCGTCATCGCAGAATATACCAGGCGGCGGTTTTGGCGGAGGATGGATTCCGCTTGCACGCCGGCGGTGATGCCTATAACCTGCTTGTAACGGGAATTTTCCGTGGAGCATCCGGGAAGAGTCAGGCGGGAGGGTGAACGGGGATGGCTTCCGGCGTACAGGGATTGCGGCCTTTCTTCGAACCCCGGGGAGTGGTCATCGTGGGGGCGAGGCGTTCCCCCGGTTTCGGCTTCGTGCTTCCCCTGGCCCTGCAGAGGCAGGGATGGGGGGACCGTTTATTCCTGGTCAATCCGGCCGGAGGGGAGCTGCACGGCATGCCCCTTTATCCTCGCGTCGCCGATGTTCCCGGGGACCCCGACCTGGCGGTGATAATCGTGCCCGCGGAGTCCGTGCCGCGAACCCTGGAGGAGATCGCCATTCGGGGGATCCGGCATGCGGTCATCGAGAGCGCCGGCTTCGCCGAGGTAGGCGGGGAAGGGATAGCGCGCCAGGAACTTCTCCGGGAGACCGCCTCGCGTCTCGGCGTGCGGGTCATAGGGCCCAACTGCGTGGGGGTGGTGAACACCGCAAACCGTTTTTCCACCGTGGAAGTGGTGGAGGAGGCTCTCACTCCGGGCCCCGTAGGGGTGATAGCCCAGAGCGGGGTTTTCGGGAACATCCTCCTGGACGGCCTCCACCAGCGGGGGGTCTTCATCTCCAAGGCGGTGACCCTGGGAAACCGCCTGGACGTGGACGAGTGCGAGGTGCTGGAATTTTTCCTCCGGGACCTGGACACCAAGTTGGTCATGATGTATCTGGAGGGGGCCGCGGACGGAAGACGGCTGGTGGCTACCCTGCGCCGGGTCACCCGGGTGAAACCGGTGCTGGTCCTCAAGAGCGGGCGCACCGGGGAGGGACGCCAGGCTACCGCCTCCCATACCGGCAGCATGTCGGGGGAGGATGACCTCTACGATGCGGCCTTCCGCCAGGCGGGAGCCGTGCGCGCCGGAACCCTGGACGAGCTCATCGACCTGGCCCGGGTGTTCTCCACCCAGCCCCTTCCGGCGGGAAACCGCCTGGGCATAGCCACCTCCAGCGGGAGCCTGGGGGCGCTGGCCACCGACGCCGCGGCGGAGGCGGGTCTTAAGATCCCCTCCCTTTCAAGGGACACGGAAAGGAGGGTGCGCTCCATCGCCCCGAGGTGGATGAACGTCCGCAACCCGCTGGACGTGGGGCCTTCCGGGGCCTACCTGGCGGCCATGCAGGCCCTTCTGGAAGATCCTGGTATAGACATGGTCCTGTCCATCATGGTCATGCCCTTCGCCGTCTTCCGGGAGTTCACCGTACGCGGGGTGTCGGTCAAGGATTTCCTGGGCAGCGCCACGGAGCTGCGTGAATTGGCCCCCCACAAGCCCCTGGTGGCCTGCTCCCTGGGAGACAGGGGTTTCCTGGAGGACCTGGACAGGGCCCTGGGTCCCGGTATCCCCGTCCTCCATTCCCCGGAAAGGGCGGCCCGCGCCTTGGCCGCCCTGCACCATTACCGGGCCTTCAGGGAAAGGTTGGACGACGGTCCGGTAAAGTAAGGGCTAGTGTCACCCTGGTTTCGGGGATGCCGGGATCCTGGCCTCATGCTGCCTCTGGAGCCATGCTGCCTCTGGGGCGTCCGAACCCGGCCTTTCCTCCTTTGATCCTTCTCGGGGGACCTGGACGACGCGCGCGGCCTCCCCTTCCGCCTCTCGGGACTCGGTCGATTGGCTCGCCCCGTCCCTTTATGGGATGCCGAGGCTGAGTACACGGCATGCCGTTCAAGCCACCAGGACCAGCCGCTTTCCTCGACCATCCCGGCCGTGATGCTGGAAAAGTTTGAAGGGCTCCTGGAATGGTGCAAGAAGCCGGTTTACCGGAGGTTGGCAGGGGGTATATTCATAACACTGAAGGACCAAGGAAAGCTGCTCCGTAGCATCTCAGCTGTATCGGCAGGGGCATAGACCTAGCTCCGAACCCACCACCGTCGCCGCCGACATGGCTTTTTCCGCGGCACCTATACGGGTCGAGTCCAGGGTAAGCCGGGTTCTCCCGGGAACATTCTGTTCGTGGGGTATAGCGGAGGAGTAGGCCATGAAGCTCAGGGTCAACGGGGTGGAGTTGGAACTCGGGGAGGGAGGATCGCTCCTGGAGGCGGCGGAGAGGGCGGGTTTCAAGGTGCCCACCCTTTGCCATCACCCCGCCGTCACCGCCCGGGGTTCTTGCCGGGTGTGCGTGGTGGAGGAAGAGGGGAGCGGGGCACTTCTCACCGCCTGCAATACACCGGCGCGCGAGGGTATGTCCGTCCTGCTGGATACGGAACGGGTGCTCGAGGCCCGGAGGAAGGCGCTGCAGCTCATCTTTTCCGCCCATCCCGCCCACTGCGAGGTCTGCGAGGCGGCCAACGCCTGCCGGCTGAAGGAGCTGGCCGCCGAGCTGGGCATCAGCGGCCGAGAGTTACCTCTGGAACAGGACTTCCGTCCCGTAGTGGATGCCAACCCCTTCTACGCGCGGGATCTTTCCAAGTGTATCTCTTGCGGCCTGTGCGTGTGCGCCTGCCAGGAGGTACAAGGGGTAGGGAATTATGAGATGTTGGGCCGCGGCGGATATGCCCGTCCCGGTACGGCCCTGGACACCGACCTGGAGGCCTCGGCGTGCGAGTTCTGCGGACTGTGCGCTTCACTCTGCCCCGTGGGGGCACTTATCCCCAAGCCCTACCTGCACCGGGGTGTGGAGGAGAAGAAGGTGGTGACGGTCTGCCCTTACTGCGGTGTAGGCTGCTCCTTGATCCTCAAAGTGAGGGAAAACCGGATCGTGGGGGTCGAGGCGGGGGTGGAGAACTCGGTGAACGGGTGGAGCCTGTGTGTCAAAGGGCGATACGGGCTGGATTTCGTGGACCATCCCGACCGCTTGCGCAAGCCTCTCATAAGGAAGGAGGAGGGTCTGGTGGAGGTGGATTGGGACGAGGCCCTGGATTTCGTGGCCTCCCGGTTGAAGGAAATCCGGGAGACGCACGGGCCGGATTCCATCGCCTTCCTCTCCTCGGCCAAGGCCACCAACGAGGAGAATTATCTGCTCCAGAAACTCGCCCGCGCCGCGGTGGGCACCAACAACGTGGACCACTGTGCCCGCTTATGACACAGTCCTACGGTCGCCGGTCTGGCGGCAACGTTGGGAAGTGGGGCCATGACCAACTCCATCTCCGATCTGGGAAAGGCGGAGGTGATCCTTCTCACGGGGAGCAACCCCACCGTGAACCACCCGGTGATCGGAGAAGTCATCAAGCGATCGGTTCTCTCCGGGAGGACCAAGCTCATAGTCATCGATCCTCGCGAGCTTCCCATCGCCCGGTACGCGACGCTTCAGCTCCGGCCGCGGCCAGGCACGGACGTGGCCTGGATAAACGGAATGGCCAGGGTGATCCTGGAGGAGGGGCTTTACGACCAGGATTTCGTGCGCGAGCGCACGGAGGGGTTCGAGGAACTGCGCCGGGCGCTGGAGGATTACACCCCGGAGCGGGTGGAGAAGATCACCGGGATACCCGCCGGGGAATTGATGCAGGCGGCTCGCCTTTACGCGGGGGCGGAGCAGGCAGCCATCCTCTATGCCATGGGGATCACCCAGCACGTCACCGGGACGGACAACGTCATCGGCCTGGCTAACCTGGCCCTCCTCACCGGCAACCTGGGCAAGGAAGGAGCGGGCATCAATCCCCTGCGAGGCCAGAACAACGTGCAGGGAGCCTGCGACATGGGGGCCCTCCCCAATTTCTTTCCCGGCTACCAACGCGTGGATGACCCGGAGGCCAGGGAGAAATTCTCCCGGGCCTGGGGGAGGGAGCTACCGGGAACCCCCGGCCTCTCGGTGGTGGAGATGATGGAGGCGGCCCGGAAGGGAGAGGTCAAAGCCCTGTACGTAATGGGGGAGAACCCCATGGTCACGGATCCCGACACGGGTCACGTGGAGGAGGGGCTGCGCAACCTGGAGCTCCTGGTGGTGCAGGACATTTTTCTTACCGAGACCGCGGAGCTGGCCCACGTCGTGCTACCGGGAGCCTGCTTCGCGGAGAAGGAGGGCACCTTCACCAACACCGAGCGCCGGGTGCAGAGGGTGCGCAAGGCGGTGGAGCCCCCGGGCGAGGCCAGGGACGACGCCTCCATTATCGCCAGCCTGTCGGAGCGGCTCGGCTATGCCATGACCTGTTCCGAACCCGCCGAGGTGATGATGGAGATCGCTTCCCTGACCCCCTCTTACGCCGGTATCACCTACCCTCGCCTGGAGGAAGGCGGCCTGCAGTGGCCTTGTCCCCATCAAGACCACCCCGGCACGCCGATTCTGCACGTGGATAGTTTTCCAAGGGGTAAGGGAAGGCTCACGCCGGTGGGTTTCCGGCCGGCGGACGAGTTGCCGGACGAAGAGTATCCCTTCCTCCTGACTACTGGGCGGCTGCTCTACCACTTCCATTCCGGTTCCCTCACCAGGAGGGTGCGCGGCCTGGCGGAGAAGGTGCGGCGAGGATGGGTGTCCTTTAACGCCCAGGACGCCGCCCGCCTGGGTCTTTCCGAGGGAGACGGCGTGCGTGTCACATCGCGCAGGGGTTCGATCATCAGCCGAGCGCACATATCCCCCCGCCTGCAGCCGGGGGTGGTCTTCGCCACCTTCCATTTCCGGGAGGAGAACGCCAACCTTCTCACCAATCCGGCCCTGGACCCGGTGAGCAAGATACCGGACCTCAAGGTGTGCGCGGTGAAGGTGGAGAGGCTGGAAGGAGGGATGAGCGATGTCCGTACCTCCGCGACCTGATCTTCTCCCGGCCATCATGGCTTTGATGGAGGAGAAGGGACACCTGAGCGGCGTGGACGTGGAGGCGGTGGCCCGGAGACTGCGTATCCCCGCCAGCCTGGTGTACGGATTCTACAACCAGTTCGCGGAGTTCCCCACCCAGGCGGGCAGGCCCATGGTCACCTTATGTGCCGGCCCGGCCTGTGCCGCCGCGGAACAAGGATGGAACAGGGAGAAGTGGGTGGGGAGGTTGCGTGCCGGGGCGCATGTGGCCACCCTCCCGGGGTTGGCCAGGCCCCACAACCCCCCAGCCCTGGTCGTGCGACTTCCGGGGGAGAGCGCCAGGCTGGTGCAGGGTTTCCGGGAACCAGAGCTGGAAAGACTTGTCATGGCGCTGGAGAGAAGGGACCTTTCCACCTACCCCCTTTCAGAGGAGCCCCTTTCCCCGGTGTGGCCCGATTACGCGGCGCAGGGGAGTTCTCCCTGGCTGGCCTCGCTGGCCGGGGGTGAACTTCCGGGCTCCTTCGGCCCGGACGCCGTCCGCGAGATATCGCGGGAGCCGGGCCGCCTCTTGAAGATCCTGAAGGGGGAGGGCAGGAGCGAAGGGGAGCCGGCGACGCTCGGGCCACCGGATGCGCTCATCTGCGACACGGTGGGACCCTCGCCGGAGAGCGGAGTCGATCTCCTGGTGTCCTTGTTCCATCCCCGGGCGGTGGCCGCGGGATCCCTTCTGGCGGCGGCTGCCCTGAGAGCGCCGAGGGTGGCCTTTTACGTTCCCTGGGACCGGCCCGAGTTGGGGGAAAGGATCCTGGAAGCGGCCGGGGAGACGGCCGCCGGAACGGGGATACGGTGCGAGGTGGTCAGGGGCCCGGCGTACATACCGTGCTTCAGGGAGACCGGCGTGGCGGCGACGCTGCAGGGGATGATGCTCTGGAGGGCGGCCTCCATCTGCGGGCGCGACGGCCCGCTCCGGCTCCGGCCGCCCCTGGCGGTTTTCGGCGCCTTCTCCCTGTGGAGGGTCCCCTGGCTGGTGGAGGCGGGGGGAAGCGGGGGAGAAGGGAAGGAGAGGATGACGCTTATGGCCCAAGCCCCCGGTTCCCCGCCCCGTTGGCTGGAGGTGCCCGCCCGCCTTTCCGGAGAGGAACTGTCGCGCCTCCTGGAAGGCGCGTGGGTGAAGGGGCAAAGCGGGCCCAAAGCCTATTATCTGGAAGGGATTACCAACAAGCTTTATTCCGCCGATGCGGCGGAGGTGGAAATACCCTCCGGAACCCGCCGGTTGCTGGTGCTGGACCAGTCCGTCTGCATGGCCCGGTGGGCCCTGCGCCTCCTGGAAGCGGGAGCGGAATCCTGCTGTGGAGGGTGTGCACCGGGACGGACGGCCGCCGCTGCGGCCGCCGCGATGCTGAAATCGGCCACACGTCGCGCCGACTTGGAGACGGAGCTTCGGAGGACGGCAGAGGTGCTGCGGGGGGCTGAGGAATTAGCCCTTTGTCCTTGCCTTGGGGAGTATACCTCTCCGGTACGGGCATGCCTGGAAAGTTTTTCGGAGGATTTCCGCATTTACCTCGAGGGCGAGGATTGCCCGGCTCCAGTCGGTGTCGAGCCGGGCAGGGCGACCAGGATGGGGGGTTGAGGATGAAAAGCATCACCAGACAAAAGGGCCTGGAGGAGATAATCAGCCTGCTGGGCAAGGCGAGAAAGGTGACCCTCGTGGGGTGCGGGACCTGCCCCACCATGGCCGAGACGGGGGGGCTCCGCCAGGTGGAACAGATGGCCGGGGCACTGGAGGAGAGGGAGGTAACCGTGGCCTCGAGGACGGTGATACCTGTGGCCTGTGAACCGCTTCCCGGCGAAGCCAGGGAGAGTTTCCGATCCTTGCTGGAGGGCGCCCAGGCCGTCCTGGTACTCTCCTGTTCCCTGGGGGTGCGGATGGTCTCCGATTACACGGAACTTCCGGTGCTACCCGCCCTGGACACCCTGTTCATCGGCCGGGAGGCGGAGCCCGGTTTCTTCGTCGAAGAATGTGCCCAGTGCGGTGAGTGCCTGCTGGGAGACTACGCGGGAATATGCCCCATCGTCCATTGTGCCAAGAATCTCTTCAACGGACCCTGCGGGGGGTCGGTGGGAGGGAAGTGCGAGGTGGACCCCAACCTGCCCTGCGGGTGGCAGCTCATCTATGACCGCATGAAATCCCTGGGGAGGCTGGAAGAGCTTTCCATCATCCGGCCTTGCAAGGACTGGAGCAAATCGCTCAGCGGTGGGGCGCGACGCATGCGCGTCCCGGTTCCGCCTCCCGGGATCCAGAACGAGGAAAAATGAGAAAACGCCTTCTTTACGAGATCTCCAAGCCGGTTATCGCCGCCGTGGGGGTGGAGAACGTACTCCGGGCTATCGTGGAATCCATTACCCTGGGCACGGAGGCCAAAGGATGTTCACTGCTCCTGTTGAGCCCCGAGGGAGACAAGCTCTACCACCGGGTAAGCTACGGGATCAGTCCGGAATATGTTAACAAGGGGCCTATCCAAGTGGACGATACCGTGCGGGAGGTCCTCTCCGGAAAGGCGGTGTTCATCCGGGACGCCTCCCGCGACCCCCGCGTGCAGTACCCGGAGGCGGCCCGCAGGGAGGGCATCTCCTCCGTCCTCTCCATCCCCATGCGCTCCTACGGGGGCATCAGGGGCATCATGCGCATCTACACCTCGGAGGTGCGCGACTTCAGCCCCGAGGAGATCGATTTCCTGGATTCCATCGCCGAGCTATCCGGGCTGGTGCTGGAGAAGGAGGAGGAGCATGACCGGGTGGCCCAGGAGGCGGAAAGGGCGCAGGAGGAGCTACGGCGCCTCAGCGAGGACCGCGAACGTTTCCTCCATTTCATCCGCATGGTGGCCCACGATCTCAAGGCTCCCCTGGCCGCGGTGCAGAGCTATATCAAGGTCATCCTGAGGGGAAACACGGGCCCGGTGACCGAGAAGCAGAGGGCCTGGTTGGAGCGGAGCGTGAAGCGCATCGACGGGATGCTCCAGATGATCAGCGACATCGTGGACCTCTCCAAGCTGGAAGCGGGGCTCATCGTCCCCGAATTGGAGACGGTCTCCTGGAGCAGGGTCCTGGAGAACTGCGTGGAGGTGGCCAGGGGGCTGGCCGATCCCAAGGGGATCGAGCTGGTGGTGGACATCGACCCCGATCTGCCGGAGATCTTCGGATCGGAGATCCGCCTCTGCCAGTTGGTGAACAACCTGGTATCCAATTCCGTGCGCTACACGCCGGAGGGGAAGCGCATCTTCATCCGCGCCTTCCAGGACCCCGATCAGGTCACGGTGTACGTGGAGGACGAGGGGTGTGGCATACGGCCGGAAATCCTCCCCAAGGTATTCGACGATTTCTTCAAGGGTGACCCAGAAGCCCAGGAGGGGACGGGGCTGGGGCTTTCCATCTGCCGGCGAATCGTGGAGATGCATCACGGAAAGATCTGGGTGGAAAGCCCCGCTCCCGGGAGTGGGATCGGTACCAGGGTCACCTTTACCATACCCAAGGGCGCTGTCTGCGACCTTGCCTACCGGGAGAGACGGAAGGAGGAAGAGCCGTGAAATCGGGCAGCAACCTGGAGAAAGTGCTGGAAGCCGGACATTTCGCGGTCACCGCGGAGATCGGTCCCCCCAAGAGCGCGTCCGCCCGGGTGATAGAGGCCAAGGGCGAGCAGATCGGGCACGCCGCGGATGCCTTCAACGTCACCGACCACCAGACCGGGGTGGTACGGTTGTGCAGCCTGGCTGCCTGTGCCATACTCAGGCGCATGGGCCTGGACGCGGTGATGCAGATGCTGTGCCGTGACGCCAACCGCATCCGCCTCCAGGGGGACGTGTTGGGGGCGGTGGCCCTGGACATACGCAACATCCTCTGCCTCTCCGGGGACCACGTGAAATTCGGGAACCATCCGGAAGCCAAACGGGTTTTCGACATCGATTCCGTGCAGCTCATAAAAGCGGTGAAGGACATGCGGGATGAGCGCCGCTTCATCTGCGGGGAGGAGGTGGGAAGCGAGGTGCCGCTGTTCATAGGGGCGGTGGAGAATCCGTATGCCGACCCCTTCGAATTCCGCACCGCACGCCTGGCCAAGAAGGTGGAGGCGGGAGCGGATTTCATACAGACCCAGGCGGTGTACGACGTCCCCAAGTTCCGGCGCTGGATGGAGGAGGTGTGCGAGGCGGGCTTGGATAAGAAGGTACACATCCTGGCCGGGATCATCCCCGTGAAATCGGTGGGCATGGCCCGCTATATGCAGAGATACGTCTCGGGGGTGGAGGTGCCCGACGAGATGATCAAGAGGCTGGAGGGGGCCAAGGACGTCAGGGAGGAAGGAATACGCATCATCCTGGAGATCATCGAAGAGGTGAAGGAGATACCCGGGGTGCACGGGATCCACGTCCAGGCGGTGGGCTGGGAAGAAGTGGTTCCCGAGATAATGGAGAGGGCGGGGTTGCTTCCCCGGCCCGTGCTCTGAGGAGGTGCATATCCATGGCGGCCAAGATACTGGTCATCGATGACGACCCGGACATCGTTGACGCCCTGTTCGTCCTCCTGGAGGGAGAGGGCTACGAGGTTTATTCCGCGAGCGACGGCGAGGAGGGTTTGGCCAGGATCAGGGAGCTCAACCCGGACCTCATCATACTGGACCTGCTCATGCCCCGCCTGGACGGCTACGGGGTGTGCAAGACCCTGCAGGATCCCCGCTGGGCGAAGTGGAAGGAAATACCAATCATCGTCCTGACCTCCGTGCGCGAGGAGGCCAGCCAGCGCCGCTATGAGCTGGAGACCGGGGTGCGCATGGACGTGGACGACTACATCGAGAAGCCCATAGACCCGGATGTGGTTCTGGACCGGGTACGCAAGGCCCTGGCCAGGAGGGGGGCCTGAGGTTTCGCCTCCCCGGTCCGGGGGTATGAAGAAAACAGGGGAAAGAGCCGCTTGGGGACAAAAGGAGGGGAAGATGAAAAAAGTCCTTATCGTTGACGACGACCGCGATTTCGTGGAGGCCACCCGCACAGTTCTGGAGGAGAAGTACGAGGTGGTGGTGGCCTACGACGGAGACGAGGGCATCGCCAAGGCCCGGGAGGTGAAACCGGATCTCATCATCCTGGACGTGATCATGCCCGTGGAGGACGGCTTCACCGCGGCGGACGAGATCGCCGCCGACCCGGAGCTGAGCAAGATACCCCTTATGCTCCTCACCAGCTTCGGATCCCGTATGACCACGGAGACGGAGATTCCCCGCAGCCGGGGTATGGAGGTGCGCGCCGACGACTACATAGAAAAACCCGTGGAACCCGATGACCTGCTGGCCAGCGTGAAGAAACTCATCGGGGAGTAGGGGGAAAGAAAAGTCCGCGAGGCGGGATTCTCACCCTTTAAGATCATCAGCTCCGTGCGGGAAATGGAATGCCGGACGATGGACACGGAGCGGGAATAACTCCGGCACATGACGGCAGGAAGCAGGGGTTATGCCGTTGGCGCGCCGGTCACACGTATAACGGCCAAGTGCTGCTCCAGCCTGCCATCCTTGGCTTTGCGACGGAAAACAATCACCGGGGAAAGGCTGGAATCCGGAGCCTCCGCAGGTCTGGGCGCGGCCCGGAAAACGTGGCGAGGCATAATAGGAGCGACCCGCGACATGTCCGGCCGCAGAACCACCGCATACAGACAGGGAACGCCGTTTTCCCTCGACAGAGTCCCCGGAGAGGAAAGGGGTGCGGATTGTCTTTAAGTTGCCTGCGCGGTAGAGGGGTTGACGCGGAGACCCGCGCCGAAAAGAATAGGGCATAAAACGGGGATATTCGGATGTTTCCCGGGAGGTGGGATGGAAAGGACCAAGGAACCGACGCGGGACTACCCGTCCCTTTCCCGCACGCCGTGGACGTTCTGGGAGACCCTTTACGCTCGCCGGTCCCACCGCAAGTACCTCCCCATGGATAAGGACAGCCAATTGGAAGGCCGGCTCCGGGAGATGGTGAGCCTGGCGGTATCCGTGCGCGACGCGGAGGAGGGGGACCTCTTGGTGGTGACCGATCCCGGCAGGGTGGAGGGGATAAAACGCCGCGCTCACCGGGGAGCTCCCAACAAGATAAACCTGTGGCTCTCCAGGGCTCCCGTATACGGCTTCCTGGTGCTGGCCGTTCCCGCCGAGGACGTCCGGGGCGATACACCGCTCAGGCTCATGAAGGCGGCGGTTGCCACCCAGGACGCGGTGCTCTGGCTCACGGAACAGGGGCTGGGCACCTGCTGGCTGGGGGGCATAAACCAGGATGAGGTGCGGAAGGTGTTGGGGCTGGACGCTGGGACCGTGATTCCGGCAGTAGTCTCCTTCGGCAGGCCCAAGCCCCGGGTGCGCGCCGCGGATTTCGACCATCTTGTCTACCGCACCATATCCCGGCACCGCAAGCCGCTTCCCGCCGTGGCCCGCTGGCAGAGGTTGGAAGTACCTTTTCCGGTGGATTCCGAGAACCAGGCGTCCTTTTCCGTTTCCCCCACCCAGGACGTGGCCGGTTTGCTGCGCAAGCTTTCGGAAGGGGACGCTGGTGGGGGGGACGTCCCCTTGGCGTTGGGGCTGGAGGCCTGCCTTGAAGCGGCCCGCCTTGCCCCCAGCGCGGGGAACGCCCAGCGCTGGCGCTTCGTGGCCGTCACCGGGGAAGGGGACCTGGAGGGTTTAGCCGGTGCCTGTGGAGCGGGCGGGGAATGGAGGGCGGCCGTGGCCGGTTTGGGGTTTCCCGGCGGCTGGGAGGCCACTTTCTTCGAGAAGCCCTTCTGGATGGTGGACCTTCCCATTGCCTTTTCCCACCTCACCCTCATGGCCGCCTCCCTGGGCTGGGCCGTGGACCTGCGGCTGAACGGTTTCCACGCCGCCAGGGCGGCGGGGGCGGTGGGCATGACCCCCGAGTTACGCCTCGCCGGCGTCATGGGCGTGAGATAGGTTCGTGGGCCTGAACCGGCTTGTCCGCGCACTTTCCTTCGGCAGGGGGCAGGCCATCTTCCCGTCATCTCCACCTCTACATGCCCCTAACGGGAGGCTTGGATTAGGCTTTCAGGATGAACCGTTACCCGTCCGCTTTCCTTGTCCTAAGTAGTTTCCATTTTAAGCCCGAATCGGAATGTCGCCTCGGGCCGGGGTCCATCCGCTCACGGGGAAACCCTTCCCCACGTTCGCCTTCCGGTTCCGGTTCTGGAGCCCGGTAGCCGAGGGGAAGAGGGGAAGCCCAGGTTACAGACGCTGCATCGTTCAGTAGGCGCTTTAAGGTTGAAAAGTATTGAAGCTGATTTGCCTCCGCGGTGGCGGAGATAATATAATTTCCCCGATCTCAGGGGAGGTGCAGTGCGGGAAAAGGAGGGGAGATGAGAAAAGGCAAGAGTATCGTCCTGCTGAGCGTTTTCCTCGTCCTGGCTCTCGCGGTGGCCATGCTGGCGGGCTGCGGAGAGGCCAAGGAGGAGAAGAAGGAAGAGGTCAAGGTGACCACCATCCAGGAGGGCAAGCTCCTCATGGGGAGCGATACCACCTACCCGCCTTTCGAATCCATCGACGACAAGGGAGAGGCGGTGGGATTCGACGTGGATATCGCCAAGGAGATCGCCGAGAGGCTGGGCCTGGAGCTGGAGGTGGTCTCCGTGAAATGGGAGGGCATCATCCCCGGCCTCAAGACCGGCGATTACGACATGGTCATGTCCGCCATGACCATAACCGAGGAACGCAAGATGGAGATCGATTTCAGCGATCCGTATATCGACTCCGACCAGTCCATAGCCGTGAGGAAGGGCGACACCTCCATCAAGAGCGAGGCCGACCTGGCCGGCAAGGTGGTGGGGGTGCAGGTGGACACCACCGGGCAGTTCACCGCCGAGGAGATCCCCGGCATCAAGGAGATTCGCAAGTACGATACCATCCTCATGGCCTTCGAGGACCTTGAGCTGGGCCGCATCGACGCCATCGTCAACGACCTCCCGGTCAACGCCTACATCAGCAAGACGCGAGGAAAGACCGAGGTGGTGGCGACCATAAAGACCGACGAGAAGTACGGCATCGGGGTGAAGAAGGGCAATACCCAGCTTTTGGAGGCCATCAACAAGGTCCTGGCCGAGATGAAGAAGGACGGTACTTACGACGCCATCTACGAGAAGTGGTTCGGAAAGGTTTAGGAGGGACAGGCGTCAAGAAAACGGACGACCCCGGGGCCTGCCGGCGGGCGGGCCCCTTTTCATGTCGGTTAGGACCGCGGCCGCCAAAAGGAGACCCGGATGGTGCGCGAAAGCAGGGCCTCCAAGAGGAAGGACCTATCCGGCTCACCATGGTGGCGCATGGTGCACGCCGGTTAAGGAACCCGGCTTAGGTTTTGTGTGCCGACGGGCGCACAGCATAAACGCTCCGCGGCGGCAAGAGCGCGGGGGGCGGGGTTGCCTTTCCGCCGTGCCGGGTGACCAGGTAGCCGACCCTTGCCTCCCCATGCATGGAGCGGGAGGAAGGGGAGCCGCGATCGAGCGCCTGATCGCCTGGCCAATTCCCCGGTGCCCTCGAGGTCGGAAAGGAGGTGTCTCTCATCGGCGAGCGCTGGAGAAGGGTGACTTGGGTACTGGGCACCATCCTCTCCCTGGGGGTGGTAGCTTTCCTGGTGGTGTTCTTCCTGCGTTTCGAGGCCGGAAGGACCTTCATCGACGAGTTTTTCAACGCCGCCACCTTCCGGAAGGCCATGCCCTACGTGATAAAGGGGCTTTCCCTCACCGTGAGGCTGGCCCTGGTCTCCGAGGTCTTCATACTCGTGGTGGGCCTGATCATCGCCCTGGCCAGGATCTCCCGCAACCCCCTGCTCCGCATCCTGGCCATCATCTACATCGACGTCATCAGGGGCCTTCCCCTTCTACTTCAGATCTTCATCGTCTATTACGGCCTGGCCTACCTGGGCTTCAAGCTGGACCCCTTCGTGGCCGGCGTGGCCGCCCTGACCATCTGTTACGCCGCTTACGAGGCGGAGATATTCCGCGCCGGCATCGAATCCATCCACAAAGGGCAGATGGAGGCGGCGCGATCCCTGGGCATGGGTTACCTGCAGGCCATGCGCTACGTGGTCCTGCCGCAGGCCATCCGCAACGTGATACCACCCCTGTCCAACGAGTTCATCGCCCTGCTCAAGGACACCTCCCTCCTCTCGGTCATCGCCTTGGCGGAGGTGCTGCGCAGGGGCACGGAGATGATGGGAAAATATTACAACGTAACCCCCCTGGTTTGCGCGGCCATCTGCTACCTCATCATCACCCTACCCCTAATGCGTCTGGTCCAGTACGTCACCAACCGCCTATCCGCGGGCCGTTGACGGCTACGGTCCGGGATCTCGACGGAGGAGGGCAGCGCGTGGCACCGGTGCGGAAGGAGCATCCTCATCTTTGATGGCCTCCTCTGGCCGGGAGGGCGGATCGGCAAGTTCCGCGAGGCCCGCGGACATATTCCGCAACCCAACGACAGGCGATGTTGTCCTGTAGGCCGGGATGGCGGGCCGACAATGGAAATGGGTGGGTGAGAAAGGGGCCAGGTAGATGACGAACGGGATGGTCGCCTCGGTGGGGGTTAAGGTCGGGGCATCCCGTGTAGAACTGGCCCGGGGCCCGGGAACGCTTTATGATGATCCTATCATGTTCCCGTTGGCCTCAGAAGGGGCCGGCCCGGGATAGAACACTTCTGGGCTCGGCGGGCATGGACACGTGCCGGCATAGGCAAGAAGGTTGAAGGGGCCGGCCCGGGACGAAGCCCAAAGGGCAGGGAAGGGCCGGGTGGGAGGAATGCGCCCGCGGCTCCGTTTGCGGGGGCCGGGCGAGGAGGTTGGGACACATGGGTTTCATGGTGGAGGTCCAGGATCTTCACAAGAGATTCGGGCATCACGAGGTGCTCAAGGGCATCAACCTGCAGGTGAGGCCCTCCGAGGTACTGGTCATCGTGGGCCCCAGCGGTTCGGGCAAGAGCACCCTCTTGCGTTGCATCAACGGGTTGGAGCACGCCACCAGCGGACGGATACTCATCGAGGGTGTGGACATCACCGACAGCCGGGTGGACATAAACGCCATGCGCCAGAAGGTGGGGATAGTCTTCCAGAGCTTCAACCTCTTTCCCCACCTGACCGTGCTGCGCAACGTCACCCTGGCCCCGGTGAAGGTCCGGAAGATGAGGCAGGATGAAGCGGAAGAGAAGGCCATGCAGCTCCTGAAGAGGGTGGGCCTGGAGGACAAGGCTCAAGCCTATCCCTCCCAGCTCTCCGGGGGACAGCAGCAGAGGGTGGCCATCGCCCGGGCCCTGGCCATGGACCCGGACATCATGCTCTTCGACGAGGTCACCTCGGCGCTGGACCCGGAACTGGTCAAGGAGGTACTGGACGCCATGAAGGACCTGGCGCGATCGGGGATGACCATGCTGGTGGTCACCCACGAGATGGGTTTCGCCCGCGAGGTGGGTGACCGCCTGATCTTCATGGACGAGGGGGAGATCGTGGAGGAGGGGAAGCCTGTGGAAATATTTACCAATCCGAGCACGCCCCGGGCCAAGGACTTCTTCTCCAAGATCCTCTCCCATCTGTGAGGGATGGGAGCACGGGGAGAAGCGAAAAAAAACGGCGTTGCCGTACGCCTACGGGCCGCCCTTCCCCTCCGGGCGTACCTCGGTGATGAGCATGCCCGCCAGCATGAGCCCGCAGCCCAGCCACCCCCGCCAGCTGAGCGTTTCTCCCAGGAGGATCATCCCGAAGAGCACGGAGAAGACCGGTTCCATGATCAGGACCACCGAGGTACGCACCGGGGAAAGGTGGCGCTGGGACCAGGCCTGGATGAAAAAGGCCAGGGAGGAGGCGAAGATCCCGCATACGGCGATGGTGGTCCAGGCGAACCATCCGCGAGGCAAGGCCATATCCTCGAAGGCCAAGGCCGAGGACAACTGCAGGAAGGCCACCACTCCCATCTGCACCAGGGTCAACAGGGCCAGATCGTGTTCCCGGGCATAGCGGTCCATGAAGATGATGTGCAGGGAATAGGTGAAGGCGCAGACCAGGACGAGGAGGTCTCCCGGGTTGACCCGCAGGCCGGGCTGCAGGGAGAGAAAACCGAGTCCCACCACGGCTACCCCCACGGAGACGAGGCTGAGCAACCCCGGCCTCTTTTTCAGGATGAGCGTGGACAGGATGGGGACGAAGACCACGAAGAGCCCGGTGATGAATCCGGCGTTGCCCGCCGAGGTGTACCGCAATCCGAAGGTCTGAAAGGAATAGGCTCCGTAGAGGAACACCCCGAGGATCGAGCCGGCGGCCAGGACCCGCCGGTTAAAACCACGGAGGGCGGGCGATGCTAAAACCAGCATGACCAGGAAGGCCAGCCAGAAGCGGTAGGCCATGAAAGTGAAGGGGGATAGACCGTCCAGGGTCTTCTTCACCAGGGAGAAAGTAAGCCCCCACACCACCGTGACCCCGATGAGGGCCAGTTCCGCCTGCCTGCTCCTGGACAAAGTGGGACCTCCTGAACTCGCCATGCGCACACCATCGGTGCAAGGCTTCCGGCGAGGAATGGCCACCCTCCGTGCTCTCAAGGGAGACTCGCTACCTCGCGGCGGGGCAAGGCGTCCTTTAGCCTTACGCTTCCCGCATTACGGCCGCGATGCCCTGGAGAATATCCCGGATTCCGCTCCAGTCCCTTTTTTCACCCTCAGGACATTACTTCCCGGAAGCGGTAGTACTCGGCCATGGCGCTGACCGCCCGGCAGGCCGACTCCACGCTGTCGAAGACCAGGGGAGGGCAACCGTCCGGGTCGCCGCCGTCTTCCATACGGAGGGAAGTGGCGATGTAGAGAGGTACTTGAAGCTGGTGCATGAGCTCGTAGAGCTCCCCGATGTGCTCCAGGAAGTACTGGTCCATGCTCTGCCATACTCCCGATAGGTCCATCCCCCGCTCTCCCTTGAGGCGGGCGTTCTTCAGTCGCGGTGCCCCTATCCACAGGAACATCACCGCATCCACCTCACCGCTGGTCATGAGGGTCTCGATGACCGGCTTGATGACCGAGAAGTCCAGGCCGGCCACCAGGTCGACAGGGTTTCCGGGAACCCACCAGTCGGGAAGCATCTTCTCCAGCTTCTCCAGGGTGCGGGAGGAAAGGGGCACTACCTCCAGCCCGATCTCGGTGCAGAAGTCGGAGGCGATGACCCCCAGCCCTCCTCCGCCGGTCACGATGCCCACCCGCCTGCCGCGGGGAAGGGGCCGGTTGACGAAGGCCGCGGCGGTGATGCCGCATTCCTCGATGGAACGGGTGACCACGACGCCGGCCTGGCGGCAGGCGGCCTCGAAGAGGTCCTCGCTCACGGCCATGGCGCCGGTATGCGACCGGGCAGCGGAAACGCCGGAGGTGGTGCGGCCCCCCTTGAGGACCACGATGGGCTTACGCCGGGTTACCTCCCGGGCCCGGGATACGAAGTCGCGCCCGTCCTGGAGACCCTCGATGTAGGAGACGATAACCTCGGTGTCGGCATCTTCTCCCAGGTAGGTATAGTAGTCCACCGTGCGGAGGTCGGCCTCGTTGCCGCTGGATACGGCCTTGGAAACGCCCAGTCCCGCGGTGACGGCATGGCCGATGAGCATGTTCAATATGTTGCCGCTCTGGGAGACATAGCCGATGCGCCCGCGCGGGGGATGGAAGAGGATGGGCATCCAGGGATAGAGGTCGTTGGCCGGACAGCAGATGCCCTGGCAGTTGGGCCCGATGAGGACCATTCCCGCCTCGCGGGCCAGTCTTACCATATGCGCCTCCGCCCTCGCTCCTTCCTCCCCCAGTTCCTTGAAGCCGGCGGTGATCACCAAGGCCGCTTTGACGCCCTTTTCCGCGCAATCGCGGAGGGCCTCCATGACCTGGCGGGAGGGGACGGTGAAGATGGCCAGGTCGACGTGGCCCGGTATGTCGCTGACGCGCGGGTAGGCCTTGAGCCCCAGGACGGTGTCCCGGCCCGGGTTCACCGGGTAGACCTCACCCCGGTAGCCCCCGGTGAGAAGGTTGTTGAGGATAAGAAAACCCCACTTGCGCATGGATTCCGTGGCGCCGACAAAGGCGATGGAGCGGGGGTTGAAGGCGAAATCGAGGTTCCTGAGCCTGGGGTCCATATCCTTTATCACTCCTTCGGGTTCCTCCATTGCTGCGGGACCGGAGCCTCGTCGGTCAACCCAATATTAAACCCCGACGAAAGCCAGGCCACAAGTGGGGCCGGATTCCCGCTTTCCGTGAAGACGGGCCAAGATCTATGAAAGGTAAGAAAACATCTTCCCGGTCCCCGACTAGAACAAATCTCTATTGACTATTCGCTATGGGCCAATTATAGTAATGACATGTCAGTTCCGTAAAGCTGTGGCGGGAGGCTCCGGGAGGAAACGGTTGGAGGCGCCTTCGGGCGACTTTCGCCCAGCGGGAAGTAAAGGCAGGAACAAGAAGGAGGTAAGACATGGACGTTCCCGAGGACATCACCGTCAAGCAGTATTTCGAGGACATCGTACCCAAGATGGTGGAGGAGCAGCTGTCCAAGGCCCCCATCGCGGGGATGGAGGGCACGGAGTTCACCATCGAGTTCGACATCAAGGGGGACCAGGACTACGTTTACGGCATAACCGTCAAGGATGCCAAGGAGGTCAATATCGCCGAGGGTGCCCTGGAGAACCCCATGATCAAACTGGAGCTCTCCGAGGACGTGTGGCGTAAGGCGGTCACCGGGAAGATGGAGGGGGCCATGGACGCCTTCACCAACATGGGGGAGGTGGCCAACCGCAAGAGGTACGACGCCCTGCGCAGCACCAAGGGAACCATGAACCTCGAAGTGGGCATGCCCGACGGCTCCACGGCCAACGTGAAGGTGGTCTTCAACAACGCCGACTCCCCGGCGGTGACCTTCAAGGCGGCCCTGGAGGACTGGGCCAAGGTCCAGTCCGGTGAGCTGCCCGGACCCATGGCTTTCATGCAGGGCAAGCTGAAGATCGACGGGGACATGTCCTTCGCCATGTCCCTGGGTAACCTCCTGGCCTAGGGAGAAAAGCGTCGAGAACTCCTTTTCGGGAACTCCCTGGCGCGAACCGCCGATATCCGGGGGGCGGGATGCATATCCCGCCCCCGCATCTTTCGGTTTCCCATCGTCCATTTTTCCCATGGGCCCCGTTGCTCTCTGTCGTGGAGAGGGAGGGTCGAATAGCCCGCCCGGACCGATCCCCCTCCTGCCAGGGGCCGCGGAGGAGCGGTCGGAGGGTCGGAAAGTCCGGTCGCATGGGCGATGGTACCCGGATGCGTTTTGAGATCCATGCGGGACGGGAGGTGGACGGAAGGTGGCATAATATTCTCGCCCGTCCTTGTCCACCGGTAAGCCCGGGGCGGTGCCTTTATCTGTGCGGGGATCCCGTAGTCCCTCCGGAAGGGGAGGCAGTCGGGATGGCGGGGCCGGGGGAAAGGGGAAGCGGGTCGAGGGGTGAGGGAGAAGGGGACGGTTGATAGGGGGAGCACGGGAGATGGAATACGTTATGGGTTTCGATGTGGGGACGGGGGGCTGCAAGGGGGTCCTGGCCGGCACGGACGGCTCCCTGGTGGCATCGTGCTTCCGTCCCTATCCCGTTTTCAGTCCCCGGCCGGGATGGGCGGAGCAGCATCCCGGAGACTGGTGGGAGGCGGTGGCGGAGGGGTCCCGGGAGCTCATGGCCTCCTCGGGGATAGGGGCCGGCCAGGTCGTGGCATTGGGCTTCGCCGGCCAGATGCTGGGCCTGGTACCCGTGGACGGTTCACTCCGGCCCCTGCGCCCGGCCATCATCTGGCTGGACTCCCGCGCCGACCGGGAGGCGAAGGCCATCACGCGGCGGCTGGGCGGGTCGCGGGTGGTGGCTATGGTCGCCGGGGCCACCCCATCCGGGAAGGACGTGGTCTGCAAGATCCTCTGGCTGGAGAGGAACGAGCCGGAGTTATTTGGGAATACTTGGAAATTCCTGGATACCACCGGTTACCTGGTTATGAGGGCCACCGGGGAAGCGGTCATCGACCACACCGGCGCGGGGGGCACGGGTCTCCTGGAGGGCAAAAGGCGCCGCTGGTCGAGGGTCCTGGCCCGCCTGGCGGGGATTCCCCTGGACAAGATGCCGGACATAAGGGGGAGCACGGAGGTGGTGGGAGGCCTGCGCCGGGAGGCGGCGGAGGACATGGGCCTTTCCGCGGGCACCCCGGTCATCGCCGGCATGGCGGACATCCCGGCGGCGGCCACCGGTTCGGGGGCCCTCATGGACGGGGACGCCCACATAAACATCGGCACCTCCAGCTGGCTGTGCCTTTCCATATCCCGCCCCCGTAACCTGGGAGGCCACGGCTTCGCCGCCGTGGTCTCCGCGGACCCCGAGATGTACATCCTCATCGGAGAGTCGGAGACCGCCGGGGCTTGCCTGGACTGGTTCGCCAGGGAGCTGTGGGAGGAGGATGGGATTACTGCAGAGAAGGGGATGGGAGGGAGCGAGCCGGATTACGGGGAGCTTGATCGCAGGGTAGCGGGGGTGGAGCCGGGAGCGGGAAGGCTCCTTTTCGCCCCCTGGATGTACGGGGAAAGGGCGCCGGTCACCGATACCCGGTTGCGCGGCGCCTTCGTCAACCTTTCCCTGGAACACGGGAAGGAACACATGTTACGGGCGGTTTACGAGGGGGTGGCCTATAACCTTCGCTGGTTGCTGGACGTGGCCCAGAGGGGAGGGTGGCCCTGCCCCGTCCTCCGGGCCATCGGGGGTGGAGCCGTTAGCGATGTTTGGATGCAGATGATAGCCGACGTCACCGGGAGAAAGGTGGAGGCGATGGAGAACCCCCGGGAAGCGGGGGCCATGGGTTGCGCCCTGGCCGCCGCCGTGGGGGTGGGGGCGGTGCCTGCCTACCGGGCCATAAAGGGCCTCCTGCGGGTGCGGAGGGCCTTTTCCCCCCGCCGGGAGCTGAAGCCGGTTTACGACCGCGCTTACAAGGCCTTCCGGATGTTGTACCCGAGCCTTCGCGGCGTGTGCGCGTGCCTGAACCGCGGCGCGGCCTGCCGCGCGGATTGAGCCCATGAGGATTCAAGCCCTGCAGGGTTTGGGCGGTCTTGGAAAGTGGGGATGGCGGGTGGGATAATGACGGCGCCCGGTTAGGGAGAGAAGGATCGGGGAAAGGGAGAGAAGGATCGGGGAAAGGGAACCCGTTGTCGTTGCGCATGAGCGCGGCGGTGAACTCCCCTAGGGAAAGGGAGAGAAGGATCGGGAAAAGGGAACCCGGGACCCTCTCGGGCGTCGGAGCCCCAAGGTTATTGGCGAATGCTCGGTAGGGAAACGGCGGAGCGAGGCAGCCGAGGAACGGGAGAGGGGGAGGGATCTTGGGCGAGGGACGCTGGATAATAGCCTGCGCCACGGTGGCCGAGGAGCTGCGCATCATGGGGGCCGACCCGGAGCGGCTGGTGGAGCTGGAATTCGGATTGCACATCAACCCGGATAAACTTCACGAGGAGCTGCAGCGCCGCATCGAAGAGGTGCCAGGAGAGGGAGACGTTGTGCTGGGATACGGCCTCTGTTCCAACGCCGTGGTGGGGCTCCGCTCCGCCCGCCACCGGCTTATCGTGCCCCGCGTGGACGACTGCATAGCCCTCTTCCTGGGGTCCCGCGAGGAATACCTGCGCTGCATGCGCGAGGAACCGGGAACCTACTACCTGACCAAGGGGTGGATAAAAGCGGCGGAGTACCCCCTCCGGGATTACGCGAGGCTGGCGGAACGCTACGGCGAGGAGAAGGCCTTGCGAGTGGCGCGGGCGGTGATGGCCAACTACAAGAGGGTGGTGCTCATAAACACGGGGAATTACGCCCTGGAGGAATGCCGGGAGGCGGCGCGCTCCATGGCCGAGGCCCTGGGGCTGGCTTTCCAGGAGCTCCCGGGTTCCAACCGCATGCTGCGGATGATGCTGGAAGGGGATTGGAACCGGGAATTCCTGGTAGTGGACAAGGGCGGGGAGCTGACCGCGGAGATGTTCCTCCGGGAGGAAGAGCGATCCCCCCATCCGGCCCGGGAATAGCCCTGGGAGGGTATCGCCGGGCCTCATCCGGGCATGGCGCGCGGCAAAGGCGGGAAGGAGAGGTGATCGCATCGCCGGGATCCCGGGAGCCTGGGTCGATCCCCGAAGCGAAGGGCATCGAGGGGGTGGAGGGGGAGACGGCCTCGGCGCCCCGGGCGGTTCACCTTTTCAATGGGCGCTTTTAAGTTGAAAAAGAGCGGGAGGCCACTCCTTTATCTGGAATACAAGCCGAAGAACAATAGGAAAGAAGCGGTCTCCCCTACTGGGACCAGTGTACTGCGCTTGATCCCCGGAACGAAGAACCCTGGAGGGGTGGAGGAAAAGACGCCGGGAAGCCCCGGATGCTGTTGAAAGGGCCGGTGGCTTATAGTAAGATTTCTTACGACGAGGCGCATGCGTGCCAGGTCTTTCGAGCCCGCTTAGCTCAGTTGGTAGAGCACATCCATGGTAAGGATGGGGTCAGCAGTTCGAGTCTGCTAGCGGGCTCCATTGCTTGATACCTATTGCGGTTTATCTATAATTGTTGGTGGAGTCAAATGGCGGCGGTGTAGCTCAGCTGGTTAGAGCACACGGTTCATACCCGTGGGGTCAGAGGTTCGAGTCCTCTCACCGCTACCAGGAAACAAGGGAAGCATCCCTGGATATATAGGAGCCGTTGCCGCCGGAAGGAAGGGAGCCCGTCCCGGGTGTCCCGTCAATTTATTTCCGGGACCTTTGTGGCCGGCAGCGGCAACGGCGTTTCTCGGTGGGCGCCGGAAAAACGGCGCTTGGGGGAGAAGGCGGGATTTTCGGGAGGGTCAAAATGGCCAAGAAGAAGTTCGAGCGGACCAAGCCGCACGTCAACGTGGGCACCATCGGGCACGTGGACCACGGCAAGACCACCCTGACCTCGGCCATCACCCGGTGCCTGCACAACCAGGGGCTGGACGTGGAGGAGAGGTCCTTCGATTCCATAGACAACGCCCCCGAGGAGAAGGAGCGGGGCATCACCATAGCCATCGCCCACGTGGAGTACCAGACGGAGAAGCGCCACTACGCCCACGTGGACTGCCCCGGGCACGCCGACTACATCAAGAACATGATCACCGGGGCCGCCCAGATGGACGGGGCCATCCTGGTGGTATCCGCCGCCGACGGCCCCATGCCCCAGACCCGGGAGCACATCCTCCTGGCCCGCCAGGTGGGGGTCCCGGCCATGGTGGTCTACCTGAACAAGGCGGACATGGTGGACGACCCCGAGCTCCTGGAGCTGGTGGAGATGGAGGTGCGGGAGCTCCTCAACGAGTACGAGTTCCCCGGGGACGAGGTCCCCGTGGTGGCCGGCTCGGCCCTCAAGGCCATGGAGTGCGGCTGCGGCAACCGCGACTGCCCCAACTGCGCCTCGGTCATGGAGCTTTTGGACGCCGTGGACGACTACATCCCCACCCCCCAAAGGGACGTGGACAAGCCCTTCCTTCTGGCCATCGAGGACGTCTTCTCCATAACCGGTAGGGGCACGGTGGTCACCGGGAGGATCGAGCGGGGCCGCATCCGCACCGGCGAGGAGGTGGAGATCGTGGGCCTCCGCCCCACCCAGAAGACGGTGGTCACCGGGGTGGAGATGTTCCGCAAGATCCTCGACGAGGGCCAGGCGGGGGACAACGTGGGCCTGCTTCTGCGGGGCATAGGGAGGAAGGACGTGGAGCGCGGCCAGGTGGTGGCCGCCCCCGGCACCATCACCCCCCACGTCTCCTTCCGGGCCCAGGTCTACGTCCTCTCCAAGGAGGAGGGGGGGAGGCACACCCCCTTCTTCTCCGGCTACCGCCCCCAGTTCTACTTCCGCACCACCGACGTCACCGGCACCATCACCCTCCCCGAGGGGGTGGAGATGGTCATGCCCGGGGACAACACGGAGATGTTCGTGGAGCTCATCTCCCCCATCGCCATGGAGGAGGGCCTGCGCTTCGCCATCCGGGAGGGCGGCCGCACGGTGGGGGCCGGAAGGGTGGTGGAGATACTGAGGTAAGCGGGCGCGGAAACGGTGGGTCGGGCCGCGAAGATTGACACGCCGGGCAGGCGATGGTAGCTTATCTTCTCGGCGTTGGGAAGGACGGGTGAGTTGGAATGAGGATATTGGTGACGTTGGCTTGCACGGAGTGCAAGCGGAGGAATTACACCACCAAGAAGAACAAGACCAACGATCCGGACCGGATCGAGTTGCGGAAGTATTGTCCCTGGTGCCGGACGCACACTTTGCATCGCGAGACCCGCTAATATAATATATTAGTCTGATAAGCGAGGAGGGTGCTTCGGACTGGGCATCACGTGAGCACCCGGCTTAAGGGATTAGCGTAGGCCTGTAGCTCCAACTGGTAGAGCGCCGGTCTCCAAAACCGGAAGTTGGGGGTTCGAGTCCCTCCAGGCCTGCCATTATTTTTGCGGAAAAGGAGGAGAGTTGCCGAGCAGGGAGTTGCGGCGGATGCAGCAGAAGCTGGGCGTGGAGAAGAAGCGCGCCCAGCTCAGGAAAACCGCCGGAGCCAGGAAGAAGGGAGGGCCCAAGAAGCAGAGGGTGACCGTCTCCCAATTCCTGACCGAGGTGCGGGCGGAGATGAAGAAGGTCACCTGGCCCACCCGGGACGAAGTGGTCTCCTACACCCTGGTGGTCCTGGCCACGGTGGTCATCATGGGTGGCCTGGTCTACTTCGCCGACATACTGTTCACCAAACTGGTGGAGATCTTCATCCTGTGAACGGGAGGGTGGGTTGATGGAGCCCAAGTGGTACGTGGTGCATACCTATTCCGGGTACGAGAACAAGGTGAAGAGCAACCTGGAGCACCGCATCGCCTCCCTGAACATGGGGGACAAGATCTTCAAGGTGGTGGTGCCCACCGAGGATGTCATGGAGATAAAGGGAGGCAAGAAGGAGGTCGTCCAGAAGAAGATGCTCCCGGGCTATATACTGGTGCAGATGGAGCTGGACGACGAGAGCTGGTACGTGGTGCGCAACACCCCTGGGGTCACCGGCTTCGTGGGCTCCAGCGCCAAGCCCACCCCGCTCACGGAGGAGGAAGCCATGAGACTCCTCAAGCCGGCCACGGCGGAGAAGCCCAGGCCCAAGACGGAATTCGAGGAGGGCATGAGCGTACGGGTTTCCTCGGGCCCCTTCGCGGACATGACCGGGACCATAGCGGAGATAAACATCGACCAGAGCAAGTTGAAGGTGATGGTCTCCATCTTCGGCCGCGAGACGCCGGTGGAGCTCACCTTCGATCAGGTGACCAAGCTGTGAGGAGGATGAGACGGATATGGCCAAAAAGGTCATCGCCAAGGTGAAGCTCCAGATACCGGCCGGGCAGGCCAACCCGGCGCCCCCCGTGGGACCGGCCCTGGGCCAGCACGGCGTGAACATCATGGCCTTCTGCCAGGCCTACAACGCCCAGACGCAGTCCCAGGCGGGAACTATAATCCCCGTGGAGATAACCATCTACGAGGACCGGAGTTTCACTTTCGTCACCAAGACCCCGCCCGCGGCGGTGCTCCTCAAGCAGAAGGCGGGCCTGGAGAAGGGCTCTCCGGAGCCCAACATGCAGAAGGTGGCCCGCCTCACGCGCAAGCAGATCCGGGAGATAGCCGAGCAGAAGATGGCCGACCTGAACACCAGGGACGTGGAGGCGGCCATGCGCACCATCGAGGGTACCGCCCGCAGCATGGGCATAATAATCGTCGACTGATCCATCGGGTGGCAGGGCGTGAGCCCGTTAGGACCACGGAGGTGAGACGTACATGAAGAAGAGGAGCAAGCGCTACCGCGAGGCCCTCTCGCTCTACGACCGGCAGAAGCTCTACCATCCCCGCGAGGCCGTGGAGATCATCAAGAAGATGCCCGGCAGCCGTTTCGACGAGACGGTGGAAGTGGCCTTCCGGCTGGGCGTGGATCCCCGCAAGGCCGACCAGATGGTGAGGGGCACGGTGAGCCTTCCCCACGGTACGGGTAAGGACGTGAGGGTCCTGGTCATCGCCCAGGGGGATAAGGCCCGGGAAGCGGAGGCCGCCGGTGCGGACATCGTCGGAGGCCCCGAGCTCCTGGAGCGCATCAAGGAGGGTTGGTTCGAGTTCGACGCCATGGTGGCCACCCCGGACATGATGTCCCAGGTGGGCAAGTTGGGCAAACTCCTCGGCCCCCGAGGATTGATGCCCAACCCCAAGGCGGGAACGGTCACCTTCGACGTGGAGAAGGCGGTAAAGGACATCAAGGCGGGCAAGGTGGAGTACAGGGTGGACCGCCAGGGGAACCTCCACCTGGTGCTGGGAAAGAAGAGCTTCGACGAGCGCAAGCTTCTGGAGAACTACGCGGCCGTGCTGGAAGAGGTCATCCGGGCCAAGCCGGCGGCGGCCAAGGGGCGCTACCTGAAGAGCATCACCTTCTCCACCTCCATGGGGCCCGGGGTCAAGGTGGACCCCACCGTGGTGCGGGATATCCTTGGCGAGGAGAAGGTGGCCGTATGAGGTGCGGGCGGGATGGCGTTGACATCCGCCCCTGCCGGTGATAGGTTTGGAGATCGAGCCTGAGAAGCGGGTGCCCGGAAGGGCTTAATCTCCCGCGGAGGCCGGAGGAGCCGAGTTCGCCCATGCCGGCCCCCGTCCCCGCGGGGGCCGTTGTATTGCGCCCGCTTCCTACGAGGCCCTGGGCCTATCGAGTGGAGGAGATACGGGAGGATACCATGCCTCGGGAGGAGAAGATCGCCAAGGTCGAGGAGATACGCAACCGGTTCCTCTCCAGCAGTTTCGTCTTCCTGACTGATTTCACCGGGCTGAAGGCGGAAGAGATCAACGCTCTCCGCTTCCAGCTACGGGAGAAGGGTGGGGAGTACCGGGTGCTCAAGAACACCCTGGCCTTGCTGGCCATACGAGACACGGAATTCCAGCCCCTCGGGGAGTTGCTGGTGGGCCCGGTGGGGGCCGTATTCGGCTCCCAGGACCCGGTGGCGGTGGCCCGGGAATTGGCCGCCTACGCGCGGGAGAACCCCAACCTGAAGATGAAGGGAGGGTTCCTGGAGGGAAGGTTGCTGGACGCCTCGGAGGTCAGGTCCATCGCCCTCCTCCCTCCACGCGAGGTGCTCCTGGGGAGGCTGGTGGGTTCGCTCAAGGGTTCCATCTACGGGTTGCACGGCGTGCTATCCGGTCCCTACCGCAAGCTGGTGTATGCCCTGCGGGCGGTGGCGGAGGAGAAGTCCAAGGTGGCCTGAACCCCCAGGGGGCAAGACGGGTAACTGGAAGAAATTGGAGGTGTGAGAATTGGCGGAGAAGAAGATCACCAAGGAGGAAATCCTGGAGGCCATCGACTCCATGACCGTTCTCGAGCTCAACGAACTGGTCAAGGCGCTGGAGGAGAAGTACGGCGTGACCGCGGCCGCCCCCGTGGCGGTGGCGGCGGCCGGCGTGGCGGCCCCGGCGGCGGGAGGCGAGGGTCCGGCCGAGGAGGGGGAGAAGACGGAGTTCGACGTCATCCTCCTGGCCGCCGGAGACCGCAAGGTCCAGGTCATCAAGGAAGTGAAGAACATCACCGGACTGGGGCTCAAGGAGGCCAAGGCCCTGGTGGACGAGGCTCCCAAGCCGGTCAAGGAGAAGGTCTCCAAGGACGAGGCGGATCGCATCGCCGAGCAGCTTCGCGAGGCGGGAGCCCAGGTGGAGATAAAGTAGGGCCGGGACGCGGTCCGTGGAGGAAAGGCGCGGCACCGCCCTGCCGCGATGCGGGAACAAGGAAGCATGCTGCTTCGGAACGAAGAGGGATGCCGGCGCATCCCTCTTTCGCTTGCCGCCGCAAGGTGAAGGCCACTGGAGGCCTGGCGGGAACCGGAAAGATCCCCGGCGAGGTCGAAAGGGATGATCTGGTAGTCTTCGCCGCGTCATATTGACAATAAAAGGATTTTAATCATATGATAATATTTTGCGTATTAGAAGGGGTTTTTTCGCTTGGCGAGGAAAAGGAGTGAGGGAAGCGGTGAGTGTTACCCACGGAGTGCGCCAGAGAAGGAGCTTCGCCAAGATCCCGGAAATCCTCGACGTTCCCAACCTCATCGACATCCAGAAGAAGTCCTACGAGTGGTTCCGCACCGAGGGACTGCGCGAGGTGTTCGAGGACATCTCCCCCATCGAGGATTACTCCGGCGACCTGGCGGTGGAGTTCGGGGAGCACAAGTGGCAGGAGCCCAAGTACGGGGTTGACGAGTGCAAGGAAAAGGACATGACCTATTCCTGCCCCCTCTTCGTCACCGTGCGCTTCATCAACCGCAAGACCGGGGAGATCAAGGAGCAGGAGGTCTTCATGGGGGACTTCCCCCTCATGACCGAGAAGGGCACCTTCATCATCAACGGCACGGAGAGGGTGGTGGTCTCCCAGCTGGTCAGGTCTCCGGGCGTCTATTTCAGCAAGGAACTGGACAGGACCACGGACAAGGAGCTCTACTACGCCAAGATAATCCCCTCCCGCGGGGCCTGGCTGGAGTTCGAGACCGACAAGCGCGACGTCATCGGAGTGAGGATCGACCGCAAGCGCCGCCAGCCGGCCACCGTCCTCCTGCGGGCCATGGGTTACGAGGACGACGACCAGATACTCTCCCTCTTCGACGGCTCGCCCATCATCGAGGCCACCCTGGAGAGGGACCACACCTCCAGCCGGGAGGAGGCCCTCATGGACATCTACCGCAAGCTGCGCCCGGGCGAGCCTCCTACCGCGGATACCGCCCTGACCCTCCTGGAGAACCTTTTCTTCAACCGCAGGAAGTACGACCTGGCCAAGGTGGGCCGCTACAAGCTGAACAAGAAGCTGGGCCTGGACATACCCCTTAACGTGACCGTCCTCACTCCGGAGGACATCCTGGAGACCATCCGTTACCTCCTGCGCATCATGCCCAGCGAGATAGAGGAGGTCGACGACATCGACCATTTCGGGAACCGGCGCGTCCGCTCGGTGGGGGAACTCATCCAGAACCAGGTGCGCATAGGACTCTCGCGCATGGAGAGGGTGGTCAAGGAACGCATGACCACCCAGGAGGCGGAGGCCATCACCCCGCAGAACCTCATCAACATCCGCCCCGTTGTGGCGGCCATCAAGGAGTTCTTCGGCTCCAGCCAGCTCTCCCAGTTCATGGACCAGACCAACCCCCTGGCAGGGCTGACCCACAAGCGCCGGCTCTCCGCCCTGGGGCCGGGAGGGCTCTCCCGGGAGCGGGCCGGTTTCGAGGTCCGGGACGTGCACCCCTCCCACTACGGGCGCATGTGCCCCATCGAGACGCCGGAGGGTCCCAACATCGGGCTCATCGGCTCCCTGGCCACCTACGCCCGGGTCAACGAGTTCGGTTTCATCGAGACCCCCTACCGCCGGGTGGTCAAGGGCAAGGTGACCGACGAGGTGGTCTACCTCACCGCCGACGAGGAGGAGAAGTATGTCATCGCCCAGGCCAATGCCCCGGTGGACAAGCGGGGCCGGCTCGTCGGTCCCACCGTGCTCTGTCGCACCAAGGAGGCGGTGAAGGCGGTGCACCCGGAGGAAGTGGACTTCATGGACGTCTCGCCCCGGCAGATCGTGTCCGTGGCCACGGCGCTCATCCCCTTCCTGGAGCACGACGATGCCAACCGCGCCCTCATGGGCTCCAACATGCAGCGCCAGGCGGTGCCCTTGCTGCGCTCCGAGGCTCCCCTGGTGGGGACGGGAATGGAATACCGGGCGGCCAAGGACACCGGTGATGTGCTCTGCGCCAAGGCCGCCGGGGTGGTGACCTACGTGGATGCCGACCGCATCGAGATCAAACGCAAGGACGGGACGGTTGACGTGTACAAGGTGGCCAAGTTCCGCCGTTCCAACCAAGGGACCTGCGTCAACCAGAAGCCCATCGTCAGCGAGGGCGACCGGGTGGAGGAGGGCCAGGTCATCGCCGACGGTCCCTGTACCGACCACGGGGAGCTGGCCCTGGGCAAGAACCTCCTGGTGGCCTTCATGCCCTGGGAAGGCTACAACTACGAGGACGCCATCATCGTCTCCGAGCGCATGGTCTACGACGACGTCCTTTCCTCCATCCATATCGAGGAGCACGAGATAGACGCCCGGGACACCAAGCTGGGCCCGGAGGAGATCACCCGGGACATCCCCAACGTGAGCGAGGACATGCTCAAGGACCTCGACGAGCGGGGTATCATCCGCATCGGGGCCGAGGTGGGTCCCGGGGACATCCTGGTGGGCAAGGTGACCCCCAAGGGCGAAACGGAGTTAACCGCCGAGGAGAGGCTCCTGCGGGCCATCTTCGGGGAGAAGGCCCGGGAGGTGCGCAACACCTCCCTCAAGGTCCCCCACGGGGAGTCCGGGAAGGTCATCGACGTCAAGGTCTTCTCCCGCGAGGCCGGTGACGAGCTGCCGCCGGGGGTGAACGAGATGGTGAGGGTCTACGTGGCCCAGGTGCGCAAGATCTCCGACGGGGACAAGCTCGCCGGCCGCCACGGCAACAAGGGAGTAATTTCCAAGATCCTGCCCATCGAGGACATGCCCTTCCTGGCCGACGGTACCCCGGTGGATATCGTCCTCAACCCCCTGGGGGTGCCCTCGCGCATGAATATCGGGCAGATCCTGGAAACCCACCTGGGATGGGCGGCCCACGAGGGCTGGCCCAAGAAGGGGAAGAACAAGGCCGAGGGGCCGGTTTACGTCTCCACCCCGGTGTTCAACGGGGCCCGGGAGAGCGAGATCGAGGAGGCCCTGCGCGAGGCCGGCCTACCCGAGGACGGCAAGACCGTCCTCTACGACGGCATCACCGGGGAACCCTTCCACCAGCCCATCACCGTGGGCTACATCTACATGATGAAGCTCCTGCACCTGGTGGACGACAAGATCCACGCCCGCTCCACAGGGCCCTACTCCCTGGTCACCCAGCAGCCCCTGGGGGGCAAGGCCCAGTTCGGAGGGCAGAGGTTCGGGGAAATGGAGGTATGGGCCCTGGAGGCCTACGGCGCTGCCTATACCCTGCAGGAGCTGCTCACCGTGAAGTCCGACGACGTCATGGGCCGGGTGAAAGTCTACGAGGCCATCGTCAAGGGGGACAATATCCCCGAACCGGGAATACCGGAGTCCTTCAAGGTGCTGGTCAAGGAGATGCAGGCCCTGTGCCTCAACGTGGAGGTCCTCTCCGAGACGGGTGAGGAGATAGAGATAAAGGAGACCGACGAGGACCTGTTGCGCACAGCGGAGGACCTGGGCATCGACCTGCGCACCGCCTCGGCCGCCCTGCTCTCCACCCGCGGTGAGGAGGAATCCCTGGAGGAACGGCCGGAGGAGCTGTAGCCGGCCACCGGCGATGGCATGGGGAGGAAATAGGCGGAAATCGCTTAAGGAGGTTGAGTTCCCTTGTTGGACGTCAACGACTTCGACAAGTTGAAGATCGGCTTGGCCACCGCGGACCAGATAAGGTCCTGGTCGCACGGCGAGGTGAAAAAGCCGGAGACCATCAACTACCGCACCCTGAAGCCGGAGAAGGACGGGCTATTCTGCGAGAAGATCTTCGGCCCCACACGGGATTGGGAGTGTTATTGCGGAAAATACAAGCGGGTGCGCTTCAAGGGCATCATCTGCGAACGCTGTGGGGTGGAGGTCACCCGGGCCCGGGTGAGGCGGGAGCGCATGGGCCACATCGAGCTGGCCGCTCCCGTGGCCCACATCTGGTATTTCAAGGGCGTGCCCTCGCGCATGGGCTACCTTCTGGATATCACCCCCAAGGACCTGGAGAAGATACTCTATTTCGCCTCCTATGTCATCACCTTCGTGGACGAGGAGAAGCGCCAGCGCGACCTGCCCCTCCTCGAGGAGGAGCTCAACGAGGAGATCGCCGAGATAGAGGAGACCACCCGTCGGAGGATCGAGGAGCTGCGGGCGGCGGCGGAAGGGGAGGAGAAGCCCGTGGAGGAGGGCGAGGAACCCATCCCCAAGCTCAAGCCCCAGCAGTTGGAGAAGGAGATCAAGTCCCTGGAGGAGAAGGCACGACGCCGGATCGAGGAGCTGCGGCGGGTGTTCGAGGAGTTCAAGGCCCTGGAATACAAGCAGCTCATATCCGACGAGGTGCTCTTCCGGGAGATGCGGGAACGCTACGGCGACTATTTCCGCGGCGGCATGGGAGCGGAGGCCGTGCAGGAGATGCTGGCCAATGTGGACCTGGAGAAGGAGGCCGCCGAACTGCGGGAGATCATCCGCAACTCCAAGGGCCAGAAGAGGCAGCGGGCCACCAAGCGGCTCAAGGTGGTCTCCGCCTTCCTGAACACGGACAACGACCCCACGGCCATGGTGCTCACCTGCATCCCGGTCATCCCCCCGGACCTGCGCCCCATGGTCCAGCTGGACGGGGGCCGTTTCGCCACCTCGGACCTCAACGATCTCTACCGCAGGGTGATCAACCGCAACAACCGCTTGAAGAGGCTCCTGGACCTGGGGGCCCCGGAGATCATCGTCAACAACGAGAAGCGCATGCTCCAGGAGGCCGTGGACGCCCTCTTCGATAACGGAAGGAGGGGCCGGGCGGTGACCGGGCCCGGCAACCGTCCCCTCAAGTCCCTCTCCGACATGCTCAAGGGCAAGCAGGGACGCTTCCGCCAGAACCTTCTGGGCAAGAGGGTGGACTACTCCGGCCGTTCGGTCATCGTGGTGGGCCCCAACCTCAAGCTGCACCAGTGCGGCCTGCCCAAGCAGATGGCCCTGGAGCTCTTCAAGCCCTTCGTCATGAAGCTGCTGGTGGACAAGGACTACGCCCAGAACATCAAGAGCGCCAAGAGGATGGTGGAGAGGCAGCGCCCGGAGGTCTGGGACGTCCTGGACGAGGTCATCCGGGAGCACCCCGTGCTCCTCAACCGGGCCCCTACCCTGCACCGGTTGGGCATCCAGGCCTTCGAGCCGGTGTTGGTGGAGGGAAAGGCCATCCAGATCCATCCCCTGGTATGCACGGCCTTCAACGCCGACTTCGACGGGGACCAGATGGCCGTACACCTGCCCCTCTCCGCGGAGGCCCAGGCGGAGTCGCGCATCCTCATGCTCTCCGCCCATAACATCCTCTCCCCGGCCCACGGCCGGCCCATAACCACGCCTACCCAGGACATGGTGCTGGGCGCCTCCTACCTGACGGTGATCAAGGAGGGAGAGAAGGGGGAGGGCAAGGCCTTCGCCTCCCCGGAGGAGGCCATCATGGCCTACGAGTTCAAGGAGGTGGCCCTGCACGCGCCGGTCAAGGTGCGTATCCGCAAGAAAGGGCGCCCGGCCAAGATATACGACACCTCGGTGGGGCGGGTGATCTTCAACACCGCCTTCCCCGACGATTACCCCTTCATAAACGAGGAGGTGAACAAGGCCGTCCTGCAGCGCATCGTCACCGAGGTGGCCGAGAGGTACGACACGGTGCAGACGGCGGAGATCCTGGACAACATCAAGCGTATCGGGTTCCACTACGCCACAAGGGCGGGAATCACCATCGGGATCTCCGATATCACCGTGCCCCCGGACAAGGACAAGATCCTGGAGGAGCCCGAGGCGGAAGTGGAGCGCATCGAGGAGAACTACAAGCGGGGCCTGATCACCGAGGAAGAGCGTCACCAGAGGGTGGTGGAGTTGTGGACGGAGGCCACCGACCGGGTCACCGAGGCCATGGAAAAGGCCTTCGACGTCTTCAACCCCATCTACATGATGGCCAACTCCGGCGCGCGGGGAAACATCAAGCAGATCCGCCAGCTGGCCGGGATGCGGGGGCTGGTGGCCAATCCCAAGGGGGAGATCATCGACCGGCCCATCAAGTCCAACTTCCGGGAAGGGCTCACCGTGCTGGAGTACTTCATCTCCACCCACGGCGCCCGCAAGGGGCTGGCGGACACCGCCCTGCGCACCGCGGACTCCGGTTATCTCACCCGCCGCCTGGTGGACGTGTCCCAGGAAGTCATCGTCCGCGAGTACGACTGCGGCACGGACAAGGGCATCCCGGTCAGGGTGCACACCCCGCAAGGGGAACTCAACCCCTCCCTGGCGGCCCGGGTAGCCCTGGAGCGCGTGGTCCATCCCAGGACCGGGGAGGTCCTCGTGGAGCCCGGCGAGGAGATAAACATGGCCACCGTGGAAAAACTTTCCAAGGCGGGTGTGGAGGAGGTCATGGTGCGATCCGTGATGACCTGCGAGTCCCGCCACGGGGTGTGCTGCCTGTGCTACGGCACCATGCTGGCCACCGGCAGGCTGGTGGAGATCGGGGAGGCGGTGGGCATCATCGCCGCCCAGTCCATCGGCGAGCCCGGCACCCAGCTCACCATGCGTACTTTCCACACCGGGGGCGTGGCCGGTGAGGACATCACCCACGGCCTCCCCCGCGTGGTGGAGCTCTTCGAGGCCCGCAAGCCCAAAGGCCAAGCGGTGATCGCCGAGATCTCCGGGAAGGTGACCATCGAGGACTCGGAGCGCTCGCGGAAGATAACCATCTTGGGGCCGGACAACAAGGAGCGGGTCTACCAGGTGTCCCGGCGGGCCCGCCTGCGGGTGCGCAACGGGCAGGAGGTGGCGGCGGGAGACCAGCTCACCGAGGGTTCCATTAACCCCCACGACATCCTGCGGGTGCTGGGCACCCAGGCGGCCCAGCTCTACCTGGTGCACGAGGTCCAGGAGGTGTACAAGAGCCAGGGCGTGGATATCCACGACAAGCACATCGAGCTCATCGTGCGCCAGATGATGAAGAAGGTGGAGGTCCTGGACCCCGGGGACACCGACCTTTTGCCCGGGGACAAGGTGGACCGCAAGTACTTCGAGGAGGTCAACCAGGCGGTCATCGCCCAGGGAGGGGAGCCGGCCACGGCGCGCCAGATGCTCCTGGGCATCACCAAGGCCTCCCTGGCCACCGACTCCTTCCTCTCCGCGGCCTCCTTCCAGGAGACCACGCGGGTTCTCACCGATGCCGCCATATCCGGGAAAGTGGATCCCCTGCTGGGCCTGAAGGAGAACGTGATCATCGGGAAGCTCATCCCCGCGGGCACGGGTATGGCCCGCTACCGGAATATCAAGGTGAAGCCCAAGCACATGGGCATAAGCCTGTTGGAGGAGGTGGAGTCCCTGGCCGCGGGGCAGGAGGGCGAGCGTTCCGCCGCCGTCGGAGAAGGCGGGATCGAGCTCCCGGAGTGGGCCAGGAGCGTCATGGACACGGAGAGCGACGGGGGCGCAGAAGAGGAACCTCCTGTCGCCGGCGAGGAGGAGGAACTCTGAGGCGCGAGGTGGAACGGGCTCGCACCCGGCCGCGTTGACATGCCGGAAAGGGTGATGGTAAACTTGCGGCTTGGCGCGTTTCTGGAAGGCCCATAGCCGGATTGGAATATTATTCCTGGAGGAGGTAGTCTTGCCCACCATCAACCAATTGGTCCGTAAGGGACGCCAGGAGAAGCGGAAGAAGACCAAGACTCCCGCCCTGCAGGGCTGCCCGCAGCGGCGTGGGGTCTGTACCCAGGTTAAGACCACCACCCCCAAGAAGCCCAACTCCGCCCTGCGCAAGATAGCCAGGGTGAGGCTGACCAACGGGATCGAGATCACCGCCTATATCCCGGGGATCGGGCACAACCTCCAGGAGCACTCCATCGTCCTGGTGAGGGGAGGGAGGGTCAAGGACCTCCCGGGAGTAAGGTACAAGATCATCCGCGGAGCCCTGGATGCCGCCGGGGTGACCGACCGCAAGCAGGCGCGGTCCCGTTACGGCACCAAGAAGAGGGCCGGCCTGTGATTCCACGCCCGGCGGGAGGTTTATCGGAGGAGGAAGCATGCCCAGGAAGGGACCGGCACCGAAGAGGGAGATAGCCCCCGACACCAGGTACAACAGCGTGCTGGTGGCCCAGTACATCAACAAGGTGATGCTGGACGGCAAGAAGAGCAAGGCGGAAAAGATCGTCTACGGTGCCCTGGACATCATCCGCGAGAGGACGGGAAACGATCCCCTGGTGATATTGCGCAAGGCCACGGACAACGTTCGCCCCGTCCTGGAAGTGCGTTCCCGGAGGGTGGGTGGCGCCTCCTACCAGGTCCCGGTGGAGGTCCGCCCCCGGCGGGCCACCAGCCTGGCCATCCGGTGGATAGTGAACTACGCGCGGCAGCGCCGGGAGAAGACCATGATGGAGAGGTTGGCCGGCGAGCTCATGGACGCCGCCAACCACGTGGGCGCCTCCATCAAGAGGAAGGAAGACCTGCACAAGATGGCCGAGGCCAACAAGGCCTTCGCCCATTACCGGTGGTGAGGATGAAGGTAACGACCACGGGAAAGGTGGAGAAATCGACCCGGGCGGACGAGGCTTTCCCCCTGGAAAGGGTCCGCAACATCGGCATCATCTCCCATATCGATGCCGGGAAGACCACCACCACGGAGAGGATACTCTTCTATACCGGCAAGACCTACAAGATGGGAGAAGTGCACGAGGGCTCCACGGTGATGGACTGGATGGTCCAGGAGCAGGAAAGGGGGATCACCATCACCAGCGCGGCCACTACCTGCTTCTGGCGGGACCACAAGATAAACATAATAGATACGCCCGGCCACGTGGACTTCACCGTGGAGGTGGAACGCTCCCTGCGCGTGCTGGACGGGGCCATCGCCATCCTGGACGGGGTGGCTGGCGTGGAGCCCCAGACGGAGACGGTGTGGCGGCAGGCGGACCACTACCGCGTGCCGCGCATCTGCTACGTGAACAAGATGGACCGCCCGGGCGCGGATTTCTTCGCCTGCCTGGAGATGCTGGAGGAGAAGTTCGACCTCCGTCCGGTGGCGTTGCAGGTTCCCCTGGGGAGGGAGAGTGAGTTTTCCGGCTGCGTGGACCTCATCCGCATGCGTGCCGTGGTCTGGCGGGACGAGCTGGGCACCAGGTACGAGTACGTGGACATCCCGGAAGAGCTCCTGGACACCGCCCTCCTCTACCGCCACGCCCTCCTCGAGGCTTGTGCCCCATACGACGACGAGATGCTGGAGAAATACCTGGAGAGCGAGGAGATGGTCACCGAGGAGGACATCCGGCGGGCCGTCCGCAAGGGAGTCCTCAAGTGCGAGCTGGTCCCGGTGTTCTGCGGGGCTTCCTTCCGCAACAAGGGGGTGCAGCCGCTCCTGGACGGGGTGGTGGACTATCTGCCCTCCCCCCTGGACGTCCCTCCCGTGGAGGGGGTGCAGGTGGGGAAGGAGAAGAAGGAAGTGCGCAGGCCCTCCGACGAGGAGCCCTTCTCCGCCCTGGCCTTCAAGGTCATGTCCGACCCCTACGTGGGAAAGCTGGTCTACATCCGGGTCTACTCGGGCACCCTTCGGGTGGGGGCCACGGTCTTCAACAGCACCCGCCGCAAGAAGGAACGTATCGGTCGCCTCCTCCAGATGCACGCCAACCACCGGGAGGAGCGCGAGTCCATACACACCGGCGACATCGTGGCCGCCGTGGGGCTCAAGGAGACCTATACCGGCGACACCCTGTGTTCCGCTCACCGCCCCATCCTCCTCGAGCCCATGGTCTTTCCCGAGCCGGTGATCTCCGTGGCCATCGAGCCCAAGACCAAGGCCGACCAGGACCGCCTCAGCGAGGCCCTGGAGAGGATCTCCGACGAGGACCCCACCTTCCGGGTGAAGCTGGACCCGGAGACCGGGCAGACCATCATCTCGGGCATGGGGGAGCTCCACCTGGAGATCATCGTGGACCGCCTTCTGCGCGAGTTCGGGGTGGGGGCCAACGTGGGGAGGCCGCAAGTGTCCTACCGGGAGACGGTGGCCGGCCACGCCCGGGGGGTGGAGGGAAAGTTCATCCGCCAGACCGGCGGGCGAGGCCAGTACGGTCACGTGATCATCGACCTGGACCCCTTGCCCCGCGGGGAAGGCTTCCTCTTCGAGAGCAAGGTCACCGGGAACGCCGTGCCCAAGGAGTTCATACCCGCGGTGGAGGAGGGGATCCGGGGGGCCCTGGAGTTCGGGGTCCTGGCCGGTTTCCCGGTGGTGGACGTGAAGGTCACCCTGCGTGGAGGTTCCTACCACGAGGTGGATTCCTCCGACCTGGCCTTCAAGGCGGCGGGAGCCGCGGCCTTCCAGGAGGCCCTGCGCAGGGCGGAACCCATACTGCTCGAGCCTATCATGAAGGTGCACATCAACGTGGGCGAGGAGTACCTGGGGGACGTCATCGCCGACCTCAACGCCCGCCGTGGAAAGGTGGAGGGGATGGAGACTCGCGGCAGGCAGCAGGCCATCGTGGCCTACGTCCCGCTGGCGGAGACCTTCGGTTACGCCACCGACCTACGTTCCCTCAGCCAGGGGAGGGCCACCCACCACATGCAGTTCTCCCATTACGGCGAGGTGCCCCATAACCTGGCCGCGGAGATCATCAGGCGCATAAGGGGGGAGTGAGGGGAGTGGCGGAAAATGCGCATATAATGGGAAATAATGGTAATTCCCCGCGGGTTCCCAAAACGGTCTTGTGCGGGCCGAGGGGGATGACTAAAATAGGGAAGTTGTGTCCAGAAAGAGACACCACTAAGTGATTCGGGAGGAGGGTCAAAATGGCCAAGAAGAAGTTCGAGCGGACCAAGCCGCACGTCAACGTGGGCACCATCGGGCACGTGGACCACGGCAAGACCACCCTGACCTCGGCCATCACCCGGTGCCTGCACAACCAGGGGCTGGACGTGGAGGAGAGGTCCTTCGATTCCATAGACAACGCCCCCGAGGAGAAGGAGCGGGGCATCACCATAGCCATCGCCCACGTGGAGTACCAGACGGAGAAGCGCCACTACGCCCACGTGGACTGCCCCGGGCACGCCGACTACATCAAGAACATGATCACCGGGGCCGCCCAGATGGACGGGGCCATCCTGGTGGTATCCGCCGCCGACGGCCCCATGCCCCAGACCCGGGAGCACATCCTCCTGGCCCGCCAGGTGGGGGTCCCGGCCATGGTGGTCTACCTGAACAAGGCGGACATGGTGGACGACCCCGAGCTCCTGGAGCTGGTGGAGATGGAGGTGCGGGAGCTCCTCAACGAGTACGAGTTCCCCGGGGACGAGGTCCCCGTGGTGGCCGGCTCGGCCCTCAAGGCCATGGAGTGCGGCTGCGGCAACCGCGACTGCCCCAACTGCGCCTCGGTCATGGAGCTTTTGGACGCCGTGGACGACTACATCCCCACCCCCCAAAGGGACGTGGACAAGCCCTTCCTTCTGGCCATCGAGGACGTCTTCTCCATAACCGGTAGGGGCACGGTGGTCACCGGGAGGATCGAGCGGGGCCGCATCCGCACCGGCGAGGAGGTGGAGATCGTGGGCCTCCGCCCCACCCAGAAGACGGTGGTCACCGGGGTGGAGATGTTCCGCAAGATCCTCGACGAGGGCCAGGCGGGGGACAACGTGGGCCTGCTTCTGCGGGGCATAGGGAGGAAGGACGTGGAGCGCGGCCAGGTGGTGGCCGCCCCCGGCACCATCACCCCCCACGTCTCCTTCCGGGCCCAGGTCTACGTCCTCTCCAAGGAGGAGGGGGGGAGGCACACCCCCTTCTTCTCCGGCTACCGCCCCCAGTTCTACTTCCGCACCACCGACGTCACCGGCACCATCACCCTCCCCGAGGGGGTGGAGATGGTCATGCCCGGGGACAACACGGAGATGTTCGTGGAGCTCATCTCCCCCATCGCCATGGAGGAGGGCCTGCGCTTCGCCATCCGGGAGGGCGGCCGCACGGTGGGGGCCGGAAGGGTGGTGGAGATAATCCGTTAGGCGGAATACCGCGAGGTTTGAGGTTATGGCCAAGCCCAAGCAGAAGATAAGGATAAGGCTCAAGGCGTACGACCACGAGATAATAGACCGCTCCGCGAAGCAGATCGTGGAGACGGCCAAGCGGACGGGCGCTTCCATCTCGGGGCCGGTTCCCCTGCCCACCGAGAAGCACGTGTACTGCGTGATCCGCTCGCCGCACGTGAACAAGGACTCCCGCGAGCATTTCGAGATGCGGGTCCACAAGAGGCTCATAGACATCCTGGATCCCACGCCGAAGACGGTGGACTCGCTGATGCGCATGGACCTTCCAGCGGGAGTGGACATCGAGATAAAACTGTGACCCGCGACGCTGTGGAGGCCGGAGGGCGCGGGAACCGCCTTGGCGCCGTGAAGAGGTGGGAGAGTTGAAGGGAATCATAGGAAGAAAGATAGCCATGACCCAGATCTTCGCCGAGGACGGCAGGATCGTCCCGGTCACCGTGGTGGAGGCCGGTCCCTGCACGGTGACCCAGGTGAAGACGGTGGAGAAGGAGGGTTACAACGCCGTGCAGCTGGGGTTCGGCACGGTGCGCGCCAAGAAGGTGAACAAGCCGATGCGCGGCCATTTCCAGAGCAAGGGCCTGGAACCCCACCGCCACCTGGCGGAGATCCGGGTGGACGACCCCTCCGCCTACCAGGTGGGCCAGAAGGTGACCGTGGAGTCCTTCGCCAAGGGCGAGAGGGTGGACGTCACCGGCAAGTCCAAGGGCAAGGGCTTCGCCGGGGTGGTGAAGCGGCATGGCTTCGGCGGAGGACCGGGCTCCCACGGGGCCCATTTTCACCGTGCGCCGGGTTCCATCGGTGCCTGCGCCACGCCCTCCCGGGTGTTCCGCGGGTCGCGTATGCCGGGGCGCATGGGAGGGGAGCGGGTGACCGCCCTCAACCTGGAGGTGGTGGACGTGAAGCCGGAGCGTAACCTCCTTCTGCTCAAGGGGAGCGTTCCCGGCCCCAACGGAGGCCTCCTGATCATAAGGGAGTCGGTAAAGGGGCGCCGCAAGCGGAGCAGTAAAGCCCACGTTCTTACGTGAAGGGAAGAGGATGGAGCGGGTCATGAAGTCGGTTCCGGTCTACGACCTGGAGGGGAACAAGACGGGGGAGGTCCAGCTGGAGGACTACTACTTCGGCTGCGAGATAAACATACCCGTCATGCACCTGGTGGTCCGCCGCCAGCTGGCCGCCGCCCGGCGGGGCACCGCTTCCACCAAGAACCGCAGCGCAGTGAGCGGGGGCGGCCGGAAGCCCTGGCGCCAGAAGGGGACGGGAAGGGCCCGGGCGGGTTCCATACGTTCTCCCCTGTGGCGTGGCGGGGGCACGGTACACGGTCCCCAGCCCCGGGATTACAGCTTCAAGGTTAACCGCAAGGTACGGAGGCTGGCCCTGCGCTCCGCCCTGAGCGCCCGGGCCGCCGAGGACCGGGTCATGGTGCTGGAGGATTTCACCTTCTCCGAGCCCAAGACCAAGTTGGCGGCGGGGGTGTTCAAGGCCCTGGGGGTGGAGGACAGCGTGCTCCTGGTCCTGCCGGAGGAAGACGAGAACGTGGTCAAATCCATGCGCAACCTCCCCTTCGTGGAGGTCATCCGGTTGGAGCACTTGAATACCTACGACGTCCTGGCCAACGACCGGGTGATCTTCACCCGGAGCTCGCTGGAAAGGTTGCAGGAGGGGGTGCGGGATGAAGGATCCGCGTGACGTGATCATCCGGCCGGTGATATCGGAGAAGAGCTACAACCTCCTGGACCAGAACAAGTACACCTTCGAGGTGCATCCCAAGGCGCGGAAGACGGAGATCCGCCAGGCGGTGGAGCAGATCTTCAACGTCAAGGTAACCGGAGTGAATACCATAAAAGTCCCTCCCAAGCCGCGCCGGAGGGGTTGGACCTCGGGGCACACGGCGGCGCGGAAGAAAGCCGTGGTCACCCTGGCGCCGGGTTACAGCATCGAGTTCTTCGAGGGACCGCTGAGTTGACGGGAAAGAGGATGGTAGAAAATGGGAATCAAGAGGTATAAGCCGACCTCCCCGGGAAGGAGGTTCACCGCTCTCTCCGATTTCCAGGAGATAACCAAGAAGGAACCGGAGAAGAGCCTCCTGGCCCCCATCAACTACAAGGCGGGCCGCAACAACCGGGGTCGCATAACCACCCGCCACAAGGGCGGTCGGGTGAAGAGGCGCTACCGGATCATAGATTTCAAGCGGGACAAGGACGGTATCCCGGCCAAGGTGGTGGCCATAGAGTATGACCCCAACCGCACGGCGCGCATCGCTCTTCTGCATTACGAGGACGGGGAGAAGCGCTACATCCTGGCTCCCCTGAACCTCAGGGTGGGAGACCGGGTGATGTCGGGCCCGGAAGCGGACATCAAGCCGGGCAACGCCCTGCCCCTCTCGGCCATCCCCGTGGGCACCACCATCCACAACATCGAGCTCAAGCCGGGTGCGGGAGGGAAGATGGTGCGCGCGGCGGGGGGCGCCGCCCAGCTCATGGCCAAGGAGGGGGAGTTTGCCCACATCAGGCTCCCCTCCAGCGAGGTGCGCCTGGTGAGCCTCAAGTGCCGGGCCACCGTGGGCCAGTTGGGCAACGTGGAGCACGAGCTGCAGAACGAGGGCAAGGCGGGACGAGGACGATGGAAGGGCCGGAGGCCCACGGTGCGCGGGACGGTTATGAACCCCGTGGATCACCCGCACGGGGGAGGGGAGGGTAAATCCTCCGCCGGCCGCCACCCGGTGACCCCCTGGGGCAAACCCACCCTGGGATACCGGACGCGCAAGAAGAACAAGCCCTCCAACAAGTACATCGTGCGCAGGCGGAAGAGCTGAGATAGAGGGAGGTAACCTTGGGCAGGTCTCTTAAGAAGGGCCCCTACGTGGACGAAAAGCTCTATTTCAAGATCGAGGAGCTCAACCGGCGCAACGAGAAGAGGGTCATCAAGACCTGGTCCCGCAGGTCCACCATCTTCCCGGAGATGGTGGGGCACACCATTGCCGTGTACGACGGGAAGAGGCACGTTCCAGTGTACATAACCGAGAACATGGTGGGGCACAAGCTGGGGGAGTTCGCTCCCACCCGGCGTCGCACCAAGCACGGGCACGCCCACGAGAGGCCCACCCGGTTGAAGTGACAGCCGCAGGGAAGGCAGGAGACGTGATATGGCCGAGGTTCGTGAAGGCGGCGTGACGGTACGGGCGGTGGCCCGTTACGTGCGGGTCTCCCCCTACAAGGCTCGCCAGGTGGCCGACCAGATAAGGGGAAAGGACCTGGAGGAGGCCCGCTATATCATCCGGTTCTCCCCCAAGGCCGCGGCTCGCCTGGTGGGCAAGGTGCTGGAGTCCGCGGTGGCCAACGCGGAGAACAACAACGGCCTGCGGGCCGAGGACCTGGTGGTAGTCAACTGCTACGTGGACGAGGGTCCCACCCTGAAGAGGTGGAGGCCCCGGGCCCTGGGGAGGGCCACCCGCATACGCAAGCGCACCAGCCACATCACGGTGGTCCTGGGCGAGAGGGAGGGGCTTGAGAGAGGCGGCAAGCGACGCGCCGGTCGTGGCCGCTCCGGAACGCGAGGGAAAGGATGAAGGAGGCGTGGGTCAGAAGGTTCATCCGTATGGTTTCCGTCTAGGGGTCATCTACGACTGGAAGTCCCGCTGGTTCGCCACCCGGGATTATGCCGAACTACTCCAGGAGGACCTGGCCATACGGCGCTACATCCGGGAATACATGAAGAGGGCGGCCATTTCCCGGGTGGAGATAGAACGCACCGCCAAGCGGGTCAAGGTGGATATCTTCACCGCGCGCCCGGGGATCGTCATCGGCCGCCGGGGCGCGGAGGTGGACCGTATAAAGCGGGACCTGTCGGAGATGACCGGCAAGGACGTCCAGGTGAACATCCAGGAGATCGACACGCCGGAGCTGGACGCCTTCCTGGTGGCCCAGAACATCGCCGAACAGCTCGAGGGGAGGGTTTCCTTCCGTAGGGCCATGAAGAGGGCAGTGCAGAACGCCATGCGCGCCGGCGCCAAGGGGATCAAGGTATCCTGCGCCGGGAGGCTGGGGGGCGCGGAGATGGCCCGCACGGAGTGGTACCGGGAGGGAAGGGTGCCCCTGCAGACCCTGCGCGCGGACATCGACTACGGCTTCTGCGTGGCCCGCACCACCTTCGGGGTCATCGGGGTCAAGGTGTGGATATACAAGGGGCTTATCGGAGAGCCGGACAGGAAATCCCGGGAGAAGGCCCTGGAAGAGAGGCGCCCCGTGAGGGTGGCGGCGGGCACCATCGTCGCGGAGGAGCCCGAGGAGGAGGCGCTACCGGAGATGGTGGCGGAACCGGGTGATGACGAGGATATGGAGTACCGGGAGGTCGAGGCCGATGTTGATGCCTCGTAAGATCAGGCACCGCAAGGTGCAGCGTGGAAGGCTCAAGGGCCGTTCCAAGGGTGGGACCGAGGTCCACTTCGGGGATTACGGCCTCCAAGCCCTGGAACCGGCATGGGTCACGGCCCGTCAGATCGAGGCGGCCAGGGTGGCCATCACCCGCCACGTGAGGAGGAGCGGGAAGGTGTGGATCAACATCTTTCCCGACAAGCCGGTATCCAAGAAACCCGCGGAAACGCGCATGGGCAGCGGCAAGGGAAACCCCGACCACTGGGTGGCGGTGGTCAAGCCCGGACGGGTGATGTTCGAGCTCTCCGGGGTGCCCGAACACGTGGCCCAGGAGGCCATGCGCCGGGCGGCCCACAAGATGCCCATGAAATGCCGTTTCGTGAAGCGGGTCGGTACGGGTGGTGAGTGAGCATGGTAAAGGCCAGGGAGCTTCGCCAATATTCTTACGAGGAGCTGTTGCAGAAGCTGCGGGAGGCCAAGGAAGAGCTCTTCAATCTGCGCTTCCAGGCGGCCACCGGGCAGCTGGACAACACGGCGCGCATCAAGGAGACCAAGAAGGACATCGCGCGCATCTGCACGGTCATCCGGGAATACGAGATGAGCGAAAAAGCCGGTTAGGGCTTGACGAGAGGAAGGGAACCCGAGGATGGCGGAGAGGACGACGCGGAGGAAGGTGCGCATGGGCACGGTGGTCTCCGACAAGATGGACAAGACCATCGTGGTCAAGGTGGAAACGCGCATGCCCCACCCGCTTTACGGCAAGATCGTGACCCGCAGCAAGAAGTACAAGGCGCACGACGAGGAGAACCGGTGCCGGGTGGGCGACGTGGTGAAGATCATGGAGACCAGGCCCCTCTCGCGCACCAAGCGCTGGAGGCTTCTGGAGATCGTAGAACGTGCGGAATAGGCGCGAGCGGTCCGCGGTTCGGAGGTAGAAGATGATACAGGCGGAATCGCGAGTGAAGATAGCCGACAACACGGGGGCCCGGGAGCTCCTGGTGATCAAGGTCCTGGGGGGCTCCGGGAGGCGCTATGCCTACGTGGGGGACATCGTGGTGGGCACGGTGAAATCGGCCATACCCGGGGGCTCGGTGAAGAAGGGAGACGTGGTGAAGGCGGTGGTGGTGCGCACCAAGAAGGAGAGGCGGCGCAAGGACGGTTCGTACATCAAGTTCGACGAGAACGCCGTGGTGCTGATCAACGAGGCCAAGGACCCGCGGGGCACGCGCATCTTCGGCCCCGTGGCCAGGGAACTGCGGGAGAAGAAGTTCATGAAAATCGTCTCCCTGGCCCCGGAGGTCCTCTGAACCGTGGATGGCGAGGAGTGGGAGAAGATGCCGGGTTTGAAGATAAAGAAGGGCGACCGGGTGCAGGTCATCTCCGGGAAGGACCGGGGCAAGCAGGGCAAGGTCCTGCGCAGTTTCCCGCGGGAGAGGCGGGTGATCGTGGAGGGCGTGAACCTGGTCAAGAGACATACCAGGCCCAGCCAGGATAATCCCCAGGGAGGGATCGTGACCAAGGAGGCGCCCATCCACGTGTCCAACGTGGCCCTCATCTGCGCATCCTGCAACCGGCCCGTGCGCGTGGCCTATCGGTTCGATTCCGAGGGCAACAAGCGCCGTTTCTGCCGCAAGTGCGGCGCGGACATCGATTGAGCACGAGTAACTGGGACGAGGAAGGGAACATGGCTCCGAGGCTGAAGGAGAAATACCGCAAGGAAGTGGTGCCGGCCCTCAAGGAGAGGTTCGGGTACCGCAACGACATGGAGGTCCCGCGCCTGGAGAAGATAGTGGTGAACATGGGCGTGGGGGAGGGAGCCCACGACCCCAAGGCCATAGACGGGGCCATGAAGGATCTGGCCCTGATCACCGGGCAGAAGCCCAAGCTGAACCGGGCCAGGAAGTCGGTGGCCGGATTCAAGCTGCGGGCCGGGATGTCCGTGGGTTGCAAGGTCACCCTGCGGGGAGACCGCATGTACGAGTTCCTGGACCGGCTCATGTCCCTGGCCATCCCGCGGGTCAGGGACTTCCGGGGGCTGAACCCCAAGTCTTTCGACGGGAGGGGCAATTTCACCATGGGTCTTGACGAGCAGCTGGTTTTCCCGGAGATAGACTACGACGACATCGACAGGGTGAGAGGGATGGACATCACCATCGTGACCACGGCCAAGACCGATGAGGAGGGGCGGGCCCTGCTGGATGCGCTGGGCATGCCCTTCCGCGGCAAGTGAGGAGGCGGCATGGCGAAGAAGTCCCTGATTGCCAAGCAGAAGAGACCTCCCAAGTTCAGCACCCGGGCCTACAACCGGTGCAAGCGTTGCGGCCGGCCGCGGGGATATTTCCGCAAGTTCGAGCTCTGCCGCGTGTGCCTGCGCGAGCTGGCGCACGAGGGCGAGATCCCCGGGATCACCAAGTCGAGCTGGTAAGGAGGCGTGGGAGATGACCATGACCGATCCCATCGCGGACATGCTGACCCGCATACGCAACGCCAGCGCCGCCCGCCACGAGTGGGTGGAGATGCCCAATTCCAGGATGAAGCATTCCATCGCCGAGATCCTGAAGAGGGAGGGCTTCATCCAGGACTTCGAGGTGGTCAAGGGGGAGAGTTTCGATACTCTAAGGATAAAGCTGGCCTACGGACCCAACCGCGAGTCCCTGATCAACGGGATCAAGCGCATCAGCAAGCCCGGCTTAAGGGTTTACGCCAAGAGGTCCCAGATGCCCAGGGTCCTGGGGGGGCTGGGTATCGCCATCATCTCCACCTCCAAGGGCCTGCTCACCGACCGTGAGGCGCGGGAGGAGAACGTGGGGGGCGAGGTAATCGCCTACGTGTGGTGACCGGAGGGACGCGAGGTTTCGGAAGCTGGAGGTGCAATTGTCCAGGATAGGTAGGATGCCCATACCCGTCCCGGAGGGGACGGAGGTGAGGATAGAGGGCAATAGGGTGACGGTGAAGGGCCCCAAGGGAGAGCTCACCCGTGAGTTCCACCCGGACATGATCATCGAGATGGAGGAGGGCGTCGTCCGGGTCAGGAGGCCCTCGGACTCCAAGTTCCACAAGTCGCTGCACGGCCTGACGCGCAGCCTTCTGGCCAACATGGTGGAGGGAGTCACCAGGGGGTTCGAGAAGAACCTGGAGATCCACGGGGTGGGCTACCGGGCGGTGGCCAAGGGCCCGGACATCGAGCTTTCCCTGGGTTTCTCCCACCCCGTCCTGGTGAAGGCGCCCGAAGGAGTGGAGTTCGAGCTGGTTACCCCCACCAAGATACGGGTGAAGGGAGCGGACAAGCAGAAGGTGGGGGAGATCGCGGCCAAGATCCGGGCGTTGCGCAAGCCCGATCCCTACAAGGGGAAGGGTATCCGTTACGCCGGTGAACAGATCCGGCGCAAGGCCGGGAAGGCCCTCAAGTAACCGGCGAAATCCCGCATGGGGTGGACGGAGCGACGGGAACATGGAAGGGGCCGGGGAAAAGAGGGGAAGACGGAGCGCCCGCGAAGAGCGGTCGCGTGGACGGATCCGGTCACTAGAGTGGTGGTCGAGTGCCTCGATTCCGGAAATGGAGCGGTAAGGTATGGACAAGGCCAAGGAAAAGATGATGAGGAAGGAGCGCCGCCGCAAGCGGGTGCGCAAGAAGATATTCGGGGTGCCGGAGAGGCCGAGGCTCTCGGTCTTCCGCAGCAACCGGCACATCTACGCCCAGATCATCGACGACACGGTGGGACATACCCTGGTCAGCGCCTCCTCCATGGAGAAAGGCCTGGACCTGGAGGGGAAGAAGAAGACCGAAGTCGCCCTGGAGGTGGGTCGGATCCTGGCGGCCAGGGCTCGCGAAAAGGGGATCGTCAGGGTGGTCTTCGACCGGGGCGGCAACCTGTACCACGGGAGGGTCAAGGCCCTGGCGGAGGGGGCCCGAGAGGGAGGATTGGAATTCTGATGCCTTCCCGGGCGGAAAGAGCTGGAGGTAGTGAATGCCCAAGATAGACCCGAACGCTCTCGAGCTGGAGGAGAAAGTCGTCCACATCAACCGCGTGGCCAAGGTGGTGAAGGGAGGGCGCCGCTTCAGCTTCACCGCCCTGGTGGTGGTGGGTGACCGGGCGGGCGTGGTGGGCTACGGTTACGGGAAGGCCCGCGAGGTCCCCCTGGCCATCCAGAAAGGCGTGGAGAAGGCCAAGCGCAACCTCTTCAAGGTCCCCACGCGGGGAACCACCATACCCCACCAGGTGGTGGGGAAGTTCGAATCCTCGCGGGTCCTCCTCAAGCCAGCCAGCGAGGGGACCGGGGTCATAGCCGGCGGCCCGGTGCGCGCGGTCATAGAACTCAGCGGAATACAGGACGTGCTCACCAAGACCTACGGGTCCCGCAACCCGGTCAACGTGGTCAAGGCTACCTTCGAGGGGCTCAAGGCCATCAGCAAGGCCCGCGAAGTGGCGGAGATAAGGAGGGCTCAATTGCGCAAGGCGCGGGAGAAGGAGGCGGTCAAGGGATGAGCGCTGGGGAGAGGAAGCTTCGTGTCACCCTTGTGCGCAGCCTCATCGGCCGTCCCTGGAAGCAGCGGCGTACCATCAGGGCCCTCGGCCTGAAGCGGATCAACCATTCCGTCGTCCACCGGGACACGCCGGAGATAAGGGGGATGATCAGGCGGGTCACCCACCTGGTGAGGGTGGAGCCCATGGAGGAATAGGGCGGGAAACGGTGCCCCGGGAGGCGTCCAAGCCGGTGGACGATGAGGGCAGAAGGGCTCCGTGGGTGAGCGGGGAGATAGGCCCGGAAAGCGGGGAGTATGTTGTTTACGGACCGGAGAGAAACACGTGGCAGCGGATGACGGGAGGCGCGAGATGACGCTGAAGATACACGACCTCAGGCCGGCCCCGGGCTCCACGCATCCCCCCAAGCGCGTGGGGAGGGGTAGGTCGTCCGGACACGGCAAGACCAGCGGACGGGGACAGAAGGGCCAGAAGGCGCGCGGCAAGACCCGTATCGGCTTCGAGGGAGGGCAGATGCCCCTCCAGAGAAGGATACCCAAGCTGAGGGGTTTCCGGCCTCGGGACAAGAAGGAATATCACCTGGTCAACGTGGAGAAGCTCAACCTCTTCGCCGAGGGGGAGGTGGTGACGCCGGAGGCGTTGGTGGAGAAGGGCATCCTTAAGAAACTGCGTCACGAAGTGAAAATACTGGGCCGCGGCGATCTGGAGCGGGGGCTGACGGTCCGGGCAAATGCCTTCACCAGGGGAGCGGTGGCCAAGATCGAGGCCGCAGGTGGAAGGGCCGAGGTGATCTGATTTGCTCCGCACCTTCCGCAATATCTTCAAGGTCGAAGATCTGCGCCGCAAGATCCTCTTCACCTTGTTGATAATCCTTCTCTACCGCGTCGGTTCCGCTATCCCCTCCCCGGGAGTGAACACCCAGGCCCTGCAGAAACTCATCCAGGAGGGAGGCGGGATACTGGGGTTCCTCAACTTCTTCTCCGGCGGCGCCCTTTCCCACCTGGCCATCTTCGGGCTGGGCATCATGCCCTACATCACCGCGGCCATCATCATGGAGATGCTGGTGGCGGTGATCCCCAAGCTCAAGGAGTGGCAGGAAGAGGGGGAATCGGGACGGCGCAAGATAACCCAGGTGACGCGCTACCTCACTCTGGGCCTGGCCCTCATGCAGTCCATCGGCCTGGTGTGGCAGTTCTCCCGTTGGCAGAACATAGGCGGGGAGAGCATCCGCATCATCGAGTTCACCTGGATGAAGGGGATAGTGGTCATCCTGACCCTCACCGCGGGGATGGCCCTTCTCATGTGGTTCGGGGAGCTGATCACCGAGCGAGGCGTGGGCAACGGGATGTCCATCCTCATCTTCATCTCCATCATCGCCCGCGTGCCCGTGGAGTTCAAGAACCTCATCACCAACACCGAGCTCCGGTACGGAAACATGGCCTACGGGATAATAATCTCCGCGGTGATGTCCCTGGCGGTGATCCTGGCCGTCATCTACCTGGACCAGGGGGAGAGGCGCATCCCCGTGCAGTACGCCAAGCAGATACGGGGGAGGCGCATGACCATGGGGGGTACCACCTACCTGCCCCTGAAGATAAACACCTCGGGAGTCATCCCCATCATCTTCGCCTCCTCGGTCATCTATTTCCCCACCATGCTGGCCCAGTTCATCCCCGCCCTCACCGGGGTGGCCACCCGTCTTTCCCAGGGGTGGCTCTATTTCGTGGTCTACACCCTCCTGATCATCTTCTTCGCCTACTTCTACACCTACATCGTCTTCGACCCCTTCACCCAGGCGGAGCACCTCAAGAAATACGGGGCCTTCGTGCCCGGCATCCGGCCGGGCACGCCCACGGCGGTGTACTTCGGGAAGGTCATCAACCGCATCACCCTGCCCGGGTCCATATCCCTGGCGGCCATCGCCCTCCTCCCGGCGGTCATGTTCTACTTTTTCGGGACCCGCGAGATACCCTTCGGAGGGGCGGCCATCATGATCATCGTGGGCGTGGCCCTGGAGACCATGAAGCAGATCGAGGCCCAACTGCAGATGCGGCATTACGAGGGATTCCTGCGTTGAAGCGCCAGGAGGAGGAAGGAGGCCGATGATGCACAACCTCGTTCTTCTGGGCCCGCCGGGTGCGGGCAAGGGAACCCAGGCGGAGAGGATAAGCGAGCTCTACGGCATTCCCCACATCTCCACCGGAGACATCTTCCGGGACAACCTCAAGCGGGGCACCGAGCTGGGCCTCAAGGCCAAGGAGTACATGGACCGGGGAGAGTTGGTTCCCGACGAGGTGGTTATAGGCATTGTGCGGAACCGGCTGGCGGAGCCGGACTGCGACAAGGGCTTCGTGCTGGACGGGTTTCCCAGGACGGTGGCCCAGGCCGATGCCCTCAAGGAGATGCTCGCCAGCATGGGGAAGTCCATAAACCACGTCCTGAACATCCAGGTCCCCGACCAGACGGTGGTGGAGAGGTTGACCGCCCGGCGGACCTGCCGCTCCTGCGGGGCCATCTACCACCTGAAGTTCAATCCTCCCCGGGAGGAGGGGAGGTGCGACGCCTGCGGAGGGGAGCTCTACGTGCGCGACGACGACCGGGAAGAGACGGTCCGGGCGCGCCTGGAGGAATACCGCTCCAAGACCCAGCCTCTGATCGACTATTACCGCGCCGAGGGACTCCTGAGGGACATAGACGGCGGCGCTTCCATGGAGGAGGTCCTGGATTCCATACGCAAGGTGTTGGAGTGAGGGTCCGCCGGCGGGATGCGGTGGGTGGAAGGAGCGGAAGGCATCACCGGAAGGGGGGTGCATGCCCTCACCTTCCGGGCGTGGGGCTGGAGCCCATGATCATCAGGAAATCTCGCGAGGAAATAGCCAAGATGAGGGAGGCCGGCCGCATCGTGGCCGGGGTCCTGGACATGTTGGAGAAGCATGTGAGGCCGGGGACCAGGACGGAGACCCTGAACCGCCTGGCCGACGACTATATCAGGTCCCGGGGCGGCATACCCTCCTTTTTGGGATACCGGGGTTTTCCGGCCTCCATATGCACCTCGGTGAACGACGTGGTGGTCCACGGCATCCCGGGCAAGGAGAGGTTGAGGGAGGGAGATATCATCGGCATTGACGTGGGGGTGATCCTGGACGGCTACCAGGCGGATGCCGCCCGCACCTACGCGGTGGGGGAGGTCAGCGACGCGGCCAGGAGGCTCGTGGAAGTAACCCGGGCCTCGCTGGAAGCGGGCATCGCCGCCTGCCGCGCCGGGAACCGGCTGGGAGACGTTTCCAACAGCATCCAGCGGGTGGTGGAGGAGGGAGGTTTCTCGGTGGTGGTCCAGTTCGTGGGGCACGGCATAGGGAAGGAGATGCACGAGGAGCCCCAGATCCCCAACTTCGGCCCTCCGGGGAGAGGCCCCCTGCTCCTACCGGGCATGACCTTCGCCCTGGAACCCATGGTCAACGAGGGAACCTACGAGGTAAGGGTGGAGGATGACGGATGGACGGTGCGCACCGTGGACGGACGCCTCTCGGCGCACTTCGAGCATACCGTGGCCGTGACCGAGGGGGACCCGGAGATCCTCACCCTTCCCTGAGGGGAAAAGGGGCGAGGGTTTTCTGGACGCCGGTGATTTTATTTGTTAGTATATAAATTCTGGTGCGAAAAGAAAGCACGCCCGACGCGAGGGTGGCGTGGGGAGAGTGAGGAGTGGCCAAGAAGGAAGGCTCCGTAGAGGTCGAAGGAACCGTACTGGAACCCTTGCCCAACGCCATGTTCCGGGTGGAACTGGACAACGGGCACAAGATTCTGGCCCACATATCCGGGAAGATGCGCATGCATTACATCCGGATACTGCCAGGGGACCGGGTGTTGGTGGAGATATCTCCCTACGACCTGACCCGCGGGCGCATAGTCTACCGGTACAAGTGAGGCGTGCACGCCGGCCGGAATGGCGAGGAGGAGTGGAAAGGTAGATACTGGAAATGAAGGTCAGACCCTCGGTCAAGAAGATGTGCGACAAGTGCAAGATAATACGCCGCCACGGCAAGGTGCTGGTCATCTGCCAGAACCCCCGCCACAAGCAGCGGCAGGGTTGAGGACGGGGAGGTAGTGATTTGGCGCGCATAGCTGGTGTCGACCTTCCGAGGGACAAGCGGGTGGAGGTAGCCCTGACCTACATCTACGGGATAGGTAGGTCCACGTCCCTCAAGGTACTGCGGAGTTGCCAGATAAACCCCGATACCAAGGTGCGGGACCTCACCGACGACGAGGTGGTGAGGCTGCGCAATTATATCGACCAGAACCTGAAGGTGGAGGGGGACCTGCGTCGCGAGGTGGCCCAGAACATCAAACGCAAGATGGAGATCGGATGCTACCAGGGTCTCCGCCATCGCATGGGCCTTCCGGTGCGGGGGCAGCGTACCCACACCAACGCCCGGACACGCAAGGGACCCCGGAAGACGGTGGGCGTGAAGCGCAAGAAGAAGTAGTTCCCCGCATGGTGGAACAAGCGTGACCCAAGGGTTGTCCAAACGCAGGTGGATGGATGAGACATAGGAGGTTGCCAGTTGGCGAGACCGACGCGAGGAAGGGGAAGAGGGAGAAAGAAGGAGAAGAAGACGGTATTGCACGGTGAGGCGCACATCAAGTCCACCTTCAACAACACCATCATCACCATAACCGACAAGAACGGGGATACCCTCACCTGGAGCAGCAGCGGGACGGTGGGCTTCAAGGGCTCCCGCAAGAGCACCCCCTTCGCCGCCCAACTGGCGGCCGAGAGCGCGGCCAAGAAGGCCCAGGAGTTCGGGATGAAGAAAGTCGACGTCTTCGTCAAGGGACCGGGATCGGGGCGCGAGACGGCCATCCGCACCCTGCAAGCCAACGGCCTGGAGGTGGTGAGCATCACCGACGTGACGCCCCAGCCCCACAACGGGTGCCGACCCAAGAAGAGAAGAAGGGTATAGGAGTGGTGGGTCATGGCACGTAACCTGGAACCGTCCTGCAAGCAGTGCCGCCGCGAGGGGGTGAAGCTCTTCTTGAAGGGCGCGCGCTGCGAGAGCGACAAGTGCGCCATGGAGCGCCGCGCCTATCCTCCCGGTGAGCACGGGAGAGGCCGGGTCAAGGAGACCGAGTACCTCCTGCAGCTCAGGGAAAAGCAGAAGGCCAAGCGGATCTACGGCGTCCTGGAGAGGCAGTTCCGCAACTATTACGGACGCGCCAGCAGGCAGAAGGGGATTACCGGCGAGAACCTCCTCGCCCTCCTCGAGTGCCGGCTGGACAATGTGGTGTACCGGGGAGGGCTGGCCTCCTCCCGGCAGGACGCCCGCCAGCTAGTGCGCCACGGACACGTGACGGTCAACGGGCGGAAGGTGGACATCCCCTCCTACGAGGTGAGGGTGGGTGACGTGATCGAGCTCAAGGAGAAGAGCCGCGACCTGGTGCGGGTGCTGCAGGCGGTGCGCCTTTCCGAGGGGCGTCCCGTGGTTCCTTGGCTGCGGGTGGACCTGGACAAGAGACGCATCGAGGTGGTGGCCAAACCGAAGCGCGAGGACATCGACATCCCGGTCAAGGAGCACCTGATAGTGGAGCTTTACTCCAAGTAATCCGAGGGATAGGAGGGGATGGGCATTGGTGCTTGAAATGCAGAAACCACATATCGTGGTGGACAAGGTGGAGGATTCCTACGGCAGGTTCGTCGTCGAGCCCCTGGAGAGGGGTCTCGGGCACACCCTGGGCAATTCCATGCGCCGCATCCTGCTCTCCTCCATCCCCGGCGCGGCCATAACCTCCCTGCGTATCGAGGGCGTGGTACACGAGTTCAGCACCATAGAAGGGGTGAAGGAGGATACCATAGACATCATCCTCAACCTCAAGGGGGTAATCCTGCGTATCCTGGACGAGGGCCAGCACACCCTGTTCCTGGACGTCTCCGGACCCAAGACGGTCACCGCCGGGGACATCCAGGCGCCGGCCGAGGTGGAGATAATCAACCCCGAGCACAAGATATGCACCCTGAACGAGAAAGGCAAGTTGAAGATGGAGATGACGGCGCGCAAGGGCCGGGGTTACGTCTCCGCCGAGCGCATGGGGGGCCTGTACGAGGTGGCGGGCACCATTCCCATGGACGCCATGTTCTCCCCTGTGGTCAGGGTGGCCTATCACGTGGAGGACACCCGCGTGGGACAGAGGGCGGACTACGACCGGCTGATCCTGGAGGTGACCACGGACGGGAGCATCGGCCCCCAGGAGGCCCTGCTCAGGGCGGCCCAGATACTGGTGGGCCACGCGGAGATATTCTTCTCCCTGGCCGAGGGCGAGGAGGGCCTGGGGGAGACCATCTTCGGCCGGGAGGCCCAGGCGGCCGGCACCAGGGAGATGCAAATACCCATCGAGGACCTGGAACTCCCGGTGAGGGTGCTGAACTGCCTCCACCGCGGGGGGATCAACACCGTGGGCCAGCTCATCGAGAAGACGGAGGAGGACCTGCTGGCCCTGCGCAGTTTCGGTGCCCGCTCCATAGAGGACGTAAAGGAGCAGTTGAGGAAGAGGGGACTGAGCCTGAAGACCAAGTAGGGTTCCCCGGAGACCCTTGCGAGTACGAGAGGTGCAGCAATGCCGCAGCCGAAAAAGGGAAGGAGACTGGGAGGAAGCGCCGCCCATCAGCGCGCCATAACCGCCAACCTGGCACGCGCTCTCATAGAACACGAGAGGATCAAGACCACCGAGGCCAAGGCCAAGGAAGTGCAGCCCCTCGTGGACAAGCTCGTGGGGCTGGCCAAGCGGGGGGATCTCCACGCCAGGCGGCAGGCATTGGCCATCATCCCCGACCGGGACGTGATCCACAAGCTCTTCGCCGAGATCGGGCCGCGGTACGAGGACCGCGAGGGTGGCTACACCAGGGTGGTGAAGATAGGGCCGCGCCAGGGGGATGCCGCGCCCATGGCGGTCATCGAGCTGGTCTGAGCCCGCAAACCGCGTCCCGGGTTTTCCCGCCCCTTCACGGGCGGGTTTTCCGTACCCCGGGGACGGTTATGAGCCCGCTCCGGTTGGAGGCCCCGATCCGACCTCTGGAGTGAAGTTGGGAAACTACATGCTCACCCTCTCCTACGAGGGCACGGGATACAAGGGCTTCCAGAAACAGCCCGGCCTGCCCACCGTGCAGGGGAAACTCGAGGAGGCCCTGGGGAGGGTGGCGGTGCTGGAATCCCCCCTCTACGCGGCGGGCAGGACCGATGCCGGGGTCCATGCCAAGGGACAGGTGGTGAACTTCCACGGCAAGCTCCGGGTAGCGCCGGAAAGGCTGCCGCGCTCCCTCAACGCCCTCCTCCCCCCGGACATCGCCGTTTTGGGTTGCCGGGAGGTGGAGGAGGGATTCCATGCCAGGCGCAGCGCGCTGGCCCGCGAGTACGCTTATTACTTGTTCCTCGGGACCTATCCTTCTCCCTTCCTCAGGCGTTTCTCCTTCCACGTGGGAAGGGGACTGGACGAGGAGGCCATGAAGGAAGCGCTTTCCGGCGTTCCCGGAGTCCACGATTTCGCTTCCTTCTGCCGCCGCGAGGAGGGGAGATCCACGGTGAGGGAGGTCATGGAGGCCCGGATTTTCAGGCAGGGGGAGTTGCTCTGCGTCAGGGTTCGGGCCAACGCTTTCGCCTGGATGATGATGCGCATGCTCTGCGGCGCCCTCCTGGAGGTGGGAAAGGGCCGCTGGTCTCCGGGAAGTTTCCTGGAACTTCTCCACGAGGGAGAACGGGACCGTCCCGTGCCGGCCCTCCCTCCCCATGGTCTATTCCTGGAGAAGGTGTATTACCCCTTCGACCCACCGCCGCTGTAGCGAGGGAGCTTGCCGCAGAAAGCGATGGGGTGAAGCCAACCGGGTCTCGGGCAAGGGAAGGGCATGGCAGGAATTGGGCCTGCCCGCTTTTATCAACCTATCCTGGCTCCGGGCGGGCGTAGCGTTCCGTGGAGTCTCCCTCCCTCTTCCCTCCCGTAAGCCGGCGGCCTCCATGCCTCCGGGTGGATGGCCCCGGGATCCTCGGCCAGGCCCCGACCGTGCGGCGGGAAGGGCAGGCGGCCTCCACCCGGCCGGGGAGGTCTTCAGGTTTTACCACCCGGAAAGGGTTGGAGGGTACAATCCAGGCGCAGGCGTTGCAGTTTTTCCACGCGGTCCAAGCCGATGAGCACTAGGGACATGGCCACGGGATACGGTGAGCCGTCGCCCAGCCATACCTTGCCCTGCAGGCTGTAATCCAGGTTGGAAAAATATTCCTTTGCCTGCTCCGGGATCGCCTGGAGGGCGAGGGAGGGATCGTATTCCAAGTCAAACACCCGGCACCTCAGGCCCTGGTAATCCTCCTCGTTCCCCTCCCGGGCATGCTTGTATTTGGAAAATATTTCTATGAAATCGTGGGGCCTCAACAGGGGGCCCGGCACCTCGGAGCCTTCCGCCGGCCTCTCCGTTCCCTCCCGCCGCAGATAGTAACCTCCCTCCCGGAAAGAAATGGCGTAGCGCTCCTCCCCTTGGGGGGAAATCCTGGTCATTTCCACGGTGAAATCCTCGCCCTCCAGGACGCCTTCCCCCCGCTCCTCTCCCCAGGCCGTGTATCCGGATACCCCCACTCGGGTCTCCTGGCGGACAAGGAAGGGGAACGAACCCAGCGAGGAGAGGCCGCGCAGAGCCGCCTCCACCACCTCGCCGGAGGTCCTTTCGGGGGCCGGGAGACGGTTTACGCATCCCGAGGAGCAGGCCAGGAGCGCGAGGAGGACGGGGAAAAGCGGGCGCCGGAGGCGGCTCAGGCCGGACCTTGCCTTCGCCTTCGGGCATGGGCGCTCCGAGGCAGCCCGGAAGGCGTACCGTGCGGCGGGGGATGACCTCCCGCGGCCATCGCTTGAGGGCCCGGTAACCCGGGCCGCTTCACGGTAGAGCATGGGGCGAGGGAAAGGGCCGTCCATGGCTCAGGAGCGTATCAGGGCCAGGAGTTGGTCACGCTTCTCCTCCATGAGCTCCCGGGTCTTGGCCTCCAGGTTCAGGCGTAGCAGGGGCTCGGTGTTGGAGGGCCGCACGTTGAACCACCAGTCGTCGTATTCCACCGTGACGCCGTCCAGGCGGTCTATCCTCTTGGCATCGGCGTGGAGCCGGGCGATCTCCTCCAACTTCCCGGGGATGTCCTCCACCCGGCTGTTTATCTCCCCGGAGGAGTAATATTTCTTGAAGGGCTTGAGGATCTCGGACAAGGGCCTGCCCTCGCGGCTCACGATCTCCAGCACGTAAAGCGCGGCGATGAGCCCGGAGTCGGCGCGGTAGTTGTCCCGGAAATAGTAATGGCCGGAATGTTCCCCGGCGAAGATGGCGCCCGTCTCGGCCATGGTCTGCTTGATGAAGGAATGGCCCACCCTCTCCCGGATGGGAATGCCACCGTAGGCGATTATGGTCTCCGGCACTATCCAGCTGTTGATGCAGTTGTAGATGATCTTCTCCCCCGGATGCTCCTGCAGGATGCGCCTGGCCACCAGGGCGGTGGTCAGGGATCCGCTCACCGGTTCCCCTTTATCGTCCACCAGGAACACGCGGTCGGCATCCCCGTCGAAGGCCATGCCCAGGTCTCCCTCCGCCTCGAGCACCCACCGCTGGAGGAGGGCGATGTTCTCCGGTTCGATGGGGCTGGGTTGGTGGTGGGGGAAGGAGCCGTCCAGCTCGAAGCAGTGGGGCACCAGTCGGCAGGGAAGACGCCGGAAAAGGGCCGGTAGGACGAGACCCGCCATGCCGTTGCCGGCGTCCGCGACCACCTTGAGGGGGCGGAGTACGGCGGGGTCGATGAAGCCCAGGACGTGGTCGATATAGCGTTCAAGCATGTCCCTCTCCTCCAGGCCGCCCCGTCGGGAAGGGGAGGGAAAATCTCCCTCCAGCACCAGGTCGCGGATCTCGGCGATGCCGGTATCCTCGCTTATGGGGCCCGCCTTGCGACGGCAGAGCTTGAGGCCGTTGTATTCCTTGGGGTTGTGCGAGGCGGTGAACATGACCCCGGGCAAGTCCAGGTCTCCGGAGGCGAAGTAGAGCATGTCCGTGGAGCAGAGCCCGATGTCCACCACGTCGGCCCCCTGGTCCCGAGCCCCCTCGATGAAGGCCCGGGAGAGGGAAGGAGAGGACAGGCGCATATCCCTTCCCACCAAGATGCGGTCCTCCCCCAGGAAGACGACAAAGGCCCTGCCCAGCCGGTAACTTATGTCCTCGTCGATTTCCTGGGGATAGACGCCGCGTATGTCATAGGCCTTGAAAATGGAGGTATTCACGTCTTTCATCCCTTGCTCCTTTTCTGCACCGGCCGGAGAAACTCGAGGCTGGAAATGGATTCCGGCGTCGCCCCGTGATGTCCGTTTCGACCGGTAGGGGCGAGGGCCTCCTGGCCCGCTGTCCCGGACGCGAGCCCCGGCTTGGCTGCATGCCTTCCGGGGCATGTTAAGATTTTAACATGCCCCGCCTGGTGCGGCAGCACGGATATCAGCCGTGCGACCTGGATCGCGGAGGGGCCGTTTCGCCGTTTCATGCGTCCTCCGGCCCGCCGTACGCGTACTCGACGGCCGAGGTTCAGGGAGAAAGGAGCGGACATGGGGGAGAGGGTGAACCTGGATGACGTGATGGAGCTGGAGCAGCGCGATCCAGGGGGGATGCTCGCCGCGGTGGAGTCCTTTCCCCGCCAGTGCAGGGAAGCGCTGCGCATGGGCCGCGAACTGTCCGAACTCCCCTCCGGGGAAGGCATCAAGCGCATGGCCTACCTGGGGATGGGAGGCTCGGCCATCGGTGGGGATCTTCTGCGCGCCTTGCTCGAGGAAGCGGCCGGGCTACCGGTGAGCGTTCACCGCTCCTATAGGCTTCCCGCTATTCTCGGCCCCGACACCCTGGCCGTGGCGGCCAGCTATTCCGGCAATACCGAGGAAACCCTCTCCGCCTACGAGGACGCGGTGTACCTGGGGTGCCGCCTCCTGGTCCTCACCTCGGGTGGGCGTCTCCTGGAGAAGGCCCGCGGTTACCGGCATTCCTGCGTGGTGATCCCGCCGGGGTTGCAACCCCGGGCGGCGCTGGGGTATCTCTTCCTGCCCGCCGCGGTGGCGGCGGAGCGGCTGGGGCTCGTGCAGGGTTTCATCCGGGTGGCCTACGAGGCGGTGGAATACCTGGAGGAGAAGGCCGGGGAGTGGGGGCGTATCTCCTCCGTGGGACGCAACTTCGCCAAGCAGCTGGCCTCCCGCCTGGCGGGGAAGATACCGGTGGTCTACGGGACGGAAGGGCTGCTGGGAGTGGCCGCCTACCGCTGGAAGTGCCAGTTCAACGAGAATTCCAAGATTCCCGCCTTCCATCACGTCTTGCCGGAGATGAACCACAACGAGATCGTGGGATGGCACCGGCCGGACGACTTCAGCAGGCGCGTGGAGGTCATCTTCCTCCTCGAGGAAGACGATCACCCCCGGGTCGCCAAACGGGTGGACATAACCGCGGATATCCTGCGTGAAAAGGTGAGCGGAGTGACGGTGATCAGGGTGGGGGGGCGGTCGCGCACCGAAAAACTGCTGGGCGCCATCTTGCTGGGGGACTTCGTCAGCGTCTACCTGGCCCTACTCAATGGCGTGGATCCCACCCCCGTGGAAAGCATCGCCCTGCTGAAGGAACGCATGGCCGGGGAGGGTTGACCGTGGAAAGACCTCGTATTCTGGTTAAGGTAGCAGGAAAAGAGTGTGCGGGTCTTGGACCGGGGAAGGGAAGATGAAGGCGGAAACCGACGGTTCCGTGGCCAGCGCGGCGCGTTTCCTGGCTTCTATCCTGGAGGGGGAGGGGCTTCCCCTGCCCACGGAGGCGGTCGTCCTGGGGAGCGGCCAGGGGGAGTCGGTCCCGGAGACGGGGCAGGCGGTGGAGTTGGCCTTCGAGGAGATACCGGGATGGCCGCACGCCGCGGTCCCGGGGCACGCGGGGACGGTCCTCCTGGGGCGTTACGGGGAGAGGAGCGTGCTTTTCCAAAAAGGGAGGCTCCATTATTACGAGGGCCGGAGCATGGAGGAGGTGGTCTTCCCGGTCCGCGTCATGGCCGCCGTCGGGGTGCGCAGTCTTCTCCTGTGCAACGCGGCGGGCGCCCTCAACCCGGCCTACGAGCGCGGCTTCCTCATGCTGGTCCGGGATCACGTGAACCTCATGGGGACGAATCCCCTGCGCGGCGCGCGGTATGCCGACGGGTCCCCGGCTTTCGTCGACCTCTCCGACCTCTACGATGGCGGGTGCGGCGATTTCCTTCTCCGGAGAGCCCAAGCCGAGGGCTGGCCTTTGGTGGAGGGGGTCCTGGTGGCGGTCTGCGGCCCCTCCTACGAGACGGGAGCCGAGCTGCGGTTCCTGCGCCTCATAGGTGGGGACGCGGTGTCCATGAGCCTGGTGCCCGAGGCTCTTTATGCCCGCTACCTGGGCATGAGGGTCAACGGGTTGAGCGTGATCACCAATACCTGGGACCTACGCAGGCCCCAGCCCATCTCGCACGAGGAGGTGCTCCGGACCGCGGCGGCGGCCGCCCCCGTCCTCAAGAAGTTGATCCAGGCGTGGTTGGACTACCGGCCGTGATCCCCGGTGCGGCCTGGATGGCCTCGATGGCCGCCTTTTCCTTGACACCGGGAGGGGTGGCCTCTATCATTATTGTTTGTCGTGCTATAAAAAAGCGAAGAGGCGACGCGTTATGACCACGAGGACCTACAGCACCAAGAAGTCGGATATACAGCGCAGGTGGTACCTGGTGGATGCCCAGGGAATGGTCCTGGGGAGGCTGGCCTCCGAGGTGGCCAAGATCCTCAAGGGCAAGAACAAGGCCATCTACGTTCCACACCTGGACGTGGGCGACCATGTGGTGGTGGTCAACGCAGACAAGGTGGTGCTCACCGGCAACAAGTTGGACAAGAAGAAGTACTACCGGCATTCCGGTTACCCGGGGGGCCTGCGTGAATTCACCTATCGGACCCTCCTGCGGGAAAATCCGGAAAGGGTGGTGGAGAAGGCGATACGGGGGATGCTCCCGAAGAATCGCCTGGGCCGGGCCATGATCCGGAAGCTGCACGTCTACGCCGGGCCGGATCACCCCCACCAGGCCCAGAAGCCGGAGAAGATCTCCCTGGGCGCATGAACAGGGGAAGGCAGGTGTGAGATTTGCCGCAACATCTGGGTTACGGAACGGGCAGGAGAAAGGAAGCGGTGGCCAGGGTATGGTTATACCCCGGCGAGGGCGAGTTCGTCATCAACGGCAGGAGCCTGGAGGAATACTTCCCCCGCCAGACCCTGCGGGACCAGATCATGCAGGCCCTGGCGGCGGCGGGTAGCGTGGGGCGCTACAAGGTGGTGGCCACCATCAGGGGGGGAGGCATTTCCGGTCAGGCCGGGGCTCTCCGCCACGGCATAGCCCGCGCCCTCGTGGACTGCGACGAGACCCTCCGCTCGGAGCTGAAGAAAGCCGGCCTCCTGCGGCGCGACCCCCGCATGAAGGAGCGCAAGAAGTACGGCCTCAAGAAGGCGCGTAAGCGCCCGCAGTTCTCCAAGCGCTGATCTTCCGGTTACGGAGAGCGATTTTCTTCCCCTGCAAGGGCCATATCCATTGGGGAGTTTTTTCTCTCTCGCGGGGAGCCTCAAGGCGAAGGTCTCCGCCGGCGCGGGGTGCTGTACCTTTTCGGCAGTCGCTTTGGGGTTGAAATCATCGACAGACCACCCCGTCATCCTGGCGAAGCAGGCTAAGACAGGGAGAAGGGGGGCGATCTCTCTTGCGCGGGTGCTGTACCTTTTCGGCAGTCGCTTTGGGGTTGAAATCATCGACAGACCACCCCGTCATCCTGGCGAAGCAGGCTAAGACAGGGAGAAGGGGGGCGATCTCTCTTGCGCGGGTGCTGT
>Ga0078972_1001059_pt1 | contig 109622 bp, 87 predicted proteins | sample YelNatPaOPGAMG01_FD_67568 | JGI IMG/M metagenome (GOLD analysis project Ga0078972, IMG submission 67568) | Hot spring thermophilic microbial communities from Obsidian Pool, Yellowstone National Park, USA - OP-RAMG-01 (SPADES assembly) (version 2) | ecosystem: Environmental > Aquatic > Thermal... | reverse complement strand
ATCATCGGTTCCTCATTCCGTGTGCGGCGTTTCAATCGCTGGATGTTGGAGGCCAACTCTTTGAGTGCCTGTCGGCGCATCTCACAGGCGTGTGGTATATAAATGGAGCCCACAAGCCAAGGTGCAGGCTGACCTGGAATTGTAACACTCACAAAGACCATCCATGGAGACGGGTTGCCGACCGCATAGCAAGTGAGGCGTCGATCGACAGTGAGCGCCACACCACGTGTGCGTAACGAAGTTGGCTTGTCCGTAGGGTCTACGTATGTTGGTTCAACCGTGTTGTAGCCTAGGATATGCAGACGATAATACGTCTCAGCGTTCCAGGAAGTACCTTACGTCATCTAGTATCGAGGCTATCACACAAATATTCCATGATGCGAAACCTATCGAGTCGTAGCGCGTAAGGGAATAAGAATAGCGCTGCGGTACTCCAGAGATACGTCGTCGATTTAGATGCACCCTCCACGGGGTGTGTGAACGCACATGCCACCAGCGCCTCCTGCATTCCAGTCGTTCACTGAGTGTCTGCCGCAGCGCTAGCATAGAATCAGAAGTACTCTAGTCAAGGTCGATTCGAATGCGACCTTTATCTTGTCGGACGCGTGAAGCTCCCCTCAACCACTGGGGATACTCTACGAACCACCCTTTCAGCGGCTACGTATCCGCTCCCCAAACACGTAGGCGGGCAAGTCGCTTACTCCACTTTCGACAGCGAACATGCTGCCAGCCGTCTTCCAAAATATCCGCCGAGTCTGTTTCCAAAGTTGAGGTAGAAACCAAAGTAGGAGGTAAAACTGAGCCCGAGTTCGAGGATGGATCCAGGATTTGTGCCCGAACCTGCAGCGTTATTTCGGGAGCAGCGGATAACTACTCAGCATTCTCGTCAACTTTTTCTGCTGCTGCTGCCTCCGCCCTTCCGTTCCTTGCGGTCAAGGTTCCTGTTGTGGGCTTCCTTCCTCGTCGCCCGAGCACCCCGTGTTTACCCACTTTCAGAGCTTCTCCGGAAAAACTAGACCTCTTAGGCGGGCGTGGTGTGTGGGTCTTTAAGATAGTTGTTGTTTATTAAATAGTTTGCGACTAGTTTGTTTTTTTCGTCTCCTATCAATGCGGCAGATGCCGAGATCATTCTACGGGAAAAAATCCGAAGCGGCTATTCAGTCGTTTTATGGTCTACCGCGGGTTCGCCTCGCCGTTTCGTGTGCGGAAACAGACCAGCAGCGGCATCACTCGTGTGCGCCTGCTTGGTATCGCTCCGAACGGCTTCAAAGCGTCGACTAGAAAAGTCGGGCATGCGTCTGGTAGCGCGTCTGGCATGCTAGTCCAGTGCCCACAAACGATGATCGTTTCCCTGCACGCTGTCCGAGCATTGGACGCGATGGCTTCAATACCGCCTGACTCCAGCCATCCTTTCTTGATCGGCGGAACGTTTACACTGACCAGAGATACATGCCACTGTGCAACTGGATATCTGCATCCGGGAAAGCGTCCGTGATAACTCGCGCTACGTCAAAGTTCCACGACGCGTACTTATGCTCGGAGAGTGTGGTCTATGCATAGGTTCCGCAGCACACCGAGTCTGCTGTGAGCGCTCGCCAAGACGCCTGTAGCGCCGGCGCTGATGCAGCACACTGACAGAAAAGCTTTCCAAGAACGTTGAGTGTGTCGGCTCGAGGCGCCGTTCATCGATCGCAGGGTCGTGTCTCGTCGTCCGTGGGTGCTCGCCCAGTCTGCGTATGCAGACCTGCCTTCGCGGCACGACGGGTTTGAGAAACCCCGCGATGACGAAGAATCCAAGAGGCCGAGTCTCAACTTTGCTCGTTATCCACCAGTGAGGTGGTGTACGAATCGCTGGACTCGCGTGCGCATCTAGTTCGTGGAACCATTCGCCTAGAACGTTGCACACAACGACTGGCCCAGAGATCCAGAGTAATTCCAGCGGATTCACTCCAGAGCGATTCTTTCTCGCACAAGAACGGGCGTCTAGAATCCGATTCCGCGGATGTGCAACTGCTGCTTGTCATCAGAAAAGAGATCAGGATCCTTCACAGATGCACCCCGTGCGCCAGCTCTACCAGCATCATATTCATCTTTTGCTTGTGAATCGAGGCTACCACTCCCGATCGAGATGCATCAGCGGATACGAGCAGGAAACTGCCCCAAGGCGTACATCGTTGCAAGTGAACGCTGCCCATACGAGTGAGGCCATAGCGCTAACCGGAGAAGTAGCGCTTTGCGAGATTTTTAGCCACTTCGTGGAACCGCTTGCTCGTAATCGGTGCATCCTCTTCTTGGAATGGGTTGCACACCACATGAGGCACATAGGCCTCGTACACGGCGTGCAGAAACGCCCGTACGTTCCGTGACGCATCGTCGCTAGCCCCATGCACTAATACGAAGCGCGTGGCTGCGTTCGGCGTGAGCTGAACCGATGCAGACCAGTCACGGAATCGGAAGATATGCTTCAAACTTCGGGCCGAGGTTAACCAATATTTCTCCTCGATATGGTCCAGAGCGCTGTAGGCAACGAACTGCAGGAGAACCTGGATGCTCGGTATGAAATGATGGGGCTCGAAGTCTCCACGCTCTGCCGGACTCGAGAGCTCTGAGCTCGTTCTCCAGTCCAGCTCGGAGAGCGATGCCGGATACAAGAGATCGTAGAGAACACGGTCATCTCGTCCGACGATCACAAAATAATAGAGCCGCTCGCTCATGGTACGACGTTATCGATCTTCCCCGCCTGCCGCGGTTGCCTCTAAAACCAAGATGATGCCGGGTCCGCAACACCGCCAAAAGACGCGGCAGTTCCCCAAAACCGGGATCAATCAGCGCTCGGGGAGTAGCGCCCCGCCGAAAGCACCGAACCCTGCTCTAGGTTCAAGAGCAAATCGCAAACAACCCGTCTACGTCTTTTCAAACGTTTGCCGAACCAGGGCAACGAAAGATACGTCAAGTGCTGATCAGGCTCCAACGACGGTCGTCGTAACAGCAACGATAGCAGTCGTAATGATATCAGCAGCAGGAACAGTAACAATAGTAGTAGCCTGAACCTGTACCCAGTGCCACTAGTGCCAGTCAACGGAGCCAGGACAGCTGAACTGCACTTTCCCAAATTCAGGTGCCCTGCTTCATACCCTGCCTTTGAAATAAGACACAAACTCAGCTCTAAACCCTGAAACAGAAATAACAGCAGTTTTACTGAACGTTCCCACAGCTCTTGTTTCCTGACAAGTTGAGGCTGTTGGTAGGCGTCACACACCTCCGAATTGTACAGGCACGTGTGCGCTCTTAAGAGAAACGCCGCTGCAGGGCGTCTGGGCAAACAGCACAGCGGCTCTGGAGGGAGCGACGCTGTTGCGACAACGAGTTGAGGTTTGTTTCGAGCGAGAGTTTGCTCCTATGGTCCAAGATACAGCTTGGGTAGCTTGGGGTTGCAGGCCAACCTGGTGTACGCGGACGGTCTCAAGCGGGCAAGGCCATAGTCGAGACGCTGGGTGCTGCAGGTACGCCGGCAACCGCCAGCAGCGGTGGCACCCAAAGCTGCCAGCACGCGGTTTTCCTCTGGTTGAAGGTAAACGGCTCTGGTGCCGCAAGCTTGGGGCTTTGCGCGGGCGCTTTCGAGCAACAGCAGACCCACCAAGCGATGATAAAGACGGCGCTGAGGAGTCGTCGTCGGACAAGCACGAGGAGGACGCTCAGCAGCCGCCACCTGGCGAGCGCCCGTTGCACCAGATTCCTGGCACTTCTTTGCCGTTAGAGGAACTTCAGAAACGCATACAACAGATGAAGCAAACTAGGGCGAGCGCTGATAGCCCCGAGGACGCCGCCAGAGACCAGACCACCCGTGCAGGTAACAGCGAGCGCTCTGTATTCGAAGTCGAAGCGACTGTTGTCGAGGGATCGCAAACGCCCTATGACGCTTCGAAAGAGGTCTGCGTGCTTGTGTTTCGCTCGTCACCTCGTGGTGACGGGATCTACAGTCTCCGGCTGGGCGACGAAGACATTATTTTGGCCTTCGAGCGGGACGTGGAGGCCATACGCTACGCGCGTTTACTAGCGGCGCAGGAGTTTCCCGAGCCGCACGTCGAAAAACTGCAGATAGGTGAGGTCTATGCGTTCTGCGAACAAGCCGGCCTGCGTATGGGACTGGTTCCATCCGGCATGATGGTGATCCCTCCAGAGGACAACATGCCCGGCTATGAGCGGTACTTCCGCGACGCAAAGGATCAGGGGCCTCCAGATCGCGAATACGTGGGAGAGCTCACTGAACGTCAACTGAATGAGCTGAAAAATCGCCTTGGACGACTTGTGGACGGCGATTCAGGGCCAAGCAGCCTCGACTAGGGTAGCGATCCGACACGAGCGTGCCGTTCGAGTCGGTCGGAGCCGCTCGCGCTCTGGTACGAATGGCGGCACATGCATCATGACACGCTACCTTATGGAGTACTTGGGAACGAATGGATTGCTCACGATGCAAATCAAGGTTACGGAGATGGGTAGGGTTGTTTGGATTTCGGGTGCCTGCTCTACGCTGGTACATAAGCACAAAGCGTTTATCACTGTGGAACGCGGTGATCAGCGTAACCTCCGGTGATTGCTCACGATTACCGGAGCCGATAGTGATAATGATGATGGTGGTGATGATTTCAGCCGAATACGGTGAGACTAGCAGTCCGTGCTTGGTTACGTGAACGGTGTGCAGACGCTTACTCTGGCGACCACGCGCGTAGTGAACCAGTTCGCAGCACTTTTTCCGCGAACAGTGAACGTGCTCAAGCGAGCGTCCATGGATGGCCGCTGATGATGCTGTTGTTTTTGTATTTGCTACGACTACGACTACTACTGCTGCTGCTGCTGCAATATGTTGTTGTAGGGATCAATTGCTAAAAGACCGATCGACGGGGGATGCTGATGCTGGCGTCCATTCAACGAAAAGGTATGCGTTTCTGGATGTTCCAGATGCTTATCCCTTTCGATAAAGAATCCTCGATAGCTTCGATACCGTGCGTGATGAGTCCTACACCAGTGAATCCCAATGCATGCCGAGAGTGCGAGGTTGGCATGCTCCTGACAGACACATCATCAAAGAAAAAGTCCATTGGCGTCATCGCTGGCCCTTATTTCGCACCCGAGTTTCCGCCATACCTTTTTGCGGAAGGTGAAAACGCTTCGCGGGATACACGCTAACGCCTCTAAGATTTCTCGGGCGATCGCGGGTTGCTTGGAGCTGCACTTTTCGACACCAGCTCTACAACTTGATCGGACATTTTCCTCTCCTCGATTGCGGGCGCAGACTGTTCGGCTGACAGAGTGCCAACGCTTCCGTCAGCGCAAAAGGTGGTACCCTGCCCTGCTCTTCGAAGCAGGGGTAAAACGCGTAATGTGGTACCTGCCGGACATGGCTCGCCGATGCTCACTGCGGGTAAACTCTTCGTGGTCGTTCTCCCATGAGCCAATGATGCCAGCGCTTTGGCAGCGGTAGCCTGCGCAAGAGAATCCAACCGAGACTGGTCAATGGAACGGCTTTTCGGCTCGGGGTAGTCATACATGATGTGCACCGTCCGTGGGATATCCACCGCTGAGGCGCTGGTCCGCCATCGCGTGTGACTCGCTGTTCCATCCGGGTAGCCGGGTTCGCCTCCAGGTCGCAGTTTTCGTGCCAGAAGTTCCTCCTTGCGCGGACGGCCTCGTTTTCGACGAGGTAGCTGCGACGCCACAGCCGGCAAAGCATCTCTACCCGTTCGACTCGAGCGATACATCATGTCTGTCACAGCGGATTCTCCGTTTGCGTTCGTGTTCTCCCCGAGCTCTTTCGAAGCCCCACCTGACGCATTGGATGAGGAAAACTCCGTCTCCTGTTCCGACGCCAACGCTTTACTCGGGGCGTCACTTGCGATTCGGTTGCTTGCGCAGTCCTGGATATCTGCAGACTGATGCGGCGGCGGTCGCTTCGTACACAAAGTCGGTCTCTCGGCGGGCACAAATGGCATCTGTGTTTCTCGCGCATCGTATTTAGCGTCTGTCAACGGGGGTACATGGACCGCTTCGTCTGCTCCTTCGCCAAAGACTGGGCTGTCTGCGTCTGCAGAATCTGGGTCCCTCGAGTCCCGGACGTTCTGCGCTCCCTGCAACTCGCCCATACACGCTACTTGTCCTTGACCTTGCAGGACCTAAATATCGTTGTAAAGGGGCGTGGACAATGCCCCAAAATGCCCCCCTGACCGCAGACAGATCGCTGACGTTTGTGACTTGACAAGTATACGGACGAGCGGAGCGCGCGAGCCAGCCTCGTGCCGCACGCGCGCTCTAAAGACGCTTTTCTTTTCCGGTTTTTACGTAATACCGTAGCGCGTACGCTTTTCGACGCACTCCTGAATATCTCTGCCCCGCCTTGAGGTCTTTATGTACACGTGCCCCGCACAAGTCCGAAACCCGCGAACAAAACCGGGAAGCGCGACCGCGAACGCTGCCACAGCGTAGCCGGGAATGCGCGCTCTCCAGAACTTGTACGAAGTTGACACCAACACAACCATCCGTCGAGAAATTCCCTAATTCGTAAGGGAATTTCGTACCTTGTTTGTCAATCGCTTCCCGCAGTGCCCAGCTGACACCCGATCCGCGTCCCTGCACCGTTCTCGCGTCGACTGGGTTGCGGGTGAGCGTCCCAAGCCACAATGCGCTAGCGCCTCGACGAGCTACGCGTGTCGTCTAACAACGCTGGCACCATCAGTGTACAGTTTACCGCGAAGAACGCATGATCCGCTTGATGAAACTCGCATATTCTGAAATGTGTGCGCACTAGATCAGGACGTTGACTTCATTTCACACCACTCGGGATTCCGCCGTTGCAAACGACATCATGGCACAGGCGCTGAGCAACATACGTGGAAAACACCGATTTCCAGGCTATACCCCGTAGCAGCGGGCAACGTCCATCTGACAGCGACACCCCAGCAGCGCGCTGTTCCGAAGCACCGACGCAGACGCTCCGCGCCACGGCAGCCGACAGCAAGCAGGCAATCGTCGCTGCGGGTGCAGTCCCAGGGGACCGTTGGTCTCTGTGTACTCAGCGAGACCGCGGTTCGAAACACAGTTCCTTGCATGCAGTCGTCGCAGTTTGGTTGGTCTAGTACTGGTTCAGATCAAACATCGGTCCCGGGGAAGGCCCCAGGGCTTGCAACGCACCTTGACGGGAGCAGTGCGGAGAAGGAACGAGCCGATGAAGCTGCTCGCCAGGCGGCTGCCGCGGAGGAAGAGCGAAGGCGTTCGCTTCTGCGTCTGATTCTCAGTGAGGAAGCTTCTGAACGCTTAGCTCGTGTCGCGCTCGTGAAACCGGACAGAGCAAGGGCGGTAGAAGACTACCTGCTGCGAGCTGCGCGCTTTGGGGAACTAGCTCCAGGCTCGCGGGTTACCGAAGAGCAACTGATTGCGCTCCTGCAACGGGTGCACACCGAGTCGGAACATAGGCCATGCGTGACGATTGCTCGGCGCAGGACCTGGTCTGATGACGAAGATGAGTAAGGCAAGCAGAGGCGGTATTGACGTGCGCCTTGGAGCAACGGTCGCTCGGCTGCTGCGGGGGCCAGGCGCTCGCCCGCACTATTGCCACGCGAAGGCAGCGCCACATGATCCAGGCGTTTTCACCGAAAGCACCGCATGTTCGCTAGTGACGGATGATGCCCGACGACTGCTGTGCTGGGCAGGGTGGTCGCGCTACGCCGCAGAGGCGTGAAGCTGCTCGTCAAGTGGTTGGAACCTGGGCGTCGGCCTGTGCGGCACGCTTGCGAACACACACACGTACATACATAGATACACACACAGCAAAGCGTAGTGCGTACTTGGTGCAAGGAAGCACGCCGCGATCACATACCAGTCCAACCGAAAGCGCGAGACGTGCACACCAATGCACTGCCTACCTCACTAACACACCAACGCACATCAGACTGGAGGAACAATACCGCAGATACCGGCTGTGTCGGCTTCGATTCAGACGTTTGACACGTGGACGTTTACGCAGTGTCCAACCAGGGCGAGTCCAGGGCGGCGACCCCGGCAGCAACTCCACCGTCATCCTGCCGTGCTAGCTTAGTCCGTAGGAGATGCCCAACTGCCTGATTCAAAGTCTCTATCACACCGATGGATCCAGGCGACCCGGCATTCTCAGTGCTCCCGAAAAATATCCCGAAAATACCGAGCTCGGAAACACAGTCGCTCTGTACTGGTGTGTGTCCGTTTCGGAGGATAACATTCGGAGATACACCTGGGTGAATTCTATCCATGAGCACGTAAGCGCAAAGTGGGTGGTCTGGGTCCTGTCGATGTGCCAACATGTCGGGAGCATTCCACGTGCGTTCAATGAATGTTTTCATCTCTGCTCCATAGAGATTATGACCGCCACCTTCACGTTGTGGCTTGAGAACATAGTTTTCCGGCTGATCCAGCACGCGCTGCACCAGCGCAGCACGCGTACTTGGATCATCGAACGCATACATCCCTACGAAAGTCTCACGCAGCGCCTCGGCTTTGGGATGCGATGGACGAATCGTTGACGCTGCCGCATGCCCATGCGTCATGCGCTCCGACCCGCGCGTATCGTCCAGATACCGCTCTAGGACACCAGGTTCGCCCAGAATCTGTTGCATGCGCTTCGTTCCGACCAACTGATACGAGGCGTTTGGGCACTCTACCGCATTGGAGCGCGCAATCATCGCTCGAGCTTGCCACTCGCGATCGCTTGCATAGTCCTGCGGCACGTAACCGGCGCGATAGTAAACAACCGAGATGAACGCCTGCTCCGTTTCCGCGTTTGAGGTGCTGCGAAGCTGCAACGTCGGACGTGATCCTTCTGCTCCGCCGACGAGTTGTCCGTTCTGAGCAATCTCGGTAAGCGTTGCGCGCCGCACCCGAATATTGTGCTCCTTCCACAACGTCAGTTCGATCCACTTCTGATCGTAGATATTGCGCTCCTTCGGTTGGACCACGAAGAGAATCACCGTGCTTCCAACGGGTGACGAATAGCGCTCGTGCTGGGCGCGCCACCAGCGGTGCGCATGGGCAAGTGCCTCCGCAATACCCTCGAGCGCTCCGCTCTCGGGCATGTTGTTTTCGCACTGCCCCCGTCGCCATGAAGCAAGCTGCGCCATTGCCCCGTCGAACTGACCGGATCCATCCGAATGTGAACCGTGTCGGAGTTCGCTGGCGAGTCCGAGAATATCCGCGCGGTGCAGGACGTGTGTATGGAGTGCCCGTAGACGGCTGCCGAGTGCTCCAAAGGAGCTAGCAATGGTATTGATTTCCACCAGCTGCAACCGGCCGTTTGCAGTTACAAAGTAATCCGCACGCGTAACGCTCAAAGCCGGAACATCCGATTTCAAGGGCTGCTGTCTGACAAGGTCACATAATCGAGCGGTGAAATCATCTTGAGAAGCAGTTGAGTGCAAGCTCTGGAGCAGAAAAGGAGTATCTCGGGCGAGCCCGTCGATGCAACGGTGCAAGGTTGCCACCAGGCTCCGGGCTTGGTGGTAGCAGGCGCGCGGAATGACCGTTGGGAAAAGCGTCATGGGCACCGGCACCGCCGTCCAGGTTTGAACTTGATTGCATTCAGTACCGGACGACGTTTCTAGGGCCATAACCAAGCCATAGAGCACTGCCGCACACTGGGCGTATTCGGCGAGCTCATGAACGTCGGCTGGTGACGGCACACGCACCAGAAAGGGTAGCTTCAGCTCAACGGCCGACGACGACGACGACGACATGCCCCCAGCCGATAACTTTACGCCCAAAAATGGTGTCCCGTTGGAAACGTTTCGTGTCGGGACGCAGGCGGGGTCCACGCAACGAAAGTCGACTCCGCTGCAGCAGCTAAACGCGACTCGCCGCAGCGCTCTTGACGACGCTGCGTCGCACGCGTGAAACAACTGACACCCAAACTGGCAAACTTGTTGCCAAACTCGTCACAATTTACCACAAACCGAGTTCCAAAAAGCAGTCCCCTCACGTGACTTCGCCCGAGACAAACCGCGGCAGCGTACGCTTGTTTGCAGAGCCGAACAAGCCAGCGCCCCGCTGAGTCGGCTCCAGGAGCCCCGCTCGGACACGGGGCAATGCTGCGGGTCCAGGGCCTGGACTAGACCTCTGGATGCTGTACAGGTTGCTGGTGGATTTTCTGCTGGTCTGTGTGTCTGTGTCTGTGTCTGTGTCTGTGTCTGTGTCACTTTTTCCGTACCTCCACTCCGGTTCCAAGAGCCAACTGGAGTACTAGACCAAACAAATTTCAGAGACGAGCAAGAGTTGCCCCATGATGTTGACGCACTCCGCACCTGGCAGACGCCGAGGCGGCTCCAGAGTATAGCGAGCAAGCCCAGGATCCAGCGTCTAAGCGTATGAACGATTTGAAGATTCACCTCCATACACGATGATCTTCTTTTGCCGAATGCCGACGACGATGCGATACAAGCGCGAACTACGGATCGCTGTATCTTCCTGATGCATTCCTGCCATGCCGACGAAACGAGCCATGATACGATGCATTGCCGCTGTCAAGCAGCAGGTCATTCGCGCTACGCATGCCGGTCCACAGGCGTTGGGTTCCACAATGAACTCACGGAAGCGCGCTCCCTTCTCGGGAACACACGACGCTAGTGGCCTTCTGGGTCGCTCACGAAACTCGTCGGAGGGCGTTCCAGGTGCGCTAACGCTCCGTCGAAACGCTCATGATGCGCAGTGGATGTGCCTCGGTGTTGAAAACCCATTCATTCTTGATGTCAAGCGCTGCATCGTCCGAGAAGAGTAAATACGCGTACTTGAGCGTCTCTGCCAAGAGAAAACTTTCCATTTTGTCGATCGGTATCCGGCAGCCGTTGTCTGGATCTCTACAACCAACGTAACCGCCCGAGGGCACGCGGGTGTACCATTCCATGGCCTGGAATATTGTCCATCCCCAGTCTCGGTATTTGGGGTCATGTGTCGCTCTCCAGAGATAAAACAGCGCCTCCAAAGTCTCCGGGCGCTGATGGTAACCGCGCACATAGCTCCGAATCTGCACCAGGGGACGATCCGCGTAAGGCGAGTCTTGCGGCGAGGATGGCTGCACCTCGACGCTCTCGCTACTGAGGCCCGCATTCACCAGATACATTTCGAAGCAGAATCGAGCATGTTCACCGGCTAAGCGGAGAAGACGCTCCGCGCGATCGTTTCGAACGGAGGCGTCCCATTGCTCGGGCGGCACCGCCAAGACAAATAGACTGGACGCGAAGCACGACAAATGATCGGGCTGGTGGATTTCTTCGCTATTCGAGAGCACGACCGGCCAGCTCACGTTCACAAAGCGCTTCAGCGGTTGCTTGAGTTGGTGTTGGCGTTCAGTCTGACGCGCTGGGTCGCTCGGTGACTCGAGCGTCTCGATCAGAACGCCGCGTCGGAAAACAATTCGTTCCAAAGCGTCGATGATGCGATCGCTTTCACGTCGCCAAAACGGATCGGTACGACCGAGTTGAATGTAGGATTTGAGAATGTATTCGTAGTATGAGTCACCGGCAGCGCCCAAATTCACAAAACGTACGATTTCGGCGGACTTGTTCACAAAGCTGCTCCCATCCGCACTGCTAAGGATGTTGTTTGGCAGACCATCGAGCGGAGCTCGCGCGATAATATCGCGCAGAACCTGGTCAGCGCGTTCGGCAAGTCCTTTTAACAGAGGGTCCCGCGTGGCTGCGCCCAGCGCTCGAAACTCCAGTTGTAGCGTACCGCACTCGCTCAGGACGACTCGTTCCGCAGCTCGACAGGTCACGATGGTTCCGTTCTCGTCATCGGATCCCGTACGCTGACTCCGGACTCGAAACCGACAAGATGGATGTGGCATGCGAGGCGGTGGACGCCCCAGGAACGCATGGGCAAATAAATGTCCCAGTTCTTCAGCCTTCTGGAGGAAGAGCGGGTCTCCACTGAGTTGGTAGGTAGAGAGGAGCCCCCCGAGCAGACGAATATTCATCTCGAAGATGGATACTGGCTCCGCTTTGGGTCTCGCAAATCGGTGCTCGGAACGCGCAAGCCAAGCTCGAGCGTCTCGAAACTCATCATGGAGCCCCATGAGGTACAGTGTGTCCAACGCATCGATCAGGGTCAGGCCGACTCCATTCATGCTGTCCTCGTAACTGTGCGAGAGCGGACGCAGTTCGTCGTGATCCCAGGCGTACTGGCGATACCCCCGCCACGCGTGTTGCATCGCTCGACGCACCGCTTCCCTGCGCCGCTCGTTACGAGTCACGTCGTCCAAGAAGAGTTCGTTTCCCAGCGTCAGGTTTGGCCGCAGCGCCGGGGGCCACCGCGAGTAGGATTGATGGCGCCGCTGAGTCGAGCCAGCCGACAACGCCTTCGCCAAAAGACCGGGCAGCCTCGGCTGCAGACGCCCAGCCAACTCGTTTTCGTCATCAAGAGCTTGAGGACGCCCCACTCGATACATCCACAGAAGCAGTGTGAATACCGTGAGTGCGAGCAGCTGGCGATAGTACCGGAAACGGCTGAACGTGCGTTGCCAGCTGTTGATCATGCGGTGCACCGTACGCCTTGTCAGACCAGGATTCAACCCGCAAAACGTGTTCATTGTTTTGGACCCACAAAAATCGAGCTCGTGGTAACTTGCCTTTGGGACATGTTGCTCGACTGGGCGCCACTGCATGACGAGAGAAACGGTGAGACGCTTTTCTCCTCCAAAGTGTGCCCGGCCTTCAGTGGCACTTGCGTCCGCACTTCTTGATTGAGGATCCTAGCGCACGATGTTCTGTAAAAGTCACCAAAAGATAAAATGATGTTCGTATAAAAGTTCCTTGCGTCCAGTATGAATACGGAAAAGCCGGGTGAAGCAGACCTGTGTTACGATTCGAAGAGAAAACGGGACAATTGCGGATTTTACGAACGGCTCGCACGGACGGCAAGGCCCATGCGCCGAGAAAGCGCCGCGAGATCTCTCGCCACCACCAGCCCTGAAACGGATCGGAACGGCCGTGCTCAAGGCCTCTGGATAGATTTGACCAGGAAGATTTATCTTTATACTACATAGGAAGGTCTCGGGTAGAGACGCTTCCAGTTGGCTTTTTCTGTTTGCAATGTACGGGCCTCGACGAAGCCAGTCCACAGCCGATTCGCAGATGCCTCCGTGTTTCAGAGAAGTCAGAACACTGCAGCTTCTCATATCTGAGCAGCTTGACACTCAGCGCAACTTGTCAGTCGTCATCCGTTTCGGGCGGCTGCACAGAACCATGAGGCGGCAAGCGCATTCGACGGCGCGGCACACGCATGCGACACCCCAGCGTGCATCCGTGCACGACAAACGCAACGCCCCCAAGTATGACCTTCCACATTGGATCACTGGGAACTTAGAGGCATTCTGGAGGCAGCGGCCGTCTTTCCGCTGGTCACCAGCAGCATCGTCAGCACCTGTGTACCCGGATCAACGCAGGGCCAGTGCAAGGTTGCCGATCCTTCGAAAAGACGCTGGCGTACCGCCAGCGCACAGAGTGTAACCCGTACGAACAAACGCGCGCGCGTGTGCTGCGGCGGCTCGCGGAAAATGCGCCCGCGATTTTGAAACGCCGATCGGTGTGTGCGCGTCGACTGCGCAAGCGCCGTTTCTCGTGGGCGAAAAACAGCCAGTAGCGCTGGTTTTCTGTGAGTCGCCTAAGCGGTACTTGAGGACTGTCCAAACGCAACATCAGTGATGTATTCATGCACTTGCAGTCGAGTACGATGGGCAAGTGATGACTCCGGTGCGACCTCTGAGCGTGAAGACGTCTTTACGCGAGCCAGCGGGCTTTCGGCTACCGTTGACTCTAGATGAAGGCCGCACGCTTTTCGAAAAGCGTTCGGCGACGATGAGCGCCTCACGACCGAACACTTGCATCAACTTAGATACGCAGTGTAGATCCATTCTACGCGATAACAATCACCAAGCGATATCCTCGAGTGAAGCGACGCTCGCAACGCGCGTGGCGACACTGAATGCGCTCATCGAAGCCATCGAGTACAGCAAGGCGATTTACGTGCACTACGACTACAGTGCCGCAGCTCGTGCTGGCGGTGCGATCGATTTGTTGCGCGTGAAGCAGGCAGTGGTTAAGGCTGCCGGTGCACTCGGTCTGCGTCGCTCCGTTGTGCAGACGTTGCAAAGCTGCTCACCAGAGACGCTGACCAACGAGTGGCTTCTGACGGTGGTGATAGACGGCTGGTATCGACCGCCGTCGCCGTTACCGCGACCCGAGGAGGCATCGGCGAAATCTCTGTATCCAGGTTCGGAAGCTGCAGAGCCGACTGTCGAGACGCAAACGGTGCGCAAGCCGCGCGTATCGCAGTCTATCGAGCGAACACGCGGTTTCTGTTGTTGTCGCTGCATGTAGGATCGGTGTCCGCATTCGAGCCTCTGCTAGGCGTTTGGCTCCTCATCCAGTGCGTCGAGCTGGTGAATCAGTGCCCTGCATCTTGCGTGGATGGTTTCGTGGGTCCGGCAGCATTCGTGGAACATGTTATCAGCTCTCGGAATGACAGCTAAAGCGCAGCTATAGAGTTGACCGAGAATCTCTTCATCGAGCCAGGAAAAGCGGCGCTGCAACAGTGCCTCGACGACGGATGACGCAATGTTCCGGTGTGCTGGGTGCCAGCGTAACTGGATGGCTGCAGTGGCTGCCCCGCGTAATCTTTTGGGGTCCTGCGAACGCTGAGCGTATACTGAGGCCAAAGCCAGCGCTTTTGCACCACAGTGAGTATCCAGGAACTCGACACAACGCCAAGTACGGGGCAGAAGCGAGTACGCTCTCAATGCCGGCCACTGTAAACGCTTGAGCTGTGCTGAGGCTTCCGCATGGCAGTCCCAAAACTTGTTGAGATGCGCAGCGATCACCAATAAACGTTCAGGACTTGCAAGCGCCAGCGATTGCACGAAAGACTTCAGTGCTAGCTTCGCACGTTCGTGACCGCCAGGGCTGGCAGAGGCCCACAGCATCCCGTCCAGAATCGCCAAAACGCAATGTGCTGGAGTTTCATCAGCAGCGAGCGCTGCTTCAAAGACGCTGAAAATGTGCTCTTCTGCGTCCGTCAGTGGCTTGCGAAAATCACGCGAGAGAGGCACTGTCCCGTCTGCTAGCGCGAACAACTGCGCTAAACGCTCCCTTGCCAGTGCCCGGACACTGTCAACTCGATCGAAACAGAGAAACAAGAGCGACGGTACGAGCGCGGAAGAAAGAGCTTCCCGTTGCGGTCCCGTTAAAGCGGTCTGCCATAGAAACGGCAGCACCTCGAGTGCGGCTTCGCGTACCCAGCAGCCACTGTCACCTCTAGCCGAGGTGATGTGGAAGCACAAGGACGCCGTCCAAGTCTCTAGAAGTGCGTACCAGGCCTCTGTGCGCCTCGTAGCGTCCGTGTCGCTGCATACTTGTGTCTCTACCAGCAGCGGCAACGACTCGACGATAGCGCGCGCACTCGCATGGTCCTGGGCCTCTGCACAACGCTGGAGCGTGTCCTTCAGTAACGCTATATCGGTCGAGTGCCCGCTTACGGCAACGAGGACACCAAGCAGGACACAGGCTGCGTACCTGCACGGGTCCGGAACAGACGAGCGCGATCGCTGCAACTTATTGACGAGAAGACGACGCTTTCTCGGCAGGTGAATTGTATGCACACATTGTTGGCGCCAGTGCGAAACAAGATCCGAACGCAAGCGGTTATGTTCAAAGTAGAGGAAAAGTGCCCGGCGCGCAACGGAGGCCAAGGCTGCAGCATGGTGCTCCAGCGAGCGCAGCAAATAGTCCGGTACGAGAGGATTGCAGCTGATGCACTCATGGCCGACTTCAAGCAGGGCAAGCAGCAGATCACAACGTGCATGTACGATATGCTCTGCCTCGGACTCGGTGTGAACTTGAACGGCGCATTCCATCCAGAGCGGTAGGTTGTCCAGCGGAAGCGTCATTGGCTCCGGCGTTCGTCGTGCAAGCGCACCCAGAAAGCACAGCGCTCCGTGATGCGCAGCCGCCGTGTTCTCCGTAGCCTTTCCTGTTGCGTACATCCAACACAGCTCCAACACCGCAGGCAGCGCCGTTGATACGTCTCTCGCAAACCCGCGCTCTGTGCCATCTGCCGCCGATATCGCAGCAACAGACGTCCCTGCGGTCGATACCGATCGTTCGGGCGGTGCCGCAGCAGATGCGCCCGTGAAGACATCAACCAGGGCTCTGGCTGCTCGGAATCGGATCAACGGGTCTGGTGAAACGAATAACTTGTACCGGAGCAAGTAGCACTGAATCTCGCCGGCATATTGCTGCCCGGCAGTGGCGCACAAGGCGTTGGTGAGTAAACCAAACGTAGCGTCACAGTCGGCAACACTGTAGAAGTTGACGCGATCTGCAAGGAATAGTGCGCATGGTACAGAATCACCCCAGCGACCAGCGCATTCCTGGAGCGCTGCTGCTGCCGCTCGTCTGCATTGCACTTCACGATCATAGAGTGCGGTACATAGCAGAAGGGAGGCGATGTCGCGGCTCATCTCGCTACATGCTGTTGATGGCAAATACCGCGCGAAGGACCAGAAGACGTAGCAGGCCGCATCGCGAAGGGCCTGGTCTTCACGCCGCAGATGATCGGGGCGTTCTAGTCCAGCTGTGAGCGCGCTGGACGTCCAGTCTATCAGGCCGCGGAGATCACCCAGAGGCACGAGTTGTGCACGCGCCAGTTCCGCGAGAAGCACACACGCACTTTGGCAGGCAATGACATCGCTTGTGCTGGTGTTTCTAATCATGTCCAGCAACTGCACAACGAGGTCGCTGTGTGCTTCCGCCGGCATCAGCCTGACCAGACCGGCGACAGCAGCAGCGGCAGCCCAGCGCGAACGGGTGTCCGCAGATAACCATATTTTTACCAGGTTCTCAAGCACCTCGAGGACTTGTGCGAGCACATCGCTTCCCCTCTGAAGCGTCAACAGACATCGACCAAACTGTTTCAGAAGCTTGACACGGGCATGCCCTGTGAGGATCCGGTACCCTGCACCGAGAAACACTTGGATGATCGGCATCATGGACTGCAGATCCTGTTCATTTCGGGCATGTTTCAGGAGCAACGCGAGATGATAGCAGAGATTCTGGAGAGCATGGGCTGCGTCATGTGCCAACTGCCTGTTGATTTCGCTGGCCAGCCAGCGCAGGTGCTCGTCGAATAGCCTCGAGGTGGAAGGTCGCATGTCACGCGTCACCAGTCGACTCATGAAACGGGATGCAGGTACTGCAGCAGCGCTGGCGGCGATCAGCCAGCTCCGTGCAACACCCAGGAGGCCACTCGTCAGCTGTTCGTCAAGTGCGAACGGAGCTTGCGCCGCCAACTCCGCCCAACCGAACAACACGTAGGCGACTTGCCAAGGTGTCGTAACCGGTGTTTGAATGGGATGTTCCTTCAGCATCAGTTGGAAAAGCCAAAGCACTGTCGGGCGCTCGACTGGAAGCAGTTGGCAGACAGAGGCTAGACCTCGGACCTTGCATAGCCGGTAAAACGCGTCGCAGGCGAGGTAACCGATGTTGTCGCATGTTATAGGCTTCTCAAGCGCGCTTCTGAGCACTCCAGCGAGTGTCGTTACAAGGCGCTCAAGAACGGCGTCCAGTACCGTCCCGTCCTCTTGAAAGGTCTCGATGAGCGTCGCGAGTTGCGCGTACGCATCGCTCTCGCCCAAGCACGACGTTCGTAACCACCGCTCAATCGCTGCACACTCTGGAACCGCCGCAGAAGTTTCGCTGTCCGCCATAGAGCGACTTTCAGTGGCTGTTTTCCGGTGGACCTGCTTTGACAGGTTGAGAAAGGTGCAGCGGCTGTCTCAGATCGCTTCGCCGAGAACACCGAGCGCCGTCGCAAGCAAGCCCAAAGGCCGGCGTGCAACGGCCTCGAAACGCCTCCGCTACAAAGCTCGTTTTGTTCCAGTGCACACTGGACGCGTCGAATTCCACTGATCTGAGGGCGCGATCACCGCCACAGTCGATGTGGCAAGCGTCCTTGGCTACACCGCGGTCGCGCCTGCGTTCCTGCAGAGAAGCACCCCAGAATGGGGATGATGTGCGCAGGTGTTTGCGCGCGCACTTTTGCCGCGCGCGATTTCGATTTTATCGCCTTCAACGCTTATCTGCTTCACTCTGCTGCGGTGTAGAGCCGGAGATCGACGTCACGGTAGAATGTACCCTATAGACCGTAGACGGACTGCTTGTGGGATATATATTGTTTAATGGTCAGTACAAGGAGGACTGCATTCTCTCTTCAGCATGGTCACACCACAGTACTCAGATGGGTACGGAAGACTGCGGGAAAAAGAGTATGCGCTTGGCCCCATAAACCGATATTATGAAAGACTGGCTGCGGTCAATGGTCGAAATCGACCCGTTAATGACCTTACGGAATGCAAAACGAGGTGGTGGCCGACATGTACGTTTCTGTTTCTCAACAGATTGTTCATGTTGTCTTGAAAACATATGAATACAATCGCGAAAGGAGCGTCAGATTTCACCCGAGGTCATCTACCGACATCGAAACGACAGCGTTCCTGGAACACAGGGATCAATATGGAGCACAGGGACGTCGATTTGTTTTTCTCAGACGATGGGACTTGTTTCGGACGAAATGGTCAGGGCGCGAATGGGTACTCGCGGAGCAGGGAGCCCGTTGTATGTACAATCGAACTAGAAGGTAGCTAAGGCATCATCATCTGTTCTAGATACAGTGGGTTCACGTAGCGGCCGCAGTATCGTTCGTACAGGAGGCTCATCCAACAGCATCAACTACTTTGTCGAAGTACTCGAACTTCTTTCCTTGACGTCCAGAAACGCACTGCTTTGGATGCCGTGGCATCTCATCGTTCCCCTTGCGTTCGAGCTTTTGCCGATTCTATCGGGGTAGAGCTGCGTTCCATTCCTTCGTACGCTTTGTGGTCCAATCGCATAAAAAGGAGTGTTGCCTGTCGTGAAACGTAGTGATCGCTCCACTGGACGAATCGCTGAAGCGTTCATCACACGGGGACATATTAAGGCACATTTCGTGTTCCTTGAGCCAGTCCTGCTCGCTCCGGGAACGTCCTCACCACAATCTATAAAAAACTGCGTTCGTTTTCAAAGAATTAAGGTAGAGCCACGATGCATAATTCAGAAGTTCGACATGGAGAGAAGGCAGCGGAACGCTTCGGCGATAGCAGAGGACGCAGAGCTGACACAGCACCAAATGGTTCAGAGGGCGCGAGTTCTACGACACTTTGCACTGGTGAGTACAAACAGCGGCAATAAATGCATGGACTTCATGAACCGCGACTTAAACGCTGCTATCAATAACAGACGATTTGATAAGATGAAGACGAGACCCGTGGAGCAGACGCGAGCCAACTTTGTAGGGCAGCCTCTCAGTCTCGTAGTGTGCATGCAGATACTGAAACCGATAGCAGGCGGCCAGTCGACAAGCGCCCGGAGGAGGCGCCCGCGGATGGGCATCCATTTACCCTGCACGGTCGTGAACGTATTTTTGTTTCACTCAGGATTGCAAGGTGGAAGATCGAGGCATCGAACTGGAAATCCCGCACGTGTGACTGCTGCTGCTATACCCGGCCACATCGAGCGATGGAAACACCAGAATCGTTCACTGCTTGTCCGGCAGAATCGTTCGCAGTGTGTAAATTCGAGGATCTGCGTCTGTGCTGGACTGTTGAAGCGTACCATACCAGTGCCATGATCCAGGCGAGTATCCAAATGGACTCCCTCACGGTTACGGAAGTTAACCTTATCGAAAATCTCCAGCGCTTCCGAGCAATGCCCCTACTGAGTACCAAACGAGTGCTTGGAAACGTTGTTCGATAAACAGATGCTACAAGTTCCAGAAGCGCGAAATGCTTCCGGATGTTGATCGAGGCGTTCAGGGCGCGGTGTGCAAAGTGTGGCGCGCATCGGGTCCTGGTCGACTCGTACCGTGGCAAGTCTGTTACCTTCGATTGCTTTGCCGTTCGGCGTTCGGTCAGCTTGCCGTTCACCACCTCGTGCGACAGTCTCTGGCTCAGCTGCTTCTTCTGTATCTAATTCAGGGTGCATCTGAGCTCGGTATGTGTGAATAAAGTACAGGACGCGTGAACGAAAATCGGTTTGAATCGATTCCTGCATCCGTGACTCATGATCACCATTCGTATCAACCGTACAGAAGCTTTCCATCTTGTGGCTACTTTGATAGTCTTTTTTGGGAACGTATGGAGTAGTATGGATTGACGGAGAGTCAATCGCACAGAACGAGTTTTGCCACCTTCTGCTTTGGGTGCACGACATTCAGAATACGGAGCACGAGAACTGCGCTTTATCTAATGATTGAACGCAGAGTGACTGGCGGGCAGAAATCAAGCCGGTTTGCGCAACCTAGCAGTGATAGCATGCAGACGTTCTGCTCGACATTCCTGCAATCTACAGCATACATTCCTTTTCTTGCATACCTGCAAGAAAAACAAACAGGGCGAGCTGATATAGGTATTCCAGAATTCATTACCCTGAGTATCGCAACGGACCTAGAGGCGCGGGCACCCACTTCCGGGCCAAGCCATCTTTCGATGACGCCGCTCTGTGGTATGCGCAACATTCGCCGCAAACGAACATGAAATGCACACCGCTCCGTCGATATCGTACCCGAGGGCATGTACTCCTAGGTCGACGTTGTTTCTATCGTCTCCAAGGGTAGTTCCATGCAGGCACCATACTCTGCCCAGCTCCCGTCGTAGATGGCACACTCGGGAATCCCTAATTCATGTAACGCTAGCGCTATGATAGCTGCAGTGACCCCAGAGCCACACGACGCAACCAGCGGTGGCGATTGCGTGTTCGCGTCTGCTGCTGGAGACGGCACCGCAAGATGCTGGACGCAAGATGAGAAGATTTGGCGCAACTCGGATACGGGTCGCAGAGAGCATCCCTCATTGCATACAAGTGACTCGTACGGGACGTTGTAGGCTCCGGGAATATGGCCCAGTCGTAGACCTGGTCGAGGTTCGGGTTCCTCTCCGCGAAAGCGACCCCGTGAACGCGCATCCAGAAGCCGGATTCGTCGACTTCCCGCAAGATAATCGCAGATTTCCGTACGCGAACAAACGAGCTCTCGTCGAAAGCGCAGCGGGAACACGGCACTCGAGGGTGCGGCCTCCGAGTCGCCGCTCCGCGGCGATGGCGTACCAGTTTCTAGTTCATACCCAGCATTTATCCAGGAACGAAAGCCACCATCAAGTACGAACACTCGATCAATACCAAAGACGCGAAACATCCACCAAGCCCGAGCAGCTGCAATGAATGCCCCGTTCCGGGCATAGCAGACGATGGCGGTGTCGGCAGGGTCAGGTGTTCGAGGACGAATACGAAGACGTTCCAAACACTCGCGAAAGGCTTCTGCACTTCGCGGAAGCATATGAGGGAGCGGGGTTTCTTTATCGGCTACTTCGTCGATGTCAAAGCGAATCGATGTGGGTATCCGCGCCTTGGTGAACTCGGCAGCAGCGTCCCTTCCAGCCGAAGGCATGTACCACGTCGCGTCCAGTACGCAGCAGCGCTTCAGTTCCGCTCTGAGCCAGGCTGGAGAAACCAGCGCTGAAACCCACATTTTTTTAAAAGCAAAGAGCAAGAGCGAACGCAGGTTGCTCTGGACGTGACCTGAGTCAGCGAAACGCCTTCGCAAAACGCCGCGTCTGGTGCGTTCGAGCAGCGCACTTAGAAACGGTGCTCGAAGCGTCGAGGCCAACGACGACGACGCGTCCCTGTCGCTTAATTCGAGGCTGAAGAGCGTTCCGTGCAACCAGAAGAATGGACCTTGACCCGCACACCCGCCCGAGCGACGTCACGAGCTCGTGCAGCAGCGGTGTGGAGCACGCGAGGGAAACGGAGATGATACAGGCGTGCAACCTGCGTCTCAGCATGCCCGACACTTGTGATACATCTTCGGCGGCGATGCGTTTGTGTTGCAACCACCGCTGCAACCAGCCTATGATAGATTTGTTTCAGGATATCAAGGCCAGAGGCATGAGTTCATGGGCTTACGGGGATTTGCTGCAATCATTCGCTGATTCGAGAGGAACTTGCCGCCGAGGCAGCGGTCATGCGTACGACGCCTGCCGACGGGGCTCGCCTGGTACACCAGCTGCAAGGTGTAAAATTCGGGTGTCACGGTACGGGAGCGTTGTACGGAAAAAAGACTATTGCCTGCTTCACAGACGCTGTGACGAAGATTCTGCGATGGACGCTGTCGCCAGATAGTTGCCACAGGCAGGGGAGCTCGCTCGCTCGCGTGCTGTTGCCAACAGGACCCGTGATGCAGCTCCCCCGATCATCGCCAAAGCGGCGCTCACTACTGCGATAGACAGTAACATCCTATACAATGTTACTTCATATCGTGACGCTCATGGAAGAAAGCGAGTGTCAACGGGGAGCTGCTCTGGCTCTAGCCGACAACACGCAAGCGACTGGTGCTCATGCACCGCGATTCCTCCTCGGCTCGCATGCACAAAGCCCGGGACCACGCTGTCTCCGCACGGCGGCTGCAGCGAGACGGATCCAGTGCAGAAACAGGCACCACGCGAGGCTCGACACCCGGAGACTCTTCTAGAAGAACCATCATCCATAAAGTTGCGACCGGTCCGTGGTTTTTGAAAGCAGGGATCTAGAACGGTGTATCCGTTGCTTCTCCGGATGCTGATAACAATGGCGCATTCGGGAGATCCGCGGTTATATTCATGGACTCCGAACCGTAAAACCCGGAGCTTGAGCGTTCGCGGTGGCGCGGCGACGCTGAACGTTTCCAAAATATCGTAGCCGTGTTGCGTATCTCTCAAGCAAATCGAGGAAAAGCTATGGGGTCACTGAGCCCGACCAGACTTTCCTGAATTCGCAAACGCTACCGAGCACGAAGGAATATACTTCAACTTCGTTGACAACGTCGCATCTTGCCTTCAACACCAGAAGCGTATTCCCTTCTGGTATAGAGGCCGGTTCGATCAAGCGACTCGGCAGGCGCTGCTCAGGAACAGACTGGCGCTGTGATGCCTCGATCCAGCGCCAGCTCAAAGCGCACAGGGCCCGCCACACGGCGAACACGCATCCTTCGTTGGCGCCCGTGGAAGCTGGACAGGCAGCCAGTCAGGAAGAGCCGCTGTCGGCGGCGCGGCACACTGGAGAAACTCAGCGACTAGCGCAATAACTGTGCTTTAGGTGCGTTGTTCTCGCGATTGCGTCCAGAGTAATCGAAATCGATGCGCGTTATCGGATTCCGGTGGGAATGCCCCAGCTTGGTGCGTATTCTCAGCGTTGAGGCCAGGATAGCACGTGTCCCGATACCGCTTGTGCCCCGCACCATGCCGACCTATACGTCATGCGGACGCATCCGAGCATGTCCAAAACAATACACATTCTTTGGGATATCACTCGCTACCGATCGAACGTAGCTATCGGTGAAGCGCATGCGATCTGCACGACGATGCAAAAGCGCACACCAGAGGCCTCACCTCGGGACACGTTGCACGTTTTCAGCAGACACCACCGACGCATCCCAATATGGATCCAAAGAGCACGCGTCCCGCCAGAGACCATCTGGATCGGATGCGAAAAAGAACGAACCGGCCAACAGAAGCACCCGTAGCTTGTTTGCGTTGTTCTGTCCTGTGCGTGCTGGCACTCGATCCACCGCGATCCCGCCGCCAGTAAAGTGCGCCCCGGGCAACAATGCGCCGCCGATGCCGATGCCGCCGGCATCACACGCGGTTTGCAGTGAACAGCGGCCGGCGATGCACCGCATGCGTGACGCGTGTGTGTGCCTGAGACGCGCCGTCCGCTCAGCGCGCGCCGCATCCGCAGCCTGCGATCATGTACGGCCGAGCGTGTACGCTGCCTGCAACACGGAGGCGATTTATCTCGCTACTTGATTCACGGCGGATCATGGACGAAAAGGACTGTCGAGATGCTGGGTGCGACGAACATCTTCGTTGCGCTCCGCCATACATGAATATTCTCTGTGTTTCTACAATAAACAATACATTGCCGTCGTTGTGTTTTAGCTGAGGTCTTGAAGATGACTGGGTTCTTACACAGCGCAAAGTTGTTTTTCCTGTCAAGCTCGCAACGCGCGGGTCTTGAGAAGGGCGAGTTTTCTGAGGTACAGGCCGAGTGGGAGGCGAAGCTGCGGCGCACCATGCGGCACGCCGAGCGGCTGGAGGAGGGTCTCACGCAAGTGACACCGGCCTGGAAGTCGGTCATAAAGTCTGTGCGAACGACGACGAGGAACGCGAAAGTGAAAGTGGCGAAAGGGACCGGTCGTAGAAAGCAGGTCGTGGAAGACTCGTTCCATGACGTAGACCCCGGGTACCTTGAGTTTGTGCAGCTGTCAGAGGAAGCGCTGAGCGCACTCGAGAGCCTGTGTGGGCGCGAGCTCTTCACGGGCGGCACGACGCTGTCGCATATGCTCAGCGAGGTACGCCAGTACATCGAGGGATGCCGCACACTCATCACCTACATTGGACAAGACGTAGAGAACGCCCGTCTGGAGTTTGACCACTACTACAACAAGTGCGAAGCGCTGAGTCAGCGCGCTCGTCAGCGTCGTTTGACAGAGGCGGAATCAGAGCGCATGATTCGGAATCGCGTGAAACTCGAACGCGCCCGCGATCGTTACGTTGCTCGCAAGCGCAACTACGTCGACAGCGCGCGTGCGATGTACTACAAGTATCCACCGCTGTGTCGCGCCGTGTTGGCCGCACTGTGGTCATACCAGATGAGGGCATCGGAAGCGTTTCAGGAAGTTTCGGAAATGGTCGAGCAACATGTCTCGAACAATATTGAGCTGGCGAAGACGATCGATGTGCAGAGCATGGCGCCGGCGATTGCGGAAGAGGACAAAGAGGTCAAGCATGATGACCCCGAGATTCCGCTGACGTCCTACGAAGCAGCGACCAAGTTTGAGAAAAACGTATCGGAGGTGCCGCTGCCGCCTGGCTGGGAGGAACGCATCGATCCGGCTACCGGGCGCATCTTTTACATCTCGCATGCGGAGAAGAAGACGAGCTGGGTACCGCCGACGCCGCCAAAGTACGAGAAGGCGCTTAAGGCACCGAAGCCGCATATTGAAAAAATGACGCCAGAGTCAGTACGTGTCTGAAATCGGATTGACAGGGACAGATGTAACAGCAAACGCCGGCACGATGGGCGTCATTGGAACATGATGAGCACCGCGGCATGCTTTTCAGTTTGGAGAGCATCGCGAATACATGACGAACCCCGGGAGGACACGTGTATTTCATTGGCACCATCGTGAGGTGCAAGGTTTCAAAGATAAAAGTTGAGATGTTTCAGTCATAGAGTCAGGTATGCCAGTGCCAGAATGACATGCGGCATGGAACATGTCCTCGAAATCGGGCGCTCACGAGAAATTTGAGTCTCTTTCTGCTGTCATGGAGAACAGGCTTTTGGGGGCTTTGTCGGCGACTGCTTCCCTTTCCTCCCTCGTATCTCCAGCGTTCAATACCGCGGTCTGTCCTTGGCTTTCGGACCCGCTGTCCGCAGTCGCAGGATGTCGATGGCAGCGCCAAAGACTCGCTTTCGGTGTCTCTTGATGTTGTAGATGCATTACGTGCACAGAGAGAACTTGGGATCTACGCTTCGTTTCCTATTTTCCTCTGATTGTTATCTGGCCTCAGTGCACCCTTCGCAGAGATGACACTTGTCCGTGGTGAGACGTTCCCATGTGTCCACCATGCTTCTCCTTCTCCGTGCGCCGCTCTGTCGCGCATTATTGAAAACTTGAAGAATGCGTAATTCGAGCTCGCTCAATGTAAGCAGCAGGAGAAGCGTGGACGCCTGTACGTATGAATCAATAAAAAAATATCGGGGTTTTTTGTTGAAAAACACCTTGCTCGATGCCGTCGTGGATCATCTCGATGACGATAACGTAACGAATGCCATGGATGAACTGTCGCGGGATCCATTCCGAAAACATCACCCGAAACCCTAAACCCTAACATGAAACCGTTATAACCCGTTGATGTTCTTACAATGCGGATGCTGTTCATTGCAAACAACCTCCAAAAGTCTCCAAATGCAAGAATAGAGCGAGCTCCTCCGTGCCCCGTTTGAACCTGAGGTCGCTGGAGGTGCCACTGGTACACAGACCGGGGCTCCAGCCGGGCACTCGCCTTGAAGCCAAACTGCATCGCTGCTCCAGGAGAACCCTACCACTAAACCGACGCCCAAAAAGCCTCCACGAAACCGTCCGCCCTCCGAACAGCATTGTCGACGACGCTAACGCCCGATCGCAACGAGCACCCAGCGTACGCGCTGCACTCTGTAGACCGGTGCTGTCGTCAGAGGGAACGAAAACCAGGCTCTCATTTGGAATGGCTGATTCGGCGTTCACGGAACAGAGAAGCGTCTGGAGACATACCTCACATCCGCGTTCTTGGTTCCCAAATATCCAGCCCACATCCAGAGAATAGGCAGATGACCCCCGGGATCGTCCACGACCAGGTACCAATGCAGCTTTTGAGCTATCGACGTGCGTGCGTGCATGCATGCGTGCATCCCGTGTCACGCGCGTCACGCGGGCGACCAGCGCGCCGGTCGAATCCAGCGAAAGCGCGCTGCAACGGCAGCTCTGGTATTCAGGGGGCTTCTTGCGCTGACAACAGGTTTTTTCGGGCTGCATCGAACAGTGTTGCCGGTGAATCTAGCGTCCAATTCAGTGGACTGTGCGAGGTCTATAAGTACACCCATGGACTGGAGTTTGAATGGTGTCGGAGATGACGCGGACTTCCGTGCGCGACGGGGGCGTTACGCTGGTGCCGCTGGCGCTGCGGTGCCGGTGGTGGCGTTCGCGGTACCGCCGGCGCACCTGCAGCTCCGCAAGAACCTGACACCCAACGCTTGTACGGTGCCTTTTCGTCGAAAGGGTCGTGTACTTGGGAGTAGGCGCTGTTTTGTGGTGGCAGAGTCTGACTACGCGGCGGACGACGACTCCGAGACAAGCTATTCTGGTACAACAAATCACGGGTATGCGCAGCCGGGTACCGCGCGAGGTTTTGGGGTATTCACGCGCAGTCAGGACAGCGAACTAGAGCGTGGACGAGGACGGAGGCAGCAGGCATATCGGTTGCTGTCGGATAGTCGCACGTTTCGGTTCTACGACTATCTGAGAGAGGCGCACTTTCCAAAAGTTGCGCTAGCTGAGGTTCCAGTGGATGGTGCGTCGTCGTTGAAGATGCGCGGGCTCGTTGCTACCGCAGCCATTCGAGCTGGCGAGGTCATCTGTCGGATACCTCGTCGGCTCGCTATCTGTCTGGGTAGCGAGGGTGAGAACCCCGGTTTGCCCGCACTCCATCTCTTGCGCATGATGACGGACGGCGAGGCCGTGCACAAGTATAAGGCGTACTTTGACGTTTTGCCGCGCCCGGAAATGTGCCAAATGACTACCGACTTCTATAACGATGAGGAACTGGGGCAAATTGCGCACACACCGACTGTTAAGGAGACGCGGCGACGTCGACAGCAGTTGCGAGACACCTTCCTGCAAGAGTTCCTTCGAACGGGAGCGGATTATCTGCATCCCCAGGTGGCTGCCCAAAATCTTGATCATATGCCAGAGTTTCAGCGTTATCTATGGGCTGTGCACTTAGTCGTCAGCCGGGCGTTAGCAGTGCGCACGGGCGACGAGGCTCAGCGCTACCTCATCCCGCTCCTCGACATGATCAACTGCCGTATGGATTCGAAACACGAGCTTCGTTACCGTATTGCAACTGATGAATTCGTACTCATCGCTGGTGAATCTGTGCGGCGCTCGGAGGAGATTCGCATCCCGTATGGCGGGGGTTTCGTCAGCAACGATCGACTCATTCAAGATTATGGGTTTATCGTTGAACGGAACCCCGCCGATCTGTTGCTCTTCCTTCCTCGACATTGTGTCCAACGGGCGGACCTCCTGTCCTCCGAGGAACGCGAAAACGTCCGCCAAGAATGCGCGGCGGTACTTGCGCGGCAGCAACAGGTTCTTAGTGTTCCGTCCGAGCGCATTCGTGCCTTTAATCGAGCTGTCGTGGACGCCGCTCGAAAATGCATTGAGTTGCTGGAAACCGCCGAAGAAATTCAGTCTTGAACTGATGGACGCGTCTCGTTACGGGCTGTGGCGCAGCTGCTGCGGCATCCGCACCGCCTCTGGGTCTTGAAAATATCTTTCGGGTGCGAATCGAAAAACGGCGTCAAAGCGAATCTCGAGCTGGTTTAATGACCAGCGCTATTTGCTCATACATCGGTTGCTGTTTGCGGCAGGCGTGAGCATCTTGATATGCCGAAGAGCCTGCATCGTTCATGGGCATCGTCGGCAGCGGCACCGATAGGCGCTGCGGTAGAAGCAACTACGTTGTGCGAATCGTAGCTCACTGCAAGGTTCACTGAAAAATCTCTTGTCAGTGATGTTGCACCCAGTGCATCACATGGCGTTTCCATAGCGCCATAAGATGCTCCGCTTGGCGGTATCGCGTGTATGCAGTGCCGCGCGCACGCCAGCCTCGAGAACCCTCGCACCGCCCGGTGCTGGCGTCACGCATGAGCGGCTCTGTGCAGGCACGGCGTCGGTGTAACAGTCACTTTTGTGTGCATGTAGGTTTGTGGGAGTGTAATTCTATGCGTATGTGCGTTTGTTTGCACTTGCGTGTTTGTCCTGATTATAAACGCTTCCTGCACTGCCGAGGGTGCAAACAATAGCTGCACGGTACACGCTGGAAGCGGTTTGTGATGCGCACAGACTTTGCATCGTGACTCGACAAGATGAATGCGTTCCGTTGCGCACGGCAACAGAGCACGAGCTGCGTCACCAGCGTGTTACAGAGGCGAGCGAGGAGCGGGCTCCGTGCCTGGCGTCGTCACGCGTGGCGTCATGCGATGTATTCGCGTTGCTAGCGAATCCTTAGCATGGCACGACACACAAGCATATATGTATATACATACACGCGTGCGTACCCGTCTACCAGACGCAGGAAAGAAAAGAGATGCAAGCATGGTCGTTTGGGCATGAGCGGCGCGGTCGCGGGCGGTACGCGTCTCGAACACAGTCCAGAGGACGCCCGACTCCACAGTTGCATGACCTGTCCGGGTCGTGGCAGCAGCAACAATTTTCCATCCCCTATAAGCGTACTGAAAGCAAGGCCCGCCGACATTCTTCGTTTACCTGATGCTCGCCGGAACGCCCCCAAACAATGTCGCACACGGGATGCAATGCGGTGTGCTGGCCCTTGCATCGGCCGCGATTCTGAGGCGAGAAACGCGCCCCACAAAGGTCCTTTCATGTGCGTTTGTGTATGTGCCGATTCACGCTTTGGGTTGCATATCGATGGTCTCGAGCTCTTTGGCAAGCTGCGCCATTCGCGTACCCTGCGCAGCTGCTTTGACTGCTGCTTTCATTTTGTTGCGTTTCGCCTCCTGCATGGCCCTCAGACCTGCTGTGCTAGAGAGACTAGCGACCGACAATGTATTTGACGTGCACCAGGGATGCTTCAGTGCCTCCTCAGCCGAGAGGCGTTGTTCCGGGTTCACCTGGAGCAGTGCCCGAACCAATTCCTTGGCGTCATCGCTGACTTGTGCCCATTCGGATTCTCGGAATTTGTATTGCGCTCGTACGATGCGGCGCATGATTTCGTAGTCGTCTTTTCCGTAAAAAGGCATTTTTCCACTCAACATGATAAAAAGAATCACACCAGCGCTCCAGCAATCTACCTTGCTCGTGTAAGGTTGATGTTTGACGATCTCGGGCGCTACGTAGCCCGGTGTACCAATACAGGTTCGCATGAGCGCTTCTGTGCCCTTGCCAATCACGTTCGCCAGACCAAAGTCGGCGATTTTCAGGTGCATTTTGGAAAGCGGCGCAGTCGGGTCTGTCGTCAAGAGGTTCTCTGGTTTGAGATCACGGTGTGCAATGCCGCGGCTATGCAGGTACGCAACGCCGCGCATCAACTGCCGAAACACGTGAGCGGCATCGCGCTCACTAAACGCACCAGCCACGGCGATGCGGTCAAAGAGTTCACCGCCTTTCATTTTCTCCATGACGATGTAGATGGCATCCGGCGCATCATAGATATCGTAAGTCTCGACACAATTCGGGTGTTGGACCGTCAATAGAATGTGAACCTCTCGCGCGAGCAGGGCAAAGTCCGCCGGGTCTAAACTCGCCTTTCGAATAACTTTCACTGCTGCCTGCTCACCGGTGACTTTGTCGTAGGCGTCGTAGACGACGGCGAACGCACCTTCCCCGATCTTGCTGCCAAGCTCATAATCTCGCTCAAACGAGCGGCTCACTGCTTGGCTGAGGGCCACGAACCAGTCCTCTGCCTCTTTGTCGGAGGGGGCCACGAACTCCAACTTTCGCTCGGTGGTCGTGATGCGGAATCCACGTTTACCCACGCGCTCTAGCTGTGCGCCGAGGATGTTCAGTCTCCAGGTCGGCTCGAAGGCTTCGCGACTCGTGTAGTTGCTGAGCGTGGAGCCGGCTGCCACCATCCAGCGTTTCGTTGAGGAAAACGTTCGACACTTTTTCTGGACGTAGCCACGGTACTGAGCGGGTGCCCCGTGGCGCATCGTCACCTGGCGCACATTGTCCATGGCTGACATCGCGCTCAACCGGTACACGTTCCGCGAGTCGCAGCGTCACCCGACGTGCGTTTTCGCTCTGTGCTGCGCAGCACCGTGCCGTGTCCCGGCCTGCCGTACTGGAAGCGCTGCTATCCGTCGTGCCGCTCAGGGAGTATCCTCGCCGATGCGCGCCTGCGTCCAAAGAAGCAGCATCTCAGATTCTCGACATATATGGACTAATCGGCATTCAGCATATCGCCCGCAATGCCGAGAGCCAACGCTACCGAATACTATCGCCAGGGGCAAAGCACATGCGGCAAACAAGGAGCGATACGAACGCTTCATGTATGGCTCACGAAAAGAAAGCGTTGCAAAGCATGACGTCCGCTCCAGTATCGATGTCGTTTGCGTATGCGCGGTGAATCGCAAGTGAGATGGCGAATATGTGCCGAGTGCGCAACTCGACCCTGATCGCGCGAGCATCCCTGTCTAACCGCGTGTTTTTGTACTTGTACGAATGATGATACTTTTCTTTTCAACGACACTGCTCGGGATCAGCACAGATACACACTGAGAAGATGTAGTCGACTGTGAGCCCAAGTGACACCACGATACCGACCGACCGACCGACCGACCGACCGGAACTGCTGCCGATACGAGCAGCAAAGCTCCGGGTGGCATCCCGGCGTCGTTTTCATATCCAGTGCCTTGGTCGAGGGTGAAACCACCAGCTTTATGCTTCGACTGTGAATGTTTATGGTTTATAAGCGTGTTCGTGAATATGAAAAGGCAGCCTGGGGGGAATCACGGTTTCCAATGGAATACGCGTTTCAGCGAATACTCTGTTGACTGCGCAACGTACCAACGGACATACTCCGAATGCAGCATCAAACTCGTAGTAGAGAAGATACGCTCTATACCATCAACATTGCGGACTCGGTGACTCGGCATTGGCTGCTGAACGGATGAGACGCATGCGCGACGCTCGTGCAGGTACCAGGTTCCGCCGGCGCCTCCTTGAACACTGCTACTGCAATCGAGACGAGTCGCTCGAAGTACCAAGTGATTCCGGACAGCGCGCACCATTCATGCATGATGACCATCTGTCACGTACGAAAGCCGCAGCACTAACTTCGGCAGCACACTTCATCTTCAAAGCGCGCATTCTTGAAACGCAGTGCAGTCGCTGCCCGAAAATCAGCGCGCTCGTCTGACAACGCCTCGAACTCGACTGAGGTTACAGCCATAGCTGACGCCAGTCAGCATACTGCACCACCGTACCACAAGCACTGAACTACGACCGATCACCAGACTGGAGGGACGCGATCAGCGGTTCGCACCCGACACCCGTGTCGCTGCAAGTCTGCAGGGCGACAGCGCCGGTGTCCTCACGACCTGGGTCCACGCGCAACAACCGTCGCCAGACGCTCGCCGTCATCATCCTCGCCACTATTCATTCCAAGTGCCCAGTCGTAGCTTCCGAAAGAGTAACAGCGTCTTGGAAACAAATACCAAGTAACCTGATGGAAGAATGCTCCAGCATCAAACGATAGCACAGCAGCGCTGCCTACGCTCTGCGCGGGGAATGAAACGACCACAGCGCTTCCATTTCGCGCCAACGTCGTTTTCGCTGCGACTTCCACAGCTTCGCTATGGGCTGCTGTGGAAGTTGCCTCTATAGAGCCTCTACCTTGGTCTCTTACCGAAGAAAACCAAAACGTCGACCATGGAGAAGGGTGTTTCTCACAGAAGATGCCGACATACTGGAGTATAGCGGGGGTTTTCACTGGGTCGAGGCGCCCAAGGCATCTGGGCGCCCGCTCAGCGCTTCCCACGGGGCACAGTGGCCCCAGGCTGGGGTCTTCGCACAGTGCTCACAGGGCACACCCAATATCACTGGGTCGCTACAATTGAATGATCGAAATGAATGTAGCAACGACGATGATAATGAGACCCCGGCGGCTGACCGTCCCGTTGAGTGGCCGCTGTCCAGGCAGCTGGACCGGGTCTCGAGGGCCGCAACCAGGCGCCGCGACCGCACTCTGGAACCTTCGCACTGTACACGAAGACGTTTACAGAATGTTGCAAGTAGTTCGTCGAGCTCGACTTTTATGGCTCATCCCGAGGAGGCAGGAAGCGTGACGGAGTCGAGTTTGGCTGAGGCCGCTCATCGACGGGGTCTGTTTCAGGAGTGCCCAGTCACCGAGCGCGTGCTCCCATGCAGTCGAGACCGAGAAGCGCCCCATGTGCCTGCCCGCGCAAACCCGCTAGTGCCGACGGAGAGCGGGTTTCCGGCACGAACGCCTGAATGGCGTCGGTGGTTGCGCGAGCATCCATCAGACGCTGAGGATGACGGCGAGGAATCCTTACCACCGGTGGTGCGACGGCTGGAGTTTGCGGATCAGTCACCTCGGTGAAACAGGCTGACCATGCTGTGCGCACATCGCACCAAGATAACGAAGCATATGCGTATTTATGCGCAATGGGGATACGAGTTCGCAGCGCTCACGTCATATTTGCCAAAGTGTTTGCAGAGACAAGGTCATCGATAGCGAACTGGGTGCCAAATGATCACAACAGTTGACCAGCGACACTGTTTACCCAGACACGCTCACGGATAGGGAACTGGGTTCCAAATGATCGCAAAAGTTTGCCACCTGCCGGGCTGCAACAACGGTACCAATCGTCTATCTCGACTTGGGCGCGGCCTCGCGGACGCGTACTGGCCGCTGCAGGCCGGTACGTCATCGGCTGAACCCCGAACACCACGCCATCGGGCCCTGGATAACCTTTAAGCTTCGCCAAGGATACAATGGTGCAGCTTTTCTGGCTATCCTCGCGTGAAGCAGTTCCCGATCTAGCAGCGAACAAGAACGAAGCAGTTCGGGAAGGTAGCGGGCCCAACGCAGCTGCACTGCCCATGTTCAGCGACGTCCAACGCCGAGTCGCGCTAGAGTGCCCGCGCTTGCCGGAACGCTGCCTCAGTATCGAGTGCACTCGCCTGAAGGGGTACGGTCCAGCTGGTGCCATTCGCCGGGCCTTGCACTGGACGCTGGTAGAGGATTTCCGGTGTCTGCATACGCGCCAGTACGCTTGTATGAATCGATCTGGGGCGCTGGAATCATGACGCCCGCCTATACCACACTGCGGGGAGTTTCCGCTGTCGCCTACAGCAAACCCTTCAAACCGTAATCCAGACAAAAAAAAGCTCGTCCGTACTGCGTCATCGCATCCAATGAACTTTAGCGCTTCTCTGGGGGTTGTATAACCTCCACTTGAACTGGCGTCATGTTCTCCTCCGTGGTATGGTTGCTCGCCTGAACACCTTGCTCGTTCGCCTCATCAACGTGAACATCCCTGTCCACAGTGTGCGCTGATGCTGCGGACGTCGAGGACGATCGCGGTACGCCAAGTGGAAACATCCGCGTCAGAGAAGTCATCGAGACGATAGAATCGATATTGGGCGCTTTGGAACGCAGCGCCTGTGACGACGACGAAGACGACAACAACAACAGATCATCGTTGTCCGCGTCGACATAGGCCTGGTATTGTACGCCGATGTGGAGGCGGCTCTCGGCAGCAACGGAGCCGCGCAACGGAACCCACATATCCCGTCTCTGACCGTCTCTGAGCGCCGACACAGCCATGCTGAAAGCGCCGATGATGCGGTGTTTCAGTCCGTATCGATCTGCGACTTCGATATGCAGACGTGCTGTATTCGGATTTCGCACGGGCAGCTCAAACAGCTGATTCCAAATTGGCTGGCCTCGCACGCTCCGCGCACTTGTGCTCTTGTCCGGCTTACTCCGCACAGTTATCCCGTCCACAGAGATATAACAGAATGGATTGCTCAGCCCGAGCGATGTTGTGCCGCTCAGATTCCGCGCGCCGTAGAGCATGACGATGAGAAGGCCGTCGTCGAGACTCGGGTCGTCAAGAATATCGGGTTCTGATTCGCCAGCGTCGGACAGGTCATCGGTGCTGAGGTCGTCACGACCAGGCGCTGCGGACTCCGAACGTCGTCGAAAGCGCGCTTTGGTCAGAGCGCCCATGCAGGGATCATTTCGCGAGCCGTCCCAGGCACCCATGCGGGCATAGCGCTGCAGTTGCTCGAGGCTGCTGAGGCGCAGGATCGGCATTCGCCGCGGCAAAACAAACAGGTCTGGAATATCGCACGTGAGCAGTTTGCGTAGAAACGGGCGTAAACCAGGGATTTCCATCACATCAACAACTTTGAAAGGTCGCAGCTGTAAATCGATGAGCGGTCGTCGCAGCAATGCCACATTGACATCGCCCAAGTAGGGTGCCTCTGGGATCATCCGGGCTCGAATCCATAGCTGCGAATCGATATCGAGGCCACTGACCACAACTGGTACTGCAAAGGAGGCCCGCTGGGTGACCCCGAAGTTCACGCGCAGATGCAGCTGGGCGTCGCCATCATAGCGAACGCCTACCAGCAGCACAAGGTCGCCATCCGAACGAGTCGGTAGCTTCTCCACCGACGGTAGCCGCAGCGCTCTCTCGTGCAGCTCGAGTCGCTCCACCGTCACCGACTGCACAAACGGCGGTCGATTGTTCTTCAGATTCGCGTCGATCAAGTCCTGCAGAATCATCTTTCCGGTGACAGATAGCTCCGTGTTGTACAGACGCCACATTTTCCGTATTGCCGCATTAATCCACTCTGCCGACTCCGCTTCCGTGGTTTCCCGCGCTGCGATCGCTTGCAGACGCTGACGCTCTCGGGCAGCACTGCTGGAGCCCAGCGTATTCATGGAAGCCGAGTCCTCAGGTATCGCTCCTCGGCCGCCGTCTGCAGAGGTCGCTGCATCGACTTGAAGCTCTGCCGTCTTCTTTGCGCGCCGTTGTCTAGCCTGACCCGGCACGTAGAACACCGATACCACAATGGCTACGATGAACGCAAGCAAGTCGCATACGAATTGTCCGAGGCGAACGACCAAATACGTCAGTATCCACATGCCCAGGAGGACATAGAGTCCGTCGGGGTAGAGCGGCGGACGGTTTGCGGCAGCCGGGTCCACAGGTTGACGACGTCGCGCATCGGCAAAGCGCTTCGAGACTTCGTCTGTGAAGCTCCGGATCTGTATCAGCGTCTGCGTCCACCAGGTTTTGATCCGCGACTCCGTCTGCGAAAACATTAAGCTTGGATTGAAAAAGCCGGTGCGGGACGCTTTTCGAAACGTTCGTTTCCCGTCCAAGAAACAGACAACGATGCTCTTGTGCGAACTGCGCTGCGGACGGGTCCATGTTGCCCGAGTTCGCTGCCCTGTCGCGTCCGCTACCACGCTCGGGAGACGCGTGCACTGTTCAGATTGACGCGGCACAGAAACCGTCCGTTTCATGCCTTGACAGGTCGAGAAACTGTGACGGCGAAAGTGTTGTTGTCCGTGCTGCAGCTCTTGATGAGGTAACGGAGCGTCTAGCGGAAGCGCACCGCGCAGCCACGTGAACGGCCCTCGCCTGCGAGACTGGGGTCGACGTTTCCCGTGCACAGAAAACTGAGGTTTTCGCGTTCCCCTACCACGCGAAACCGCTTCATACTTTGGCCCCAAACCTGTGCAAAAGCAAACCGACACCTGAGAATGGGAATGGCGCTCCATTGGCGCGTTTGTACCCACCTGCACACTGCCGACTGCGCACGGAACTTGACGTTCCATTTCCTGTACCAGTACCACCAGCACCAGCGCCACTACCACCGCCAATGTAGCCACCGGGTTTCACGTCACCAGCTCTATACTTAGCACGAACGCTCCAGTTATAATCTAGCGTCCAACTAGAGATGCAAGTTGTTCATTCGCGTTCCGCTTGGAGCGTGAAGCCAGTCCCCGCCAACAGAATATTGTAGGTGCGACGACAGCGCGCGTTGAACGCCTTCCAGTCTTTCCTGTGGCGATGATTGAAGGCGATGATGGCGATGATGGATGGCGATGATGGATGGCGATGATGGCGATGATGGCGATGATGGCGATGATGGCGATGATGGCGATGATGGCGATGATGGCGATGATGGCGATGATGGATGGCGATGAGCGCCAACGCCGCCCGCCGTGCCGTCTAAACGGAAGCAATTACCCTAAAAGCGCTTACCGGATAGCATCAAAGCCATTCGTTCTGTGAAGCATACGGTGCTTAGACGTACGTGAGCAGCGTCGCTCTAGCTGTTTATGGGCGTGTGGGTGCTCACTAGTGACCCATGGCGAACAGGGAGAGCAGTGATGGACCTTTTGTAGCATATACGTTGGCGTTGACGCAGAGTGTGCGTTCTAGTTTGGTGCTCGTGCGTGACGCCGCAGCGGAGCTCGCCGTACGCATCGGTTGCCTCTTGTGTGAACCCAGTGACGGGGCCAGTGGAAACGCTAACTCGGGCCTCAGTCCGCTGAAGAAGCATTCGCGCAACTATGCGACGGCTCAGCGGGTACAGCGTGAGGCGGAGTCGCTGAAGCTGACCTGCGACGCTATTTTCCCCGAGGTGGAGCAGCTGTTGGCTGTTGTGGCGGGGGAACCATCTTTGTCGCTTTCTGACGCAGCTTTGAGCGTGGATGCGAAGGACTTTGCGAACTGCTCGGTGCTGCACGCCACAGGGAACGTCGAAGCTGCTGGATGCGGAGGTTGCGGGGCACGGCGCCGTTCCCCGCTTGTGGGACGTGGCTGGGGCGGTGCCTATGGTTGCCCCGGCAACGGCTACGAGTCACTGCTGTGCATCCTCTGGCGTTTGCTGCAGCGTCTTGAGGTCGAGACAGCACTCACCAACCAGGAAGCGGCAGAGCGTCGTGCGCGTCAGCGTTCGTTGCGACGTTCGCCGCGGCTGGTGGCGAACAGCGGCTACGGGCTCTCGGGCGGTGCTGATGAGCGTCCGAGCCAAGCGACAGCGCCCAGCGTGAACTGGCGAGAGCTAGAAAGGCGCTGGCTCGCACCGCATTCGAGTGCTAACCAGCTGACGCCGTTGGGTCGCCTAACTGGTCATCATTTGCAACTGAAGCAGTTCTATGCGATGATCCACCTAGCCTGTCGTTGTGTGCGACAGAGCGATGTTGGGCGAACGCTATTCGTCCCGATGAGTGCCGAGTTCGATCATCGGGTTTGGGCGCCCGTTGTGAAGCTGGACAGTTTTCAGGGAGTTCATTTCGGTTTTCAGTACAGTCGTGAAATGCGGACGGTGCTGCGTATTGTGCAAGTTATTCGCAGTGCAGTGCGACGTGCAGTAGCCAGCGAATACTTTCGAAGAAGCGCCTTCGCTCGCAAACTAGCATTCTTTTCGTGGGGATGGTTCTATATTCATATGGCGCTGCTGGAGAACTATGGGTACAGCACGAGCATGGCCCAACAGATTGTAGAGAAGCTGGCAAGCGCGTTCGGAGCGAGCCTGTCGACAGTGGAGCGACCAGCAGGTCGTCGCGAGGCTGCAGATACCCCTGAAGTGGCAGCGCGCTCACCTGTCGTGAGCCTTGACGAGGCACGCATGTTCTTCAATCTTTCAGAGGATCCTTTGTTCTTGGGATTCGCACTTATTCGGGACAAAGACGTTGCGCTCGACCAGTTCTTCGAAATCGACGATGCAGCGGATGCATTGAAGCGCGCGCTACACAAGAACGCGCAGCACCGAGTGCAGCGGAGCGTCGACCACTCGACCTCATTGTCGCGCGGAGATGCGGAAATGTCGCCAGAAGCAGCTGCAAGTGGTACGCGATTAAAACTGCCCGCTGCGCTGCATGGACCGTTGAAAGCACGCCTTCTATCGTCGGTTGTCCGTTGCGTGCAGATCAAGTCGCAACGAACGACGGCGCCGAATACCGCGGAGCATAGCGCCTCTGGTACCGCGACATGTGCAAGCGCTGCCGAAAGCTTTTCCCCAGCACCGATGACGGATTGCTGGCAACGTCCACACGAAATGGACGAAACGATTGACGCTTCCGCGGATGCGACTGCAGCCGCGATGAGCCCAGATCGCTTCTGCCAGCACGCCGATGATCCATGGAGAGCATCGAACCTAACTGTAAGCGCAACCGAACCGGTTGCTGCAACTGATGCGTCACCACGTCGCGCTGGTGCGGCGGCAACTGGACCAGATAGCGAGTCAGGTTCGTCGGTTTGGGCAGCAGATAGCGCAGCTTTGCAGCGGGATACCGCTGACGCCGATGGAGCTCTCGGAAATGCAGCAGCAGCAGCAGCAGCAGCAGCAGCAGCAGCAGCATCCAATGGAATCGACCGCAGCCCGCGGGCGCTTTCCACCACGCCTGCCGAGGCGGACGCTGGGGATCCTCCACAGTCTAGCTCGCGAGCGGCACGCAGCCTCCGACGTGAGCGCTCGGGGTCACTCTTGGCATCCGCGATAAGCTCATCCATGCGAAGCATAGGCGCTCGGATCGATTCGCTATTGCGGCATCAAGCCGACGAGGGGCTAGCGCGCTCCCTCATTGTCTTCTTCCATGGTGGCGGCTTTATTGGCCAGAGTTCGCTGACCCACACCAGCCTCCTGAAACAGATCGCTCATGACATTCCAGATGCAGTGGTCGTATCCATGGACTATAGATTAGCGCCAGAATATCCCTACCCCACAGCGGTGAACGAGTGCTTCCATTTCTATATCTGGGCTCTCGAGAACGCACATCTTTTGGGTACGCACGCTGAACGGATCGTTGTTGCAGGCGACAGCGCTGGCGGGAATCTGGCGGTGGTGCTCACCATTCTGCTTATCCAGCACGGTCTGCGACTACCTGATGGACTGGTGCTGGCATACCCGGCGTTGAATTTGACATTGCAGTGGTCACCGTCGCGACTTTTGTCGGCTTTCGATCCACTGCTCTCGATCGATCTGTTGGAGTTAATTCTCCAGTCGTATGTGCCGGCCGATGTGGATGCGAGTAGGGATCCGTATCTGAGCCCATGCATCGCAGCTTCAGATACGCTGCTGGAGGCGTTCCCACCCGTCTACATGGTCTGCGGTGCATACGATCCACTGCTGGATGATACGGTCGAGTTTGCGCATCGGCTGCGGCTCGTGAAGCGCGACACCCATTGCGATCGAGATGCCGTTCGGTTGCGAGTCTACGAGGGCATGCCGCACGGTTTTCTCAGTATGAGCAGCGCAATCCATGAGGCATCTGCTGCCGTTAGCCAAGTGACCCTGTGGATGAGCGAACTACTGCAGGTGTCGTGGGCCGGTGACCACGAGCGAAGCTGCCGCTCGGCACCGTCGTCACCGCGACTGCCGCTGCCAGCGCCGTCTGGCGCAGACGCGAGCCTATCCACATCGACGGATTCGCTGCAGCACACCGAACGCTCCGGAGTCGATCTGCAGGCCTCGATGGACACCACGAAAGCCGCTGCTGCTCCTGCTACTACTGCCGCCGCACTCCGTCAAGCTATGCGTGAACTCAGCGTGGCATTTTCCGTATCTGAATCAAGCGACAGCGACTCGGATGAGGATCGTGCGGAACAAACACCGCTTTTCGCCTGAGCTCGCATCGACGCCAACGCACCGGGAGCAGCGTGCATGTAAGGATGAATGCTTTTATCCCTAATTGTCTTTGTGTATTTGTGCGCGTGTGTGTGTCTATTTGTGTGGAGAGATGTCCGTATGGCTCGTTGCGTACGACAGTACGAATTCGTTTGCATGGAAGCAGCCAGGCACTCGCGAGACTGCGAGCAACGACGAACATGCATCGACGCGTCGCGTTGCGGTATCTGCAGACGACGGCTTGTTCTGAAACCGGGACGCTTCGTTTTCGCTGGGTTAGCCTCCATAATTCTTAACGTACACGTCCGTAAATCGAGATGCTCGACTCGTCGCTGACGCAGAGCGATGAATCGGCAGCGGCAGGCTCGGTGCGGCGTTGTACGCAGCGTACACGCGGTGATCAACGAGGCACCGTGTGGCGACCTGACAACCTGGAGAGGATTCGGTGAACCTACAATAAATCTTACCTGTTTCCCGCGATACCCGCGTCCTGGGGACTACTACGGAAGCGGCGCATGTGCGTCACGCCTCGATCCGAACCTCGTTAAGCGAATGCAAAATGGCGCCAGGTCCGTATGGTATCCAGTGCGTCAATGGATTGATCAAGCGTCTGGGGCATGCTCGACTAGGGTGGATCGAGCGCGGGTATGTTTGACGTAGAGCCTGCTTCCCGGGCCCAGGTCCCGGGAGTGCCTGCGAACATCTGAGAGACTGCTGGTTCGATGCAGCGCACCTACACGGTGACAAGCAACTGGAGCGCGTCGCAAAACCTCCGACGCTGCTGGCAACGTCCTTGCGAGACAGACTCGTCGATTGCGTCGTCCGCGGCTCGAGCGGTCACCGTTGATGGGATTTCCATACGTGCCGGCGAGCTTTAGGCGCTGCCTTTCTCCACAGTTCTATATGCTATTCGATTTTACTGCAACGGGCCCCAAAAATCGTATCGAACCCGCGTCCTCCCGCTTGCAAAGCGGGCGCTATAACCCCTAAGCCACGCCCCCGTGAAATGTGGAGGCGGCGGGAAATTCTCGAATGATCGGAAGTAAGAGTGGAAAATTTATATATAAAGGGTTGCGCAGGTTGTCCACGGACGAGCGTCCCGTGTCCGTCCAACATTCGATTTTTTTTCCGGTGAGTCTTCGATCCTTTTTCCCAGGATCCATTCACTTGCGTCCAGCCTGCAAACGTCCGAGCAAGGATTCTAAGTTTCATCACCTTATTTGTGCTCGATAGCCGCTGGTGATCGGCTTGCAGCTTGCCGATAAAGGCGCTCGCCGAGACTGGAGCCGCTCGCTGACGCAGCGTTCGCGCGGTGCTTTCGACGACTCAGCTCTGGGCGAGGGCGCTCCCGTGTCTTTGTAGGCTGTGCATAGCATCGCTGCCGAGTGGTCGCGTGATATTGCGGCTTGGTGTTCCTTGCCGAGTGTACGGCTTCACCGTGCGCACCGCTGCATACCCGCAGTCCTTGGGGCGTGACGATTACTTGACTCTGGGCAGGGCGCGCTGCTGATCAGTCCAGAACGCTTCTTCGGCGCATCAACTGATTCTCACGTGCGCCAAAAGTTCCGGAAAGCGAGGTCACGTGCGAAGCTGTACCGCTCCGCTGCACCGACTGCGTCACAACAGGTACCTTCTCTAGCCAAATGGACTTGAATCCTCTGCCTACAGTCAGGAGCGGATGTCGTCTACGATAGGATTCGCTCTGGATCGACTTTACGCAACTTAGGTGCGCGATATGGTGTTCACTCTGCGGTTTCGCTGCGAAGCATGAGCGATGATGAATGTGCAGTTCTCCGCGCTGCTCCATCGCGTGGCGTACACGCGCCCTCCGAGCAGCGCTCAATCACGGTCAAAGACAAGAGTTGCATCAACACGCTGCGAACGTGCGTCGCTCGCCTCCCGAACACCCGGAGGCTCGCACTGCAGTACATCGTGGTGCAACGGGCTAAGATCAACGTCAAAAGGTCCGTTGCGACCTTCATTGCCGTCGCGAAACGACGGGATTATCTGACAGGGCATTTGCGGCAGACGAAAACAAACGTCACGCATATATTCTGTGAACAATGAGCACCATAACAACCTCCGCGCTCATTCGGACTGGTATGCGTGCTGCGAGCATTCAGCCGGTGACAGCCTCAGCGGAGGCTGGTCGTCCCTCGAAAGACGCTGTCTTCGTGGTATCGCGGGATGAACATATTCGACCGATTCGTCCGCCGCATACATCCTTCAGAGATGTCGTCCAGCTACTCTGTCGTAGCAGGGCGCCCCATGCACCTGGGGCACACCAGTAGTGAAATCGATGCCCCAGAGGCCGCTCTGCATGCAACCAGTCCTTGCCCAGGACGCAGCACGCGGGTTGCAGGGAGCAGTGATAGGCCCCAGGTGCAGGTCGATACCCTGCCTTGCCTGGTATCTACAGCGCTGGCGCATCAGAAAGTTAGCAGGTACGCGCGATCTATTACCGTTTCACGAGGTCGAGAAACTGTTCCTGAAGGCTGCGGTCGGTGGCAAAGACGCCCCGTGTTGTGATCGTGGTCGTTCTCGCATCCGTTTTTCGAATGCCACGCATCGACATACATAAATGAGTCGCCTCGATGTAGACTGCAACACCGCGTGGCTGTAGGTATTCCTCAATGCAATCCGCTATCTGTCGAGTGAGACGCTCCTGCACCTGCAAACGACGCGCATACATTTCCGCGACTCTGGCGAGCTTGCTCAGACCCAGAATTCGTCCCTGTGGAATGTATGCTATGTGACATTTTCCAAAAAAAGGCACCATATGATGCTCGCACAGCGACCAAATATCAATATCACGCTCTAGAATCATATCAGAGTAGGTTTCCGAGAAAACAGCATCGCTCAGCGTCTCCTCTGGCGAGAGCGCATACCCGCTGGTGAACTCTAACAGCGCACGCGCGTACCGCTCGGGTGTGTCGCGCAAGTTCGAGCGCACAGGGTCTACGCCCAGCTCTTGCATAATTACAGTCACTGCTTCGGCAATGCGTTGGCATCGCGCCTCGTCGCTCCCGTGATTCGCACTGGTGACATACGATCCGGAACCTCCTAGTTTCCGAGCTCGAACGTTCTCTGTGGCATTCTCTGGGGCTACGTCTGGTCCGTTTTCTACGGCACTGCCTGAATCGCGCGACCGCGGAAATACACCTGCTGGTTTCATGGAAGCGTGCTCGTCACCATTCACTGCGTCTGCCGGGGCCGACGCCTGCGGAACCCGCCGCCAATCCACGGAAGCGCTCGCTACACGTTGCACCACCGACAAGTCGCAGTTTTCCTTGGGTGACTGGCAGCTAGGCATTCCCGTCAGGTCACCCAAAACTGGGTATTTCAAACCACCAAGTCTGAGTTGTGCGAAAAGAAACGACAATTCTCAATGATGGCGTTATCCGGGCGTCGCAGGCGATTCATCAGGAAACTGCACTGGTTGCGGGCGACGAGGCGGCGGCGCCACAGACCGAGGTGCGATGAAAATGGAACACTGACCTGTTCGCTTTGTTCTTGTGTTGCGCTTTTTCCCCGAACCTTTTTTATGAAGGTATACAAAGGCCACGTTGTAAGTAGACCGATACGGGCTTACGGATTCATACATTGTTTTGGGATTCTCGGTCGCCAGTTTGTACCGGCTGCTTTGACGATTTACTGTTGGAGTTCGTTACGTCATTGTTATCAGGATGATTCGTGATGCCCTTGAACACGGGTTCGTACCATACCCGATACCAATATCGAAGACCCGGATCGCAGACACTACGCTTCTCGTTTTCTTTCAGGATGCTTGCTCGTATCTGGCATTTATGAAGCGTTCTATTTTTCCCATTTCATTGCATCGAATGGGCACAGCATTTTTCTTCGCTGGATTGACCAGGTAGATGAACCCGACGTCGTCCGTTGACAAGTTGCTCACGAGCTCATGCCGAAAGTTCACTGAACTTGTGATAACGAACAATCGATTCGCTGCGAAATACAATTCTTCTTGGCATTGTTTCTATCAACGAAACGGGATTCGATACCAGCACGATACTTGTCACGGAATGTGCTTCCAGAGGCTTCCTCTCCGCTCTATCTGCATAAAAACGTGCTTTGGACTCGGAATTCCGTTATTGCAGCGATCGCTGCGAGAAGCGGTAGTGTCAACGCTCTGCACGAACGGGAGCATCGACGGATCGAAATCTCTCGACTTGTTCTCCAGTCGGGATTCTAATTCCGATACATGTTTCATCACTGGACGACATTATGCTCCTCATATCCTCCGTTGAATGGGATGGCGTGCACCTGCGAGCACCGCGGATGACCTGCTTGTCGAAGGGATCAATAAGATGCAGCTGGTGATCAGAGGATGCTGCATCGGGCAGCGGACACGGTATAGGGCATCGAGATTGGCCTTCTGGATCGATCACGAGCGTAGACCTGGCGATAAAGTGGGCCATCACGCGCCACAGGGAGGCGCTCCAAGGAAAAAGTAAGGTTTTTAGAGGAGATCACCTAATAAAAATCCAGTGTCACCGCTGCAATGGGCGCACCGAATCTGTATGCAAACCATGAAATAAGAATTGCGATTGAAGCGTAGATCGCAATTTCTGTCTGCACATGAGACATGTCGACAGCTGCCAGAAGCGGCGATATCGGGACCTGCACGCTGCCGGGAACATTGCCCGCCAGCTGGGAACGGAACAGATGGGGAACGAGGGACAGGCACACTGAAAAGCCGGAGATATGATGGATAACGAGGATGCTGTCGCAGGTAGACGCCTTAAAAGCTGATAGTGATGACAGCGGGAACGAAGTCAAACTTTAGCATGGACGTTCGTGCACGAAGACCCGTTCCTTTCTATTCTGACATGGGCTTCGTACAGGCATTCTACGCACATCCATTCGCAAAAACGCCTTGCATTTCTGGAATAGCTCACCGATATGTCTCAACAGCTGTGAAGCTTGGGAGCAGCCCAACACTAGGATACGCTGTGCATTCGCTCTGACCTCTCACCGAAAAGATACCACTTTCAAGTACCCCCATTCATACACGCTTTAAGAACTGCGCAAAGGAACCGACCAGTGCATGCCGCACTCAACCGGAGCACTCGGGCGCCGCTCGTAAAGTTGCAGCGTTTCAAAACTGACTGATATCTCGCCCGAAAATAGCCGCTTTGATCCAGTCAAACGTAATCAAGATCCGATTGCGCATACTGACCTGCTTCACTGCATAGACAGAGCGCCATATCAGATAGGTCAGCGTTCCGCTCAGTTTCACCGAGGTGTCGCCCATTTCTATCTGGGCCATTGCACGCTCGCGACCGATGTAGGCAAGAAGACCGAACGAAAGGAACTGGAACGGCTTCGCAAAGCGAGCCCGATCAATCCAGGTGCGCGTGTACTCGGTGCGTTCCGGGATGTCGCAATCAAGACAATACTCGCGGTTCAAGAGACGGGCGAGATACGCGCCCTGCTGGCCGGCGACCTGGGCAGTTGCAGGCAAGGGTTCGTGCAGGTTCGTTGCACAGTCGCCGGCGGCGAACACGCCTTCGGCACCAATCACGCGGAGCCAATCATCGACAACAAGTTGGCGCTTCTTAAAGGTCGTCTGGGCGGGAATCGACTCGATGAGATCCGTCACGAGTTTCTGAGGACCGACCCCCGCGGCCCACACACACATGCCATAGGGTATCACTGCACCATCCTGCAGATAAATCTCGGTCTCGGTGATGCGAACGACTCGACTGCCAGTCCGAACGTTGATCTCCGCGTCGCGCAGGTTCTGCAAAGCCCGATCTTGTAGGGACTTGTCGAACTGTGTCAAGATACTTTGCCCGGATTGCAACAAAGTGACCTGTACATATTTCAGCAGCTTCTTGTAATACTTCACAGCATCCTCTACGAGAAAATCATGCAGTTCACCAGCGAATTCGACGCCGGTTGGACCACCGCCAACCACTACGAAGTGCAGTAAGCGACTGCGCTCCTCGTCGGAGGTCTCGGGTAGATTCGCCTCTTCGAAGATGCGCACGACCTCAGACCGGATTTTCCGCGCGTCTGGGATTTCTTTCAAAAAGAAACAGTTCTCCTTGGCACCCGGGGTGTTAAACGTGTTCACCGCGGAACCTACGCCGACCACGCAGTAGGTGTACGGCACTTCGAACTCGCGTATGCCGATGATTTCATCAGTATTGCTTTTCGTCGAAAATCGCGGTTGCAATGCGTGGACATCTTGGCTTGTTTCCGCCAGAGACGGTGCACCGACGTCGCTTTCAGAGCCCACGGAGAGCGCGCCCCGACGCCGGACTTTGGCCCGACATTTCACCACCCGCCTTTGGATATCGACCCCGACCGCCTCTGCTTCATAGTAGATGATGAAAGGATTCGCCCGGAGTATCGGTTCGCAGCACGAACGAAACTCCACAATGCCCAGTGCTGACGACGGCAGCATAGGTTGGAAGAGGAAGTAGTTCCGGGGCGAGATGACGATTACCTCGTACTTATCGATGTCGATGATTTTCACCATCGCGTGACCAACCCAGCCGGTTCCCAAGATCACCAAGCGCGGCTTGGGCCGACCGCTCGAACTCAGAAACTCACCCTGCCAGAAAAACTGACGCCTAAGATGCAGCAGAGCGTCCTCAAAGGTATCGAGGGTGCGGTCCCAGACCAGACCAAGGTAGGTGCGCCGGCGCCCTCGCGTCTCGACCGGAGGCGGGGGAGATGGCGGCGCGGGACTCTCTTTTCCATCACCAGGTTTAAGAGGTTGTGTATCCGGCTGCACTGCTGGCTTCTCGTCGGTTTTCACCAAACGTTCGCCTTCACACAGACGTAGCCCGCGGAGCTTGTGCGTGCGCTGCACCACGCGAGCGCTCCTCTGGGGCCGGAAGTTAGGCGTGTTTGGTTTTCTCGAAACAAGCGGTACCTGTCTCTGTCGACCAAGTGCATGAACGGAACTGACAAAACCCGTAATCAGGTATCCCTCATCCATATCTGAACACGATGCGCCATACAACAACGGCATGCAAACTGCAAGCTGCAACAACAACAGACGCGCGCTTGTGCATGCACGATGCCCGCATCGCGATCGCGTCATCCATCGATCGATCGATCGATGGATGCACGGATCGCACTGGGCGCGGCGGCGCTTTGGTGTCGATGCGAGGCCTTCGGCGGCGCTGCGCTCTATATGCCGAATCGACGCTCTGGATCTGGAGAGCATCCACGGTCTGCGAATGCGACGCCCCGCGGATGCATGAACGATATCCTGGTCGCTGGGGGAGCGATCTTTGCTGCTTTTGTTTTTCTGGAGAAACCGTGCGATATCGTTGCGGAATGTGTTGATCTCAGTCATTGGATTGACTTCAAAAGAACAGCGACGAGGTTTACACATTGGTTACTGGTTACGTATGCGGACGGCGGTGAGACCAGCTTGATTCGTTGGTTGACACAGTTTCAGGAAGAGAGAGTGCTCTGGGTATCCCGTCTGGACAGGTGCCAGAGGCATCGCATGCCGAATCACAAGCATATATGAGGCCATCTGTCGTCGTCAACCGTGACCTCTGTGTAAAGACAATGTCATGGTGTGTGTAAGATGCTTCCGGATGGCGCACATCCGACAACTGGGACCTCAGTTCTGGTACGAGGTACGCTGACGGGCTCGGATGCACATCCCAGCGAGGCGCTATTGCGAACGCGCAGGTTTCCTGGGAAACAAAACAGCGCGTCGGCGGGATCGGCTGTGCAGTCTCTGGCAGGCTGTCCGCCGAGCGCTGTTCGCGATCGTGCCTTGCTGCATGCATTCCGAGCGTGCGAGACGAAGCGCTTCTTGAACGTTTCCTCTTCGTCAAGCGGGGTGGCGTTTTACGATACGCACTTCGAGCGCGGCAAATGAAACGCTTCTGGAACGTTTCCCATTTGCTCGATGAATATCCGCTGGTCTTTCTTGTGGCACTCTCGATATCGCAGCGGCTACGACAGCTCGTGATACCAGAGCGTGCACGCTCTGGAGCTCTTTCGTCTTGTACTTGACTTCATATCACCGCGAATCCTCTGCACACGCATCCAGCGATAACGCGCACACACACAAACAGACATGAAAATTTTTGAATGTAACAGCGATCGACGATCTCCGGGACAACTAGGAACCGCCAGTGATCAAGAAAAAGGCAACGTTGTAGCATCGTATTCCGAAATCCAAGCGTCAAGAACGAAAAAAAGAATCAACAATGTCTTGGCTCTGTGAAGCTACGCGAGCGCGAAACGCATCACCGACACTCTGGCGCTTTCGATGTGTAAACACAAGCGCATCGAAGCCGCAACCAACGCGGTATCGCGCAGCCAGATGCCGCCTCAACAATGCATATACGCTCTATCATGAACGTATTTCTTTTCGCACTTTGTACGCAGCGCGCTGTTCTCGACGGTCTTGTCAGCGTCAAGGCCCCGAAAACTTTCCAGTAAGCGCGATGGTGCTCGAGTCAGATCCGCTGAGGAACGATAGTTCGCACGCAGATGTATGGTGTTGGCGAATACCCCTTACGCACGTCGTGCATGCACTGCCAAGACCCCGTTGCTTCGACTACAATACCGGTACTGGTGCGCTCCCCGAGCGTTCGCGACGTGTTACCAGCGGCGCTCGTATTCGAACTGCGGTGCGGGTTCCTCCTGATCCGCGAAAAGTCGCCTGACGTTCATCACCCGCAGATCGTCAAAGTCTTCAACGGTCAAGTCGGCCAATCGTAGGTCAAATGCGGGAAAGAGGCCAACCAAGCCGATAGCTTTGCTGAACACCTCGTGTGCAGCTAGGATACCCTTCGGCGTATCTTCGTACACAACACATTTCTGAGGCGCTCGCTGCATCTTCACACACGCGACAAGAAGGAATTGGATTGCGGTCTCCACTTCGGATTCGGCGGTGATTCGCTCCTTGAAAAAGTCGGCGACACCCATGTCGGTCAGCGCCTTTTCGACGCTTACGCGATCCAACCGACTGTAAACCGCACACGGCATGTCGTACCTTTGGAGCAACTCGAGCCATCGCAAAAGTCCTCGCGTCGGTCGATGCTGCTCAGCTAGAAAGCGCTCCCTGTAGATTTCCTGCTGTCGATAAACGATGCTAAGTACCTCGCGCCAGCTGTCGGTCCATCGCAGAACTCCTTGCACAATCCGCTCCGGGCGAAGATGGTAGGTTTGCTGCACAATATCCTCATCAGGTGGCTCTTTGTCGAGCTCCTCCGCCAGCTGTTTCCATGACGCATACTCAATTGCATGCGCATTCGCACTGAGAACGCCCTCTAATTTGAAAATGTTCGCAAATGCTTCCTCTGGTTGAAGTATAACTCGCAGCCGTTGCCAGTAGTCAGGTCGGAATCGTTCATTAAGGTCATAGGCATCGAAAAAAACTTCCTCACTACCACGCATAGCGCTCAGCGACTTGCGCTGTGCTTGTGACTTCCAGGTCTCGTAGCGCTCGGTGATATCGGCGAGTAGCTCCTGCTCGGCATCGAGCTCCTCGTCGTCGTCGTCGTCAACCTCGTCGACTTCCAGGTCGGCATCGTCACCGTCCGCCTCGTCTGCGCTGTCTCTGTTGCGGAACCGACGCTCTCTCGCTCTCGGCGACGACGACGACGACGACGACGACGAACCTGAGTCGGAAGCGCGCCGTCGAGGCATCGTCTTCGCCTCAGAGGCGTCCGGATCGTTCTCGGGGGCTGGCGTCGCTGCTCGGAGCTGCAGCGGCGCCAGTGGCGAGGCACTGACCCATAAGCGTCTTGCGCCTCGCGTTAAGAGCTTGTGGAAACCCAAGTGGCACCGGTGGCTGCCCCAGCGAGCCTCTGGTGCCAGTTGTTGACGCGGTGCGCTCCCAACCCCGAGCCGCCTCGACTGCAACTGCAAAGTCCTGCACCGGCGAGCGCTCGCTGTGACCTGCTCCCGCGTCGCTACCGAACACGCCCAGGTGTGGAAGACGAATGCCTGTCCGTTTCGTTCTCTTTGTTTCGTGTCAAGCATTTTCCGCTAAGCTGCAACTTGAACGCTCAGTAAGCACCGAAGCAACGTGATTGGTATCAGGAGGCGATCGGTTGAGATTCGAATCGAAGCCGTCCGTTGACGAGAGCGTCGCAGCGCTGTAGCACAGCAATTTTTTTCGATGTCATATCGTTTACATAGACCATGGATCCCAGATTGCGAGGTGGATAATGGTAATTGCAAAAGCGTCCATCACGCTGCTACAGCCTACCTCCAAGTTCCATTAAATATACTTCCGTTGGGATAAACTGGTCGCTTCGTACGTTGTATCGCACACCTAATGCCTGCCCTCAGCGTCCGCAATAGCGCCTGTACCTTTGGTACAGGTGCATCACGAAGACAGGACGGCTTTTCTATACCATAAAGGACATTGGCTCGAGGCGTGGTGCACCCGATGCAGAGTCGGGTCTCGTGGTCAGTTTGTGCTCGGACAGTCTGCGGGTGCAAACTTGCCTTCGCTGCACGACACGCTGGAGAAACTTGGCTGTTTGGATGAATCCTGGGAGCGGCCTCCCTCCTTCGTGATCATGCATGGAATGCGTTGTTGTCGGTTGGCAATGCGGGTTTGTGCTTGACACCCACCACAGTGGGTAACTGCAGAGAGCGCGCTGAACCCGTGTGCGTATCCGATTCTCTGGAGCTTCCGCCCAGAAAGTAGAAAGGCAGCAGATGCTACAGTTAGCGTACGCGAGTGTGCGGATGCGTTCGGCGGTGGGTCAGTTACTCAGTTCCCGATAAGTCAGGATAGTGCAGCATGCACTCGGGTTGCTGCCTCGAAAGCTCCGCATCATTGACGCCCCACGCATCGACTTGTGGAGGACAACGGTCCACAAGAGCATCCGTTTCCCACAAGGCGGCCAAGGGATTCTACGAGGCCCCACTCCGATGCTGCTGCTGGCTTGTACATGCCCATGCGATGCTGCTGGTTGCAGATGCGCTATGCGCCGTACCTGGCGCTCTCTGATCAGCGCCCGAGTCTCACAAGTCGTGCACAGCAACGTCGGCTCGCTACGCTCTGCTTGTCTCTACTGCAGCGGTTCCTGGTGACACCTCGCATTGGGCGCTCTCGGAGACCAACTTGCGATCCACGCTACCAGAAGCGTACGAAGAGTAAGCGTCTCCGCACGCGATGCGCGAAGGATCTCACTGGCCCTCGTCGCGCTTGTGACAGCTCCAGTGCGGCGCTATCGGTGGAACTGCTCCTCGTACAGCCCATCTCACAACCCTGAACCGATGAACGATAGGGGTGCTGCGGAGCAACCATTCCCAATGCCTCCGCACGGATTCGCGCGCTCTGCGGAGGATTCGAGTGCCTTTACATTCTGCCGGGCGAAGCACACTCAACATGCTCGACTGGCGGACAACACGACAGATTCACACAATTCACTTGAATGGTAGCGTGCTCGATTCCAAAATTCTTCAAACAAACCTGTTCAGCTGCCATGGTAATCTGATGCGCGTCTTTGACACTGGCATCGCACCGCAACTTTGCACTGAGCGCAGTACGGCCCACGGACAGGCTCCAGATGTGCAGATCCTGGACCTCTGAAACGCCATCGATCGAGATGAGCGCCTCGTACACGTCACGCACACGGATATTGGCAGGGGTCCCTTCCATTAAAACCTGCACGATGTCACCAATCATCCGGAGAGTTGTATAGAGCACGATAACGCTAAACAGCAGCGTGCACAGCGGATCGGCCAGAGACCAGCTGGGGCGCCACCAAATCACAAGCGCTGCAATAGCGACGCCTATGCTCTGGATAAGGTCACCCAGGACATGCAGATATGCCGCGTGAACATTCACACTCTCCGAGACCGGATGCCGGTGCGACATGTCCGCCACTGAGAGCGGTGCTTCAATGTCATCCGTTGCCGTTGCTCGCATGTCGTCATGTCCCGGCTGCTGATCACGCGGGCGGTTGAGGCCGCTCTCCGATGGACCTGCTTGATCGGGTTCGATACTTTCGACATTGCCACTGCGCTGACGATGACGATGACGACCGTGGCTGCGGTGCTCCTCGCTGGTCGACGACTCGGCTTCTGCGTTGACCTGGGCAAAATGGTCGTGATGATGGTCGTGAGCGTGTCCATGGCCATGACCATGTCCCAAAACCGTCATCATCACTAAATTGATACAGATACCCATCACCGCAATGATGAACATGAGGCGGCCTTTAACGGGCTCTGGGGTGATGATTCGTCGGATAGATTCAAGCACCAGCACTGCTGTGAGCGTCCAGATCAACAGAATGCTCGTGAATGCCCCGAGTACCTCCGCTCGCCCATAGCCATAGGTCAGCAACTGATTCGCTCTTCGCTGACTTTTCTGCAGCGCAACGAGCGAGATAATAAAGCTTGCAAAATCAGATAACAGGTGGCTGGCGTCCGTCATCACCGCGAGTGAACCGGTGATGTAGCCACCAAGAAGCTCCGCAACCATGAAAGCAAAGCAGAGAACAGCGGAAAAGAGCAGCTTTCGGCGGGCGCGCTGATCCCGAGCCGCTCGTTCCTTTCGCTGCTCCCGCTGTTGTTGCCACAGCTTTTGCGCTTGTTCAGGCGCGGTGGCGTCTGCCATGGGGCCTCGGGCTCGCAGCAGCGGCTGCTCCTCGCCTAGCATGCGTCGTGGGATCACCCAGAGCCTGGGAGAGAGCGCTCACCAAACCTCGCACAGTACCGTAGAAGACGTCAAAGCGATAGAGCCTCTCCACCGCTGTGTACGGTAACGCTTTAAAACGTGTTGCAAACGCGTGTACGTTGGGTAAGGAGCAACCCGCGCAAGGCACCCAAGGTACAGGTTCCAGGTGCAGTAGCAGCAGCAGCTGCTGTTGCGAGACTGTCTTCTCGCGTATTGCGTAGCCGGCACACTGCGCGTCGTGCTGGCGTCGCGAACGTTCCCAAACGAAGCACGGCATATTGGTAGACGTTTTGCGCATCATTTGTCGTTTATGGTATTGCTATGGTGTCGTGACGTCGATGGGCAAGCCAAGACGTTCACGATGAACGAGATAGCTGGCTAGATTGGATCCTGCACAGGTCATTGAATGCGAAGCCCAGGGGTATGCCCTGCGTACCGTCACCGGGATCTTGAAGGCGACTCGGGGATCGCCTGCAACGACTGTGTCAAAGACGCAAACGCTATCCGTAAATATGGTGAGCATGCGCAGCATACGCTATGCCTCATGGTCTAGAATCGATTCGATACTGAGCGAATGCAGCAGGATGGTCGAGTACCAACGTTCGTCTGGCAGCCTGCGATCGCTCCAACGTTGTGCGAGCACCTGCTGTGAGCGTCTCGTAGCGACATTCCGTCCGTAGATGCGCACAGCAGCGACAGCAACAGCAATCGTGCTGCAGTATTTGCGAGTCGCTTGCTATTGATATCGGAAACTCACCGTCAGGCGTGCGAAAGATAGCGCGGCATCCGCTCATATTCCGCAGCAAGGCGCTGCAGCAGATATCGCTGTGCTTCCCGGCCTGCGGATGATCGCTTACCAGGTGCCGATACCGCTGCAGATGCGCGCTCTCGGCTCGATGGATGGCAGGTTCGGGTACCAACATCTTGGGTAATGTTTTGCATGGTGTCTGCGTGCGGAGGTGGATGCTAATGGTTAGCGCTGGTTGCATCCATTCGAGGCACATGGCGAACAGCTCATGCGACGCAGTATCACCGAGCGAGAAAGCGTCGCTTGATCACGAACTGGAGCACTGCTTCGCGCGTGTTGCCTACTGCTTTCTCGTACGGTTGCGATACGCGGAGTCTATCTACCGTCTGTGAGACGCATTCCAAGTCCTGATGTGTGCTGAGCCTCAGGGGCAATGGCTACATGGTCTCCGACAGTAGCTGCCCACGTGTAGAGAAAGCTCAGTTTCCATGCCGCATTGAACTGGCATGCAGAGATATGCTTGTGGCGCTGCACAATGTTCATGACCCGTCAAAATACTCCTTTGTCCCAAGTTCATGCATGGTGAACGCTTGCTTTCTCATTACATGGCTTCAGATTCGTTTCAGCAGCGATACGCCGGAAACGCGCTCTATCCACATACGATACGGGATTTGTCCGCAGCACGTACCGCGTGATCACCTCTTATCGAGGCATCGCTGCGATGCGCTATGGCTGAACACAAACGAGAACGATGAAGGGATTGCCTGGAAGGAAGCTCTCAACAAAAATAGTCGCTGGCGGCAAGTTTGCATCAGAAGGCAAGCTCGTATAAGCTTCTGGTTACGCCTGACTCAGAAGGAAGTATGTGCAGAAGCACCGCCTGCAGGCATGCAGCGATTTCGTCAACAACGACCTCGACCATGCGATTCGCATACGTCCGGCGTCGAGCACGTGCTACAGGCGGCGCTTGTCTCGAGTGCTCATCTGTATCCTTCGTCTCGCATCGACTTGAGTGCCATTGAAAACCGCAAGGGCAGTTTGCATGCTATACTCGCGATTCACGTGCTGACAAATAGACTGGTAACCAGGGCCGCTGTCGTTTCGACGCATAACGTGCAGCACTCGCCACCAACTTGCAGGAACACAGACTCCTAAATCGGCTTACACCGTTTAGAATTATTATATGTGGTGCAAGCGACCCATATGCAGCCGCAGGGACGTGTACGCTGCGCCACTTGCCCTGCGACGCGTGAAATGCGGCGCTAGCGACCGATGTGCAAACAAGTAAACTCGTAACCTAGGCCGATGCCACCCCGAAGTGTTCGGTACTCGACGGTGGTGTGGCAGGTCACCAATGCCGCTGCCGCTGCCGCTGCCTGCACAGCTCCCCTGACCATGAAGGCGCTTTGCAAGCGTCAGAAGCAGGAAGCGTCTATCCAGAAATCAGATATGCACGCGCTGTAGCAAACAGGTTCATGCACGATTCGGGGATTGTGCAGTGCACCAGGCGCTCCGCTTACGAGCGCGGATGCAGCCACCACAGCGTTCAACACTGTATTCGAAGCAGCTGCTGATCAGACAGCATGTGCGACACCGCGAGATTCTTGTCAAAGACGCGTACATGAGAGGAAATCCCCGCTCAACCTATAGATTATCTTTCAGCTACGCAGATACAATGAGAGCACTTCCACAATGCTCCAGATGGATCAGCTCATGCAAGTCTTCGATTCTGTCGCTGACCAGAGCGAGAGCTGTGCTCTGGAGGCTGGCTCCGTACCTAGGAATGACACGAGTACGGCGATGCGAGAGCTCCAGGTAAGCGTCAAACATCAGGAACAAATTCACCAGTGGTGACGTGCAGCGTTTAAATACACTTCGCGCGTGAAAAGTTGCGCCTTAGCGCGACGCAGAGCGGCGTCACCGCAGCCCAGGGCGTCACCAGTGCCTCCGCAGCGCCAGTCGTCAGAATCGCTCCCGGAGCCGAGCGCTTACTCGCCGCAGCTTCTCATAGGTCTTTCCTGGTGGCGTACCCAGAATTAGTGAGCAGATGGCGTCTCGTGCGAGACGAACCTGCATATGGCCTCCGAGAATGTGCACCTTCGAGCCCGCTAAGACGATCCGCACACGACACGCGTTCTCTATGGCGAACTTGGTTCGCCCGCCAGTCCCTGCTATTCGCCCTATCGCTCGGGAGAGGTGATCACCCTGCAGCCGACGCACATCCTGTACCTCAAAAGAGTCGATCCGGAGATCATCGAAGCGGATCAAGGCGATAGCGTCCTCGACAGCAAACCCGAGAAGAAACGCTTGCATGAACTCGTACCCCCGCTGAAGTGCGGTCCGGTCTGGCGTCTGAGGACTACAGCGCAACTCAACGGCGCGTTGCTTCAGGTTCATTCGAACTTGAAGCGCTAGTTCCTTCGTAAGCGGCTCATAAAGCGCTAGCCAGTTGCTTTTCAAAGCAGCGAAACGGTGCTGAGGAACGGGTATCCTTCGCAGCTCCCCAGGACTGTACGACGGCCCGTTCCCAGTTGCGTCGCTTGGCGGCACCTTATGTACACTCAGTGCAGGTTCCATATCGTGGTCAAGTGAACCTGTGCGACGTGTTCGAAGCGTCTCCTCACAAAGTCGCCGGCAGCGCTCGACACTCCCTAGACGTGAGCATCGTGCGCGCAGGCCGCGCGCCGAGGCACGATCATCCAGCGCGCGGCGACGTCGAATGCTGAATGATTTTTCCGATGACGAAACGTTGACATTGAGCAGGGACCCAGATTGCGGTATGGGTATTGGAACTCGGGAAAGCGTTCATTCTGGTGCAGCACCAACGCCGTGACTGATGCTCTCTGCGTGCTGCATTTTCGATGCGAAAATTAGTAGCGAGTGGCGGGTGGGGGGGCCCACGCTAGCATGCCCCTACAAGGGCATGCGATCCGTGCGAGCGCATTGCGCTGCTGCGCATTGAACTGCACTCAGCGCCCGGCAAGCTGCTGTATTTGCGCTAAAGCATCAACTGTGCGCCAGTCCGCATGTCGACAAGCGCATAGTCCCGCTACAGGTGCCATTCCTGACCAGAGCAATGACCGTGCGAGAGCCAGCCAGGGCGTCCGGTGCTCCACCAAGTCGCTGCGAAAAACGTGTTTCGACAATCGATGCAGCCACAGCGGTGCCTACTTCGACCACGAAGAAATACGGGTCCTGCCAATAGGCCAAGCACCAGTTGGCCAGTGTTGAGGCATCCGCCCGCCCGTTGCCCCCGGATATGCGTACCCTAGCGCTGCGAAAACGCCCCCTTGGGCAACGACACCGCTTCCAAGGCAATGCACAAGCCTGCCATGTCGTCGATCGCTGGGCGCTGTTGCCTGCACCCAGCCACCGCACCAGGGAGAAGACACAACAGGGACAATATTGTACAGTATTCATCACCACCGACGTACATCGCGTCCATAGCGGACCGTGGCGCTACGCTCGAAAACGGACAACGTTATCCAACCCAGATCATCATTACCCCTTATAGCCCAGACGACCGTCCCTGGCGATCGTCGCAACACAACGTCTTGTTAGAAATAATGGCACATAAGAGACATCGATCCACATATCCGCCGTTTCGATTTCATGAACGCCAGCAGCGCGATACCGGCTGCAGGCCGCGCACCGATCGGATGCATCGGGCGAGCGGGTCGAGCGCGCGCCTCGCCGGACGCGATGACGGCAGGCGCTGGTGTGCGCAGCCCAGCGCGGAACGCCGACGCGAACAGCACCTATGCGTTATGCCTTCGACTGGAGCAAACACCGCAAATTGCCGCCTTCATGAAGAAGCTTCTGTGGAGTGGGCGATCGAATGCTTCCAGTTTTCCACAGAGTTTAGCAGAGTCCTTTCTATCGACGATAGGTATTCATCGCTCAAAGGCTGGTGCTTCACGAGTGCACACGGGAACGGGCAGTACGAGTGCGTACCTCGTGGACGCTAGCCGAGCCCGGGTGTACTGCGGCTGCTACGATGCGCTCTCGCCAGAGTCATTTTTTCATCTCGCGGGAAAACTCAACGGGAAACTTGAGCGCGACGAAGCGCAGAATGGTCAAGTGAACTGGTTATACCTGGATGCGACGCCGACGGGCTTCCTCACACAGCACGCTGGAACTGCCTTCTTCCCCAGTGCTGGCGATGCCGGTAGTTTGGGCTCCGCAACGACAACTGTGATCCCGCTTGCACCATTTCGTAACTTGATTGTCCCCGGAATCGACCAAATGGTGGAACTGTGCGAGTTGGTGTACAAGTGGATTCTCGGCGGACACGCTGCTGGCGAGTGCTCGTGCGTCTGTGTTCTCACCACGTCGGGCAGAGCGCACCGGGGCGTGCTGGCTAGGCCACACACCGTGGCGACACTGTTTGTTGCGTGTTATTTGCTTTTTATTGGACTGTTCGATAGTGGGCTCGATGCTATCGAGTACACGGTGCGCCGACAGCTCAAGGGTCTCCGTCGCCACCGGCGAAAGACCCGTGCACGTGCCCTTCCGCGCCGCGAGGACCTCGTCACTGCTGCTGTTTGTGAATACGCTACGCTCTTCGGTTACCTCATTCAAATGTCAACGATCCTTCCGCAACACCTGCAGCAACTGAACCCTTCTGAACTACCGAACCGCGCACCGGTGCTGCTCCGGAGGGCCATCGTCAATGGCGAGGTGCTCCTCGGAGACAAACCCGCTCACTTGACGTTACGAATCCGCAACCAGGTGGGTGATGGCGACGAAGTGCTACTCGATGAGCGCTTCGAAAACGAGTGTGCCCCCGGTGATGGTATCATGAGTTATCGCCTGCGGGCTGTAGTCGTAGGCGACGTGGCGATTCTGCTGGAGCTCAACGGCTGCCTAGCGCTGCTGGCAGTCGTGCGCCATACGAGCACGCTGCGCGCCCCGGTTTGTCGCATTCGACGAGAAGATATGGATATATGCAATGGGTACGAGCAGCTTCCACTCCATGTTGCGTCGGACTTTGCGATGGACCTGTATATCGAAGAAATGACGAGCGAAAGCTGTGCAGATGAGCCGATTGCCGTCACGGAGTTGGAGCAAGCGCAGCATGTCGCCGAAAGCGAAATCGCTGCCCTGGAAACAGCGTTTTCTCGAGCGCCCCTACTGGATCCCAAGTACATTGCTCGGAATCGAACGATGCAGGGGTCGCTCTCCCATCGCCGAGGACGTGGTGCGGGTGCCTGGCGAGCACGTCCGCATGTCGCATCTCCGTTTCTCTCCGAGTTACGCGATGAACAGAGCCGACGCAAGCTCGCGACCGGTGGCGAGGGTACGATCTCGCTCCACGCATTGCTCCAGGAGAGCGTTGCGGAGCGTGAGCCTGTGGGTGCTCCGGCAACGCATTCGACTCTGGACGCTGGACTCGATGGAATCGTTGCGAGAAGGCACGTGAGTGCGAGCGATGACTTGGACCAGGTTGCAGATCAAGACTGGAAACAGAGGTGTTTGGAGGCGGATTCGGCATCGATGGTCGAATCAACCAACGAGGAAGCGAGCGATGCATCGTCTGGCACAGGGGTGTTGACGTCCTCGTCTCGTTCTTCGTCGTCTACAGACTCGTCTTCCACCTACTGGGCGAAGCGAGCGGCGCAACGGAGTGCTCGTCGACGACGACTTGATAGACGTCGACAGCAGCTGCTGGAATCCGAGACGCAGTGGGAAACGTCTCCAAGGAGGATGGCGCACGATGTGCAGATCGACGAAGACGCTGTTGCCGCGTTCTTGTTGGGAGAAGAAAGCCAACGACTTTCGCCCGCTCAGCGCAGTCTACTGGTCCAGACGGCACGTGAAACGTTGCAGAAACGTCGCGAGTTGCTGTTACAGAGTACAGAGCGTTCTATGGGTGCATCTCGGGATCAGAATCACCGCGAACTCCTCGGCGATACGCAGAGTGAGCACTGCTCTAGCTTCGTGACGAGCGTCAGCTTCATTGATGAACATGCGGTGAGCAACACGGACTTGGAGACTGCGCACACACCGCCACGAGCATGGCATCAGACAGCGCAGGAGGCTGGTGCTGCTGCTGCTGCTGCTGCTGCTGCACACGGACCCGCGAGTTATCAGGCGTCAGCAACTGTTCACGTGTCAGATGCTGCGCTTGAAGGAGCACAGGAGAGCAGCTTGTCGATAGCCGGCGCCACGGAGGAGAGCTTCGCTTTTTCGAAGACTCGCTGGATCGCAGGCGGGGATGGTGCTCTGCTTCGAAGCAGCGAAACAGCTGCGGACGCATATTCACTGAGCAGAGGCCCATGTGCCACTGAGGAACCGAGTGCCATGCGAGCTTTTCAAGTCGCAGGTGCAGGCGCTGAGGCATTCGGAAAGTGCGCGACCGACGCAGATGCACAGACCGCACCCGGAGTCGTTGCTTCGATGTCATCGGACCGCAAGGATTGGAAAGATCGTGGCAGTCCAAGGGCTCCGGTTTCGACGCGGTCGAGTCCACGAGTGATCTTGCCGGTGCACATAGGGGCGTCCGAGAGTTCACCGCCATTCGAACTCCAGGACGAGCGAGATCGACTGCAGGTACAAGCACCAACCGCGCCGCCGCCGCCGCCGCCACCACCACCACTTCTTGACACAGCCGCGTTTGATGTATGCCCGCGAGATACAGAGTCATACAGTCGTGATCATGGTGACCGTCAAGGTCTTGCAAACGAAGCGAACGGAATGGGTGTACCACCGCCACCACCGCCACCATTGCCGGCAACTGTACCTATGGCCAACGGTGCTCACATGGGAGGTATTCTGGGAGCGGCGCGTTTTGCACGCAAGCCGCGACGAAACGTCAAGCAGCTTCACTGGAACACAATACCACCACATCAGGTTCCCCAAACGATATTCTCTCGGGGGTTGCATCGAATGCTTGATACAGACTTGGAAAACTCATCCTCTGAAATCGATCAAATGTTCATGAATCGACCAACAATCGAACAACGCCGCATGGACAGCCAACGAACCGCATTCGACCTTGATGAGACTGCGGACCAGAAGGCGAATGCACATCGCACGCAACTCCACTTTCTTGAGAGCAAACGAGCCACCAATTTTGAAATCATGTTGAGCAAATTTAGTGTAGATGTCGGAGCGATCGCGAACGCAGTCATCGCACTGGACGCAGCGGAGAAGCCGGTACTCACGACAGAGAACCTGCTCGCTCTGAGAATGAATATGCCTAAGCAGGAAGAACTAGAAGTAGCCCTTCATTGGGCGAAGCAAGCGCAGCCCAAAGCATTGGCGCCGCAGAATCACCCAGAAACGGCGAGCATGGGCCCCGGAAGTCACGCAGACCCGCGTCTGGACGCCAAGTCAGACGTTGAGGAGCTCCTGAAAAGCCGTGCCGAGCGACTGGTCTACAGAATGGCCACCAGTCTCGAGGTGCTCGCACCTGATTCTGCAGAACAGGCAACACTCCATCAACGCTTGCGCGCAAAGCTCGACGCTGCGATCGCGATACGTCAACTGGGTCACCAGGTGGAGGAGGTTCAGCACCTCATCGAGGTTGTGCTCACTGCTTGTCGCCAGGTTTTTGAAAGCGACCGCCTGGCATCGGTGTTGAGCGCGATTCTGGCCATTGGAAACTATCTGAACCAGGGCACAAATCGTGGCAATGCCCTGGGTTTCCGCCTCTCCAGCGTATTGAAACTAAGTGAGACTCGAGCTACTTTAGATCGCCGCACAACCCTGCTTCACTATTTGGTCAAGTTCGTGTCGCGTCGAATGCCAGACGCGGCGCTCTTTACCAGTGACCTCTCGGCGGTAGCTGCGGCAGCTCGCGTCGACCTCGGGGAACTCGACGCTGAGATACGTGCCCTGCGCCTCGCGCTTGCCCTGGTGCGGAAGGAATCGCAAGACCATCCATCGGATGCTGTGAACGGCTTTCTACAACGAGAGACGCCCAAGGTCGAACAAGTTGAGCAGGCGTACGCCCGAATGCGTCGACAGCTGGAGCGAACGACGACGTATCTGGGGGGCCACCCCACGAGCGTACCGGCACCGGCGCTGCATACCGGCTCTGTGGCGTCGCTCGCCGAAGAACACGACATTCCCGAAACGCTGTTCTTCACGCTCCATCGCTTTATGGACATGTTCGATCGATGCCGAGCAGAGCTGCAGCGACTCGAAGCGACCATGCAGCAACACGCGAAACGCTTTGCGCGATCGTATGTAACGCAGGTGATTCAACAGGCGATCGGGCGAGCTACACAAGGAAGCAGTCTTCTGGCGACACAGTCGAGTCCGAGGCGTATCGCGCCGCATGAGCGAAAGGAGCGCGTCTATGCGCACCAGCCGGAAGAAGCAGGCAAGTCGGGGGTTGCATCCCTGGTAGCAGGGGTAGGGGTATCCCGAGCGTCTGGATGAAATGGTGTGCGTGGGAGCCAAGCGAGCTCGATCACGGGACGATTCGAGGGGTACCTTACCGAGTTGTCCAATGTACCCGGAATGGGGCGCCTTCTTGACAGTGTTCCTCTGGTACCGTTGTCGATGTTGATCGACATTGCAGCGCTGCGATGCCCATGGAATTCGTTTCGTTGAAAGCCGGCTGGCGTGTGTCGGTAGAGCGCCGTCGATGCGGGTCAGGCACCGGGTACAGGTGCCAGGGGTCTGCGTGAAGACCACCGCTGCTGCTTGCACTCGATAAAACTGTGTTGCCGGTGATGCTGTCTGTTGTGATTTCCAGGCGCTTATCATGCATGCGGTGGTCTGGGCATTGTACGCCAGCAGCAACAATACCAGCAAAATCAGCAAGAGTACTTGACGCTGGCGCAACGGACCCGGGCCTAGGCTTCGTACAGAAACGACCGCATTGGCGTGACTGGTTCAGAGGAATCGATAATGCAGTGTATATGGAATGCGCTCTCAAGGCTGCGGAGAAAGCAGATCTACATGCAGGGCAAGTCTTCGCGTTAGAAGCAGCAGCAGCAACAACAACAACAACAACAAGAGCAATTTTGACGGAGATCTGGCGTATACCAGTATTCTTTCATGTAAAGCGGGTAAGAGATTCTAGCAGAGACGGCGGAAGCCGCTGTTTGAACCTGTATATAGTATGCGAATGCTTTCCGCTGGGGAAGCGTTGGCTCCAACCATTTGCGCATGCCGCACCGGACACCTCCTCAAGGTGGTGTATGATCTGTGCATCATGCGAAACCCGGTCCATCCAGCAGATGAGCCGGACGCACAGTCCAGAGTTCTCGTCTTGTACAGAATAATCCTCGACAGCCTGCTCCGAAATGCTGCGCCTGTGCTCATTCGGGTCATCTGTGAGCTTCTGAATGGACATCCAGCTCCGCACTTTGTTCACGATGTCAAGAAAGATGCCTGTAAGCGATGAGAGTTTGCGTAGAACGCGTGCCGGCTCCGTAGCGTGCATACCGAGCAAACACACGCGCACTGATTGCCATCGATTTCCGGTGCCCTGTTCAAAGACACCAGCATCCATTGGGAAGCCTTTGATACAGACGCTTTGTAGCAAGTACGGTTTGCGAGATGTCTCCAGGAGAATGGTGCATCGCTCGCGCGCTACACCCGTGACAGCATACAAGCAAACATGTCCGCCAACACGGGTATTCACGCGAACGTGTCGACCGCGTGCGACTATCCTTAAATGAAGCGTTTCTGTGCTTTTTCTGTGACTGCTTCCTTCGCCTCTTTCATATCTCGAGCTTGAAGTGAGCAGGTCGCTCCTGTCCCTCCAGATCGCTTATCAGAAACAGAACGATGCTGATGGCAGCGGGCAGGTCCCGATTTCGCAGCTCTCGGCTGTTGGCAACGCGTTGGATACACAGACGATGATTGCGGTCTACGATTCGCTTGCCCTGTTGCTCTTCTTTTGTAGAGCCGCGGTGCGCTCGTCGCAACAGTGACACTTGACTGTGGTCAGGTGTCTTCGTACGGGCACCTCAATGCCTCGCACCAGCGCCGTCACGTGGTATGCACTGGCTTGCTTCACCGTGCGACCCATGTCTTGGACGGGTACCGAACGCTTTCCTTCGATGCCATGCTCCGTTTCCCACGCCCGGTGCCGTTCACAGCGATCACGGGCTGCTTGTTCTGGGCGATATGCTTGGAAAGTACGCTGTCTGCCGCTTGCACGAGCGCAACCTGTTCCATTCGATAGAAATTCGTGGAACGCGATGGACTCCAGTGTGAAACAAATGCCAGAACGTAAAGTCAGATTGGAGAACAAGTCGAGAAATTTTGATCCGTCCTCGTTTGCTTCGTGGAAAGCGATGACGCGCGCTCCACCGGCATCGATCGCTGAAATGATTGCATGAACAGTCCAGGACTCTTTACCCGGCAAACAGAAGACACGAGAGCGTCTCATCGTATATCCCGTGAGAGGTATCATGCGGCTGTCGAATACCGTCACGTCGACAGCCACAAACAAATGAGGAGTTGTTTTCGTACAGTATCGATTATCTTGAGAGACGGTGCCAGAGTGATTTCGACAAGAGCTTGCGACGCAGTCACCCAGAAACAACGTCGAAAGTGGCTCCTCGTCCATCCAGAAGCGCGAATCGCCGCACCCACGAGTTGCCGTGAAACACATAGATCGAAAACTTGAAGTATGTTTGTTTCGAGCATGCCATTCGAAACGGCATGGAGGATCGTCGAGCCTTGATCAAGTGAACTTCACAATCATATCGGGTATGTTACGATCCAGCGTTCACGATCGTCGCAAATGGTCTCGAATCCGGAGACGAAACGAATCCCAGCGACGAAGCGTCGAAGAAGCCAATACGAAAAAGCGACCTAACCTCCATAAACTACGTATGACGACTGTTGCTCTCACCAATGCACTGAAAAGGTCGAGCCTTTATATACGAAACAAAGTTCGAAAGAAAATCGCAACCCAGGAATCGTCCATCGGTCAGTGCTCCCTTTCCATCGGACACGGGGAATGACTGACCGAAATCCCGGTATCTCGAGCGCAACCGCTAGGATACCCCGGGGGTTTTCGTGGCGGGACCAGTGGCGGCTCTGGATCGAAGCCGGTGGTATCCATGCTGGGAAACTCGGATACGCTGGAACCCGCACTTATCCTAACTTTCGAGCGGTTTGTCGCAGAAGTTGATCTGCTGGCGAAGAGCGAGGCTACGGTGCGTGTGGTAGCACGTCTGGGCCAAGTGTTGGCTGAACTCGGTCTCTTGGTACTAGAGTACCGACGGAAGCGGGTGTTGGCATATTTTAAGGGGCAACTTCCAAGCGACGTCTATATCGGGAGCTTGGTAGAGATTACTGGGCGCGTATACACCGTGTCTCGGAGGCGGCCTGGTGCCGAACACCAGCCGAATGATGCAACTTTTCGGGGCGCTCGTGTGCCGGTATGGGTTTTCGACGAGCGCTTCGTCGGCCTTGGTGCAGGTCCTACGGGTACCTGGCTCTCAGACGGTGACGCGACCGACAGAAAGGGAGACGCTCCCACGAGCAAGGTCATTGTGGACGTGCTGACGTTGCGGACAATGGCGGAGGGCTTCGATATCATGGCTTGGGAAGAGGTGCTTCGCGAACGCGAGTTCTATTTACGGGAGTATTTTGCGTGTCTGGCTGCTGCCGAAACACTCACGGATCAGACGGGAAAAGCGCCTCCGGTTCAGCAACTATATGAGGGAGCGGTCGCCGTTGAAGCCGCGCTGAGGACGGGTCCAGCAAAAGCCGCAGACGGCACAGAGGAGGTCGCATGCAAGAGTCTCTCTCCAACAGCGAAGAACTAGAATGCACTTGGCAGCGTTGTATGCGGACGTCCATGTGGTGCATGAGGCCGACTGCGGTTCGCGTTGCTCCACGCGCACCTCGATGTGGAGCGAATGAAGCCTGTCGTTTGCTGCGCCCAATGCTGATCAACACACAGTGCGGGAAGCCAGCTGCAGTTCGTAGTACTCCACAAATCGCACGGGCATTGCCGTGATCAACTTGAGCATTCACCAGAGAGATGATGGAAACGCATCCATGTGGCATGGATGACATGCAGCAGGGCTTGGAAAATTCCCCGCCAAACCGTACGCAGATCGTGGGTACTCGGCTATGTCGCTTGCGCAACCATACACGAAGCCACACATGTGCACTCGGCGACATCCAAGATCACTGGTTCGTAAAAATACGAGCTGTGTTGTGCCATACCAGGGCAAGGACATTCCGCATCCTGCGAACGTCAGTCTAGCTTCCCGAAAAGCGCTGAGGCAGTCCCTGTAGTGCTCGTCAGGCACGAAGCAACCGTTGCGCAGCGCTTCGCGGGTACTAAACTCGCATCCAATCGTCGAAACGCCTCCACGCTGCTAGGCAGTGCCGCCAACCTGTAAACCGAAACCAAACTTGTACTGCTGTTGCCAGTGGTCAATCTCCCCTGACAAAAGGAAACTCACCCCCGGACTCAGTTTCTCTTCCAGTAACGCGGCAACTTTTCCTAGCGAGGTCACCTGCCCTATCACAGTTGCAGATCGCAAATCAAACTTGTAGCCGGCCGTGACGTACGACTCCCGACTGCGAGTGTCCCAGAAGAGCTCCGCGGCTAGAGAGACTCGCGGATTCACTCGATGAACATATGAAGCTACCACGGGCCCGAAGCTGGCAACGGTTGCCGAGAATATCCCATCCGTTGTGAGGAACCTTGCAGCTGCCGTCAATGCACTGAACTTGTTCCGTAATTGGAAAAAGCCCTCACCACCCATGGAAAACGAGGGAACAATACTCTGCATATAAGCTAGTGAGATCACACCACCTGTCCCTAGTTTGAGGTTTGCCGAGTAATCACTTCCCCGATAGTCCAAGTCGTACATGACAGTGGTGGTGGCACTCGTCGGCGGTGGCGGTTGTATCGCAGCTCCGCCAGTAGCCGCAGCCAACATAGCCGCAGCGGCTGCCGGATCCTCCGCTGGTTGCCGACTCACTAAAAGCTTGGATATCAGACGTGGTGTATGGGTGTAGAAGAGACGTCCGTTGAACCGGCCGGTCATGTCCATCCGCGAAACCGCGATCAACGTATTCGTGATATAGTTCACAGAAAGCGCATAACCCGGCGTTGTTTGCGTGGAGCCCATCTCTATCGAGTGCCCGGTAGAAAGCGTGGGCGTCAGCGGAAGATTCATGTCAAAGCGGGTACCATCAAACAGGTTCGGCCGCAGCACGGTGTTCGCCTCTTGGTTGATCTCCTCGTAGGCGCCCGGGTTCGGTAACTCTGTTCGTTCGATTGCCCGCCACCACCAACTCGAAGATGTGTACGGGAGCGCATCCCGTAAACCGCTTGGCAACTCTTCACGCCGGATCGTCGTATCGCGACCCGGAGACGAGTCCCGTGCGTGCGTCTCTTCACCAGCACCGGTGCCGGCGGTTGTTTTAAACGTGGACGCCATAGAGGAGGCCAGGCACTGTGCGAGTTACGTCGGAGACCCCGAGCTTAGGCGGGTTACTACGTGTATAACAATCCCAGCTACGCTGTATCCTTTGCGTCCAGACACGAGTCAGCGGGTTGAAGGTCTCGAGTGCGGTGCACTGGCGAGAAAAGAGCCCGCTGCTGCTGTCGTCGTTCCTGCTGCTGCTGCTGCTGCTGCTGAGCAAGTAGAGGCACATTGGAACAGCAGCAGCAGCAGCGGCGGCGGCGGCGGCGCCCTGACGAATGGCGCGCCTACGCGACTTCTCAGGCTGCACCGGGCGAGGTTGCGCAGTTGCCTGGTGAATATATGCCTGTATCAAGAGTTGGGACTAGAAGGTGAAAGGTGGCGACACTGCTTCAGAGAAAACCGAGTATCGTATACGGTGTGCTAACGGGCAGTTTTTCGGTGCTGCTGCGGTGTTTGATTGCTCCTGCAGCACCAAAGCATCGTTCAAATGCATCTCGAGTCTGGTGAGGATGCCGGGGGCATTTTCATGACAATATGCGTTGGTATGGGATCATGAGCTGCCAGCTAGAAAGCAGATCCGCAGCGTGATACGACCTCCCGCTCGAATCAGAGCGTCCTGCATTGGCATGCGAAACTTTGTCCGTCAGGGCGAGGTGTAGAGCGTGCGGCAGCTTTGTTTGCGAACAACGTCTGGCATCGTTACAAGTGAACAGCTTGTGACAGGCACACACCGACGGGTATCGCAAGTCGCCTCCAGGGAGCCTACTTGCCGCACAAATATACATGCAGGCATGAACAGAGTCACCGCGAATCCCGATACGCACACCAATGTGGGTGACGTGTCAACGCTTCGCGCTGGAGCGATGCACCAGACTTGCGGGAACACCAGAGAAACCGGTTATTTATGGACAAGGACATTACACGCTGCACCAAAGACGAGCTCGGGGGCCTGCTCTAACCACCACACGCCAGCGATACTCCCGTGTTCATCGTATGCATGGGTGGAGGAAACGACGACGACGACGACGACGCTCTCTCTGCTTGCGATCGAGTCGAGTACCCGTCGATATGATAGCCGTTCCCATTGGGCTTGAGCAAAAGTCGCTGCAGAACATCCTTAGCGCAGTTCGCTGCCCAAAAAGAACCAGTAAGGACTAGGCTCAATCTCGTGTACCTGAAATGAGGGAGTTTTGAGCATTCCCATGGCATCGTTCGAATCCAGCACATCCACGGCTGACGTATCCCGCTGTTGAGAGGCCAGGTTCATGGGGCAACGCTTGGCGCTCCATTGGGTACACTTTATAGACACTGGGGTCGCGTAACGCTTCATCGTGGCAAGAGAGTCGCGAGAGAGGGAGCGCTTCTCAAAAGCGCCGTGAACTGGAACCAGCCCCCGCAAGATAGTCCAGTGTTACCGAACTAGTGGACAGTGTCTCCAGCGATGCCCGGTTCCGAGGCGCGGAACCTCGCCGGACCCCCACACTCGTCGGGGCCCGAAACCCAGGTGCCCGTTGGTGCACCAGCAAACGAGGACTCCCCCGAGCGCCACCAGGAGCCTGTCTTGAACGCCACCCAAGCAGCAGGCATTTCGTTCGGTGTGTTTGCGACGACTACGCTGACGAGCGGGTATCTCGTTTACAGACTACGACGGCGGGAGCTGGCGTCGAGCCCAGAGTCGTCTTCGGGGCTCCAGCCGCTACCGAAAACCGTAGACGCTTGGACCGAGCGCGGTACGTTGGTTGGCGATACCGCAGCAGTCCAAGCGGCAGCTGTACGGACAGCGTCACTTGCGCTCCTAAGCGGCACTTTGTTATGTGCGTCTTTCGGCTACATCGGTTGGCGGTTGCTGCTCTGGTACACAGGCACCAACGACCTGGAAAACTTCGCTACAGCGCTGAAGCAACCAAACAGCATGCCAAAGCGCTTGCGACGCAGCCTTGAAGAGGGGTCTCTCGGGCGTTCGCTGCGGAACTGGTATGCATCGATGACGACGGAGACTTTCGAGGATGCTGGGCGTTCAGGGATCCGGAGCATCGAACCAGCGGCGACTGGTGCTGTGGATACCGGGACGATGACCTGGCTTCAGAGGGTTGCGAACAGGGCACGTCGCTCAGGCCTCATTCTATGGTTCCAGAAGCGAATGCACGGACCGTCGACCGAGGCGAACGGACATTCGCGTCCACCCAGAGAGACGTCTCCTTCGAAACCGACGTCTCCATGACGCCACTTTGATGTGCAAGCATGCGGAAACGGACGCCCCGCGGCCTTTGAGGTACGCTCCGGACGGTGGTATGCACCTCTCGGACGAGTGCAGATCGCCAATTCGAGCTGTTCATGCAGCGGGTCTCTCGATCCGGGGCTCTCTCATGGATATGCTCCATGTACAGCGTCATGGGCGATGGATATGTAATGGAATGTTCGTTTCATGCGAATATTCAACCGGCCTGCAATGACGATACTCGGGGGAATCATGTTGGTGTACAGAGCGCGCTGCTTGTGCCAAAGACAAACTGTCGTTACGAATAGGCTATGATGTCGTGGCAAGGCAGCGCCTATGAGCGTTATGGACGCTCACCTATCTGCTAGCTCGCGTGCAGCTTGGCCAGCTTCCCCGGGGGGTACCTTCGCTCATTTGCATTCGAGAGCGAGGATTTTTGCTTTAGGGCTCGCGTGACTGACATACGATGCCCACCAATCAACGGATATCGGCGTCTGGTAGACACCGGCAGATGCAGTCGGCACCAGGTTGCAGATGCTGCAGCGCCGAGGCGCCACGGAGCATCGACCTGCAGCTGCCCTTGGTGTACGCAGTGAGGAGCAGCGACACCTATGCTGGACGCACCGAAGATGTGTCCGCGACGATACGGCACATGGGTATGCACTCAGAGACGCCTCACAGCCTTTTTTTGACAGGGCGCTTGCTATCGGTTTCGACTTCTCCTTGTATACGTCGACCGTGGGAGATTGCTCCACAATGCTAGATCTCGTCAACTCCGGAGGTCTCGTCTTCAGCACCGCACATCGTCTCATATTGATGGCGGCGTGAAAGTCTCGGTTCGCGGAGTCCGTGTGTTTCCTGCCGCCGCTGGTTGAACTCACAAGAGCGAGTCGTCCTCGAACTTTCGCCCTCGTTTACATTTCCTATTATATCAGAGCTCCGTACTTTTCTGTATCCTCAGGGCTCGGCTGGCACTTTTCCAACTCGACCCTCTGAATTGCACATCCCAGCTCATGTTGCATGTGTGACGTTCGAAACGCATCTATCGCTATTGTGACGAAACAGTGTGCGCACTCTTTGTGCGCACTTGTCGACGGAGCAGGTATGCTTTCTTTTCCGGGTACCCAGCGCCCTGCTCCATACGCTACTACGAGTCTTTGACTCTTGACTTCCTCGAGGGCACTCAACGGAATGATAAAGTTGGCAAAGGCACGCTGCTTCCCACAGAGCAGATTCACACGCAGACGAGCCCAACGTGGCTTTGTATATTCTTTCCACAGCGCCTCGTCATGACCAACACGAACTTGCATGAATTCCAGAAAAGCTTCCAAGTCCGCTCCGCGGCTCGATGCCTGGCTGATCGCTTCCAAATGCTCCTTCACTCCTGTACTCCACTTCTCAATTTTCTTCCTTGCATTCATTATCCCTGACTCTCGCTAATATCTCGCTCGTGAGAATCTCAGAATACGTATGTCTTTTTGGCGCAAGTTGCCGTCGATACCATCTTCTACATGCTTGGGTGCTGCGATGGTCATGATAATCATGTTCCCGGGGACCGCGCCGACGATAAAGTTGTTCTGCTGCACATCCGGGGTCGCAGGGCCCGCCTCCTTGTCTTCTTCGTGTTACGTCAAGGGCGAAGCCGAGGACAGAACAGGACGATCCGCCTTCGAGCGCCGATAGTCGACAAATATGGCTTCTCCATCAGTTTCGATCATCCCAGTGAATATCTTTTGCTTGCTCGCTTTGAGACGCTCGAAATCGAAGGTATTCTTCCAGTGCGTCTCCCGGATTTCACGGGTGAACTTCTTCTTGCTTACATCGAACTCCGGACAGATCTCCTTCATGACGCCGTAAAGGACTCTGGGATCGATTGTCACGAAGGGTGACTTGATGTTGCATAATGGAACAACATTGGAGCACTGTTCCGGTAGGGAACCCTTCCGTTTCAACTACTCTTCATTTGCTTCCGCCAAGCAGCTCCTGTTCGGCCATGCGTTCGAGTTCTCGGTCCAAATACACGAAATAGTGCAGGATGAGGGGATACCATCTTTTCCATCTTTTTTTTCGAATCTGATATGTTTTATGCTGGGTTGACAAGCCCCAGCACCGCAGGGTGCTTTCGAATAGCCGCATGGATCACAGAAGCTTCATTCTTTCTCGCGTGTGATGTCTTCTTGTCGACGAATTCGATCTCCTGTTCATGCTGGCGATTGTTCGTGATGCCGTCGATGACGGCCCATGTCCTCTTTGCGAGAGAGGCCCGGGTACAGCGCAGAGATAGAGCATATCATGAAGCTTTTGAGGCTCACGATCCTATGATTCTTCATGTTCGTGAGGCATTTGATTGCCCCGTAAGTATCAATATCAGTGCCACCCTGTATCTAGAACCGTTGAAGCAGCATTGGGGGTGATTTTCGTGGATGGCGTGCACTCGCTCATTTCTCCTCGGCGTTTCCCCTGTGCCAAGCATCAGGCAAGGAATAAGTGTCTAGTTGAAAAATTCCTCCCGAATCTCGACTGTTTCCATGTGCATTATGTCGTTATACATCTCCCTCGCCATATGCATTAGTCCTAGAGAAGCGTGACAAGCACTCTTGGAGTGGGACGCGACACGGTTTCTGACTGCCTCTCGCAACTTTAGCTCATACGCATCCTTGATATGTCCAAGAAGACGGGCTTTCACCAATATCTCGCGGTACTATCGTCTTAATTGCAGCGCCTAATTCAGGGCCTGCCTCTTTTGCTCCTTCGTCTTCTCATGCTCCTCTTTGCTTGGCACTGTTTTCCGTTTTTTTTCCGACAGCCGGCGACATCTGCCCACTAGGACCCTCCACTTCTTTTTCCGTAACACTCCTTTTTTCGTTTGAAAACGAATCCGCTTTGAACACGTCTGCTATAAACTGTGAAAAAGCACTTGAAGACCCTAATCTGAGTATGGAACGCCATTGAATTAAAAGACGATGCTACGACTTTAGCTGCGTTACATCTTGTCCGTCAGAGCAAAACGCTAACGATCAGGATTGCGTTTCCGGTCAACTTCGAGATGCGCGCCGTATCTCATGCTTGCCAGATACGGAGGTGCGCGTATCGAACGCGCTTTATCGAAAAAATAACAGATAGCAACCACTTACTAGCCAATTGGTAACATTTTCTTTCCCGCTTTACGGTAAACTCTGAACGCGGAAAACGTTTGCAGAACTTCGGGTGTTTACCTCCCAGGAGGAAGGTCCCGCAAACCGGACGAGTCTCCCAGGCTGGTTCTTCATGATCCGTAGGGGCGGGTGCAGTCGCGCGACCCGAGCAACTCGTCCGCGCTGCAGTTTATCCTGGATTAGGAGCGGGTATGCTGCGTTTGGACGTCACCCTGGACGCGGTGGACGCCCAGTGCATCACGTTGCGCTGCGGCAATCTGTAGGTCTGTCTGCGCAGCCTGCATGCTCCCAGCATGATAATGAATCTCGACCCCGTATCGCGCAAACTACACCTCAAGCTGATGCCGTCATCGATATGGCAAAGCGATTCTGTCTCCGTGATGCGTCTGCTCAAATGGTTTAGGTGCGCTTGCTGGAGCTCAAAGCAGGTACTCAGAGCTCGATGAAACGTACAAAATAACCAGTGCATTCGAGAACAAGTCATGGAACTTGAAGGTAAGGTGCAGCAGCATGATGGACGCTTTCCCGGATACCAATATCCATCCAACCATTCCATGATCCCGCGATCTGAGATCCAAGGTCTCAGCAAACGGTTTGTCATCGACGCTGGCCGCCAGCGCACCCTTTACGCGGTATGCGTCATCTAGGCTCATATTGGACTATATTTGTATAAAAAGGAAAATAACGAACTCTATTTCCCGAACTGCAGCGATCGTCGTACAATGCAATGCAGGCAGCGCCTTCGTCACAGCGTCTGCTCCAACTTCTCCCTCGCTGCCAGAAGTTGTGCACTTGTCCCATCTGCCCAGTCCTGTGCGCCACGTTGCATAGCTCGGGGCTTGAGTTGCCCTGAACACCATGAGCACCGGTTTACGACACTGTATCCGGGCTGTCGGGCGACTCGTGCGGACGCTCTGTACGCAGGCGGAAACTGCTGCTCGCAGTTCGGGGCCACACGTGCCGCCTCTGCGGCTGCGGCTGCCGCCGCCGAACACTGAGCCAGTGGCCGAACTGTATGGACGCTTCGTTCGACGCATCGGTGTCGTTGCGCGAAAGATCGGCATGCTACCACATTGGGACGCAAACGGTGTCTACCGTTGTGTGACGGTCCTGCACATCGATAACAACCACGTGATCCAGGTTAAACAGCTACCGAGCAACGCGTCGAATCTGAAAGGACTCTCCGAATGGAGCGTTCAAATCGGAGCGGGATCTATGCGACCCTACCAGGCCAAAAAGCCGCATCGTTATCACTGCGCCTACGCCGGGACCGACGTCAAGGAGAAGCTGGTGGAGTTTCGGGTCGCTCCCGCTGCTGCCGCCTGCATCGAGCCGGGGACGCCCATCACTGCGCGTCACTTTATCCCTGGCCAGTACCTGGATGTGATCGGTACGAGCATTGGCAAAGGATTTCAAGGTGCGATGAAACGCCACGGATTCGGAGGATTACCTGCATCCCATGGCGTTTCGCTTACGCACCGCTCGCTCGGTGCGACAGGGCAACGTCAGGACCCTGGTCGAGTCTTTAAAGGCAAGCGCATGCCTGGTCGCATGGGCGGGGAGCGAACCACCGTCCAGAGTCTACGACTGGAACGCATCGACTGCAAACGAAACTTGCTCTTCGTTTCGGGGCCGGTTCCTGGTCATACAGGCAACTGGGTGCTGGTTCGTGATGCAGTCAAAAAAAGTGGTCTCAAGTGGTGGGCAGAGCTCCCGCACTTGCCTCCTTTTCCGACTTTTGTTGCCGATCCACAGCAGCAGGTCGAGCATGAAGCACCCGCTGATTGGTTTGCAGCACCCCGCCGCAATGTCTGGTTACAGGAGGTGCTCTCGGCCCGAGCTTAGTGAATCTTCTAGATCCATGTGGGAAAAAATGGAACCGGTGGCCTTACTCGGGCACACACACACACACTAAAGTTTGCGCCTGCACTCATTGTCTTCATGAATACCAGCCTTGGCGGGCATTGTCTGCCACTGCATTCTGTTGCGCTCTCGCTCTACATCAGGAACGGAGGGCAATGGAGACATCTGCTTATCAGTTGGATGGTGGTAGCGGTTGTTTTTCGAACCGCGTGTTCGTGGGCACCTCGGAATCTCTCACTTCCCGTGACGTAACGAAATCTAGCGACAAAGAGCCCAAGTAGCCGCTCCAAAAAGTTGACCCAGAAGCCTCTAACGATAGATGGATGCGTAAGTCTTTATTTCAGCATTTCGAACATGGAGGCTGTACATCGGAGAAACTCAAAAAAAAGACGAAAAGCAGAAACAGAGCCACTAGTTCAGCGTTCCATTTTAATCTGAAACAGTTCCAGAACCGGTTCATGACGGGAAATTTCGTGGATAACGCCAGCTTCTATGCGAGAGCATAGGCGCGCGAGATGTCTGGCTTGCAAAAGCGGCGCTGTGATTACGGAACACCGCGCCTTGGGTATCGTCCGGCAACGAGGCAATGTCAGTGTACGGATGTACCGCAGAGGCTCCCAGCTCAGGACGTTCTCGGGCGAAAAAATAATGTGCTGTGCTGTGCTGTGCAGTGCTGGGGACGCATCTTGGGACGTGCATCCAGCTGTCGCCCTCGGTAGGTCGAGACAAGTTGCGCTCTGCTCGGGTGTATCCGCGGCGAAGCCGAACGTTCCAGGCAATCTGTTTGATACATCGCCGCTGGCGATGTGCAGCCGCTCGCACGCGACCGCAGCCAGGCATGGTGCGCTATCCCCGCGCACCAGGCGCGTTGTCGTCAGCGCTCCAGATGCGGTGCCGTTTGAGCCGATGCCTCTATCCAAAGCCAGTGGCCAGCACCGGAAGCGTCACTGGTCTCCAGGCCGCGACCCTAACGCAACAACGATCCGCTCAGGGAGGTGAGGCGCCCACCTGCATTGACTGAATGGTGCTGATCCGTTCTCCGCCGTCCGTCGCCGCGGCATCTCGTGTAGCGGAAGCGGCATCTGGTTCCGTGATGCCTCTCTTGCCAACAGATGCTGTCTCTGCTGCTCGGCGTCGTTCGCGCTCCAGCCATACCAGAAGGATGAGGATATCGGCGGGCTTGACGCCACCTACCTGCGTCGCCTGACCCAGCGTTGCCGGGCGAATCTTGCTCAATCGATCCATGCTTTCGCGGCTGAGCTGCGTGATCGAGTAGTAATCAATATCATCAGGGATCTTTCGTCCATATTCCGCCTTGATTCGGCGAACAGTCTCTTGCTGCTGGTCAATATATCCTTGGTATTTGATGCGAGTCTCCAGTGTCTCCCAGTCGAAGACCGTCATGTTGGGTTCGGAATCCGCAAGCACACCAACTTGCTTCAGCACACTGAGACTCAACCGTGGCCGACGAAGCAGATCTGCCAGCGAAACATTCGCTGCGATCTTTCCGACATCACATTGTTGCTGAATGAGAAGTGCCTCTTCGCTGTCGCCGCGAAGCATTGTCGTTTCCAGCCGCATCCGTTGGCGCTCAATGCGTTTCAGCTTCTCTTGGAAGATATTCCAGCGACGATCGTCAATGAGGCCGATACTTCGACCCAGCGGCGTCATTCGTTCGTCGGCATTATCTGCGCGCAGGAGCAGCCGATATTCAGATCGAGAGGTAAGCACGCGATACGGTTCATCGAGCTCTTTTGTGCAGAGATCATCGATCATCACCCCAAGAAACGAGTCTTCGCGATCCAGCATGACGAGGTCAGCGTCACTGCCCCGCTTGGCAAACTGCGCGGCGTTCACGCCAGCAATGATCCCCTGCGCCGCAGCCTCCTCGTAGCCGGTCGTCCCGAGCACCTGCCCAGCGAGGAAGAGCCCCTCGATCTTCTTGCTGTGCAGTGTGTGATACACCTGCCATCCCGGAAGGTAGTCGTAATCAACGGAGTACGCGGGTCGGACCATTCGGCATCGCTCAAGGCCAGGTATGGACTGAAGCATCGCAAGCTGAATCGATTCCGGCATGCCGGTGGAGAAGCCCTGCACGTAGACTTCGGGAATGGTGCGACCCTCTGGCTCGATGAAAATCTGATGGCTTTCTTTCTCTGCGAAGCGAACGATCTTATCCTCGATGCTTGGACAGTACCTCGGCCCTGTTGAGCACATGAAGCCACCATACTTGGGAGTTAAATGGAGGTTCTCACGAATAATACGGTGGGTCTCCGCCGTCGTTCGCGTCAAATAGCACGGCATCGTGTCGCTCCGGGGGTTCCATTCGGCGGGGTCGAAGCTGAACCAATGATCCTCAGGATCGGATGGTTGCGGTTCCATAACCGTATAGTCGATGGTTCGGCCGTCGACACGCGGCGGCGTTCCCGTCTTCAAGCGACCTGTCTCAAATCCCATTCGCTGCAAAGTCTCTGTGAGCCCGAACGATGCCGGCTCGCCTGCGCGACCCGCAGGCATGGACTTGTTGCCTACCCAGATCGTGCCGCCAAGAAACGTCCCCGTTGTTAAGACCACCGCACGTGCCCGGAATGCGCCCCCAAAATACGTCTCCACGCCCACGACTTCACCATTTGGACCCAGAGCCAAATCGTAGACCATTCCTTCACGAATCTCGAGGTTTTCAGCTTCCTCCAGAACTCGACGCATCTCCGCTGAATACTCTCGCTTGTCCGTTTGTGCACGCAGCGCCCATACCGCTGGACCCTTGCCACGGTTCAGGACACGCCGCTGCAGATACGTCCGATCGGCGATCTTGCCGATCCATCCACCAAGAGCGTCGACTTCATGAACGAGCGTCGATTTTGCTGGTCCGCCAACCGCTGGATTACAAGGTTGCCAGGCGATACGGTCCAGATTCAGGGTCAAGAGGAGCGTGCGCGCTCCTAAACGAGCAGAGGCAAGTGCCGCTTCGCAGCCGGAGTGCCCAGCACCGATGACTATGACATCGTACTCGCCTTCGGGGTAGAGCGGTCCACCCCGCGAAGAACGCATACTTTGTGCCTGATTCGAAAAGTGCTCCGCAGGTAAGCTCGGTGCCGGTAACGGTGACGGCGCCTGCGAGGGCCGCGACGACGAGCCTTCCTCGACACCTTGCTGCGATGCACGTAGGCCAGTGCGATGTTGCCGGAACAAATGACGCCCTGAACTGGGACACAACCACCCGTTGGTGCTCCTCGTCGTCTGCAGCTCAAGTTGGCGTGAACTGCGCGACTCGCACCACTTGGTTGCCCCGGAATGAAACAATCTTGAGAAACTAAGTTCGCCTAGGAACATGATGGAAAAGATCGCACCGTACAGCGCCTTGCGTTCCGCGGGACGCTCCGGTGGCGTCACGTTGCACGTAAACGTCCCAACCTGTCACGCACAACTGGAGCACGTAACCCAAAAAAGTAGTCCAAGTAGATACGTCAACCAAACAACTCCAAAAGCCTTCGAACCGGGAACTTTTCGTGTTCCCTGTGTCCAGAAGCGCTCAGAAGGCACTTACACCACGAAAAGCAACACGTTGTCTAGTGCACGGTGACACGCATACCTCGAAGCATGCATGCGCACGGGCGCACGCATGCCTGCCGTCGCTGCTGCTGCCGTCGCTGCTGCTGCTGCTGCGATCTGATGGACAGGTCGATTCGGGGCGTCGCTGCTGCTGCTGCTGCTGCATATCTTGCGATGCGGCAGGCAGGGCGCTGGACCGCTCCTGTTCGGGGTCGGATCGCTGGATGGAGCATCCAACGCCACTTTTAGTGTTCGATGAATAGCGGGTGGCTATCCGGAAAGAGGCCACCGTTCGTCTGCGGACGCGTTCGCACGCAGCCAACTTCAGACTAGTTTTTCCATCGGGAATAGAGGCTCGGTGGATACAGGTACCGTGTGGGTACCGATTCTGTCGCAGACGTTTGCTGCGACGCAGGATGGATACTGCAGGGAAACAGGATATCGCTGCAAGCGTCGGCCCGAAGAGGCGCTGCATAGACGCGCAGAGGATTTTCAGCGGTGCGTCGGTTTCTCGTGATGCGTGGCGAGCGCAGCGTGATACGGAAGGCGGATGTACCTCAGCGGAAGATGACGCACTGGGATCTGTTTGCTCGCTGAGCATCGCCGATAGAAAACGCTCGCTCAGCGAAACACGCGGCTGTTGGAGGCGCAGTCCACGGGATTCGGCATCGACCTGCTTCTGTATGCGACTTGCGCCGCCGCGCATCCATAGCGACGACAAATGTTCCCAGGCAGCTTGGTACCCGCAAGCCCGCTGGATCTAGCCTCTATTCCGGACGAAAGGACCAGTCTGGAGTTTTAGAAAATGCGAAAGCGTCTGTGAAGGATCACTCGTCGTCGCCTCTTCCCTGGCTGGTGGCGCCGATCGCACATCCAGAGATGCATTCGGTTCGATGCACCGACTCGGCATCATCAAACTGGGTATGATCATCACGGATCCCGATATCCATCACGCAATCGGGCATCTCTGATTCTTGCAAACCATCCCACAACTCAGAAAACGTAAAACAAGTAAGACGCGTGTTATCATCTTTCATTCTATGATGTAGCTCTTTCTAGAGCTGCCTGCGGCGCTTTTCGAGACAGCGGCCGCGAATCCAGCCGCTGAACGCGATCGAGCACCATCATCGGGAGGCGTCACGCTGGTGCCTGGCGCTGTGACGGAGCGCATGACTCTATCGCTTCGCGTTGCCCACTAGTACCCGTTTCGTGAACTCGCTGGAGGAACACCTGGGAGAGGGCGCCATGCTTCGTGTCGTTCGGGCCCTGAACCCGATTCTGTTCCGTTCATTGTCTCCAACAGGTGTTAGCAAGCGACTGCTGGGGCTAACTGGCTGTAACGTGTTGGGTGCTCGTTTGTTGAGCACTGCTAGCGCCAGCAGTAGCAGTGATGCAGCGACAGGCGCAGCAGCAGCAGCAGCAGCGGCAACAGCTGCGCAGACGACGCACCGTCAACCTACGTTAGCTGAATCTGGCCTTTCTAGTGCTGAGGACTTTCTTAATGGAACCAATGCAAACGTGCTGGAAGAGATGTACGAGTTGTGGCTCCGAGAGCCCTCCAAAGTCCACGGCAGCTGGCAGGCGTTCTTCCGTAATATCGAGACGGGTGCCCCGTTAGGCCAAGCGACAAGCTTGCTCAGCCGGCCTCAGCGGGAGCGCATCTCCCGTGCGGCACCTTCGGTAACCGCAGGTCGGGACGTTCTCGAGGTTGCGCGGGACACAGTGCGAGTTATGTCGATGATTCGCGCCTTTCGCCACCGCGGTCACCTGGTCGCCAACCTGGATCCACTGAACCTGTCTCAGGCAAGCGGTCACGTTGTAGCCGGTGCGCACGAGGAGTCTGCATTGAGTCCAGCGAGAGTGCGCTACGATTTGGATCCCGTCTCCTACGGTTTCACTGAAGCGGACATGGATCGAATTTTCTACGTAGGCGGTGACTTGCCGGGGCGTCCGCTGCGAACCTTGCGTGAGATTCACAGCATGCTGAAGAATGCATATTGTGGAACCATCGGCTTCGAATATCGCCACATGCTCAGCAAAGAGGAAAAAGACTGGATCGCATCACGGGTGGAGGTGTTCGGCCCGATGTTTCGTTTCACACCGGAAGAGAAGCGACAAATTTGGAACTTCACAGCGGAAGCGGAGCTATTTGAAAAATTCCTTTCCTACAAGTATGCAACTGCAAAACGTTTTGGTCTCGAGGGTGGAGAAAGCATCATTCCCGGCATTCAAGCGATGCTCTTGCGCGGCAGCGAGCTCGGTATCGAAAACGTCATCATTGGCATGCCTCATCGTGGACGCCTGAACGTGCTGGCCCAGGTAGTGAAGAAACCGCTGGAGCAGATCTTCCATGAATTTAATCCAGACGAGAGCCGTACTCGGGTCTATCTCGCTGGTGGATCCGGTGACGTGAAATACCACCTGGGCACCAGCTCAGATCGAATCTTAGCCAACGGAAAACAGATGCATCTTTCTTTGGTCGCCAACCCGAGTCATTTGGAGGCGGTAGATCCCGTTGTAGTCGGGAAAACCCGGGCCAAGCAGTTCTTCACATACGATGTAGATCGCCGCCGCACGATGGCGCTCCTGCTGCACGGCGACGCGGCGTTCGCTGGCCAAGGCGTGGTGGCGGAAACCCTAGAACTAAGTGATCTGCATGACTATACCATCGGTGGTACGGTACACGTGATTATTAACAATCAGATTGGCTTCACCACGGACCCAAAGCATGCACGCTCATCACCCTACCCGACGGATGTGGCGAAATGTGTCGGCATTCCGATATTCCACGTGAACGGCGATGATGTGGAGGCAGTCGTTCACGTTTTCCGCTTAGCCATCGAGTACCGTCAACGCTTCCGCAAGGATGTAGTGGTGGATGTCTTCTGTTACCGCCGCCATGGCCATAATGAATTGGATGAACCGTCTTTCACCCAGCCGCTGATGTACAAGAAAATAGCGGCACATCCCACGATCTTGCAACTGTACACGCATCGTTTGGTGAATGAGCAGATTGTTCAGCCGAGCGAGGTCCAGCAGATGCGCGACCAGCACATGCGTCGGTACGAAATCAGCTTCCGCAATGCCCCGAACTGGAAACCCCGCGATAGCGACTGGCTCGCCTCGCACTGGAAGGGATTCAAATCGGAGTTTCAGTTGAGTCCGATTCGTCAGACTGGCGTCGATCGCGATGTGCTGATGCGCGTTGGCCGGGCGCTTTGTCGTATTCCGGAAAGTCTGCATATCCATCCGCATTTGAAGCGCCTCCTGGAGCATCGCAAGCAGATGCTCGAAGGCGAGATCGGTATCGACTGGGCCCTCGCTGAACAGCTCGCGTTTGGAGCACTCATGTGTGAGGGCACGCACGTGCGTCTCAGCGGCCAAGACAGCGAGCGCGGGACGTTCTCCCAACGTCATGCCGCCCTGATCGACCAGGATACCGAGGAGCGTTACGTGCCGCTGGATCATATTGAGGGCGATCCTCCGGGACAGTTCCGCGTGTGCAACTCCTCACTCAGCGAATACGCTGTGCTCGGCTTCGAAGTGGGGTACTCTTTGGAATCCCCGCGGGCACTGGTGATGCACGAAGCTCAGTTTGGCGACTTTATGAATGGCGCCCAAGTGATCATTGATGAATTTATCGCGTCTGGTGAGAAGAAATGGCGTCGTCAGTGCGGTATCACCATGCTCTTACCGCACAGCTTCGGGGGCCAGGGTCCCGACCATTCCTCCGCACGACTGGAACGCTTCCTCCAACTCGCCGACGATGACCCGGACGAGATCCCGGCTGAACTCGGCATGGACAACCGTATGCAGATTCAGCGCGCGAACCTTCAAGTTGTGAACGCGACCACCCCGGCAAACTACTTCCACGTGCTTCGACGCCAGATTCACCGCGACTTTCGAAAGCCCCTCATCCTGCTGACGCCGAAAGAGCTATTGCGCTTGCCGGAATGCCGCTCGCCGCTCGCCGACTTTCTCACCGGCACTCGTTTCCATCGGCTGATCCCGGAAACGGACCCCGAGATCGCTACCGGTGAGAAAACGCGTCGCTTGATTTTCTGCCAGGGAAAGGTTTACTACGAGCTCGTTGCCGAGCGAAAGAAACGCCAGATCCGGGATGTCTCCATTGTGCGCCTGGAGCAGATCTCACCGTTCCCGTACGATCGAGTTGCGGAAACGCTCAGCGCTTACCCGAAAGCGGAACTGGTCTGGTGTCAGGAGGAACCCAAGAACGCCGGTGCTTGGTTCTATGTGCAGCCGCGCATCCGCACGACCCTGCGAGGTCTCATCGACGAGGCACACGGCAAGCACCGGGTAGTGGCGTACGCTGGGCGCAAACCAGCAGCGGCACCGGCTACCGGTATCTACACGATCCACGTTGCCGAGCAGAAGGAGCTGATCGATCAGGCGCTAAGCGATGAACCGTTGCCCGTCACCGTCTGAAACGACGATGCACTGGACGATGTACCGCTGGCGATGCGCATATCGTCGAGCAGCGGGCGACACGACTCGAGGATCAGTGCCCGCTCGTTTGCCAGATGGAGTAACGCAATGAAGATGTAGGAGAGCGACACCTCGGAGCGGAGATCCTGACCCAGACGCGGCCAGATTTCGGGTAGTAGAGCGCGCAGCCTGGTTTCGTTGCCAGGTCGGATACCCGGATTCTCGCAGGACGCTTCGGTTTCCGCACAGTGCGTAGCAAGGTGGCGCTGAATCACTTCCCAGAGCACATTCTTCAAGAGATGCATATCAACGCGTTTGGCACGAGTTGCATGGGCCAAATCGATTCGTTCGACGGCGGCAGGTGCGTCTACGAGCGGTACCAAGTGCCGCGCATCGATGCACCCGAGCGCATCCACATCAGAGACCAGATCGAGGGCGTGGAAGGCAGTTTCCAGTTCTGTGTCGCTGGATTCGGCGTCGGCAGTGCTCAGCTGTGACGATGAGCGCTCCAGCGGTGCGCAAAAGTTCTCATCTTCAAAGGCTCGCCAGTCGAGCTCAGTCTGGAGCGCCTGCAGGTTGGTGTCGGTGTAGGGTGCAGAAGCAGAAGCACCAGCACCAGCGCCTGCACCAGAACGAGCAGTGTCTCGAGAAGCATGCGGACGGGCTGCGGCTACCATGATCGAACACGAAGGCTGCGTAAACAGACGCATCAACGCGTCGATCGTATACTGGTGGTCCGGAGGCAACGTTGTGCGCTGTTCGCTGTGCCGTTCGAGAACAGCTGCCGAGAGCTGCGTGACGCCTCTCCGTCGGCATACCTGAAACTTGTTGTCAAAAGCGGGATCTGAGACGGGTTTTCTCCAGTCCAGCTGCTGCTGCTGCTGCTGCCCGGCTTTGGGACGCGGTCGCTTCGCACTCGATGGATGCGGCTGACCTGCCAGGAGTCCAGCAGCGTGTGGTGGTCTCCAGTGCTCGGGGCCGGCCCAGCTACTGAACAACTCCCTGGGAATGGCACGAAGGAGACTGCCAGCAGCCTGTCCATTTCGGAACAAGTTCAGATAAAGTTGAAAAGCATCGGCGCAACCTGGCGCCATCGCTGCACTCCCGAACAAGGACGTGTGCAGCGCGTCGTCGGAGCCGCCTCCACCGCTGCTGCTCGCATGGCTTTCGGCGAGACGCAGTGCGGCGTGATCGTCATGATCATCCTCGTGATCGTCGTCATCATCATGTGTAGCAGCAGCAGCAGCAGCAGCAGCAGCGACAGCAGCACTGGCGCTTTCCGTATCGGATACAGCATCGGAAGCGTCTGCGCCTCCGCTCAGCGCGGGTACGGCCTCGTATGCGGTTGCCACGGAGCTGGGAAAGAGCTCCATGTGCTCAAAGCCATCTCCATAATCTCGCGGTGGACCGAACATGTCATCCTCGGGGAAGAGATGCCCTTCTTTCGCTGAGGTTCCGGGTACGAGTCCATGCAGGCCGACTTCGCCGGAGGCTATGTTCGTGCCGGCAGTTCGCCAGGCCTCGGCTGCGTCGTTCTCGAGTTGATGGAAGAGTCGCTGAAAATTTGGACACAAAGCTTTCTGACCGCGTTGTGTCCAAGCCAGCATCGCGTTGGGAAACAGCTCGGCTGCTATCTCTATGTATTGATCCGCCGCCGTCTCATCCTGGTCATCAGGGTGTGATGCGTCCCCGACAGCTTCGGCATGCTCTTCTGCATCCAGCGCCATCGTTCCGTCTGCGAGCAAATCCAGAACGCGCACAAGTAGCTCCTGTGATCCGCTCTGGTCAAACAGTTCGCTGAGTTTCATAAATAGTGGATCGATGGAGCATCCCTCCTCCAGACTCTGCAACGTGAGATGCTCGGGGTTGGACTCCAGCGTGGCTTCGCCCCAGCCGCACTTGACAAGTTTCGAACGCTGTCGCGAACGACTCGAGGGTGTGGCTTCGGCAGGCTCCTCATCACCAGCGACGGTTGCGCTGTCGGTGGCGGTCTCTTCGGGTGACTCGTCCTCGTCGGCAGCATGCTGTGCTAGCCCGTTGAGCACGCGATACGCGTTATTGTGCACAGAATCCACTCGGTACGCATATATTTTCACGCCTGCGTCGATGGTGGAGCCCGCAAGCGCAAAGTTCGTATCGAGCGCTTCACGTGTGAGGTCGTCCTGAACCGAATGACGGGGCGCCCGCCCTCGCTGAGCGTCATGCGAACCCTCTGAGCGAAACGCGACCGCAGCAATGTGGTCGATGAGATTCAGTTGCCAGGAGTTCACCGCGTTGACGCGGTTCTCAGCACACAGACGGATCGTAGTCGCGTACAACTGCAAAAGCTCCGGATCCGAAAGCTTCTTGACGCTAGCGTCCGGCTCGGCAGCCGCCAAGAAACTCTCGTCTAGACCGCGGCGCGCCTGCGGTGAGCGTAAGCTCAACCCTGTTCTGAGCGTATTCTTCGATTGACGCGCGACTCGTGCTTGCTGCCTTTCTCGCGCGTCATCGTTCCAGCACAGGGAGTCCTCAAGTGCCAGAAACGAGCTCGAAGCCCGCTCAGTCGGTTGTGCTTCTCCGCTTGAAAGCGACGTTGGTGCACGGTGCTGGTGCTCCGGTTCCGATGCTTCGGAACGTTGACTTTTATCTTGATGTTCTGCACGCCTGCCTCTCATGTTGAATGAAGAAGCTACCCCACCACCGGATGGATTCCCTGAAAACAAACGCGTGTCCTTGAGGTTGCTGGTGCACCAAGCAGGCTCCCAGTCTGTGTCACCCGCCGTTACAGCGCAGCGCGCACGATGAGCGTAGCCTGCGCAGTTGCCGGGTATCGGCCTTGCAGCAGCAGCAGCAGCAGCAGCGGGCGATCTCGTTGTGCAGCATCCGCAGCGGCAGCAGCGGCGGCAGCGGCGGCGCTCACGCTGCCGGGAATTTGAATGTGATGCGCATACCGTCGCCTGCAGCGGTGCGCGCGCGCGTGCTTTTCGCAACGCTTGCTGGCGGGCGCTGGTGCGCAACGCGCCTTGCGCGGTCGATGCTCAGCGGGCGTACGGGTTGCAGGTGCTGGTGCCTCTCCCAGGGTGCACGGTATGGAGTCATGGATGGGAACGGTGGATCAGTGATTGTTTCGGGGGCAAGTCTCTCGGTTTGTAAGTGTGGTATGCTTGTTTTGATGGACTGCTGAACGGTACAAGAGCAGTAGATTGTTCCGAGTGGGGATAGCATACACGCTCTCTACAGGTTGCCGTATGACACGCATGGGAACTCTTCAGCGTTCCAGCACGATGTTTGTTAAGTGGCGTGCGGAGCGCTGATCTAGAAATCTTGTTTGACGTAAATCCGATAGATGCTGTAGAAGATCAAACGATTGCCGGGGATGAATTGAGGCGTTCAAGTGTGGGTGCATAGAGAGTGCTTGCGTACGGGTTTGCTGGTGCAGTCACAACGTGGCGAGCTGCGGATCTTCGATTGTCTCGGCATTCGATGATGATCGCTCAGCTTAACGTACACCATCGATTACCTTCGCTTCTGATTTTACGCTTTTCCTCTCTGTGAGTTTCTGCGTGCACACGCGTGCTCGTGATGCGTGGGTGTCGCCGCTCGCGCGCATCGACGAGCATCGACCAAAGTCGATGCCTGTGCTCCTTGGAAGCGTTCGTTTAGAGAGCGCCGCAGTGCAGCTTTTGCACGCTACTGCACGTCCAGCATCATAGATGACCATCATCGTACCACGCGGACTGTGGGAGATTGCCAGTTCCAACCCATTGGACATGTTGCTGCATGCACAATGCCTGGCTTTTTATAAACGAAATCGCTGGCGAAACCAGCGCGATCTCCTGTACTGATGCCCAAAGCTCGTTCAACTGAGCTATTCGGGCGCTCAGGTCCTCGCCGAATAAAGCGTGCAGAGCATTCTCCCATGTGCTGGATGAGGCGCTCAGAGCGTCTCAGTGGATCCTGAACGCGCCCTAGCTCTTGTTCGTTTGCATCCTGACGAGCGTCATGCCTGCCTATCGATACTGGCGAGCTCTGGAAAATTTGAACTGCTTCAACTGCTTTCCATTCAGGTCTTTCCGTTTGATCTCTTGAGTTCGAGGAACGGCTGGTGCCTGGACGCCCCTCAACACCGGAACCGAGAGCACAACATATTCTTTCTCTGCATCTATCTTGACGTGTTGGAATTGAGCCGCATTCAACGACTCTGGCCCAGATTTCACGACGCGCATGCGGACCGATGTTCCATGGGTCTCTTTCGTACTTGAAAAATTCTTTCCTCTGTTGAAACGACAATTTTTGAGCGAGCTCGGCGAGTGGTCTTTCCGATTCAAGGCGGTTGCTTCAAAGCTGCTCGCAGCCGCAAGACGCAGGACTCTGAGAAAGCCATACAGGACACAACTGTTTACGGTGACGTCATGGGCATTGGGGTGACCTATGCAGACCAGAAAAAATCGACTCATGAAGGGGCGAAGGCGCTTAGATTCAGGAAAAGGTCTGCTTTTCTCTGGAGCGCTCTGTTCAGCAAAACATGGTAGCGCACGCTTGCAGCACGTCAGGTATCAGGCGGGACACCATGCGTCCAGACTGCATCCGAATCTCCGCGGATACGGCCTGCGTTCTCAACGAGGTATGCGGTAATGTCAGGTTTTTAGTATTTCTCGGAAATTTCAAATTTTCAGACACGCGAACACGCTTCCAACGCCGCGCTGACCCATGAGAAGCGCGAAAATCGAACAATCCGTGGCACCTCTCATTCGCGTCATGCCCAGTGCACGATCTTTGCCTTCATATACAGCGTTTGGGTGCATCGCCCAGTGTCCAGCGGAATGCACCTTGCAACTTGTCCGTACAATCGAGGCGACCAGAGTCCAGACTCGGCACGCATTAACTCTTAAGCACCGTACTAGTCTCGTCAATAACGATGACTCCACGAAAATCCTCTTCCATGAGCAGGACCAGTAGCGAAGTCCAGCCCGTAAACGCATGCCCGCCGCCACCCTTGCCCGTCTCTGGGTCGTAATGCTCCCAGAAAAAGCCTGTGCGCTGGTGTTCCCGCAAAATCGTTTGTATCATCGCATTGCGCGTACGTTCGTAGAGCTGTTGCGCAAGCTTCTGGTACGGACCTGGCATGCGCGCATACTTCTCCCTAAGCGCTGCGAGTATCAGATAGTTCATCGGGACCCAGATAGGACCTGTCCAGTACCGATCACCTCGCATATAGAAAGGGTCCGCGGCACTCAGCGAGCGCAACCCAAAGTCGCTGTACATTTGTCGCGGATCCGCGACAGCCTTCAAGAGTGCCCCTGTCGATGTTGCATTGACCGGCAACAGGCCCAAGGAAAGCGGCAGAAGCGTTGGATATCCTAGATGGCAGTGGTGACGCCAAGTGTCCACGATACTCGTGGAGGAGTTGTCGCGAGGTCCAGCGTCACAAAACATGCCAGCGTCAGCATTCCAGTGCACCTCGTAGAGGCGCTGTTGCAGGACGGCCTCAAGGGCACCGAGTTCAGGAGGCGACACGGCAGAGGCCTCAGCAAGATCGCCTGCGGTACGTCGCCAAACCAGGAGTCTGCGAACACCGTCCAGTATCCACGACAAGAGATCCACATGGGCGTCGTATGGGCTTGGATCTGTCGATCGCGGAAAGTCGTCAAAGCCGGACGCAAGCGTCAACGGATAACCTCCGTCTTGAGCAAGCAAGGTCGTCAAGTGGCGTCCAAACCAGCCGTGATTCTTTTGCGTCGCATTCAGCCAACGTATGTATTGTTTCATCTTGCGGAATCCCAAATGCGAGACGAGTCGCGCGGTGTTCGTCGTCTGTGCTACCGCCTTGCAGTCGCCCACAGACTGATTCAGCACCATCGCCGCATAGTCCGACAAGGAGCCATCACCACCCTGGGAACACAAGCTAGAAAAGGTTTCCAGTTCCAAGACGGGGAAAGTGTCCTGCAGCAACTGCCAGTGCCGATACAACGGCAGCATTAGCGTCGGTGGATTCGCAACCTTCTCCGATTGAACAAGCAGCGATGCCAGTTCGCGCGGGAAACGATTGCGGGCCTCAATACCTAGGGCCAGCTCGCGCGGTATCCATCCAGAAGGCTGCATGAAGCCCAGCCAGGAATCGAGACAGATGAGCGAGAGTTCCGGGTCCCAGCGCTGGATCAGTAGCTGATGAAAGCCCTCGTCCCAGAGAAAGCCGCGCGGGAACTTGTTCTCCGACGGCACCGCACTGACTAGTGCCCTAGGCGGCGAGACTCGGAGTTGATCTGATCCTCGGTCCTGCGTATTCTCTCCAGCAATGAAACTCCCATAGAAATAGGAGACACCGCCGAGTAGACCGGCAAGCGCCGCCCTCGCTTGAGCAATCTGAGCGCTGCCAAAGTCACCACGGTGCATCCGGGGAAACAACTGCTGAAATCTTTCGCGAAAGCGACTGTCCGCCTGTTCAAGCAACACGGACAGCGCCGATGCATCCATTCGTGCACTCGACGTGATCATGATATCAAAAGGCGTCTGCACTGTAATCTGAACGACAAGAAGGTTGCTGGGGAGTCCGTCATCTATCCCGCTGTGGTGCTGGGCATCGGGTTCCAGCTCTGCGTCAGCGTTCACTTCTCGACGCGCCCGTGCATCAACATCCTCGATACGCGTAATGATCGGGAAGGGCGCTGCAGTAGGCGTCTCCCTTGCATGGGCAGCGTCCTTGAAAACATCGGCGCCCCTGAAAGCCGTATCTGGAAGCTGCTCGTGCTTTTCGTAGAACTCGCGCAGCCGTGTCCGCTGGTGGTCGTAGCTCTCGCGTAACCACGACTCTACCATGGACTTCACCTCAGTTGTCGCGCCAACATTCACTCGGCCTTTTCGGTAGTAGATCCTGCCAGGGTCCGGTAATTCTCGAAGGATCTCGGCGCTCACGGGGCGACTAGCGCTTGCCCGTTGACGTCGGCGGCGGTGTCGTCGCTGCCTCCACTGGGAACGCTCTGGAAGGCCCTGTACGGCCACAATGCGCCATCGATGGTCGTGGTCGGGTCCACACTCCAGGTGGACTTCATTACTGGACGCTACGGTGATCGATGGCGATGAACAGTGCTGTAGGGTCGGCGGCTCCATGCCCCTAGCCGCGGACTCCTGCAAGCGCTCTGGGTCGATCTCATCATGTTGCGCTGTCCAGTAGACGATGAAGGAAACGGTACGACGCTCTTGACCAGTTCCTTGGATACGAACAGAGAATTCTGGAGAACGCAGTGGCTGTTGTTCAGAGCTGAGCTGCGCGTCTGGCTGGAGCAAGTTCAGGTTCTCCGTGTGCGCCACGTGGGTGATGTTCAAGTGCCAGCCTCGCTCTTCGATGTGGCGTACGCCATAGTTGCGGCCGTTATGCTGCAGCCAACCGTAGCGAAGTGGCCCAGCTGCGTCGAGCTCTGTCCCGCACTCTAGTCGGAGTCGAACGGACTCGAACGGCTCATCAGCGGGGTACCACATAATCCCCAGGACGGGGCTATGCGGCACTGGCCGACGGTAGCCCGCAAACACCCCCGGCACCAAAGAGCTCATTGTGTGCGGATCGAGAGTAGGTTTCGTTTGCACGGGTTCGCGCTCACTAGACGTGCGCAAACTGGTCCCATTGCGGTGTGCAGTCGCACGTGCAACAGCAGTCTCGATCTGTTGGAAAGCTCCGAACACCAGGACAAGGGCCAGCGCTACCAGGTAAGCAGCATAGCGTCGGGCGCAACACCGACTCTGCCTCCTTGACAGTAACCGCTTACGCATGGGAACAGCTTCTCAGCCCAGACGCTTGCGATCGGGACGAGTTGCTCTGACTGGCCAGTGCAGCAACGCAGCGGCAGCTCAGTGCAAAGTTGGCGGAACTCGGCCGGAGCATACGGTTCGTACAAGCTGAACAAATATAGATATTTTGGAACCAAGTATCCCTCATGGATTTGGCATCGCTTTGCACTGCATCCAAATCCGAACGCAGCTGTCAGATTTTCCGATTCGATGGTAGAGGTTCTGGCGACTTGTGCTCGCAGCAAGGCGCTCGACGAGCAACGGTCAGAATCCAGTGTTTCCTGCGAGGCCTGCACACTTCCTGGTTGGTTGGTTGGCTGGTTGGTGTTGTTTGGAACAGCCTCTTGCTCGACGGTGTGGGTGCTTAGGCCCTGGCAAGCCGCTTACCTTGACCGCGCGCGTCGCTGAGAGGCGTCGCCCGGTCGCACGGGCACTTGAGCAAAATCTTTGAAGATATGAATCGATGATTCGGCGAGATAATGACATGTCGACTGGTCTGATGGAGAGAGTTCCCATACAGGCGGCTACTTACTGTGCCTGGAGGATTCGTCACGATGTGCATAGGCACTGGAGTGACGCTGCCACACACTGGTGCATAGCGAGGGGCGTGAAACGCCTCAGCGTGCGTGATAGGCACGGCGCATGGCCAGCATGCTTTCAGAAACGCTGCGCGAGCACTGCCGCTGCGAGCGAGAACTCTACTTGTCCTCACGCCTAGACTCGCCGTAGGCTGCGTCTTGGCGTGCTGTTTGTTTCACCTGGTCCAGGATATCGACGAACGCATGCGTGTTTATGCTGCCTATGCGCAATGATACCGGGACGCTTCCACAGAAGCACAACAGACTGCAGTTCGATGGTGGCTTTTCTATCTGCATGGACCAGCGCTGCGCAAAGCGGCGAACCTTTGTAGCTTCTAGAAAACACGGCATGAGCGGGTGTGCGTTTACTGTGCTGCTCCATCAGCGGTTTCGAGCGACTGCGCCAGCGACGGTCCGTTCGCTCTCCCAAGTTCTGGCGATCCAACTGCCTCGCATGGGCCTTTCTGTCAAGTTTGGGCTCTTCCGCATTGCCTTTTCGCAATGGAAGCCGAACCTTGACGTGCCCGATATCTGTGCAACCGCAGTGCCGCTTTAGCACTGCGGTTGCACAGGCTCCCCCACGATGCCGTTCAGCATACAGCACCGCTGCGTTTCTTGTGCCGTTGGTGGCGGTCCACAGGCGAGCGACGCGGTTCTGCATCCTTGGTGCCCTCTTTCGCATGAATGGTTCCCCAATTTTGCATATGAATGAGGTGGCGGGCTCCCGGTAAATCGTGCGTTTGCCGCAGCTCTTCCGCGTGTTCCTGTAGCGACTTGTTGCCGTGCAGCATCTTACCGAGGGCGGTGGCGGTATGCTCGCTTTCCGGTTTCTTTGTCGACGCCGTATCGTCCACAGCCAGGCCCTGTCCAAATAGGTTCAACAGTCCAGCCATGGCGACTAAATGATCATATGCGGCCCGAATATCCTGGACCAGCATATCTGCCCGATCGCGGGTAAAACCGACCCGCACCACCACCCGCAGCAGTTTCTGGTGCTGCAGGTTCGGTGCCAGCGTATACGCGGGAACGATCCATCCACGTTTGCGTAACTCTCCCGCTATGGCAAACTCATCAAAACCCAGTTTCGTGCGCTGGTCATCTGGGATCGCAAACGCAACCAAGGGCAGGCTTTCGTTGTCACTAAGCAGGCGGAAACGCCCATCCTCCGTGATACGTGTTGCAAAGTACGAAGCCAATTCTTTCAGGGTGTGCATTAGATTCTGGTATCCCCGACGGCCTAAGCGCAACAGCAAATAGTATGACGCCACAATCTGAGCGGAACCGCGTGAAAAGTTCAAGGTGAATGAGGCTTGGTCCGCGCCCAGGTAATTGACGTGAAAGACGAGCTCCTCCGGCAGATACTCAGCGCTGCGAAAAATGAGCCATCCGATGCCACAGGGCGCGAGACCGTACTTGTGCCCCGAAACATTGATAGAACGCACGTTCTTCAAACGAAAGTCCCACCTGAGATTGGGGTAACAAAACGGGGCTATGAAGCCTCCTGATGCTGCGTCTACATGGATACCGATATCAAAACCCTTCTGCTCGTTCATCTGCGTCACGAGAGCGTCCAAAGTGGCAATGTCCTAGACTCGAATCGATTGTTTCGCAATGGTTAGTTTCATGTTCGGTTATTTCTGAGGAAAAGCCCCAGAAGTTTCGTCAACTTGCTTCAAATTGTCCGGTGTAGGTGGTACCTAGAATGCCGCAAATTCCGATGGTGTTCTCATCACAAAGCTCTATAGCTTTTTCCGGATTCATGACGTATACATCGTCGTGCAATGGTACGTAGCGTGGTTCCACATCAAAGTAAGCAGTCGCTTTCTCCCAGCAGACCTGCACTTCTGAACCCATCACCATGTTCGGGCGTGCGTAGTCCTTGCCGGCTGCCTTGCGAGCTGCTCGCCAACGCCACTTCATCGCGAGCACCGCCAGCATGATCGCCTCAGAGGAGCCTACAGTGCTGGTGCCAACAGCCTGCTGACCCTCCTCGAGAGGAGCATGAAAAAGGTTCGCTATGATATTGACGCAGCGGTTGTGGATCTCCACGGTTTGCGGATACTCGTCAAAGTCGATCCAGTTCACCGGAAGCATGCGATCACAGAGCTTGTGCGTCGTTTCATCAAAGCGCGTCGTCACAAAGGATGCCAGGTTTAGTGCAGGGTTACCGTCTAGCTCCAGCTCCTGCGTAATGATACCTTCGGCAACAGCCGACGGCATCGGCTCGGCTCGCAACTGGTACTTGGGGAACTCCTCGAGCGCGAAGCTTGCAAAGCCGGTCTCGAAAGCCAGCGAGCTTGTGTCGATATGCTGAAAACGCTTCGCACCGCCTTTTTCAACGTTCGTCTTGTGTAGAGGCATCAGCTAGCGCTTGATCAGGTCGTAGGCGAGTCACGCGTTCACGAGAACGCACCGATGTGAGCGTTTGCTGCAGCGGCTGGCAACGCTGGCCGTTCACAGCCGCTCGTTCTGGCGGAGCATCGTGGCTCCAGGGACTCTGGTGAGCATCTGCAGCGGGCGGCGTCACTGCACAGCATCCAGAGGTGTCCGATTTTTGCATGACACGGATGCTGCCCTGTGTAGACGAATGCCTGCGAGGAATGGAGGCGGCAGTCTCATTCGGGCGTACACACGCAAGATGGGGTCTGTTTGCACTGTGCTTAACACTGGCTTCTGTGGGCTCTTTCTGCAACTGCCTGCTTTTCCTCTCGCTTGTTCCATTTTTTAAATACACGGGTCTCTAAAGTCGTCCCGGGTCCGTTGTCAGGATTCAAAGGATGCTCGTGGTTACGTGAAATACCTGATTTCGCTGCTCGCCATCGTTGGCGATACATTTCACGGTCAAAAGGTAGCTGCAATGTGTGATTCACTTGCCGCTTTCGTATTATTTTTTTAAAGTCTCGGTGCGGCCCTCGCAGCATTGACATCTGGCACTGGTCAGCGCTTGCCATGTGTGAGCGACACTGCTCGCTCCGAGCGCTGCTCTGCGGCGCCTCAAGGCTTGCATCATATTTCGGTACATGCCTTTGGCAGGTATGGAAGTCTCTACTCGCTGGCATCCTCCGAGTCCGCGCCCGATGATGTACGCGATAATCAGGAGCTTGTTCTAGACGATCGTCACGTCGAGAATTCTGTTCGCTGCATGTGAAAGCGCACGCTGTCCGATTCGACACGGGATGGAGCGGAACACGATGTTGTCCAAGATGGATCGAATACCGGGAGCGAAATCGAGCCCGAAAGACAAGCTGGGAAATCTCGATTCGTCTACGCTGCCTTCGTGCCAAGCAGTGATGCACTCCTCAGCGGAAGCGATCATTGTGAGCATTCAAGCCCGAGTCCATGGCACTGTTCAATGGGGAAAGAGGTCACGGGAGCCTCTGGGAGTCTATCGCTTCTGCGGCATCACGCTGCTGTGAAATGCCTTTTCGTCGAATGCCAAAAAGAGAGGAGAACTTGTTTTTCGAAGATAATAGATACTTTCGCGCGAGGTGTTCAGCGAACTTTGCGGATGAGCTCATGAAGCAGCCGTCCACGGACGACGTCGATGAGCGTTCCTCATCCATCCAGCGACGCGCATTGCCGTGCCCCCGAATCGGTTTGAAACAGAACGATCGAAGACGGAAAACAAGCGTAATTTAGGCATGTTACATGTAAGAAAACCAGCAGCATGGAGTCTTGTTCCTAGGAATTGTTTCATAATAACGCTTATATTGCGAGCCCCAACTCCACGGTTCTGCGAATCGTCTTTATTCCGGTGACGTTACGAATTCCAGCGGCACAACGCACAAGGACACAGGCAAAAAAACACGACCAACACCCCTAAAACTACGAATGCATCCTTAAGCCAGCATTAATGATGTTGGGATCTCGAACCTGCACATCTACAAGAAAAAATATCGAGTTGCAGGAACAGCAATCTCTGAATCAACGTAGGCATCTGAGCACTGCTCCATGAGCGCGATGACGGTGATGCTGATAGTCATGCTAATGGTGATGGTGATAGTGGTGTTGATGCTTATGCTGATAGTGATAGTGAGTGTGATGGTGATAGTGATGGTGATGGTGATGCTGATAGTGATGCTAATGGTGATGGTGATAGTGGTGGTGATGCTTATGCTGATAGTGATGGTGATGGTGATGGTGATGGTGATGGTGATGGTGATGGTGATGCTGATAGTGATAGTGATAGTGATAGTGATGGTGATGGTGATGGTGATGGTGATGGTGATGGTGGTGATGCGGCGCGCCCGGCGCACGCTCTAATCAACATCCGCACCTGTGGCGAATGCGCGTCGCTGCACGCAGGGGCACGCCTCGGGTCACGCATAAGACACGTGTCGACGATCGGTACCGGGCTTGTCCGCTGAACAATGCACGCTCCTTGCGTCCGGTCCAGGTTTGGCAGAGGAGTGCCTTGAGCCTATTGGCTGGCGACTGGAAAAGTTTCTCATCGTCGTCTACGCACGAACGGCACCATATGAGCTCAGAAGAGAGTGGTGAGAGCGTCACGCATAAGGATGGCGCCGAAGAGGATCCCCAAGAGCTGGACGACCCTGGTACCGTTGAGGCCTGTCATTCAAGGACCACCAAGATCCAGTACCGAAAGACTTTGCTCGATTCTCGACGTCGCAGCACGAGTCGATCCGGAGCACTCTCAAGGGAGATTTCGCGAGAAAATGTTCTAGAGGAAGCGCTTCCGTCACCGTCCGTCGACGCTTACCGCTATGAACCCGAGCGCTTACAGGGCTGGCACCTATTCCTTCGCACTCTGCAGGCCGTAGGGCTCATCTACGGTGACCTCGGAACGTCACCACTGTACACCATCTCCAGCCTCTATGACGGCAACGTCGCGCCAAGCGAGTTCACCATCCTAGCCGGCGCTAGCATGATTTTTTGGCTCCTGCTCCTCATTCCTTCTATCAAATACGCCTTCCTCGTGGCGATGGCGGATCACAACGGCGAAGGCGGTGCGCTCGCCATGATTGGACTGATGCGCCAGCGACGACTCTCTGGCCGCTGGGCTCGCCTCGCTGTCATTATAGCTGTGATTGGTGCAGGTGCCCTGGTAGCAGATGGAATCCTGACGCCTGCAATCACGGTGGTCAGTGCCTTTCAGGGTATTCAGGTTGGGTCGCCTTCATTTCCTACCGGCGCCGTTGTCGGCTTGAGTATCGGTGTGCTTTTTCTCGTCTTTCTGGGCCAGTTTCTGGGCTCATCGCGCCTGGGAATCACCTACGGCCCCGTTCTGGTGGTTTTCTTCGTCGCGCAAGCCATGCTTGGCATATACGGGATCACAAAGTATCCCGCGATTTTCAAAGCGCTGAATCCGTACTATGCTTTGAAAGGCATCGGCGTATACTGGAATGATGGCAAGGTGGGCTTCCTCAAGATTGCGGACGCGCTGCTCTGTGTGACTGGTTCAGAAGCGATGTATGCAGACATGGGGCATTTTGGGCGCCTGCCCATGCGCCTGGGCTGGTTCACGATCGTGCTGCCGTCGGTTCTGCTGTCGTATTTGGGCCAACTGGCATTACTTGCGTCCAATCCATCACTAGCTGAGACAGCGGGAAACGCTTTGTACTTTTACCAGGCGCCGCGCAGTGTCCTGTGGCCCCTGATTGTGCTCACGACGTTGGCAGCAATCGTGGCCTCTCAGGCGATCATCAGCGGTGCGTTTTCGATCGTGAGCCAGGCGATTTCCTTGGACCTGCTACCACGGATGCATATCAAACGCACTGACTGGCGCATTTATGGCCAAGTCTTTATTCCGGAGATGGATCTGGTCATGGGGATTCTAACAGTGGCTGTGACTGCGGGGTTTCAGACGAGTAACGCGCTGACCTCAGCGTACGGTGTGGCTGTCACGACGAGCTTCATCACAACAACATGTTTGTTCGTCATTGTGCTCGTGTTCGTTTGGAAACAGCGCTTCTACGTTTGGCTCAGCTACTTGGCGGTGTTTGGTTTGGTCGACCTCCTGCTCTGGTCGAGTGCCATTACAAAGTTTCCCACCGGCGGCTATATTCCAGTCATCATCTCTACCGTTTTCATTTTGGCCATGCTTCTCTGGGACTGGGGCACGAAACGAGAACACGAATACTACGAGCGAAAATTACGTGTTTGGAAAGCACAACAGAGCGAAGGAGTTAGACAAGATTCATCGCCGGTGCTCAAGGGTACTTTTGTCTTTCTGGCTGGCTTGCAGCACGGCGTACCGTACTCTTTCCAGGTTTTCGTGAGCAAAATTGGTGTGATTCCCCAAACCACCATCTTCGTAACGGTGCGAAACGTTCCAGTGCCGTTCGTCGATGATCATCGGCGGTTTGTGATTGTGGAGGAGGCACCGGGCCGCTTCCGCGCCCGTATCTACGTCGGGTATGCCCAGTCGATCAGGAGTCTTATGGAGTCTCTACGCGAGGTACCCGCTGCTTTCTTTCACGAAAGCTTTGGGGAGAAAGTGGTGTTCGTGAAGGGTTACACGGATATTCTCGTGGACTCGCAGCGTCACTGGCTGCACCGTTTGTTGGTCTACTGCTACCACTACCTGAAGACTATAGCTGCCTCGGTGGACTCGGAACTCGGCATCCCACGAGACCGAGTGGAAATCGGCATGCCGATCCTTCTTTGAGCAGGCCTATAATGGAGCTGCTCGTCGAATGCGGGATTCCATTGTAAAGAGACTTGTTGCGTCTGTCGTTCGCCCAAAGGCGGAAAGCAGTGCTTTCGTGGAATTGCTCATCGAATGCGGTCTTCGAGCATGCCATGACTTGTTGTATTCTGACGTTCGCCAAACGACAGAGCGCAGTGCCATGGTGGATCTGCTCACTGAATGCGACGCGAGACTGCGGGGTCGCTTGATGGGTTTGTCTTCCTCTAAAACGCGCAAACTCCGTTGTCCGCAGCGAATTCTGAGTACATCGTCATTTAAGCCGAGATCGCAGAGCACTTTGCGCACCGTCTGTGTCCCGGCGCGACAGGTCCCCGATCCAGTGCAATTTCGGATGTCCATGGACGCTGCTTGTGCTGCTCCATACGAAATTGATTATCGCAAAGCACAGATCCAGATGCTCAGCATGCTCCTGTGATGTCGCGTTTTTGTGCCCTGCATCTCTTTTTTCTCAAAAGTGTGATCATTCCATCGGACATATCATCTGTTCGGAGAATCCGCGAATCAGACGTTCATGCAGACCAGTCGACGCCGCGGAGCATCTCTGGAGGGTAGGTCGTCCGCGCAGTCATGCATGAATGCGCTCAAGCTTGGATGTATCGTTATCAATGACCTGAAATCACAAGTCCACATGTCTTCCTATCCTGCGCTAGGGAGGAGCGTCGCGCCCGCGGCCGCCAAGTAACCAAAACATTCACAAGTATTCCGGAAATCGGCGTGCACATTAGCTGAAGAAGAGCTACCACATGCAGTGCCGCGGAGCGCGCCTGCTGCATGCACTTCGCTCTCGCCTGGCCATTCATCGATGCCTAACGCATTCAACGCATCTTGGGAATCTTTTCCTTTCAAAACTGCTTCACAAAGGACTGAGCTTTGGCGCTCGCTCCAGAAGGAAGCATCCACTGAGAATGTTCTCGTGACGTTCATTGCACAACGTGGGCTAGACGGATCCACCCTCACCCAGTGAAAGCTTCGATACGGTCACCAGTACGATAAAGCCATACCAATACCGGGCTTTTCGCAACGATACACTCCCACTGCTTCCACCACAAAACGGAGCGAGCCGTGCAGTCGCCGAGTGTGCGCGCTGCGGCACAGACGCGAACGCCAGTCCAGCGCCCTGCCCAGGTCTGCGTACGCTGCGTTGCGATACCACCGCTCTGGATGTCTATGTTGCGCGTTCTGAAGGCAGAATTGCAATTTGCTTGCTCATTCAAACCACAGCATGCTCTAAAAGCAGCGTGGCAACCAACAAACAACACCGCACGCAGCAATCGTCACCTGCACCGTGGTGTATACACACACGCGCGCGTGAGCTGCTAACTGCAGCATAAACTTTGCCGCACCCAACTACCAAAGATTAAAAGCTACGCACACGCTCACGCAACCATACCTGTTCTAGTCCATTTCGATACTTGGGGAAGACGAGGCACTGCTTCCCCGTCATCCAAATGCCGCGATGCCGGCACGCATGCATGCACATGCAAATGCGCGAAACGCTTTCCCGCCACATCACGCGATTCGCCTGCGATCGCGCTGATGTGGTACTGAGGCGCGCGCGCGTCCGGCGCTCCCAGCGCAGCGACGACTCCAGAGCGCACCCTGCCCTGCCGAGCCCTGCCCCAGAGGATAGCATCAGCGCCGCTTCCAGCGTCAGTGCACCATGCGATGATCGCGCGCAGGCGTCTGTGGATCGCTTGTCAAGCGGCATCGCTTCATGGCAGGTGAATGTCCAGTTTTGCTTGTCAAGCGGCGGTACCTTGTTCAGGAGCTGGTTGCGTGAAGCACGCTGCGTGTGTGAGCGGTTATCAGAAACAGGGCTCGCGGGTGGTGAAGGCCTGATGACCCTCCGCGGTCGCTTTCCGAGTGACGTGTGGCCCGGGCGGAACCGCTTCTACTGTCGAGGCAGGTGCATCAGTGGACCGGACCCCTGGGGTGCCCTGCTAACGTTTGCTCTGATCGCTGTTGCCACGGGACTTTTTCTCGCGATACCCGTTCCGTTTCTACTGGAAAACTATGTTCGAACGGGAGTTGCTGTGCTAGCGACGACGCTGCCGCTTCTTGTGGTGACGCTAACGTCGTTCTTCCTGACGGTTTTCGACGACCCTGGTATCCTGCCTCGCCAGAGCGTTGATCTCTTTGCACGGAGAATTCGGCGTAACGCGCCGCTTCTTCGAAAGAAGGAGGTGTATTATGACGGTCAACGCTTTGTCTTGAAATACTGCGAGACCTGTCAGCTATACCGACCACCGCGCTGCTCTCACTGCTCTTCGTGCAATAACTGCGTCGAGCGCTTCGATCATCACTGCCCGTGGGTGAGCAACTGCGTGGGTTTGCGTAACTACCGCACGTTCTTCATCTTCATATCATCTTGTTTGGTGCTGTCGGGGCTCGTAGTGGCGTACACCATTCTCTACCTGGTGGACGTGTCGAACCAGAAGGTAAGCATCGGAGCATCGTCGACTGGGTTTGCGGGCTTTGCCCGCTCGCTTTCGAACGGCCCTACCGCTGCGAGCCTGGTCTCCTTAATCATTGCCTTATTTGGTGTGGTGTTTACGGGCGCGCTTACTGTTTTCCATACGGTGCTTATATTCACGAACAAGACCACTGCTGAGTCCTTTAAGTACACGTTTCGGGGCCATGCTAGTCCTTTTCAGCCGAAGGGTCTGAAAAATCTGGCCAAGGTGTTGTGTTCGAGGAAGCCCCCGAGCAAAGTTAAGGTGAACGCCCATATTGACCCGAAGTTTCTTGAGATGATCCTCATTGATCCAAGAGATCTCGAAGCGGCTGCCCAGAATATGGAACTCGATTTGTCATGGTATCATCCGCTGGATTTGCAAAGAGCACCAGCGAGTTACAAGTATGATCGAGTGATCTTGCCGGTACCGAATTCTGCGCGGACGTCAGCCGTTCAACAACAAGGCGAATAAGTTATTTCGCGCGTATACCGACCGAAGATGATGGCAGCTTCGCCAGGTCGCCCTATTGACCAGGGATATGCTCGTTGTGTGTATCGGTTGCGGCTCCGGGAAAACGCTCACATCGTGTGGCTCTCGCGTGGAATGCAGGCGCTGGCGACTCGAAGCACGATGGTAACCGCCACGTCGAGTAGAGTGCTTTCGAGATGCGATGTTGACGCGACGACGGCGTTGTTTTAGTTCGAGCGGTACCTGGGATAGGCATGTTGCCTCTGAACCGCTCGTTCATTCAGCAAAGATGCTGTCGACGCTCACACCGATCTGGTATGACTCGTTCCGGATGGAGTGGCGGGCATCAACGCTTATGCCGCAGGTGTTTGTCCATAGTCGCGCATACTGTGCAAGTGGACCCTCGTATCGCAAGGAGTCGCCTCGCCTAGAGGGAGAAGGCGCCTTCCAGTGGCCATTGCGGATACGGCCTTGTTTTGGATTCTCTTGCGCTGTGAGGCTGTGTTCAGGTTTTATTCGAACGCTTGTGTTCGCGTGTTTCTACTTGAAGCGGTGCTAGCGTGGCGCATCACAACCATCCTTCGATCGCCTAGTCAAAGATCTCTGACCTTTCAGTTTCGTGGTCGCGCACCAGAAACCTCTCAGCAATTACTTTTACAGGCTCCGAGTGTCAAGTGTTTTGACAGCGATTTGAGCAGGAAATTGGCTCTAACCCGTGTCGCAAGCGCACAGCATGCGTCTTTGAAAGGGCTACGTTTTCAACAAAAATGGAAATCAAGAGACTGGCAGCGCTGTGCCAGCACGCTTGCCTCGGAACCATGGTGGAGAATTTCGGTCATTTGCATCGACCAGTCGTGTATAGCGGAGATGCTGGTCACCGCAGTGTCCCTCACTCGGGCTGTACGACCCCTGGGCCGTATGTCATGTGAGCACTCGACGAAGAAATCACCTGCGGGACGCTGTAGTACGTTTATAAGCCTGGTTCATGGAAGCACTTGTGTTCCCCGACCGCAACTCAATATCTGTTTACTGCCAGGGAGCGCAGGTAACCCACGGCAGCGGCCAAACGCATCCACGGCTTCAGCGAGCCGGCTTACGCAGAGGTCCCGCATGTCTTTCGTAAACGGGGAAGCCCTCTATGTCGTCTGGAGCCTACCAGAGTACCCAGTTCGATGGGCAGTGCATCAGATCCCCTGAGTGCATGCCATAAACATGGGACGCTTTGTTTCGATTTCGATGGTTCACAAACAGACGAGCATGCGTATGGACGCATCCACGAGGACAGGGATCCAGTGAGGGTTCAACCTATGTCCCGTTACAGCGGGGTCGTCTGTGAACGCTGGACGCGCGCTTGCTTCCCACCTGGACAGACTTCACAGGCGTCGACGAGCCACGACCGCACCGGCGCTATAGGCGGTACCACCGACGATCAGGGCAGGCACTCGATGCACGATAGAATGTATGAAGCGACTCGTATATCCGAGAAGAGGTATGGGCTATGGGACTCGGTGAATCGAGCGGTGCTTCACCGCGCGCTGATATCAAGCGCATAGACACGGAATGCTAGCCTGTGTGTCTATGATTGTCTAATTAAAGATGGAAATGGAAAGCGACGGATGCTGGTGCTGGCACCTGCGTCGCCTCCTACGCCATGTATTTGTAGTGTTCAGTACGACGTTTCGATGTGTGTTCGATCAAATAGCGCGATAGCGGGTAGACGGGTCTCACGATGGGTGCTGCTCATAACGACGCTGCTCTTTTTGGTAGTGTCGCAGCCGCCAGACTGGCTTGGGCGGCAGACGCAGCAGCTTCCGGTGTCACGGGAGCCTGACTGGTCCAGTGGCCTCCGGAGCACGGCAGCGTTGTTACGGGTGTCGTCTTGGCTTCCACGGGTGGCGCTCGCTGAGGCCGCACAGTCGTACTACACAGTGCTGGGGGTTTCGCGAGACGCTACCGAGCGAGAAATCAAGCGGGCATACCTCAAACTCGCGAAACGGTACCATCCGGACAAGAATCGCGGTGACAAAAAAGCCGAGCGAAAGTTCCGACTCATTGCTCGAGCCTACGAGGTTTTGAGCGATACAGAGAAACGGAGAGTATACGACCAGCTGGGCGAGGAGGGCCTGCGTCAGCAGGAGCAGGGTGGCAGCCAAACCGGACCCTACCAGGGCCAGTCTGGTCAATTCCAGCAGTTCTTTTTCCCTGGAGGCGGACCTTTTGGACACCAACATGGGTCGAACTTTCGCTTCAGCTTTCAAGATAACGGAGGAAGGGCCGGAGGCGCCTTCGATACAGGTTTCCCTTTTGAGGACCTCTTCAACGAGTTTATGGGTAGTAACCCGGGCGGTTCTCGCCAGCGTCGCACCTTCCAACAGAGACGCCGCCCTGGTGGTTACCAGCGTTGTGAAGAGACAAAAATATGCTCAAATGGGCGCTGTCAGACGCGAATCACCTGTAGCACGATTTAGGCGTGCCGCTGTACAGAGACGCTGCGCAAGAGCATACAAGTTACTCGTTCGTTCGCATTGTAGCAAGCTTTGGAGGATCCATGGTACTTGCATGGCTTTGTAAGCGCTTCTGTGACACGTTCTTGTTGACGCGACCCCGCACTGCCCATCGAGCCGGACGCTTTCCGGAAGCCGTGCTGATTGCAAGAGGCCAGCATATGGTACCGCCCGAGCGCTTCAATCCTTAGAGCAAGTGTTTACTCGGCCGTTATCATTAGTCATTGCAGGAAAGGTAATCGTCGCAGTAGTCGTTTACATCGATGTCAGAATAAAGCGCAATTGGTTCCCTAGCTCGGACGTACACTCCGTAGTTTGGGTCGCTTCCCACTGGTATCAACACCTGAGTTGCAGGCTTTTTCTGCGACTGCGTCCTCCCGCTCTCTCGTATCTGCGGCTTCAAATAAGACCGTCTCCCCTGTACCTCGAGCTCCGTTGTCACTAGTCGGACGGTATTGATGGTAGCGTTCATGGTCCGATTTCGCTGTGTCCGGCTGCTGTCGACGCATTCCACGCGCAGACGGGTGTTGTTGCGATCCAGACTGCGGCTTGCCATTTTCATCCGCTCTGGACATAGACTCCGTGCTCCATTCACAGTAGTGAAACTGGGCTACGGTCAGGCGCTCCCGGATTTCTTAGACGCATTCTCCTCCGAGGACCATGCTGTGACGTATGAGCTTTTCATTCATCGCTGGGCGCATGTCCGTATCGGATACAGCAGACTCCACTTGACTCACTCCTCTATTTCCGCGCCTGAGTGCCATAACCCAGGATCACACGCTTGTTCCTTGCGATCACTATGACGAGTATGCTGTCCGTTGCACGCGCACACTGTTTCAGTCTACAGCGTATTTGTGGAACGCGATGCCGTCCATAACGAGACATGTGCCAGAAGGTGAACCCTGCCTGGAGAACAAGTCGAGAAATTTCGATCGGTCCAGGATCCTTTCGTGCAAAGTGATGAAGCACGCTCCGACAGCAGCAAATCGCTGAGGTGACTGAAAACCGAGTCCGTGATCGTCTTCCATAGAAACGCGAGAGACGGGAGCTCCCGCGGGCATACCCCGGCGAGAGGTATCATGCTGCTGTGAAATTCCATTTCGAGCATGGCCACGTAGAGAAGAGAGTTTGTCTTTCGAACGGAGTCGATTATTTGAAGTGCCAAGTTCGGAAAAATTTCGTCATGAAATTATGAACGCCTACTCAAGGAATGACATCGAGTTTTTTCTTCGTCGTCCATCCAGAGGTGCGAATACCTGCGCCCACAAGTTGCCTTGAGACAGAGAGATTGAAAACTTGATGAATGTGCGATTGGAACGTGCTACAAACGTTACGAAAGAACAAGAATGGACGCTTATACGCATGGACTTGATAGTGATATCGGTTATTTTAGGAACCTTTGTTCGCGGGCGTCGCGAATCGTCTTCATTCTGGTCGCGTCATGGATTTCAGCGGAAAAGCGTCGAAGAAGCGACGTCGAAACACGCCCGAGCAACTTGGAAAAACTACGTATGGATCCGCAATTTCTCTTTGATGCAATTCGGATATTGAAACTGCAAATGTGAAAAACAATTCGCAAAACAATCGACACGCAGCAACAGAGCAACCACTTCAGTGTTCCACATTGGTCTTAAACATGAGTGTACTGCCAGAGAGCCCGGCGAGACTCCGAGAACCCGAATTCATAGCCACTCGCGAACAACGTACGGCATCCTTGTAGCAGAGGTACTGCTTACGGGTCGCGTATCAAAGGTCGCAAACAGAGGCTTTCCTTCACCTCGTCGCCGCCGCGTCCCAGCGAAATTCCACCTGCATCGCTCGCGATATTCTAGTTAGAGAGCACCACGCGACCACCAATAATCTTGCTCTTGATTCGAAAAGATTAATGAATGCTATGTGAAATAGATTCCGCGGCAGTGGCTTCAACAGCGAACGCTTACCAGCTCGTACCTCACTTGCTCAGAGCGCAGTAGCCTTCATGCAACTCAGCGCGCAGCCGGACAAGTTTACCTCTTTCTTTACAATCAAGGACAGAAACTGCGTACCTCGCACTTTTCACGTCATCAACAAGCCAATCTCAGCTTGAACTTGAACTTCCAACAGCAGTCATCTGCAGTCCACAAGACCTCTTTCAACACACACAGCGCCCTTCTGAAGATACCAGCGCTCGATGCGCTGGAGGCATTGGCACCCGCGCCATCGCGTCGATCCTGGCGTGCTGCTCATCCGTTGGCGCTGCCAGCCCCGAGAGCGTAACCATACGGTTCAGCAGTCCGTTCTGCGCGCCATATCAAGAACAACGAATGGGCTCTACGACTGCTGTACTGCCCGTTGGCAACGCCGATGGGTCGCTAACGCTGACAAAGCACACAGCGACTGAAAAAGAGAGTCGGACGCTGGCGCTGGAAGACGCGTTCCTGCGGCTGAAACGCTTGCAACGTCACTACGAACTGCTCTGTATCCAAGAGGAGTACGTGAAAGACGAGCTTCGCCATCTTCAACGAGAGTTCGTGCACGCCCAGGAGGAGGTTAGACGAATTCAGTCGGTTCCACTTGTTCTGGGAAGTTTTCTGGAAGCTATCGATGAGCACTACGTCATAGTGAGCAGTACAACTGGAGCAAACTCGTACGTGCGGTGTCTGTCCACCGTTAATCGTGAACTCCTCAAACCGAACGCTACGGTTGCTTTACATCGCCACTCTAATGCACTGGTAGATACACTGCCGCCCGAGTCGGACTCGAGCATTGCAATACTAGAGCAGAGCGAAAAGCCCGATGTCACCTATGCTGATATTGGCGGCCTCGATACCCAGAAACAAGAGATTCGTGAGGCAGTTGAGCTCCCTCTAACAAACCCGGAGCTCTTTCTATCCATCGGCATTGATCCGCCGCGCGGTGTCTTGCTCTACGGACCACCGGGTACCGGCAAGACGCTACTGGCGAAAGCAGTTGCGCATCATACAACCGCCGCCTTCATTCGTGTGCAAGCCTCGCAACTTGTGCAGAAATACCTCGGCGAGGGCCCACGCATGGTTCGTGACATATTTCGTCTTGCCCGCGAAAACCAGCCGGCTATTGTGTTTATCGATGAGATCGACGCGGTAGCAACCAAGCGCTTTGATGCGCAAACCGGGGCCGATCGTGAAGTGCAGCGCATTCTCATGGAGCTTCTTCAGTGCATGGACGGATTCGATCAACAAGATAATGTGAAAGTGATCATGGCTACGAATCGGGCCGATACGCTAGATCCAGCGTTGTTGCGCCCAGGGCGCTTGGATCGCAAGATTGAATTTCCGGTGCCAGACCGCCGCCAGAAGCGCCAAATATTTCAGGTCATCACGGGGAAAATGAACCTCGCCGAAGACGTCGACCTTGAGGAGTTCGTGTCGCGACCAGATCATCTATCCGGTGCGGCTATTGCTGCGATCTGTCAACAGGCGGGCATGTTGGCTGTGCGCAACAATCGATATGTGGTGCTCCACAAGGATTTCGATATCGCCTACAAGGAGAATGTCGGTAAGGACGAAACCGAGTTCGCATTTTATCGCTGAATAACGACACGCGCACAGGCGCCGCAGTGGCTGCTGTGGCGACGCTGGCGCCGTGCTCCACACAGATCCACGTTTCAGGAGGTTGAAACCATAAACACATGGGACCGCTTGACATGAAGCGCTCGGACGCCCCTGTCTCCGTCTTGTTCATGTCTGTGATGGCGATGTTTTCCAGAGCATGTAGAAAGCAGTGGCGTTGCCAGAGGCGCTGTGCAGGGCGCCTTGCCCGGGTTCGAGCGCTCCATTCGCTTAGACGAAAGCAGGTGCTGGTCGTCTCACAGGGAGCGCTGAGCGCCAGACGCTGTGTCGAAATGTATGCCTGACCCATGAGAAAGACGCAGCGGATAGCGAACCAGTGCTTCCCTGCTTCAATGCAGGTCTGCTGCGGATCCAAGGCGCACAGCCTCCGTTCTAGCGTGTATACCACGGGGCAGCGCTCGACATCGCTTCGCATCGCTACTCGAGGGGGTCGCTCGACGCAGAGAGACTATGGAGTCTTTGGCTGAAAATTCAGCGCTTCTTGTAGAGACAAGGTTTCAGGGAAGGCATCTCGATGATGTGAATCCTGCGCGCTGCTGATTCGGTCGCCTCGAATACGAAAAGCGTAAAGTAATCATGAAGCTGGCGATGTTCTTGTAGCCGCAGTCCGAGCGATTCGAGTGCGACGACAAAGTCTGCCTCGACCGAGCTCGACATCGTGGATGCCATCGTCGATGCACCCCGTTGCAGCTGGACCCGAGCGCCGGGCGTGTCCCGGGTTTCCGCTCGGCTCTGAAAACGGCTTGTTATTTCGATAATGAGCAGCAAACCGGACCGAGTCGGGTCGCAACGTAAAAGGCGGAGGCCTTCCTTGACCATCGCGCCGTAATTGGGACCCATGAGTGAAAGACAGAAAACGACTGCATCTGCGCAGTCGTTGGGTAGACCAGTGCCCCGTGCCAGATCACAGGCCGTCACGAGTTCGTTTGCCGCAACCAAGTCGTATGAATGCACCTCGACAGTGAAACCGTTTCGGGCCGACCAAGAGTTGGCGAGTCTGCTATCCAGCGAGGCAGCGATGGTTGCCTCACCACAACCCATGTCGACGATCGAAAAGGCTTGAGCATTGAAAGTGGTGTTCTGCGGATGCGCTTTGGTGCCCCGCATACGATGAAACTGGTGTATCCGCCGCTTCAGCAGCTCCAGGCACACTTGCGTTGGGTTCAGGGGCCACTTTGCGACCTGTTCCTGATAACCCTTATGATAGAGGGCAAAGAGTTCAGGCTGTTTCAGAAACAGCTGAAATACCTCGTGCGAGTCTAGCGAGTAAAGTTGCTCGTTCAAGTACCGAAAGTGCGCTGCACGTAGACGAGCCTCTAGTTGGCTTTGCAACCGCGTTAACGCAGACGGTTTGTGACCCTGGTCTTTTCGACGGACCTTGTGCCGTGTTGGCATCGCTTGAGGCTCAGGGTCCCTGGCACTTACGGCCTGGGTTCACTCGGAAACCACGAGTTTTTGAAGGCGCAGTCCTGCGCGCTACCGCCTACGTTGAAGCTGGAGGAGCGTTGCGCGTATGGATGTTTGGTGTCGCCAGACTGGTATCTATCCATACTGGCACACAGTTCGACAGGTGCTCTTCATCGGGTACACAAGCTAAAGTTTGGGTTTCTTCCAATTGTCGCAAACGCAGGCTATTCCGAGCTTATTCTGCAACTGCATCCGTTCGCTTTCTCTTCTTGCTGGATTTACATTCGCCGGTCTCTCCTTCCGTCAAGATGCGATGTCGGCGGTCGAGGGTTATTGACGGCAACGTACAAGTGCTGATTACGCCGCTCATCGCTGTGGTCAAAGCATCTCATGCACAGACGAAAAGTCGCGATCAACGCCTCGCTTGCCATTTCCATTGTCTTGTTCGTGCCCAGCGTTGGTGCGCTCTTCACTGCCGCGACACATGGCGGTGTGTTCAGATGCTGTAGCATATCGTGCATACCGCTTCAACGAATGGCCGTCCCGTGGCGCCTGAACGCTTGCTTCATCGTTCGGTACATGCTGGTGAAGATTGCTGAAGGCGCTCTACGATACGCACTTCCGTTTCCGTAACTGGTGGTGTACCCTACACGCACACGGGCTTGATGTGGGCGATGCCCTCGGCGAGTACGGCGTCCGCTGCAAGCGCACGCTCGTCTATTCGATCGAGGAGTTCTGAAACGCAATATTCTCCATGATAAAACACGCACCGGGAGCAAGTTCCGGACTCGAGAAGACGCCATAAGGCCTCAACCCGGGTTGGCAGCCTTCGTGCCAAGCGGTGACGCGCTGTCCACTGTAAGCGATCGCAGCGTTGCCTGAGGTCTGAGTTCAAGATTCTTTTCCATGCAAGTGGAACAAAGGGAAGCCTCTTGGTGAACAGCCCGTACGAGATATCATGCTGCTGCTGTTGAATGCAGTTTCATCGATGTCCGCGAAGCGGTTAGATTCTCTCTTTCGAATGGACTTCATTATTTGACATGAAAAGCCCGGTAAAATTTTGGCAGGTACTTGTGAACAAGCCGACAAGAGACGAGGTCGATTTTTTGTTCCATTTCAATCCAGTTGGATGCGTTGCTGCGCCAACGAGATGACTTGAAACACAATGTTCTAAAACTTCAAGCACGGGTGATTTGAGCATGTTACGAGTAAGGACGGGAAACGAATGGAGGCTTCTGCGAAGGCGATGGATAATGATATCGGTTATTTTACGAACCCTTGTTGGAGGGTGTCGCGAACCATCTTGGTGACGATGGCGAAACGAATTTCAGCGTGGAGAGTCGACGGATCCACTCCAAAAACATAACCGAGAATACTAAAATTACACACGAATCCGCAAGCACTTGTTCCAGCACCTCGAGCGTCGAGGCTGGACATGTGAAAAATTCGAAAAAAATCGAAACGTTTCAGCCTTATCAACCAGAAGGTGCAGTTGCCAATGATCAGTGGACAATTGCGCTCCGGACAATGGCACAATCGACACCTGCACCATGTGGCCAAGTATCCGCATGTCGAAGGTGCGATTCCCAATACGTCTGCCTATGGACACTCCACCCATACTGGTCTGTGCGAACTCGAGCCCTGAGAGACCCGCACTCTGCCTATCTACATGGTCGCAACAATCGCCAAGAATAGGCTAGCGCCGCTCGTTCCACTCAGAGCAGTGAATCCTGGAACATCTGTACCAGCAGGCGGTTTTTTGTCTAACAAAGAGAGTCTCTATGAAGGTTGGAGAATGGTCGCGGAAAGACTTTGTGTGCGCACTGCTAGCTTTGGAGAAATGGCCTCACTTGTGCAAACCAGCTATTCGTCGGTCAGCTAGTGAGTGATCCATCCCTCTGCTCGTTCATATCCCGAATGCAGTGCACCAAATACTGAACTTGCCAAACTCTAGGCCAACGACTCTTCCCTCGACAATCTATTCCAGTCCAAATGCTCGCACCGTAATGCCACCAAAGATGCAATTCCATGTAAACTTTCGGTAACGTTTCCTCGAGCGGAGATGAAGAGACGCGGATGGATCAAGAAACAGGCA